>Ga0265316_10002061_pt1 | contig 21169 bp, 22 predicted proteins | sample 4522metaG_FD_202092 | JGI IMG/M metagenome (GOLD analysis project Ga0265316, IMG submission 202092) | Rhizosphere microbial communities from Carex aquatilis grown in University of Washington, Seatle, WA, United States - 4-5-22 metaG | ecosystem: Host-associated > Plants > Roots > Rhizosphere >... | reverse complement strand
GAACAAGGAGGAAAAAAAGTCGTGGGTTCCAAGGGCTCCAGCCCTTGGCAGGGGGGGTGCAGGGGGACGGCGTCCCCCTGCCTACTGCACCGCCGCCGCGGCCGCGGCCAGATCGCCGCTTTCGGCAAAGGTGACCAGATAGCGGGCCAGCCCGCCGAACACGGTGCGCCGGGCGGCCTCGGGCAGCCACATGACGAACGGGCCGGGGTTGCAGTCGAGATAGCGCAGGCGGCCGTCCTCGCCCTCGATGGCGTCCCAGGCGGCGTAGTGCAGGCCGAGGAAGCGGTTGGCCCGGACGATGGCGGCGGCTTCGGCCGGATCGAGGGTGACTTCCACGAAGTCCTTGGCGTCGGTGCGCGAATCGATGCCCTCGCCGATGATGCGCAGGGCCAGCACCATGCTATCGCCGACCACGTGGATGCGCAGGGTCGGCCCCTGGAGCCGCTCCTGGAACAGCGCCGGACAGCGCTCCAGCTCAATCAGCCGGTTGCGGTCGTCGGCGCTGACGGCGCGGGTCGAGCCGATGCCGATCATCGGCTTGATCACCGCCTCGCCGACCTGGTCGAGGAAGCGGGCGGCGGCGGCGGGATCGTTGGTGGTCAGGCTGCGCGGCGCCAGGAAGCCGGCGGCGCGCAGCTTCTCGTAGAACTGGCTCTTGCTGTTATGGTCGATGTAGGCGGTGGTCAACCGGTTGGCCACCAGCTTGCCGCGCGCCGCCTGATGCTCGAAGAAGGCCGAGGTGGCGGCCTGGAAACCCTGCTCCTTGAGGAAGCCGGCGCGGTACTCGGCGTGGCTCTGGGCATTCAGCACCGGCGGCAGCGTCGGCAGGGTGCGCGGCGCCGTGCAGCGGATGTGCATGGCCCGGATCTCCGAGAAATCGACGCCGTCCCAGCGGGCACGGTCGCCGTCGAGGCTGACCGCCGGCTGTCCCGAGTCGTCGCGGCTGCCACCCATGCGGATGTCGAGCACCATCGGCGTGCCGCCGGCTTCGGCCACCGCGGCGGCGATCTCGGCGATCTGGGCACTGTCCTTGTTGGCGAACAGGGCAATCTGGACGGACATCGGCTCCTTCTCCATCGCAAGAAAAGACGGGCGCACAAAAAAGCGGGGATGCCCGAAGACATCCCCGCTCCGAATGGCCCGCTCCGATTGGTAAGTCCTGATCCCGCCGCCTGTCCAGCATCGCCGGTGTTGCCGGCGCCGGCAACGCCGGCAGGAGGCGGGGTCGGTCCTACAACCCCGGCCGGGAATCCGGCCTTACGACCCGGCCGGGGATCCGGCCTTACGACCCGGCCGGGGATCCGGCCTTACGACCCGGCCGGGGATCCGGCCTTACGAGTTGATGTTGATCGAGCCGATCGAGGTGTTGTCGCTCACGTCGCCGGCATGGGCACCGGTCGCGCCAGCCGCGGCGCCTGCGCCGGCCAAGCCTTCGCCAACGCCCGCGCCGCCGCTCAGGAAGCCGGCGCCGACGCCAGTCCCGACGCCCAGGCCACCGGCCGCCGCACCGGCGCCCGCGCCGGCGAAGCCGACCGCATCACCACCCGACTTGCCGCTCTGGTTCACGCCCACGCTGCTGCCACCGAAAGACATCTTGCTCTCCATGTTCTGGTGCGTTCCGGATCAGTCCGGACGCCGATTGATGGAAGCGGGCGTCCGGGAGGGACGCCCGCCGCACGCGTTACGAGTTGATGTTGATCGAGCCGATCGAAGTGTTGTCGCTCACGTCGCCGCCATGGGCACCGGTCGCGCTCGCCCCGGCCCCGGCCTCGCCGACGCCGATGCCGGCACCGGCGCCGCCGCTCAGGAAGCCGGCGCCGACGCCGGTCCCGGAACCCAGGCCGCCGGCCGCCGCGCCCGCACCCGCACCGGCGAAGCCGACCGCTTCACCACCCGACTTGCCGCTCTGGTTCACGCCCACGCTGCTGCCACCGAAAGACATCTTGCTCTCCTGTCATGGGGCGCCCGGAGGAGTCCGGGTGCCGGTCTGGTGATGGAAGGGGCCCGGACCGGGCCCCCGCCGGATTACGAGTTGATGTTGATCGAGCCGATCGAGGTGTTGTCGCTCACGTCGCCGCCATGGGCGCCGACCGCGCCCGCACCGGCTCCGGCCTCACCGACACCGATGCCGGCGCCCGCGCCGCCGCTCAGGAAGCCGGCGCCAACGCCGGTGCCGACACCCAGACCACCGGCGGCCGCGCCCGCACCGGCGCCCGCGCTACCGAAAGCGTCGCCACCCGACTTGCCACTCTGGGACACGCCCACATTGCTGCTGCCAAACGACATGGTAGTTCTCCTGGTTTTACGTTGCCGTCCGGAGCCGCCGGACGCTGGATTGAGCTGGATGATGCCCGGGCCGGGCATCCGCCGGATTACGAATTGATGTTGATCGAGCCGATCGAGGTGTTGTCGCTCACGTCGCCGCCATGGGCACCGACCGCGCCCGCACCGGCTCCGGCCAGGCCTTCGCCCACGCCCACGCCCGCACCGCCGCTCAGGAAGCCCGCGCCGACGCCGGTCCCGACGCCCAGGCCGCCGGCCGCTGCGCCCGCACCGGCGCCCGCACTTCCGAAAGCATCGCCACCCGACTTGCCGCTCTGGGACACGCCGACATTGCTGCTGCCACTGCCGAAGGTCATTTTTCCCTCTCCCGTCGTCTTGATGGCCCGGAAGTGCCGGGCCGTCGGTTGCACCGGTCTTGCCGGTGTGGGTTCCGCTCTGTCCCGGAACGCCAGACAACAATAGCAAGCGGGATGCCAACCCCGGGCCGGGCCGCGGCCGGGGACCGGCCAGTGAGCAAACGCAAGCCTTTGAGGCCCGCGGTGACGGCATCGTGACGGTTGTCCCGGACGAAAATTGTCAAGCGCGGCTGGATTTCATAAAGGTGGGCTGGACATTCGGCCCTGTGCAGCGCTGCCACAGGCGGGGGCCTCGGTGCGGGACGGTGAAAACAGGGATGCCGGCGTCCCCAAAGGAAGCTGTATCTTTGGGCGATCTTGCGTCAAACTGGCCGTGGCGCGGACCAAGGCGGCGCGGTTTTTGCTACCGTCTCTCCGTTACCGTCCGCTCAGAAGCATTTCCTGCCGTTCGGGATGAAGTCTCCCATGACCGATCAAGTCGCCTTCCAATTGGAGTTCGCCGGTTTGTCCGATGTCGGGCGCTCCCGGTCGCGCAATGAAGACAGCTTCGACATCAACCGGGAGGCCGGCCTCGGGCTGGTGTGCGATGGCATGGGCGGCCACGCCGGCGGCGATATCGCCAGCCGGACCGCGGTCGAGACCATCGTCGACTTCATCTACGAGTACGAACCCGACGAGGCCGGCGACGAGCCCGACGAGGTCGATGAAGCCACCATCAGCGATGGTTCGGCAGCCGGGCGCGCCCTGCCGCAGGCGTCGGCGCCCGATACCGGCCGCGCCATCGCCACCATCCGCAATGCGGTCCAGCTGGCCAACCGGCGCCTGGTCACCCTCAACCAGCAGCGCGGCTTTCCCGACGGCCGCGGCATGGGCACCACCGTGGTCGGCCTGTGGATGGTCGCCGGCACCGACAAGGTGGTGATCTTCCATGCCGGCGACAGCCGGCTCTACCGTCTGCGCGGCAACGAACTGCGTCAGCTGACCCGCGACCACAGCCTCTATCAGGCCTGGCTCGACAACGGCGCCCATGGCCAGCCGCCCCACCGCAACATCATCGTCCGGGCGCTCGGCACCATGCAGGACGTCGAGCCCGAGGTCAGCCTGCAGGCGGTGGCCAACGGCGACCTGTTCCTGGTCTGCTCCGACGGCCTCAGCGGCATGATCACCGACGACGACATGGCCGGGATTCTGCGCGACGGCGGCGATCTCGCCGCGCTGTGCAAGCGGCTGGTCGACCTCGCCAACGAGAAGGGGGGGCACGACAACGTCACCGTCGTGCTCGCCCGCGCCCGGCCGGTCGGCTGATTTTGTCGCCCTGGGTGCTGCTGCTCGGGGCCGCGGCGGCCAGTGCCGCCGCCACCGGGCTGGTGACCCGCACTCTGCGGCAGCGGGCGATTCTCGATCATCCCAACGAACGCAGCAGCCACGCCGTGCCGACGCCGCGCGGCGGCGGCTGGGGCATTCTGGCGGTGCTGGTGCCGGCCTGGGCGGCCCTCGGGGTGGCGCCCGGCGTGCTGGCCGGAGTCGTCCTGCTGGCGGCGGTGTCCTGGATCGACGACCGCCGCAGCCTGCCGGCCGGGCCGCGCCTGCTGGCCCAGGCGGTGGCCATCGCCGCCGGCCTCACGGCGCTCGGCGACGGCACCCTGGTCTTTCAGGGCTGGCTGCCGTCCTGGGCCGACCGCGGCCTGACCGCGCTCTGCTGGCTGTGGTTCACCAACCTGTTCAACTTCATGGACGGCATCGACGGCATCGCCGGCAGCGAGGCGGTTTCGGTCGCCGGCGGTCTGGCGCTTGCCGCCGGACTGACTGAGGCCGGACTGGCCGGCGCGGCGCCCCAGCTGGTCGAACCGTCGCTGGTGGTGGCCGGTGCCGCCGCCGGCTTCCTGGTCTGGAACTGGCAGCCGGCCAAGGTGTTCATGGGCGACGTCGGCAGCATTCCGCTCGGCTTCGGCCTGGGCTGGCTGCTGTTTTCGGCGGCCGGCGCCGGCCTGTGGCCGGCGGCGCTGCTGCTGCCGCTGGTCTTCGTCGCCGACGCCTCGTTCACGCTGGCGCGGCGGGCGCTCGCCGGCAAGCGCATCCTCCAGGCCCACCGCGAGCACGCCTATCAGCGGGCGGTCCAGGGCGGTTGGAGCCATGCCCGGGTGGTCTGCGCCGTGCTGGCGGTCAACGCCGGGCTGATCGGACTGGCGCTGGCCGCGCCCCGGTTGGGCTGGGCCGCCGTGGCGGCCGGGGCGGCGGCGGTGCTGGTGCTGTTATGGTGCCTTCATGGTGCCGTCAAAAGGCCGTCGAAATGACGCGGGTGCTGGTCACCGGCGCCACCGGCTTCGTCGGCCGCGCCCTGCTGCCGCGGCTGCTCGGCCAGGGCTGGGCGGTACGGGCGGCGGTGCGGGGCGTGTGCGGTGCTGCGGCGCTGCCGGCCGGAGTCGAGGCCGTGGCGGTGGGCGATCTGGCGGCGCCGGTCGACTGGCCGCCGGTGCTTGCGGGCGTCGATCTTGTGGTCCATCTGGCGGCGCGCGTCCACGTCATGGGCGAGAGCGGCGAGGGCGCCCTCGAGCGCTACCGCCGGGTCAACACCGAGGCGACGCGGCGACTGGCCGAAGCGGCCGCCGCCGCCGGGGTCCGCCGTTTCCTGCTGATGAGCAGCGTCAAGGCGGCGGGCGAGGGCGGCGGCGCGCCCCTGACCGAAGCGATGGCGCCGGTGCCGGCCGACCCCTACGGCGTCTCCAAGCTCGAGGCCGAGGCGGCGCTCGCGGTGGCGGCCGGGGGAACAGCCATGGAGTGGGTGGTGCTGCGGCCGCCGTTGGTCTACGGCCCCGGCGTCGGCGCCAACTTCCTCAAGCTGCTCAAGATCGCCCGGCGCGGCCTGCCACTGCCGCTGGGCGCGGTGCGCAACCGGCGCAGTCTGGTCTTCGCCGGCAATCTGGCCGATGCGGTGGTCTGCTGCCTGGACCATCCCGCCGCCGCCAACCGCTGCTTCTTCGTCCATGACGGCGCGGCACTGGCCGTGCCCGAGCTGGTGTGCCGGCTGGCCGCTCAGCTGGACCGGCGGCTCTGGTTGCCGCCGGTGCCGGTGCCGCTGCTGCGCCTGGGCGCCGGGCTGCTCGGGGCCGGCGCCGCCTTCGACCGGCTGTGCGGTTCTCTGGAGGTCGACGACTCCGCGCTGCGCCGCGCCACCGGCTGGACGCCGCCCTTTACCACCGACGACGGCCTGCGCGCCACGGTGGACTGGTTCCAGGATAAGGGCTGAGTAGTATCATCCTTGTCTCGTTGTCTATGGGTCTATGGCACCGCCGTTACCCAGACGCCGTCGCGCGCCGCCTGTTCGGCGGCGGCAATCAGGGCGACCGTGCGCAGGCCCTCCCCGGCATCGCACGGGCCGGGGCGGCCGGCGAGCACGGCGTCGTGCATGGCCCGGTAGGTCTCGTCGCGCCCGGGGGTGACGTGCTCGGGCGCCTCGCGGTCGCAGCGCAGCGTGCCGGCGATCAGGTCGGCGTGGAAGGTGGGGCCGGCGGTGACGACCACCAGCTCGCGCCGGGTCTGGCGGTCGAGATAGCTGAGCTGGATGGTCGCCGCCGGACAGCGGGCGAAGGCGCCGAGCAGGACGAAGGTATCGTCGCTGTCGATCTCCAGCCCGCCCCAGCGGCCGCCCAGCGCCGCTACCCGCCGCCACGGCCCGAACAGCCAGCCGGCCGTGTCCAGTTCGTGGCTGAGGTCGCGCAGCACGCCGCCGCCCTCGGCGGCGCGGGCCGAATAGAGGTCGCGATAGTCGCGCCCGGGCCGCCACTCGGGCAGATGCTGGCCGACGGTGAGCTGGGCCGAGACGATCCGCTCGCCCTCGAGCCGCGCCGCCAGCCGCTGCAGCACCGGGTGGAAGCGCAGGTTGTAGCCGACCGCCAGCGCGGCGAAACGGTGAGCAGGCAGCGGCCGCGGCGCCGCGAACAGCGGCTTTTCCACCAGCACCGTACCGGCGAAGCCCAACTCGGCCAGCCGCTCCAGCACCCGGCCGTGGTCGGCGGTCTCGGTGGCCACCACCACATAGCCGGGCGACAGCGCCGCCAGGGCCTGGGCCAGGTCGGAGAAGACGGTGCCGCCGGCACCGCCGCGCCGGCTGACCACGCCGACCGTCAGCCCCAGTCCGGCCAGCACCCGCTCATGGCGCACGCCGATCGAGCCGCGCCCGACCACCAGGGCGGATGTCGGCATCATCCCTCGCTGCCCCCGGCGAACACCGAGGGGAACTCGGTTTCGGCCCGCTGCAGGTCCTGGGGCTGGCCGATGTCGAGCCAGTATTCCCGGATCGGAAAGGCGACCGCGGTCTCGCCGTCGTCGATCAGGGACTGGAACAGGTCGGGCATGTCGGACATCGTGCCCTTGGGGATGCGGTCCCAGGCCCGGGGGTCCAGCACATAGATGCCGGCGTTGATGAAGTGGTGGTGGACCGGCTTTTCGGCGATGCCGGTCAGCCGGTGATCCTGAACCTCGACCACGCCGTAGGGCACCTGGAGCGTGTATTCATGCAGCGCCATGGTGGCCATGGCCTCGTTGTCCAGGTGGAACTGCAGCATCTGGCGGAAGTCGACCAGGGTCAGGATGTCGCCGTTCATCACCAGGAGCGGCTCGTCGGGCCGCTCCCTGAGCAGGGTCAGGCTGCCGGCGGTGCCCATCCGGCTGGGTTCCTGGAGATACTCGATCTCGGCGCCCCAGCGGCTGCCGTCGCCGAAATGGCTGATGATGGTCTCGGCCAGATAGTTGAGCGAGATCGCGAAGCGCCAGAAGCCCTGGCCGACGAAGGTCTCCAGGATGGTCTCGAGCAGCGGCCGGCCGCCCACCGGCAGCATCGGCTTGGGCAGCGTGTGGGTGAGCGGGCGCAGCCGCGAGCCCAGCCCGCCCGCCATCAGCACCACCCGGTTGGACCGGCGCGGACGCTGGAGAGCGTGTTCCAGCGTCTGCTGCAGGGCCTGCGCCTGCTGGAGCAGGCCCTCGAGGGTGCGCAGGCCGACCACCCGGCCGTCCTCGTCGACCAGCGGCAGATGGCGGATCTGCAGGGCGTGCATCAGCTGGAACAGCGTGGTGTCGTCGCTGCCGGCCGGCGCCATCCGCGGATTGCGGGTCATGATGCCGGCCACCGGCGTGGTCAGCGGCAGGTTGCGCAGCAGCGCCCGCCTGATGTCGCCGTCGGTCAGCGTCCCCATCAGCCGCCGGTTTTCGTCGACCACCAGGGCGATCTGCAGGCGGTTCCGGTCGATGCAGGCGATGGCATCGCGGATCGTCGCCTGCGGCCCGATCACAGTGTCGCCGACGCCGACCGATGCTTCCGTACCCGACATGCCGCCCTCGTTCCCGTCCGGATTGGTCTCGCGGTGGAGATCCAAGCAGGAACGAGTCGGGAAGGCAAGCCGCTCGGCGTCCCGGGCAGGGCATCGGAGCCGGGGCCACGGCGGCTGACGGCTTGCGCTGCCGGTGGATTCGCAGGCGGCCGATCCGGCCGTGGCCTCGCGTCAAGCCCCGGAAAGCCATCCCGTTAACCCGGGTTCGGAGTCCTGGCGCCGGAGCCCAGGCCAAATAATCCGCTTTACGGCGGTCGGGCGGCGCCGTAACCCTGCGCCAGCCCTGTTCTCTGTCCGGCGGCCGACATGACCCAGACCACCAAGACCATCGCCTGCATCATCGGCACCCGCCCCGAAGCGATCAAGATGGCGCCGGTGATCCTGGCCTTGAAGCATGAGCCGTGGGCGCGGGTGGTGGTGGTGCTGACCGCCCAGCACCGGGAGCTGGCCGACGAGGTGCTCGACCTGTTCGGCATCGTGCCCGATCACGATCTCGACCTGATGCAGCCCAACCAGACGCTGCCCGAACTGACGGCGCGCTGCATCACCCGGCTCGACGATGCCATGGCCCGGATCGCTCCGGATCTGGTGATGGCCCAGGGCGACACCACCACGGTGATGACCGCGGCCATGGTCTGCTTCTACCGGCACCGGCCGTTCCTCCATGTCGAGGCCGGCCTGCGCAGCCACGACCTGCAGAACCCGTTTCCCGAGGAGTTCAACCGCATCGTCGCCGGCCGGCTGGCCGCGCTGCATTTCGCGCCGACCGAGACGGCGCGGCGCCAGCTGCTGGCCGAGGGCGTGGCCGAAGACACGGTGGTGATGACCGGCAACACGGTGATCGACGCGCTCCAGCAGGTGGCGGGCCAGGACCGGCCGCTCGGCCATACCCTCGACCCGGCGCGCCGTCTGATTCTCGCCACCGTCCACCGCCGGGAGAATTTCGGCCAGCCGATCCTCGACATCTGCCGGGCCTTCCTGGCCCTGGTCGAGCACAACGCCGACGTCGAGCTGCTGTGGCCGGTCCACCCCAACCCCAACGTGACCAAGGTCGCCCACGGACTGCTCGGCGACCATCCGCGCATCCATCTGGTGGCGCCGCTGCGCTATAGCGAGTTCGTCACCGCCATGAAGCGGTCGACCCTGATCCTCAGCGATTCCGGCGGCGTCCAGGAAGAGGCGCCGGCCCTGGCCAAGCCGGTGCTGGTGCTCCGGCGCGAGACCGAGCGGCCCGACGCCATCGACGCCGGGGTCGCCCGCCTGATCGGCACCGATACTCAGGCGATCCTCGACCACGCCCAGGGCTTGCTCGACGACCCCGTGCAATACCGCGCCATGGCCCGCGGCGTCTCGCCCTACGGCGACGGCCAGGCCAGCCGCCGCATCGTCGAGGCGATCCGGACGCGCTATTGCGAGGGGGAGGCCTGACGGCGGCGGAACCGATGCATCTGTGGCTCGTCCTCTTCGGCGTAGTGCTGGCCGTGATCCTGGCCGGGGCCAATCATGCCGGCCTGGCCGTGGTGGTCGGCGGCGTGGCGCTGGCCTGTCTGGTGGTCGTGCCGTGGATCGAGCACGCCATCTCGGCGGATCGCATCCGGCGGCGCCCTGGGCCGCCGAGGCGTCCCGGACGCCGGCGCTGACCGGAGAAAAGCTGCTCCGCCGGGATGTTCGTCATGACGTCCCCGTGGCGGACCGGGGCGACAGGAGTTCGTACAGACAGTCGTCGAGCGCGGCCGGCCATGGCCGCAAGGCCACACCGTGAACCTCCCGGATGCGACTGGTGTCGAGCACCGAATTGGCCGGCCGGCGGGCCGGGGTCGGATACGCGGCGGTGGTGATCGGCCGCAACCGGGGTACCGGACTGCCCAGGGCCGCCGCCCGTTCGAAGATCGCGGCGGCAAAGCCGTGCCAGCTGGTGGCGCCGCTTCCGCACAAGTGGAAGGTGCCGAAGCCCCCACCCCCACCCCCGCCCCCGGCCCGGCCCGCGACCGCGGCGGCCAGTATGACGATCGCCCCGGCCAGATCGGCGGCGAAGGTCGGACAGCCGGTCTGGTCGTCGACCACCCCCAGTTCCGGCCGCTCGCGCCCGAGCCGCAGCATGGTCCGGACGAAGTTGGTGCCGAACGGCGAGCAGACCCACGAGGAGCGCAGAATCAGGTGGGCCGGCCAGAGCGCACGGATCGCCTGCTCGCCGGCCGCCTTGCTGGCGCCGTAGACGCTCACCGGGTTGACCGGATCGTCCTCGCGGTAGGCTCCCGCCTTGGTGCCGTCGAAGACATAGTCGGTCGACAGGTGAATCAGCGGCACCCCGACCGCCGCCGCCGCCGCCGCCAGATGGGCCGGTCCGTCGCGGTTGAGCGCGAAGGCGGCATCGGATTCGGTTTCGGCCCGGTCGACCGCCGTATAGGCGGCGGCATTGACGATGACGGCCGGAGCGACCGACCGGACCAGGGCCAGGGTGTCGCGGGCGTCGGTCAGGGTGAAGTCGTCGCGACCGCAACAGGTGATCCGGGTTCCCGCCGGCCACGCCGCCCGCGCCAGTTCGCGCGCCAGCTGACCTGCGCGACCGATGACCAGGACGCCGGCCCCGCCGGTAACCAGGATCGTCTCGAACTCCGTCATGGCCTGATTCGCCCTTCGATCATTCCGGCGCCGGTCAGGCCTCATAAACGAAACAATCGGCGACATCCGCGAGTTTCGGCAGCCGCCGGTCCTTGTCCGACAGCACCGCCTCCGCGGGACCGACCGGCCACGGGATGTCCAGGGCCGGATCTGCCCAGAACACGCCGTCATCATGGTCGGCGGAATAGTGGGCAGTTACCTTGTAGAAAACCAGCGTATCGGGAACCAGGGTGCAGAAGCCATGGGCGAAGCCGACCGGAACCAGAAGCTGGTTGCCGTCTCGGGCGGTCAGCGTCACGCTCACGGACCGACCGTAAGTGGGCGAGCCCCGGCGCAGATCGACCGCGACGTCGTAAATGGCGCCTCTCAGGACACTGACCAGCTTGTTCTGGGCAAACGGTGGTCGCTGGAAATGGAGACCCCGGATTGTGCCAGCCGCATCTGAAAGGGACAGGTTATCCTGCTTGAAATCAAATCTCAGGCCATGATCCTCGAGTCGTCCTTGATTATAGATTTCGACAAAGAAGCCTCGGCTATCACAGAAGCGTCGAGGCACTATGACCTTGACGTCTGAAATTTGTGTCGTTTCAACCAGCACCGTCTTTCTCCAGAAGCCGAAGATTTCGTCGGTCGGATCGCGATGAACGAAATTAAAAAGCGAGAGAGACCTTCCGCAAACGGAACAGTGCTAGCAGCTTTCCTTAACCGGAGAAATATGTTTTCGCGATGGCTCAGGTTGGTGCACTCGGTGCACGTCAACGTGCCGCCTGCGGCCGACGACATGCGTTGCGAGTGATCAAAAACCGGTGGCTTGATCAGATTGACGCGGGCGCTGCAACGGCCGGGCCTGGGCTCCGTCGGCCCGGACGCCGCCACGGCGCCTGACGCAAGTCGGCGTATCAGGATTATTAGCCTATTTTAGGCTTGACATCTGATCAGCGGCGGCGGTAGACCTATTCTCGTGGAAACGCGCCAGGTTCGGTTCATGAAGCCGAAAACGGGTAAATCATGGGCAGATAATTCTGCGACACCCATGATTATGCCGACATTCCTTATCAAAATGCTAAGGATAGCCAGACATGAGCAACTCATTGGGGCCGCAGTACATCACCATCAACCAGTCGAACGTCTATCCCTTGTCCGAAGACGTGAATTCAATCCTGGGGGCGACCGCCGCCGGCACGCTCGCCGCCAACTCGGTCGGCGCCGCGGCGGACAGCGACATCCTCAACCGGGCCGGCGCTGACGGCCGTTACGTGCTGCAAAGCCGGATCGGCGCGGCCAACGGCGTCGCCGGCCTGGACGCCGCCGGCAAGGTGCCGCTGGCGCAGCTTCCCGACAGCCTGACCGGCGCTCTGATCTACCAGGGCAACTGGGACGCCCTGAACAACACGCCGGCCCTGGCCGGCGGCATCGGCACCAAGGGCTGGTTCTACAAGGTCGGCACCGCCGGCAACACCGTGCTCGACGGCAACGGCGACTGGCAGGTCGGCGACTGGGCGGTATTCGACGGCACGGTCTGGGACAAGGTCGACAACAGCGACGCGGTGACCAACGTCGCCGGCCGGACCGGGGCGGTGACCCTGGCCCAGGCCGACATTGCCGGCCTCACCACCGGCGACAGCCCGGCCTTCGCCGGCCTCACCGTCGACACCCTGTCGGGGGTGGTCAAGGCCACGTCGGGCGCATTGGCCGGCGGCGCCTCCACCTCCGACCTGCCCGAGGGCGCCAACCTCTACTATACCGATGCCCGCGCCGCGGCGGCGGCCCCGGTCCAGTCGGTGGCCGGCCGCACCGGAGCGGTAACCCTGGCGGTCGCCGATGTCTCGGGCGCGGCGCCGCTGGCCTCGCCGGCCTTCACCGGCACGCCGACTGCGCCGACCCCGGCCGGCGGCGACAACTCGACCGCCATTGCGACCACGGCGTTCGTGGCGAGCGTCAGCACCGTGCCGACGGGCGCCGTGATCCCGTTCGCCGGCCCGGCTGCGCCGGCCGGCTGGCTGCTCTGCTACGGCCAGACCGTCAGCCGGACCAGCTATGCCGCCCTTTTCACCGCCTTCGGCAACACCGATATCTATGGGGGCGGCGACGGCTCCACCACCTTCGGCCTGCCCGACCTGCGCGGCCAGGCCGTCTTTGGCAAGGACGACATGGGCGGCAGCGTGGCCGGCCGGGTGACCAGCGGCGTATCCGGAATCAATGGCGAGAGCCTGGGCGCGTTCGGCGGCGATCAGCACATGCAAACGCACTCCCATTCGTTCTCGTACCGGTTCGGAGCCGGTCCGGGATCGACGATGCCCACCGGTTCGGACAGTGGCACCACCTCCGTGTTCGGGACGAACTCGTTCGGCGCCGGCAGTTCCCAGAACATGCCGCCAGCGTTGATCCTGAACTATATCATCCGGACCTGAGTCAGGCGGCGGCGGATGGCCTCGCGCTACCAGGCGCTGAGGCCGCCGTCGACGATGATGTTCTGGCCGGTGACGTAGGATGAGGCGTCCGAAGCCAGCCAGACCACGGCGCCGGTCAGTTCGCCGGCCCGGCCCATGCGGCCGAGCGGCACCCGGGCGCCGTAGCGCTGCTGAAAGGTGTCGTTCTGGCCGCTTTCCATGCCGCCGGGGGTGAGCGTGTTGACCCGCACGCCCTTGTCGCCCCAGTAGGTGGCCAGATGACGGGTCAGGCCGATCACCGCCGCCTTGGACGTCGAATAGACCGCGGGCGTGTTGATCGGCCGGCCGAGATACTCCGAGCCCTGGTAGATGCGCTGATCGGGCGCGACCACGCCGTAGATCGAGGCGGTCTGGATGATGCTGCCGCGGCCGCGCTTGGCCATCCGGCCGCCGAGGGTGCGGGCGACCAGGAACAGGCCGTCGACATTGACCGCCATCACCTCGCGCCAGATCTCCTCGGGATACTCCTCCACCGGCAGGAAGAAGCGGCCGGGGTCGCGGGTCTTGCCGGCGGCGTTGTTGAGCAGCACGTCGATGGCGCCGAGGCGCGCTTCCGCGCCCTCGGCCAGCCGCTCGACCGCGGCGGCGTCGGTGACATCGCAGGCCAGCCCCAGGCAGGGCACGCCGAAGCGCGCCGTCAGTTTCGCCGCCAGCCCGGCGCAACTTTCCGGGTCGAGGTCGCTGACCACCACCGAGGCGCCGAAGCCGGCCAGCGCCGCGCAGAAATGCCGGCCCAGGATGCCGCAGCCGCCGGTCACCACCGCCACCTTGCCGGCCAGCGAAAACAGGGAACGGTAGTCGGGCGGCTCGAAGTCGTCGAAGGGGTTGGTCATGGGGTCGGATTCCGGCGTTGCCACAGCAGTTCGACCATCTGGAAATCCTCCTCCTCGTCGATGTCGAGGGAGCGCGCCCGCGGCATCTGATAAAGCCGGGTGTCCGGCCCGAACACGAAGGGCGCCGAGAGGAACGGCTCGCGCCGCCAGGCGTAGATCGAGGCGTTCATGTCGAAGCAAGCCGGCGCATCCTGGCGCCGCAGTACCGGCCGCGGCAGGGACTTCGACAGCCGGGCGACGCCGTTCTCGACCTCGACCAGATTGAAATAGGGCGAGCGGTGGGCCGGGGCGCCGGTGATGACGTTGGCGGAGCCGCTCTCTTCCAGCAGCCGGACCGCGCCCGCGATGTCCTCGGGCAGCCGCAGCGGCGAGGTGCAGTCGAGATCGACCAGCACATCGTAGCGGGCGCCGGTCCGTTCTTCCGCCGCCAGCCAGGCGTGGCGGATCGCCGGCAGCTTGCCCGCGCTGTCCGACGCCAGTTCCGCCGGCCGCTCGATCAGCAGGTCGGCGCCCCAGGCCCGTGCGGTCTCCAAGATGTCCGGGGAATCGCTGCTCACCGCCACCAGCCCGAACAGGCCGCAGGCCCGGGCCTGGGCGAGGCTGAGGGCGAGCAGCGGCTTGCCCGCCAGCGGCCGGATGTTCTTGCCCGGCACGCCCTTGGAGCCGCCGCGGGCGCAAATGGTGCACAGGCGTGTCATGGCAGTGCTTCCCGGCTGGTTGAGGCCGTCGCGGAATCCCGGGCCTGAGGGCGTCCCCGGCCGGAGTCAGGCACAGGTTGACTCATGCCGCGATTCCCGAGTCAAGCCCACTGTTTACCCACGGGGGCCGGGTCCGTCTCGTCATTCCTGATGCTGTCCGACGTCGACGGCGACGGCACGGTGCGGTGCAGCAATCTCGGCGAGATCTACGCCGGGGCGGTGCTGGCGCGGGACATCGGCTGCGACTATTTCGAGGTCAAGCCGTCCTACGACATGGGCCACTTCCTGGTCAGCCATCCCAGGGCCGAACTGGTCGAGGCGCGCCGTCAGGTCGAGGCGATCCGGGAGCTGGAAACCGAGAGCTTCCGGGTACTGGCGCCGGTCAATCTGCAATATGTCTTCGACGACAAGCCGCTGGTGCAGCCCAAGGACTACCACCACTGCGCCGTCACCGAACTGCGCACCCTGGTCACGCCGTCGGGCGCCTATGTCTGCCCCTATTTCCGCGGCTGCGCCGACAAGCGGATCGGCGGTCCGGCGGTCCAGAGCTTCAAGGAGATGTGGGAGGGAGAGCGGCGCACCGAAGTCACCGCCGGCACCGATCCCAGCCGCGACTGCCGCTTTCACTGCATCCGCCACCAGTCCAACCTGCTGATGGACGAGATGCTGAACGGCCTCGAGGTCGATACCGTCGCCGATTTCGACCGGTTCGTCTGACGCCCTGATATGTGATCGCGACTCAACCGCATCGAGACCGTTGCTGGAGGAGTTGGCCGTTGACACGGCGCGGCCTTATCGCTATTGATCCGCCATCCCTGACTAAAGCGAGAGATGGCGGATTGTTGGTTTGTCTGCGAAAAATCAGAGTTCGAAAGAAGATGTGGGCAGTAACTCAAGCCGGCAAATCGACGCGGATTCGCATACAATTAAACTAGGGGAGATTTTCTCAGAGAACGGGCGCGGTCCGGCTTGCTAGTCTGTTCGTGGTGAGGCGGTCGTCAGATTTATTATAGTTGATGTGCTTATTTTCTGGTTTTGCCCTGGTTTTAAGAACGCGATGTGAAATCACCGCCCCTTATACAGACAATGAAATGCCTTAAAGTTTTGATTGTTATACCGATTTGACAGCCTCGGACGGTTTCTTGAGCAGACGCCATACCAGGCGGCCGCCGTCTTCACCCAGACCCAGGCTCGCGCGCGGCTGACCGTCCGCTGGCTGCTCAGCCGCGCGGGGATCATCTCGGTGGCGGTCGGGGCACGAACCCACGAACAGTGGGTGGACCTCGTCCGGGCGGCCCAGGACCGGTTGAGCCCCGAGACCCTGGAGCAGATCGACGCGGCCGTTGCCGGCTTCGGTCACGCCGACGCCGTGGCGCGTGCACCCGCGATGTGTCTCGAAAAGTAGGCTCACAAGGAGGATTCGCCATGGCCAATGCCGAGGAAAAGGTCAAAGGCATGTTAGATGGCAAGGTGGTCGTGGTGACCGGAGCGGCCCAGGGTATCGGCGCGGTCACCGCCCGCCGTCTTGCCCAGTTGGGCGCCCGCGTGTCCCTGTGTGACCTGAACGAGGAAGCCGGCGCGCGGCAGGTCGAGGCGCTGCGCCAGGAAGGGCTTGACGCCGACTTCCATTTTCTCGACCTGATGTCTGACGCTCACATCCACGAGACCATGGCCCGGATCGCGACGACGTGCGGCGGCATCGACGGCATCGTCAACAACGCGCGTCCCTTCATCAGTTTCGCGCCCTTTCCAGACTGCCTCGTCGACTGGGACAAGGCGATGACCGTCATGGCCAAGGCACCCGCCGTCATGGTCGCGGCCGCCCGGCCATATATGGCTAAGACCGGCGGCTCGGTCGTCAACGTTTCTTCGACCAACGCGTTGTTCATTTCGCAACAGCCGATCACCTACCACGCGGCCAAGGCCGCCCTGACGCAGGTCACCAACTGGCTGGCGGCAGAACTGGGGCCCGAGGGCATCCGGGTCAACGCAGTGCTGCCCGGACTGGTGGACCGCGACGACCGCGCCAAGCGGCTGTCGGACGACCCGGTCTACCGGACCATCATCGAGGCCACCGTGCCGCTGCGCCGGGCCGGCAAGCCCGAGGATACCGCCGACACCATCGCCTTTCTGTTGGGCGACGGGTCCCGCTACATCACCGGCCAAAGTCTGGTGGTCGACGGCGGATTGGGAAACATGGACCAATTCGAGTGCAGCCGCGCCGTTTTGCGGGCGCTCGCGGCCGGTCGGGACGCGTAGGAACGGCCGGTTTTCCGGCCAAATTTTTGGCTGCTGCCGGTGGACAGAACGTGGTTTAATCCCCCGGCGTCGGGGGCGTGGGGCGAAAAAAGATGATTGGCTGGTGGTTCACCGAAATCGGCGAAGGCGAGAAGCGCCGCTTGATGGATGCTTTCGACCAGAGAAAGTTTTCCCTGGGCAGCATCGGGCGGGAGCTGGAGGAGCGCCTGGCGAAAATGCACAGCGCCCGCCATGCCGTCGTGACGCCCAGCGGCACCGCCGCCCTGGCCATGTCCATGTCGGCGCTTGGCGTCGGCCGGGGCGACGAGGTCATCGTTCCTACCCTGACGTGGATCGCCAGCGCCCAGGCCGCATCCATGCTGGGCGCCGATGTGGTGTTGGTGGATTCCTGCGCCGACCTGCCGCTGATCGACCCCGATGGGGTGGAGCGCGCCATCACCCCGCGCACCAAGGCGATCGTCCCGGTGCATTTCCACGGCCGGTCCTGCGACATGGTGCGGCTGAAGGCCATCGCCGACAAGCACAACCTCGCCATCGTCGAGGACGCGTGCAAGTCGATGTATTGTGCCTCGCCCCAGGGTTATCTGGGAACCATTGGCAATGCCGGCTGCTTCTCTCTGGGCATGATCTCGCTGATAAGCGCGGGCTATGGCGGTTTCGCGCTGACCAACGACGACGACCTGTGCCGGCGCATGCGGCTGGTCCGCGACCACGGCGTGAAGCGCGTGCCCGAGGACGTCTACGAATTCGATGGCTTCAACTTCAAGATCAGCGATCTGCTGTGCGCCGTCGCCCTGGGACAACTGGACCGGCTCGAGGAAAAGCTTTCGCATCTGCACGCGGTCCATCGCCGCTACGTCGAAGGGCTGGACGGCCAGTCCACCGTGCACCTGATTCCCGTGGACGTGGCCGGCGGCATGGTTCCGCTTTGCGTCGATCTGCTCACCGAAGACCGCCTGGGCCTGGAGCGGTACCTGCTGGAGAACGGCGTCCAGATCTCGCGCTTCCATCCGCCGCTACACCACGCCCACTATTACACCGGTCACGCGGATCAGTTTCCCCATGCCGAGCGCTTCGCCGATCAGGGCTTCATGCCCCCGTGCGGCCCCTCGCAGCCCCTCGCGAACGTCGATCGCGCCATAGAGTTGGTCCGTCGCTGGATCGATGGGCGCAAATGAGTATCTCCGGAGGACGTCAGTAAGACCATGGATAAATTGTCTGTGCTTGCGCAGAGCGCGAAGGACATCGGAGTTCTGAACCAGGACCTCCGCCGCAAGATCGTCGATCTGGTCTATACCGGGCGCGACGGCCACATTCCCAGCGCGTTTTCGATCCTCGACATCATCACTTGGCTGTATGACGAGGTGCTCAAGGTCGATCCGAAGAGGCCGGACGACCCGGAACGGGACTACTTCATCCTTTCCAAGGGGCACGGCTGCCTGGCATTGTACGTGAACCTGCACCGCCACGGGTTCGTCACCGACCACGATATGGAAATGTTCTGCCGCAAGGGCGGTATCCTGGGTGAACATCCCGACGTAAACAAGGTTCCGGGCGTAGAAAACTCGGGCGGTTCGCTGGGCCACGGCCTCAGCTACGCCGTGGGCATCGCCATGGGCCTGCGGATCCAGGGCAGGAACAACCGCGTCTTCACCGTCATGGGCGACGGCGAATGCCACGAGGGCACCGTCTGGGAGGCGGCGCACGTGGGCCGCAACCAGAGGCTCGGCAATCTCTGCGCGTTCGTCGACTGGAACCAGAGCGGCATGCAACTGCTGCCTTACGAGGACATGGTCGGCAAGTGGAAGGCCTTTGGCTGGCGGACCTTCGAGGTCAACGGCCACGATCCGGCTTCGCTGCGCGCGGCGATTGAACAGATCCCCTTCGATGCCTCGGACGTTCCCAGCGTGATGGTTGCTCACACGGTCAAGGGCAAGGGCGTGCCGATGATCGAGGGCCACGGCAAATGGCACCATCGGATTCCCGATGCCGGGGAGTACGCGGACATCACAAAGGCGTTGCAAGCATGACTCATCAGAACACGGCCACCGGTGCGGCGCGCTACACCGCGACCAACGTCAGGCAGCAGTTTGCCGACACCATGCTGGCGGTTGGCCAGGAGAACGAAAAGCTGGTGGTCGTCGTCGGCGACATCAGCCACGGCATCCTGCAGCCCTATGCCAAGGCGTTTCCCGGACGCTACTACAATATCGGCATCCTGGAGCCCACCACCATCAGCCTGGGCGCCGGCCTGTCGCGCAGCGGCCTGATCCCGGTCATCCACACGATCGCCCCCTTCCTGGTGGAACGCGCCTTCGAGCAGATCAAGCTGGATTTCTGCTATCACAAGGTCGGCGGCAACATCGTGGCCGTGGGCAGCGCCTTCGACTATGCCAACCTGGGCGTGACGCACCATTGCTATGGTGACTTCGCCCTGTTGAAAACGCTCGAGGGCACCGAAATCACCTGCGCCGCAAGCCCGGTGGAATTCGACATGCTGTTCCGCCAAGCCTACGCCAACCCCAACGTCATCTACTACCGGGTTGCGGGCAGCCGGCACGGCGTGGATTTCGCCCCGTCCGACATCGTTTTCGGCAAGGCCATCCGCATTACGGAAGGCAAGACCCTGACCCTGGTCGCCACAGGCCCGCAACTGGCTTCCGCCCTGGGCGCCAGGGACCTGCTGGCTGCCGACGGCTGGGACGCCGAAATCCTTTATGTCCACACCATCCGTCCGCTGGACGTCGAGGCCATCCGCACCAGCGTCGACAAGACCGGGCACGTGGTCGTCATCGAGGAGCACATGCGCTCAGGCGGCCTGGGCGATGACGTGATGCGCGCCATGCAGAATCGCGGTGCGTACAAGTTCCTCTCCATGTCCATTCCGGACCGCTTCGTACGCGGGTACGGCACCTATCGGGATCATTGCGAAAGCTGCGGCCTCACGCCCCAAGGCGTGGCCGACGCGGTGGGCAACACCTTCGGCAAGCCCGTCTGAGCGGCGGACGGGCTGTCTGGATCCAGCGTCCGGCGGCGACAGGCAAGAGCCCCACTGATACCGCCTGCTCCGCGAGGCCATGGAAGAGTGAGATTATGCAAACAGAGCCCATGGGCCGTCAGACTCTGCCGATCGACCATTTTCTGGGCTGGGTTCAGCGTGCGACCGCAGCCGGTAACAACACGGTCGTCAATTGGCTGTTCACCACCGTCGCCCTGGGAGGCCTTCTCTTCCTGGGCATGATCGGAATCATCCGCACCCTTCTGCCCGGCGAGGACGGCGAATATCTGCTTTACGCCCTGTCGGTCACCGCGGTGCCGGTGGGCTCGGTGCTGTTCAACCGGAACTCGGTGCCCAGGGAACGCAAAGTCACCGAAATGCTGGCCGTCGGCGGGTTGCTGCTGGTATGCCTGTATTTCATCGTCACGCCGTTCCTCACCGTTTACGTCCTGCACACGGTGCCGACGGACTTGATGCCCCCGGCCGTGGTGCTCGGCCTGGTCGGCTTCGCGCTGTACGGCCTCAGCCTGTGGCCCGGCCTGCGCAAGACGCTGCTGTCGTGGCTTCCGCCGGGCTGGCCGTCGGTCCGGACGACCAGGGTTTTTCGTCTGGCCGCCGCCCTGGCCCTGCTGGGCATTCCGGCGCTGTATTGTGTTACCTGGCCGCCCCTGACCAGTTGGGAACCGGGGTTGCCGTACCGCCCTGCCTATCGGATATTTACGGATTTCAACACCGCCGCCTATTTCCTGTTCGGCGTGGCGCTGACGGTCACGCTGTTCTACCGTGCGGCCCATAGCAGCCGGACGCCGGCCAACCCCTGGCGCGACAGGGTGGCGCTGGCTTGCGCCTTCTTCGCCGTCGCGCTGTTGTTCGAAGACGGCCTGTGGGCCGACTTTCTGCATTTCCGGACGCTGGTCGATCCCGCCCTGCACATGCTCCATGGCGGCGTGCCGTTGGTGGACGTGTTTTCCCAGTATGGGTTTCTGCCCTTCATGCTGGTGCGCTGGGCGTTCGAGTGGCTGCCGGAAAGCTATGGCACCGCCTCGCTGGTGGTACGGGCGGTCAACATCCTCTATCTCGCCAGCGGCGTTTTTCTGGTCTATCGCCTGACCCGGGCCCGCGTGGCCACCATGGCCCTGATGTTCTTCGGGCTGGTGCTGCAACTCACCTATTACCCCTTCAGCGTGTGGGCGGCGCCCTCCACCGGCGGCCTGCGCTATCTTGTTCCGCTGCTGCTGGCCATAGCCCTGTCGGGGTTGCCGGTGGGACGCCGCTATTCCCTGTGGTCGCTGGGCCTGGTGGCGCTGTCGACGTGGTTCGGCATCGAGTGCCTGGCCTTCACC
>Ga0265316_10002059_pt1 | contig 21174 bp, 17 predicted proteins | sample 4522metaG_FD_202092 | JGI IMG/M metagenome (GOLD analysis project Ga0265316, IMG submission 202092) | Rhizosphere microbial communities from Carex aquatilis grown in University of Washington, Seatle, WA, United States - 4-5-22 metaG | ecosystem: Host-associated > Plants > Roots > Rhizosphere >... | reverse complement strand
CCAGTTCCCGGTCAATGGCCATCAGCGACTCATAGACGTTCTTCCGCCGGTCTTCGCCCCGCACCAACGACACCACCGAGCGCGGTGCGGCCGGAGTGACCACGGGCAATGGCAGCGGCACGGTGGGTTGCGGCGGCTGCTGCGCGCGCAAAAAGCGGACTCCCGCGGGCGCCACGGACCCGATGGCGGCGATCCGAAGCAGGTTCCTTCGCGAAAAGGTCTTCACCACCCTAATATATCAACCAGCAGCCTAGCTCCGGCTTGGGGCCGGGCAAGCCCGGCCCTTACACCGCACCCTTGTAGGGGCGAGGCATGCCTCGCCCGGAGCTAGCCCAGCCCGGCGAGCCGGTTGAGCCCGTCCACATACGCTTTGGCGCTGGCCTCGATCACGTCCGTGGAAGCGCCGCGCCCCAACATCTTGCGCCCCCCCTGCTCGAGCTGCACCGTCACCTCGCCCATGGCCTCCGTGCCGCTGGTCACCGCCCGAATCTCGTACCGCACCAGTTTGGCCGTGGCCTTCGTCACCGCGGAAATGGCCTTGTACACCGCGTCCACCGGACCGTCTCCAATCGCCGCGCCCTCTCTGACTTCATCCTTCACACGGACCCGCACGGTTGCCGTGGGGATGGCCGACGTGCCGCTGTAGATGTGCATGTACTCCAACCGGTACAGGTCCGAAACCAGATGAATTTCGTCGTGGACAATGGCGGCCAGGTCCTCGTCGAAGACCTCCTGCTTCTTGTCCGCCACCGCCAGGAATCGCTGGTAGGTCTGGTCCAATTCCTCCTGCGTCAGGGCGTATCCCAGTTTCGTGAGGCGATCCTTGAGGCCATGCCGCCCCGTGCGCGCCGTCAACACCACGCGGCTTTCGGTGAAGCCCACGTCTTCCGGACGCATGATCTCATAGGTCTCGCGCTCCTTCAGAAACCCATCCACGTGGATTCCCGAACTGTGCGAGAACGCGTTGCCGCCCACCACGGCCTTGTTGGGCGGGACTATCATTCCGAGCATGTCCGAAACCAGCCGGCTGGTGCGTACAAACTCGCGCGTCTCAATATCGGTGTGCACCTGAAAGTAATCGCGCCGCGTGCGCAGGGCCATCACCACTTCTTCCAGCGCCGCATTCCCCGCCCGCTCGCCGATCCCGTTGATGGTGCCTTCCACCTGGCGCGCCCCGTTCCAGACGCCCGCCAGCGAATTCGCCACCGCCAATCCCAAATCGTCGTGGCAATGGACGCTGATGGTCGCCCGGGCGATGTTCGGCACCTTCTCTTTGATGGCCCGAATCAGCGGCCCGTATTGCTCCGGCACCGCATAGCCCGTGGTATCGGGAATATTGATGACCGTGGCTCCGGCCTCGATAGCCGCCTCGATCATTTCGAACAGGTAGGCCGGATCGGCGCGCCCGGCGTCTTCCGCGTAGAACTCCACATCGTCTACAAATTTCCGGGCGAGCTTTACCGCCGCCACCGCCATTTCGACAATCTTGACCTTCTTCTCGCCCAGGTTCTTGCCGTACTTCTCGTCCCTGAACTTCCCCGTGATATGAATATCCGAGACACCGATTCCGGTGTGGATGCGTGGCCGTTTGGCCTCCGCCAGCGCCTTGCCGCACGCCTCGATATCGCTCGCCACCGCGCGGGACAAAGCGCAGATCGTGCACCCACTGATCTCACGCGCCAACAGCCGGACAGCCTCGAAGTCTTCCGGCGAAGACGCCGGATACCCGGCCTCGATGATATCGACGTTCAACCGGGCCAACTGCCTGGCGATGGTGAGTTTCTCCCGGCTTCCGAGCCTGGTCCCGGCCGCCTGCTCACCGTCCCTTAGCGTCGTATCGAATATGGCAACTTTTTCGGACATTGCTTAAACATAGCGCATCCGCCGCTGCTAGCGCCGCAGCGGCCATCGCTCGGTCACTATGTCGATCCAACCCGTCTCAAAGGTCGAGTACTCCTGTCCGCATGCAGCGATTCGCTGATCCTCCGCAAGCCAGTGGATCTTCTTGTCAGATGTATGACAGGGAATCCACCCTAACGGCTTCGACCGCTTTTTGGGGGTCAATCGTACAAGGCAGCCCAAGCACTCCTTTACAGAGAGCGTCACCGTCTCTTTTGAGTATTCTCGATCCTTAGACGGGCATGGTATGTCGCAGACTGTTGCATCGCGCGGCCAACCTACTTCGTCGTTGAGGGCGATATGCTCCTTCTTTCTGCCCTCAAGTTTCATGATCCAGACGTGCCGCCGCGGGCCGCTCTCATCCATGCCATACCAGCTTAAACCTACTCGTTCACCCTCGCATCACACTAGACGCGCCTACCCCCCGGATCTCGTTCTCATCGACCGCATGCCGGATGACGACAGCCTCGAACTTGGGTGATCGAAGTTTCGGCGCGGCAGCGGCGTGTCGGCAGCAAGCAAGTTGACGACCTCCATCAGCCGGGCGTCCAGCTTCTTGCCGTGCCGATCAGACCTTTCTCGCCTGTAGTCACGCTGAAAGCGGGCGGCGTACTTAATCTCACGCATTCAGACTTCGCAGCAGTTTATCCGGCTTGCCGACCTTGACTAGCTCGCCCCGGCGCGCGGCTTTCATTGCTGCGACGGTTTCGGCGTTGGGATTGAGCGGCTCGAACGGCAGGGGCCTCTCCGCCGCTACGCTCACCCGCAGCAGGCGAAGCGCATCGAACACGGCGAAACCGATCTTCTTTAGCGCCGCAGTGGGAGACCGCATCGCGGCCTAACTCTCGCTCTTCCGGCCCTTCCTTCGAAGCAGAGCGCCGTCATTCGAAGGGGAAGGATGCATCGCCGTCGGAGGGCCGCCCCGGAAATTGTCGATGGCTTCGATCAGCGCGTCCAGCAGCCGGCGCTGGAAGCAGAGGATCACCAACAACGCCACGAGAATCGCCGAAAACAAAACCGTGCCCTCAACCTGCCCCATGCTTTATTCTCCCACCTCTATCTCCACAATCCGCCCCTCATGTAGCGACCGCGTGGCCGCCAGGCTGATCCGCATCGCCGCCACGGCGTCCGCTCCCGTCACCGCCGGTTTCCCGCCGTGCAGCACCTTGTTCACGAAGTCCTGAATTTGCGCCAGGTAGGCGCTTTCAAACCGTTCCATGAAATACGGCACCACGTCGTGCGTGATGCCTTCCTTGGTCATCACCAGGATGGGCGTTTGCCGGTGGTAGCCAATCTGCAGCGAGCCTTTGGTCCCCCAGATCTCGGCGCGGATGTCGTACCCGAAAACCGCGTTCCGGCTCAAATGCACGGCGCCCAGCGCACCGCTCTCGAACACCATGTTGATGATGGCGTTGTCGATATCGCCCACCGATTTCATCTCGGGATATGCCAGGGTGCAGCCGACGGCATACACGCTTTTCACGTCCCCCATGTACATGCGCGCCACGTCGAAATCGTGGATGCCCATGTCGGCGATCAGACCGCCGCTCACTTTGGGATCGCAGAATTCGAGCGGCGGGCGAAACGGGTCGCGCGAGGTCGAAGTCAGCACCACCGGCGTGCCAATCACCCCCGCCGCGATCTGCTTTTGCGCCGCCACGTATCCGGCATCGAACCGCCGTTGAAACCCCGGCTGGAAAAACACGCCCGCGGCTTCCACCTTTTCGAGCATCTCGCGCGCTTCCTCGAGCGACATGGCGATTGGCTTCTCGCAAAAAATCGCCTTCCCATTCGCCGCCGCGTCCAGGACCACTTCCTTGTGCGTGCTGGTGGAAGTCACCACCGCTACCGCTTCCACATCCTTGTCGGCCAATAATTCCTGGTGGCTCTGGTACCACTTAGGAACGCCAAATTCCTTGGCGAACCCTTCGGCCAGCTCCGCCTTCTGATCCGCCACGGCTACCAGCCGCGCGTTGGGGACGCGCTGCGCCAGGTCCTGCGCATATACCCGCCCCAGCCTTCCCAACCCAATTGCTCCGACGTTCAACCGCCCCGACATGCCTATGATCTCCTCTCGTAGATTTCCGTCAGCTTCACCGGCCGGTTCTCCCGCGCCGATTTCGCCGCCGCCAGCCCGATCACCACCGCCATCAGACCATCGTTCCCGTTCACCGGCGCCGGCCGCTGGTTCCGTACCGCATCCACGAATGCCGCCATCTCTTTCAAATACGATTCCGTATAGCGGTCCATGAAGAAATTGAGCGGCAGGGCTGAGTGAGTGCCCTCCCGGTCCAGCCGGACATGGTTGTCGTGAGTATTGTTCTTCACCGCGATCATGCCTTCGGAACCGAACACCTCCACCCGCTGATCGTACCCGTAGACGGCCTTGCGGCTGTTGTCGATGGCTCCCAGAGCGCCGTTCGCAAAGGTCAGCGTCACCATCACCGTGTCCCAGTCGCCAGCCTTCCCGATTGCCGGGTCCACCAACACGTTGGCCCTGGCGTAGACTTCGGTGACGTCGCCCATCAAATACCGGGCCATGTCGAAATCGTGGATGGTCATATCCAGAAAGATTCCGCCCGACGCCCGGATGTAGGTTTCGGGCGGCGGCGCCGGGTCGCGGCTGGTGATGCGCAAAATCTGCGGCTCGCCGATTCCTCCCGCCTTCACCGTGTCATGCACTTTCAGAAAGTTGGGATCGTAGCGCCGGTTGAACCCCACCATCATCTGGACTCCGCGCTTCTCCACCTCCGCGATGATCTTGACGATCTTCTCGATCGCCAGGTCGATGGGCTTCTCGCAGAAGATGTGTTTGCCCGCCGCCGCCGCGTCCAGAATCATCTGGTAGTGCGTGTTGGTGGGCGTGCAGATGGCCACCGCATCCACCTCCGGCAGTTCCAGCACCTGCCGGTAATCCGGGAACGTCTTCCCCACATTCAACTTGGCCGCCACCGCGGCCAGTTCGTCCGGGAATACATCGGCCAGGGCCGCCACCTCCGTCCCCGGAATCCGGCCCGCCAGGTTTCCGGCGTGGATCTTCCCAATCCGCCCCACTCCCAACACACCAAACCGAAGCGTCTGATTCGTCACGATTATCTTTCTCCTCTTCTATTCTGTATGGCATCCATGCCGTCCCGGATGGCCTGCGCGGGCGTCGGCAACGGAAGCACCTCAAACGAGAGGTAGCCCTGGTAGCCGATCTCGTCCAGAGTCTTGAGAACCACGGCTATATCCAGGTGGCCGTGTCCCGGCGCCTGGCGATTGGTGTCCGCCAGATGCACGTGCCCCACCAGGCTTCCCGCCGCCTTCAGGCTGGCCGCGATGTTCGCCTCTTCGATGTTCATGTGGAACGTGTCGGCCAGAAGTCTGAGATTCGGCGCGCCGACTTCCGACAGAGCCCGCGTCCCATCCGCCAGCGTGTTGAGGTAGTCGCACTCGTAGCGATTGAGCGGTTCCAGCAGCACGGTAACCCCCGCGCGCCGGGCCAGGACGCACACTTCCGCCAGGCTCTCGAGCGCCTTCGATCTGGCGTCGCGGCGCCCTCCGAGCCTGCCGCTCAAGCTCCCGATAGTCACCGCCGAACCTACCTCCGCGGCGAAATCGATGTGCCCCCGCACGCGCTCCACGGTTCGCGCGCGAACCGCCGCATCGGCGTGGGATAAACTCAGCCCGTCTCCGGCGGCCATGCCGGTGCCCAGCGTCGGAACCGCCAATCCATAATCCGCAATCAGCCTCTTGACCAGCCTGACATCCACGTCCTCCGCCTGCCGCATGTGGATTTCGACGCCCTGGCAACCGAATTCAGCAGCTTGCCGGAACGCGTCGGCGATGTCGCCGAACAGCAGCAGCGGCGCCGGGCGAGGCTGGCCCGGCGCCGCCGTGATGGCGATTCTCACGCGTGATGGCATGGCCCTAGGAAGAGATCGGCGGCAGCCCGTAGACCGACTTCCAACCCGGGCTCATGGGTTCCTTGAGGTATGGCGCAATCTCCGCGGGGTCGCGGAGGCTCACCATCTCCGTTGCCGGCACAGTGCCCGGAGGATACGCCTCCAGGTACTCGTCGCACAAAAGGGTCAGGTAACGGAGGATGGCCGCCACCGGGCGCTTGCCCTTCCGCGCTTCGCCCAGAGTGGGCTTTCCGACTACGCCTTCCGGAGTGCCCGCCATCTCGATGGCCGATTGCCCTTCACCCTCCGACCAGCGACTGGGCCGGCTGAAGGCCTCCACCGCCGTATCCAGGTGTCCGCCGGGCAGCAGCGGCTTGGGTTCGGTCTCCACGGCGTACTGCATCTTGACCATTTCCGGAAAGAGCAGCAGGCCGACGGAGGTCTCGGCTTCATCGGCGTGGATGAAGTTGGTCTCCCAATCGCCGCCCCGGTCCTTGGTCCTCCACATTTCGCGTGTCGCCCGGTGCCAGTCGATTACGCGGTAGATGCCCGGCAACTGGTACCGTTTGCAGAATTGCTGGAGGGCCGCTTCCAGAACCCAGAGCTGCCCGTGGTTGTTGAGAATGATCTGCTTGCGGAAGCCGTCGTTCCACAACCCCAGCATGACGTCGATGAGCTGTTCCCGCGCCACGTCCTCGCGGATGATGACCGTGCCGGGCATGCCCAGGTGGTGCTGCGGGTGGCAGCCATACATCCACGGTGGCAGCGCCAACGCAACCGGGGCGCCCAGTTTGGCGGTGTAGCGCCGCACGCCTTCCGCAATCATGCTGACGAAGAGCGTATCCATGGCCGACACCGTGTGGTCCCCGTGCAGTTCCGTAGAGCCCACCGGAATAATGACCACGTCGCTCTTCTTACGTTGCGCCTCGAGGTCGTGCCGGACGGTGGTCTGGATGTAGCTGCCGGGCTTGGCCCACTCGCACCCGCCCTTCGCCGGCACGCCGTATTCGGCCAGGATGGCGTCAAGCTGAGCCTCGTCGGCATCCCAGATTTCCTTCTTCATCCGGCCCACCGCGGTGTTCTCGAAAACCAGATCCGGCCGGTCCGTCTTTATCCATGCTTTGGCTTGAATCATCTTTCCCTCCTACATAATGCAAGTGATCTTGCAGTTGGTTTTGTCGGTCTGCAGCAGCTTCACATGGTCCGGCACTTCGCCGATCCCAACCGTCTTGGTGATCAGCGGCGTCATATCCATGCCGGCCGCCATGCAACTGATTACGCGCGGGAACGTTCCGTAGCCGGAGTGCCCCTGCGCGCCTGCGATCTTGGCCTTCTTCACCTGGTAGACTTCGCCGTTCATAGGCGTCTTGGCCTCGGCGCGCGCCACGATGACCACCTTGGCGCCGATGAACTTGCCGTTCCAAATGGTGTCCTCGATGGTTCCGATGACCTTGTCCGGGATGCCCGTGGCTTCCAGGTACATGGCCGCGCCCAACCCGTCGGTGAAGTTCAAAATCTTCTCCGGCACGTTTTCCTTCATGGGGTCGATGACCAGGTCGGCACCCATCTTCCGACCGAGAATCTGGCGGCTCTCCGCCGGTTCCACCAGGACTACCTTGGACGCCCCGGCGCGCTTCATGATGGCCACGCCCGCCAGGCCGATCGGACCGCCGCCCAGGATCACGGCGTTATCGCCCGGCAGTATGCTGCCGCCGCACTCGATGAGCGCGTTGTAAGCCACCGACGTTGGCTCCACCAGGCTGCCCGCCTTGAACAGGTCGATCCCCTTGTAGAGGTCCGCCAGCCCAGCCAGGCTCCACAGGTACCGCGAATCGATGGCGACATACTTGGCGAACCCGCCATCCACGCTGAAGCCCATTTCCTGGAGCCGCTCGCACTGGTTCGGATTGCCGTCCGCGCACGGCCGGCAATAGGAGCACCAGAACATCTCTTCCGGACACACCGGCTCGCCCACTTCATAGGCGCGGCCCGTGCGTTTGTTGAATGCCTTGCTCCCAGCCTTGACCACCACGCCCGCCATCTCGTGGCCCAGGGTCACGGGGAACGCCGTGAGGCCGGGGTAAAAGGTATACCCTTGCTGGTCGGCTTGCGCCATGTGCACGTCGCTGCCGCAGATGCCGCACGCCTTCACCTCGATCAGGCATTCGGTGGGACCGATTTCGGGAAACTCCTTCTCGTCCACCGACAGTTTGGGGTAACGCCATACGTAACTGCCGAGGTAACTCAACTTGCCGTCGATATCCTTCGGGCCCAGCTTGAAGCCCGGTTTGGGCGTCCAATCGGCCGATATAACTACGCTTTTCATGCTACTCATGTCCTTAACTCCTTTTCTAGAATTGCCTTCACTGCACTTACTTCCCTGCCACACAGCAGAGTGGGGCAGGCCATCGTCTTTTGTGGCCTGCCAACCTTCACTTCAGAAACTCCCCCACATTCTCCTTCGTGACCAGCGCCGTTCCGATGTCGATGCGTTTCTCCACCGGAAGCCCCCTGGCCGCCTTGATCGCCTCCTCGATGGCGCGCTTGCCGATCCGCTCCGGGTACTGCGCCATCACCGCATTCATCTCCCCCGCTTCGATCGCGCGCAACGCCTCGCGCGTGGCGTCAAAACCAACCAGCACAATCTTGCCCGTCAAGTGGCGCGCCGCGATGGCCTGCATGGCCCCCAGCGCCATCTGATCGTTGGTGCCGAACACGGCCTTCACATCCGGATGCGAGGTGAGCATGTTCTCCATCACCTGCATACCCAGCGCGCGCTCGCTGTTGGCCGGCTGCACGGCCACCAACTCGACGCCCGGCGAATGAGCGATGGCCTCGCGGAAGCCTGCCAGCCGGTCTTCCTGCGTCGCCACTCCCAGCACGCCGCGAATCACCGCCACTTTGCCCTTTCCCCCGATGGCCTTCAAAATGTACTCGCCGGCGATCCGGCCGCCCAGCCGGTTGTCGATCCCCACGAAGCTCGTCTGATAGGGCCACCGCACGTCGGTATCCACAATCACCACCGGAATGCCCGCCGCGCGGGCTTTGTCCAGCACCGGCACAATTTCGGCCACGCCGGCCGGCGACACCGCCAGCGCCGATACCCTCTTTAGGATCTGGTCTTCCAGAATGGCGACCTGCTGGTCGATGTTGATCTCCTGCGCCGGCGCCAGCACCGCCAGGCTGACACCCGCGTCCGCCCGCGCGGCTTCCTCGGCGCCCGACTTGATGCGCTGCCAGAACTCGCTGTCGAGCGCCTTGGTCACCAGCACGATCTCGAGTTTCCCGCTCTTTCCGCCCCGCGAGCAGGCGCCCCCGGCCAGCACCGCGGCGCCGAGCACCATCGCCATCCACCGACTTTTGCGCGTGCCCATGGCTAATTCACCGCGGCGCGGCCCTTCTCCGCCGCCCGTTTCCGCACCACGTCCACCCACACCGCCGCCACAATCACCACTCCGATCACCACCGTCTGCCAGTAGGCCGATACGTTCATCAGGTTCAGGCCGTTGCGCAGCACGCCCATGATCAGCGCGCCCACCAGCGTTCCTCCCACCGTGCCCACGCCGCCGAAGAAGCTCGCGCCGCCGATGATCACCGCCGCAATCGAATCCAGTTCGCTGCCCATGCCCGCCAGCGGAAAGCCCGAGTTCATGCGGCCTGCCAGCACCACCGCCCCCGCCGCCGCCGTCACCCCGCTCAATGCATACACCAGGATCAGCCGCGCGTCCACGGGCACGCCCGACAGCAGCGCCGCCTGCGGATTGCCTCCGATCGCATAGATATCGCGACCCACCGTGGTGCGGGTCAGAAACACGTGGAATACCACACAGAACACCACCACCACGATCACCGGCGCCGGAATCCAGCCCACCGATCCCGCTCCCCAGAAACGAAACCCGGAGGGCAGCTCCGAAATGGGAAATCCGCCGCAAATCACCAGCGCCAGCCCGCGCGCCACGTTCATCATGCCCAGCGTCGGAATGAACGGGTGGGGCAGGTGCAGCTTGGTCAGCAGCAAGCCATTGACGCTGCCCAGTGCGCCGCCGATCGCCAGCGCCGCCAGCACAGCCAGCGCCGGCGGCACGCCCGCTTTCAGCAGCAACGCCACCAATACGCAGCTCAGCCCCAAAATCGAGCCCACCGACAGATCGATGCCGGCGGTGATAATCACCACCAGTTGCCCCAGCGATAACAGCGCGTTGACGGCCGACTGCCGGAACACGTTGATCAGGTTGTCGAAGGTCAGGAAGTGATCCGAGAGAGTCCCTAGCACGGCGCACAGCGCCAGCAGGCCCAGCAGCGGGCCGAAGCGCCGCAGTAGCGCCGCCACGCTCACTGAACGCCTCCGGTTGCCAGATGCATAATCCGTTCCTCGGTGGCCTCCGCGCGCGCCAGTTCTCCCGCGATCCGCCCGCGGTGCATCACCACGATGCGGTCCGCCAGGCGCAAAAGCTCATCCAGTTCGGAAGAGGCCAGCAATATCGCCGCGCCGCGGCTGGCAAGGCCGCGCACCAGGTCGTAGATCTCCGCTTTCGACCGCACATCGATGCCGCGCGTGGGTTCATCCAGCAGAAACACGCGCGCCCCGGCGTACAGCCATTTCGCCAGCACGGCCTTCTGCTGGTTGCCGCCGCTCAGGTACAACACCCGCTGATCGAGGCCGGCTGCCTTGATGCGCAGTTCGCCCAGCAACTGCCCGGCCGCCTGCCTTTCCCGCGCCGCGCGGATGAACCACCGGCGGCGCCCGCTGGCCAACGCGATGTTCTGGTGCAAGGTGGCCCCCAGCACCAGGCCCTTCGCCTTGCGGTCGTCGGGCACCAGGGCCATGCCGTGCCGGATGGCATCCAGCGGTCTGCGCACCGTCACCGGCCGGCCGTTCACAAATATCTGTCCGGTCTGCTTGCCGGCCCCAAACAGCCACTCCAGCAGTTCCGTCCGCCCGGCGCCGGCCAATCCCGCAAACCCCACAACTTCGCCCCGGCGCACCGCGAAACTCACTGGACCCTCCACCCGGATGGCCTCTTCACCCTCTACCGCGGCAGCCTCGGGCGGCACATGCGCACTCAGTTCGGCTCCCACCATGGCCCGCACCAGGTCGTCCACGCCGGCGCTGGCCACCTCCTTGGTCAGCACCCGCTTGCCGTCTCGCAGAACGGTCACCCGATCGGCCACTTGGAAGATCTCTTTCAGCCGGTGCGAGATGAAGATCACGCCAACGCCGCGCTCCCGCAGGTTTCGAATCGTCCGGAACAGCCCTTCGGCATCCCGATCCGCCAGTGGCGCGGTGGGTTCGTCCATGATGATCAGCCGGGCGCGGAACGCCAGCGCGCGCGCGATCTCCACCAGTTGCCGCTCCGCCAGGCTCAGCTCCGCCACCAGGCGCCGCGGGTCGATATTGTGTCCCAATCCGCTCAGCAACTCGCGCGCCCGGTCGTGAATCTCGCGCCACCGCACCCAGCCGCCCCCGGCCGGGTGGCGGCCCAGGAAGATGTTCTCCGCCGCGCTCAATTGGGGCGCCAGCGCCAATTCCTGGTGTACGAAGGTAATGCCCAGTTCCTGCGCCTGGCGCGGCGAACGCGGGCGCACGGGTTGGCCCTCCCACAGCATCTGCCCCGCATCCGCGGCCACGATGCCGCTCACGATGTTCATGAGCGTCGATTTGCCGGCGCCGTTCTCCCCCACCAGCGCATGCACTTCCGCCGCGCGCACCTCGAAGTCCACTCCCTCCAGCACTCTGACGCCGCTGAACCACTTCGAAATGCCCCGCAGTTCCAGAAGCTGCGCGGATTCGTTCACCTGCGCCTCCCCGCCGGCGGCGGCGCCGTGGTTTGCCGCACGATGAGTTTGCCGGCCAGCGTCACGCGGCTGTCGGGCTTCTCGCCGGCAAGCAGTTTGAGCAGGATTTCCGCCGCCAGGCGCCCCATCTGGTGCTTGGGCTGTTGAATCGTAGTCAGGGGCGGATCGGTGTAGGACGCCAGGAACAGGTCGTCGAGGCCCACCACCGAGACATCGCCCGGAACCGTCAAGCCGCGTTCCCGAACCGCGCGCAGTGCCCCGATCGCTTCCATGTCGTTGTAGCAGAAGACCGCCGTTGGGGGTTCCGCCAGCCACAGCAGACGCTCCATGGCGCTCATCCCGCCTTCCGGCCGTCCGTCCCCATGCGCCACCAACTCCGGTTGGAAGCCGATATCCGTCTCTTCCAGAATCTGCCGGTAGCCGGAGAAGCGCTCCATGTCCGCCTGAAGCCCGAACCGGTTGCCGATGTAACCGATGCGTTTGTGACCAAGCTCGACCAGGTGCCGCGCGGCTTCCCGCCCGGCATTGAGATTGTCGATGGTGACGGAGTGAACGAATTCGCCGGGGTGCTGGTTGTTGATGAGCACGATGGGGACCCTCATTTCCTCCAGCAGCGGCAGGTAAAGGGCGCCCACCCGCGATGAGTTCACCAGAATCCCATCCACGCGGCGTTCCTGGAACGACCGTACCGCGCGCACCTCCCGCACGGGATCGGCGTGGCACGTGGCCAGGAACAAGGAGTAGTCGTGGGCCAACGCGACCTCTTCGATCCCGTTAACGATCTCCCCAACGAACGGATTGGCGATGCTGGTGACCACCACCCCGATGGTGTTGGTTCGTCTGTTGACCAGGCTGCGCGCCACCGCGCTGACCGTATACCCTTGCTCGTCAGCAATTTTGCGGATCAGGGCGGTGGTTTCGGAGTTCACCAGGGGGCTGTTGCGAAGGGCCCGTGAGACGGTCGAGTGGGAGACGTGGGCAGCCCGCGCAATGTCCTTGATTGAGACCATTTGCAAACGTGTTCAGAATAACTCCATAACGGTGCCCAAGTCAACCGATATTCCGATCTGAATCGGCTGCTGCCATCCGTTGCAAGCACAGTTGCAACGAATCATGTTGACGAATATGGCAAATATGCCCTATTCTAGGAAGATGATACGTGCAAACGTGTGCACCTGGAGACTTGGGCTATGAATTGGGATGACGATGTCGCTGCCCGTTACCGTCCCGGAAAATCCGAAGACGAATTCCGCAACTACTCGCCCGATACCACCCCCGCCGTGGCGGAGTTCTATCGCCAGAACCACGCCGGCCAGACGGTCGAGTTCGTCCGCTCCAAAAGAGCCCAATACCTCACGCTCCAGCGCAGCAGGAAAAGCATCTGGGAAGCCGCCGAGTACCTCAACACCCTGGTCGACGACAGCGATCCCGATACCGACCTCTCCCAGACCGACCACCTGCTGCAAACCGCCGAGGCCATCCGCCGCGACGGCCACCCGCGCTGGTTTGTCCTGGTGGGCCTGGTTCACGACTTGGGCAAAGTGCTGTGCCTCTATGGCGAACCCCAGTGGGCAGTGGTGGGCGATACCTTCCCCGTCGGCTGCGCCTGGTCAGACCAGATCGTCTTCCCGGAGTACTTTGCCGCCAACCCCGACAGCCGGGTGCCGGAATATCAAACGCCGTGCGGCGTCTACGAACCCCACTGCGGCCTCGATAACGTCTCCCTCTCCTGGGGACACGACGAGTACATCTATCGCGTGACCAGGGACTATCTGCCCGAGCCGGCGCAATACATGCTGCGCTATCACTCCTTCTACCCCGCCCACAAACATGGCGCCTACCGCCACCTCATGAACGCGCACGATGAGCAGATGTTCGAATGGGTGCGGAAGTTCAACCCCTACGATCTCTATTCCAAGGGCCGGGAACGCCCCAACCTCGAACAGGTCAGACCGTATTACGAAGATCTCGTGGCGGAGTTCTTCCCCGCGCAGCTTACCTGGTAGGGCGCGCTTTCGTTTAGCTTGCCCTGGTTCGACAGGCGCTTTCGCCTGTCAACCGCATCAGGTAGCTTACGGCTTCACGAACGCCGGATCAATCGACGTCTGAATCGTCCGTTGAAACGCCTTCCAATCGCAGGGCGATCCCGCCTTTGCCGTACTGCAACCCGGCACGAAGACCGTGGCTCTAGCCGGAGGCGCATCCAGCGTCAGAGGCGATGCCTTGCGCATCTGCTCCATAGTCTGGGCCGTATAGTAAGTGCGGACCGAATACTCCCCGCCCGCGGGCTGGCGCCACAACTCGAAAACCAGTGCGCCGCCGGGAGGCGTGTCATTGGGTTGATAACCCGGCAGGAGCCACGTCAGGTTCAGCGTCCCCTGAATATTGGACAAGTTCCCGTCGTGCCCCACGATCACCAGCATGCGGTCCCCCGCCTTGCCAATGGCGCCAGGCACAGCCTCGCCAGTGACTGCCTGCTCCATGGCCTTCGCCACATGGCTCAACAGGTTCGATGCCGACGTGCGCCCGATTTGCGGCGTCCGCCGCATCAGATCGGTGTAGGCAATATGGAGCGCCATCATCTGCCGCAAGTTGGCTTCGGTGAGGCGGCCCCAACCGAGATCGTGGCCCTGCATTCCGTTGGTGTACTCGAGGAGAAAATCCTCGGCCAGCGACGCGGCCGTGGTCAGCGGCCCGCGCATTTCCGCCAGATTGCCCGCGGCGGGACCAAGCGAGACCGGCAGTTCCAGCAGAGATTGTTTGACCTTCTTGCCCCCGGTAAGCACCTGCTGCATGGTTTCCAGGGCCGGGCGATACGCCGTAAGCAGTGCCTCCGGGTGACCCCCGACGCGGCCGGACACGGCCGCCACCGCCAAATCTGCGTCGGCATGCCCAATACCCGCACCTAGTGGTTTGAACAGTGGGTCGCTTGTCCCCGCCGGCGCCGAGTGCACCTCGACTTTGCAGCCGGGCAGCATGCCCTCCACCAGAGCGTGGCCGGTTTCGATGGTGCGCTCGTCGGTATCCGCCCAGAAATACACGTGGCCCGCATCCGCGCAGCCCGACGGAGTGAACAGTCCGGCGCGCGCGAATTGTGCCCGGTCATAGGCGCCGAACAGTTTCATCAAGGCCCTGCCGTGCGCCGTCAGGTACCCCGGAGGAACGTCCCACTTGGGCCATGGCTCGGACGCGTACGGATCGATCTGGTCGTTGGGCACCGTCGGAGGACGAACGCCGTGCCGGGTCAGAACCGCCACAAACTTCAGTTCCTCGCCGCGTCCCTGAGCCAGGACTACCCCTGCGCTCCAAGGAATCGACACAACGGCCAGTGCGCATGAAACAAGTCTTGCTAAGTTCATTGCGAGTACTTACCTCCTTTTATAAGCATTGGTTGGCAGGCGGAAGCGCCTGCCCCACAACCCGATGTGGCATACATCCTTGCGATCAGTTCCTCTACTTCACTGGCTTTTCTCGTGATGGGACCCTCGGCTTCCATCTTCAGACTGGTGACCGCCGCCGCCCAGATTGTTGCTTCTTGTGGAGAAGCGCTCAAGCGCTTGCATACGTACGAACCTATGCAGGTATCGCCCCTTCCGGAGCGCCCCAGCAGCTTTTGCGGACAGAACGGCGCCTCGTGGAACTGGCCGCCCGCATAGACCAGAACGCCCTGGCTGTGCGTCAGCACAATCTCTTTCGGTCCATAACCCGCGAGCGCCCGCGCCGCGGCTTCGATATCCTTCTTCCCGGTCAGCTTTTCCGCTTCCACAGCGTCGGTCTTCAGGATGTCGATCTGCGAGAGCACTTCGAGTTTCTCCGGCCAACCATCGTACATCAGGGCGCCCTCCGGGCCTATGATTCGGATGAACCCCTGCACGTCGGCGGCGAGCAGAGCGTTCTTGGTCCGCAGTTCCCGGATGACTGCCAGGTCCACCTCTCCCCGAATCGAGGAGTTGATCAGAAACGCTCTGGATTCGAGACCCGCGAACTGATCGGGCGTAAACGCTCCGGCAGTGTGAGTCACGGACAAGACACGCTCATCCACATTAGTGGTCGGATAATACAGGCGCATGTCGGTAGAATATGGAGTATAGGTCGGATAGACCGTGACCCCCAGCCGGGTGAGGGCATCCACCACGCGCACATCCTCCCTCGACAGCCGGGTCACCGCGGCGGCCTTTAGCCCCATCATGGAGGCCACGTGAGAGCCGTAATTGAAGCCGCCGCCGTCCACGTGCCTGGTGCCAGACGGGGAAACGATGGTATCTTTCGTGTAATTGCCTAGTATGACGATGTCGTAACTGGAACCGTTGCGCATTACCTCACCCCAAGGGCCTTAGTCATTAGCCCGAACCCGCCACAAAGATGTCGCTAATATCAAAGAGACAATAGAAGTCCCCAGCCAGAAAACAATTGTGTTATGAAAGTCGTATTGTCGCACTCCGTTGACCATGGTGGTTCCGTGCCGGATCAACAGGCCGCTGATCCGCTCCTGGATGGCCGCCCCGACATAACTGAAAACCCCGATAAACCCCATGGCCGCGCCCGCCGCCTTTTTGGGCGCGATGTCGATGGCGAACAATCCGCCCAGCGACGTGATTAACCCGGTGATGGCGAAACCATAAACCAGTAGCATCACGGTCAGAACCAGCGGGTGCCCCGGCGGAATGGCAAACATGACCACCAGCGCCAAAACCTCCACCACGCCGCACACCAGGTTCATGGGAGGCCGCCTGGCGCGGAACACTTTGTCCGAAATGTAGCCGTAGGAGGCCGAACCCGCCAGCCCCGCTATCGATTTGAGAGCCAGCAGGCCACCCGCCGCAATGCCCGAGTACCCCTTGGCCTCCTGCAAGTAGAGCATGCCCCAGTCGTTCATGGCATATCGCGTCATGGTCATGAGCGCGCTGGAGACCGCCAGTACCCAAATCGAAGGGTACTTGAGAATCGAAAGTTGCATCTGCCACGTCGATTTTGGCTTCTCCGTGCCCTCCGCCGGCTTGGCCTGCCGATCGTTCTTCCAATCCGCCACGGCGGGGAGGCCCAGGGTCCGCGGGCGGTCCTGCATGACCACATACAGCGCGATCGCCAGCGCCACACAAATGATTCCGGGGGCTACAAAACCGGCCCGCCAGCCAAACCAGGTCACCATCGCCGCCAGCAGCGCGAAGGTCAGGCCTTCGCCGAGCGGATGGGCCGTGCTCCAGATGCCGTAGTAGGTTCCGCGCTCCCGGTTGCTGAACCACTGCGACATTGCCACCACGCCCGCGGGAGCGCCGAACCCCTGGAACCACCCATTCAACGCCCACAGCACCACCCACACCCACAGCACCGTGGACCAACCCATGAAAATGTTGATCAGCGCCGAGACCAGTACGCCGAACGCCAGGAACCTCTTCATGTTGGCGTGGTCCGCCAAAAACCCATTGACCAGCTTGCCGAACGCGTAGGCGTAGAAAATGGCGGATCCGATCATCCCCAGTTGATCCGCCGAAAAGATGCCGTCGTCGATCAGGGGTTTCTTGACCACCGACAGGCCCAGCCGGCACATGTAGGCGATGCCGTAGCCGAGCGTAATCGCCAGCATGATCGTGATCCGGTAGCGCTTGTACAACCGGTCGATCTGTTTCGGATCCCTCAGGGGAGGCTTGTCTTTGCCGGACGCGAAGTAGCGCAAGATGGCCGGCAGAATCGGCACCCGTCTCGGCTTGCGCACCTGATCGGTAGTGGGCACAGTGGTCGGCATCGTCAGGGCCTGTAGGTCTTCTGGAATCCGTTGCGGCCGTTCACCACCGTAAACGTGCCGTCCTTCTTTGCCGTCAGCTCGATCCAGTTGCCCCGACAGGGTTCGCCGGGGTTGGCGATGAACGCTTCCGGAGCATTGTGAGCCTTGCCGCCCTCATTCGAAAAGTGCAGTTGCCACAGGTCGACCAGGCCGGGGGAGTCGTGAATCGTCTGCCAGGCCTCGACCGAGCCGCCTTTATCGGCGCCGTTATTCATGATCGCGACCTTGGGGTGCAGCGCATCGACCATCTGCGGCGATCCCGACGTCTCGGTGCCGTGATGCGTGGTCATGTATACTTCTACTACGCCGAGTTTATTACTCGGGCAGGCCAGGTCGTGTTCCTGGTTCCAGAATAGGTCCCCCAGATCGGCAAGCCGGAAATTGCCGTAAGCGATCAGCATGCCGATGGAGTGCGCGTTTTCTCCGCCATCCTGATCCAGCGCTTTATAGCTTGCGCACAACGGGTTCGGCTGACCGGCGCCGGGCAGCGCTTTGGCGATGGCCACCCCGCCCGCCGTGACCACTTCCACCTGAATGCCCTTGATAGGAACCGTATCGCCGGGTTTCACAACCGTATGAGGAGCCTTTGCTCGGAGCGCGACGTACTTATCGTACCCGGCCTTGGCATCCGGGTTTACGGTTCCGTACATCTTGCCGTGATCGAAGAAGGCGCGGATGGGCAGCTTCGCGGCAATCTGCGCCACGCCTCCGACGTGATCTCCATGGTAATGCGTGATCACCAGGTAATCGATCTGCTTCACGCCCGCCGCCTGAGCCGCGGCGGCAATGCGATCGGCGTCCCGGTTGTTGAAGTCGCCGTAGCCCGTATCCACCAGCATGGATTCACCCGAAGGCGAAACGTACAAGGTGGACTTGCCTCCCTCCACATCGATGGCATAGACCCGGAGGTCATCGGCCGCCAGCAGGGGAGCCCAAGCGAGAAGAAGAACGCCTGCGATCCGTGCGGCGGGAAAGGTTGTTCGCCGGAGCATAGTCGCGGCTGCGCGTAATATCATGTTTCTTCTTCTAGAATCAGCCTGAATCCCGATTGTAGCGTTGCGGGTCATGCCGGCCGCGGCAGAGGGCGCGGCCGGCAGACCACCCCTTGGAGACACACATCAGAAAGCGAATTTCAGCCCGAATTGCACTTGCCGTGGCGAAAGCTCGTTCACCACCTGCCCGAAAGTTGCGGTATTGATCAGTCGTCCCAGTTGATTGTAGTTGGCATTATTTAGCAGGTTGAACGCCTCGGCACGAAACTCGAGCTGAAAGCGCTCCTTCAACTGAAAGCGTCGGTTCAGGTTGACGTCGATATTGAACAAGCCCGGCCCGATCAGCGTGTTCCTGCCCAGGACGCCGAATTGGTATGCCGGCGGCGCGACAAAAGCGGCGGTATTGAACCATTGGGCCGTCGTCCTCTTGTCTCCCGGCAACTGCGGGTTCTGTCCCGGCACGGGGTTCGCCCGGATCAGGACCGCACCGTTTCCGCCGCCGATTCCGGCTGTGTCACCCGAAAGATTGACGGTGAACGGGAAGCCTGTCTGCGCAGCCGCCACACCCGCCACCTGCCAATCGCCCAGTATCGCCGCCGCAACTCCATTCGTCAGCAGTTGCTGGCCCTTTCCAAATGGCAGGTCCCACACTGCGGTATTCACCCAGCGGAATTTGTTGTTGAACGAGGCAAGGCCGCGCTCGGCCCGCAAATTGAAGGCGTCCTGGGCCGGAGAACTCTCCGAACCGGTCGCGCCGCCGGCGTTGCGAAACTGCGGTGCGTTGGTGATGGTCTTGGAAAACGTGAACGCGCTCAGCAGCGAGAATCCGCGTGCGAATCGCCGCTCCCCGCGAACAATCATGGCATGGTAGTTCGCGTTCGCCCAGTTTGGCAACACCCCGAAGAGCGTGGATGCCACCCCGTCTCCCTGCACGGTCACGTAACTGGGAAACTGCGTGCCCGGCGCGAAAACGGCCCCCGCATAAGGCCGGCGTGGATCGATCGCACCCGCCCCTGGCTGCGAATTCGAGGGCTGCCAGTTCTGCTGGAGCTTCCGCGCCAGCGTTCCAACGTAGCCCAATTCCAACACGACGTTCTTACTGAACTCGCGCTGGACGGAGCCGGAGAACTGCATCGAATAGCTGGTGCGCTGGTTCAACATCATGCTGTACAGGCTGAGCGAAGTCGAGGGGCCCACCACCACCGCCGACGGGAAGACGTTTTCATACCCGTGGTATGTGGGCGCAAAGTTGTCGCCCGCAATGGACTGCGCGATGTTGCTGGGAATGGAGTTGGTCATCCGGGAAACCGAACTGGAGTCGGTCAGGGCGTAATAAACGCCGGCCCCGGCGCGCACCACAGTTTTGTTTGCCGCCTGCCAAGCCATTCCCAGCCGCGGTGCGAAGTTGTTCTTGTCGGTTTGCACGCACGCCTTCGGATAGCCGCTCTGCCCGCAGATGAAGAAGGTTGGGCGATAGTAACCGGTCTTGCCCGACGCGAAAATCGCCTGCGGCGAGGGCACGGTGCTGAAATCCATGCTCATGGTTTGTCCGCGGGTGTCGTAAATCGGCGTCGAAATCTCATAGCGCAGCCCGGGGTTCAAGGTCAGGCGCGGCGTTATTTTCCAATCGTCCTGCAGGTAGACTCCGGCATACGGCTGGCGCCCATCCATCCGGCCCGCGCCCAGCGACCGGCTGAGCTGCTGCGGCAGTCCCAGTAGGAAACTGGCGAGTTGCGACCCGGTGCCGTCGCTAGCCGATTTCAGAGCGGTTTGGCCCGTCGAGAACTTGAACTGGCCCAGCGAATTCGGCGCGGTGATCGGGTTGTACTCGATCAATAGCCCTTCCGCTCCAGCCTTGATAGTGTGCTTGCCGCGCTGCCATGTGAGGTTATCGTAAAGCTGGTAGGTGTTGTCCCGGGTGAGACTCCAGCCGCCCCCCAGGCCGCCCATGTTGGAGTATCCGCTCAACACGAATAGCGGCAGGATGCGCTGCTGGCTACTCACGTTAAACAGCGGCTCCGGTGTCCCGGTATTCAGGCGCGACCGGTTATAACCGAGCCGAAATTCATTCACCGTCTGCGGCCCCAGCATCAGGGTTCCGCCGAACATCGCGTTCTGTGGCCGCACGCCGCCTACAGCGTCTCGTCCCGGCACGTCCCCCGGCTGAAGGTTATTCTCATTGCTCATAGAATAGCGTCCAAATACCGTCAGCTTCGATGACATCACGTAGTCGGTGCGCACCGAGTAGTTGTTGATATCCTGCAGCAGCACGGCCTTGCCGTTTACGTAATTGCTGACGGATCCCGGCACATTCGCCAGGGGCATCCAGTTGGCCGCCGCCACCGCCATGGCATTCAGGCGGGTGGTTGGAATTTTGTTGCCCGGAAACGGGGCGCGGCCGCCATCCGCATCGTAGAGCAGTTTTTCACCCGCCGCGCTGAAGTCTCCCGTCCGCTCCGCCGGCGTCGGCACAACCACCGTGGTTAACCCTGCACCGGCCTGGCGCAAGCTCAAGCGATCGAACGCGCCGAACACGAAGAGCTTGTTCTTTCGGATGGGCGCGCCAAACGTTCCCCCAAACTGATTGCGTTGGAACTTCGGCAGCTTGGTGTCGATGGAATTGAACGGCCGCGAATCGAACACCCGGTTGCGCACGAACTCCCACGCCGACCCGTGAAACTCGTTGGTGCCCGACTTCGTCACCACGTTTACGTGCGCCCCGCTGGCGCGCCCGTATTCCGCGCTGAGCTGCGAGGTCTGCACTTGAAACTCCGCCAGCGAGTCGCTGATGGGATTGTAGCTGAGCGAGTTGTAATTG
>Ga0265316_10002058_pt1 | contig 21181 bp, 18 predicted proteins | sample 4522metaG_FD_202092 | JGI IMG/M metagenome (GOLD analysis project Ga0265316, IMG submission 202092) | Rhizosphere microbial communities from Carex aquatilis grown in University of Washington, Seatle, WA, United States - 4-5-22 metaG | ecosystem: Host-associated > Plants > Roots > Rhizosphere >... | reverse complement strand
ATCTGAAAGTATTTCCGGAATGCGGACTTCGCTCATAATTTTGTTTATTCCAAAGAATATAGTAAATGACAGGATAATGATCGTTTTTTTCATTTTTTATTTTTTTTGAAAATAATTAATACCAGGTAATAAAAATAAAACTATAAATCAACTTTACCTATTTGATTCATTAAATTTAAAACGCGATTTTGATAATAATACATATAAGCATTTGGACGTGCAGGATTGCGCCTGAGCGGGCTGGGCAAAGTTGCCGCGAGCATGGCTGCCTCGCTTCTGTTTAATCTCAGTGCCGGTTTATGATAATAAATATTCGACGCCGATTCAACGCCGTAAATACCATCCCCTAACTCAACAATATTGAGATACACTTCGATGATCCGCTTCTTGCTCCAGAAAATTTCCAGTAAAAAAGTAAAATAGACTTCAAGACCTTTCCTGAGATAATTTCGGGAAGGTGTAAGAAAAAGGTTTTTTGCAGTCTGCTGTGTTATAGTGCTTGCACCATGTTTTAATTTGCTATACTTGTTCATCTCACGAGCTTTTTGTATTGCCTCCCAATCGATACCGAAATGGTCGGGAAATTTATTGTCTTCTGCCGCAACAGCAGCGAGAATCATATTTGAGGAAATATGTTTAATATCAACCCATTTTTTCTCAAATTTACGTTTTCCCTGTTTGCTATCATGTTCAAAATACCTGATAATCATCAGGGGTGTAATGGGTGGATTAATAAACCTGAAAAGTACAACACTGAAAATACTTAGTGCAACAAAAAAAATGACTGCCCATTTTAAAATTTTCAAAAATTTCAATAAAAAATCTTTCATAACTCAATTAAAAACCATGTAAAAATATAATTTTATAACCGAAAAAAATTTAATAAAAAAAACAAAATCATGAGCCAGGAAAAAGTTTTGCAGGTATTAAAAATATCCGGGAAACCCATGAAATCCGGTGAAATTGCTGAAATCGCAGGAATTGATAAAAAAGAGGTGGACAAAGCAATAAAAAAACTGAAAACAGAAGATAAAATTTTCTCCCCGAAAAACTGTTTTTACCAGGCAAAGTAATGATGGGTCAATAGGGTAAAGGCTATCAGGTTAAAGAAATGTTTTCCAATACGTTTTACTATTTGGAATTTCAATGTCGTTTAATTAAGTAAAAAACTAAAATGAAGTTGTCATTGTAAGGAACGAAGCAATCTCTTTATCAACAGATTACTTCGCTATGCTCGTAATAACGACCTTAATTAAACAACATTGATTTGGAATTAATAAAAATTATTGTGCCAATTGATTTGGATTTTCTAAATATCTGACAACCTTTAGTCTAAATAACTTAATAACTTACAATCATTTGAATATTTTTATTTATTGGAGATTATAATTATTTAAATTATGCAAAATATTGAATATATAATTACTGATCATAGCGGACTTGACCAAATACGCACTTTATGGGAAGAGCTTAACAAACATCATCATTCTTATTCAAAACATTTTAAGGAACGCTACAATTCTTTTACATTCGAAACGAGAAAAGAAGCCCTTTTGAAAAAAATTGTCGATGGCGAAATTCGTGTTGAAATTGCATTCGATAAAAATAAAAAAAAGAATATTGGTTATTCCATCAGTTCAGTTACCGGTAAAATTGAAAAAGAAGGTGAAATTGATTCGATTTTTATCGATCCCGGTTACAGAGGCCTTGGTATTGGGGAAACACTAATGAAACATGGTATACAGTGGCTTGACAAACATAATACAAAAACCCGGAAAATAATTGTTGCCGCTGGGAATGAAAATGTATTTTCGTACTATGAAAAATTCGGATTTTATCACAAATTCAGCATACTGGAACCGAAATAATTATTGTGCACTTTTCGATTAACCTCCCCCGAATTCCATCAGGTAAGCTTTAATAAAATCATCGAGGTTGCCGTCAAGCACATCCTGTGCATTTGAAGTTTCATGATTGGTGCGCAAGTCTTTTACCAGTTTATAAGGGTGCAGGACATAATTCCTGATTTGGGATCCCCATTCGATTTTCAATTTTTTCCCTTCCACTTCAGCTTGTTTTTCCCTTCGTTTCTGGAGTTCCATTTCATAGAGCATAGACTTTAGAATACGCATTGCATTTTCCTTATTTTTAAGCTGGGAACGGTCTTCCTGGTTTTCAACCACAAACCCTGTCGGAGCATGCCTTAACCGTACCGCAGTTTCAACCTTGTTCACATTCTGTCCGCCTGCACCTGACGACCGATAAGTTTCCCATGATATATCTGCAGGATTTACTATTATTTCAATGGTATCGTCAATAAGCGGGGATACGTAAACTGAAGCGAAAGAGGTATGCCGGCGTGCATTTGAGTCGAACGGTGAAATTCGAACGAGGCGATGAACACCCGATTCGCCTTTAAGAAATCCATAGGCATAATCGCCTTCAAACTCGAGTGTCACGGTTTTAATTCCGGCCTCTTCCCCTTTAAGGAAATCTACTTCCTTGATTTTATAATTATTGCGCTCGCCATACCGGATATACATTCGCATAAGCATTTCAGTCCAATCCTGGCTTTCTGTTCCTCCTGCCCCAGAATTTATTTTAAGGATTGCGCCAAATTTATCTTCCTCATTTCGGAGCATATTTTTGGATTCGAGGCTTTCAATGGCATTAAGGGCAATTTTATATTGAGTTTCAAATTCAGCATCTGTAGCTTCGCCTTCCTTGTGAAAATCTTTCATGACCAGCAGATCATCAACAGCAGTTTTCACCTGGTTGTAAGAATTAACCCATTGTTTCAAAGATGCTATGTACTTTAGTTGTTTTTCGGCTTCCTTAGAATTGTCCCAGAAACCCGGTGCATGCGTTTTTTGTTCTTCTTCTTCGACCTGTATTATTTTATTTTCAATGTCAAAGATACCTCCTGAGAGCTTCTTCACGCTCTTTTAAATCCTGAAACTGTTCTGTTATAATCATATCTGTAATTTTTGATTTCCGAAGTTATGGACAAAATTTATTTTCCGGGCAGATTTTTTTCTAAAAATGAGGCAAACAATTTTAATCCGTCACTGTTTGCTTTTAGCCATTTTACCTGGTAGCTGTCGTTTAAAGTCCTGAGAACATAATGACTGTAGATTTCGGTTAAATGTTCATTCATTAAACTTTTGTAAAAAGCATCGTAAGCCGGTAAGTATTGTTTTTGTGTTTCCAGATAATTTTTAATTAACCCTGCAATTGTTTCCGGTTGCATTTTTGAAAATATTTCACCTTTTACATTTTTAGGAAAATAAGAATATAAAATATGATCTAAGGTTGTAATAGCTATACGTTTATCAAAATAAGGAATAACAATATTATCAAATCTCTGGTTAAGATATTGCGAAACAAAAGCAATGGCCTGCTGGGAGCGTGCCGAGTCCTTATCGAGAAGCAATGCAAACAACATGGCACTTATACACCTTTTATCATTGGATTTTTCGAAAAGGCAACAACCAAATAAGTAATGAGCCGGAACAAATAAAGGTTGCAACTGTATTACCCTCTCAATCGCCGGTAATGCTTTATCTAATATTCTGTATTTATAACAACTCAGGGCATATTGATATGAGAGCTGATAATTTTCCGGATACAATTTTATTGCTTTTTCAAATTCCTTAAATGCTTCCTTCGACCTTCCGAGGCGGTCGAGTGAACTGGCATAAATAATATAAGCGTCAGCCTCAAAATCATTAGGTTTCCTGATTGTATGTTTACTGTATTTAAGCGCCGACAGATAATCGTTTTTCATGAAATATGCCGATGCAATGCCAAAATATGCAAATTCAGAATCCTTATTTTTTTTTAATATCGATTTATAATATTTAATTGCGCCATCAGGACTAAGCGTGTCGGGCTGTAAAGTAACCTTACTAAAAGAAGAAAGGGAGATGAATTGAATGGTAATTAAAAAAACGATATTAAGCCTCATTTATTTAATTTTGCAAACTTCAAAATTAAATTTAATTTTATCAAAAATGAAAAGAGGATAAGATGTTTAAAAGACTTTATGATTCTTTAACGATAAAATTCTTTTGAAATAATAGGGTTTAATGAAAAATTTTGAAAATCTTTTTATATAATTTATAAATATATATTTTATGAAAAATTTATTGTTCGCTTTATTATTGGCATTCGGCATATATGCTAATGCCCAGAAGTTCGATAAACTGGCATTAACTCCTCCGATGGGTTGGAATAGCTGGAATAAATTTGCATGCGATGTGAATGAAGATTTAATCAGGCAAACAGCCGATGCAATGGTAAGTACGGGTTTGAAAGATGCCGGATATCTTTATATTAATATCGATGATTGCTGGCATGGAAAAAGGGATAGCCTGGGCTTTATTCATCCCGATCCAAAACGATTTCCATCGGGTATGAAAGCATTGGCAGATTATATTCATTCAAAAGGATTAAAATTGGGAATCTATTCCGATGCCGGTAAACAAACCTGTGGCGGCCGCCCGGGAAGCCGCGGGTATGAATACCAGGATGCCCTTACCTATGCTAATTGGGGAATCGATTATCTTAAATTCGATTGGTGCAATACAGATGGTTTGAAAGCAGAAGAATCATATAAAACTATGCGCGATGCTTTGTATGCAACCAAACATCCTATTGTTTTCAGCATTTGCGAGTGGGGAAACAGCAAACCCTGGACATGGGCAAAAGATGTTGGCCATCTTTGGCGTACTACTGGTGATATTTATCCTTGCTGGAATTGCGAATTAGGCCATGGCAGCTGGGTTTCAAATGGGGTTCTCAGGATACTTGATATGCAGAAAGATTTACGTCAATATGCTGGTCCCGGCCATTGGAATGATCCCGATATGCTTGAAGTAGGCAATGGAATGACTATAAATGAAGACCGCGCACATTTTTCAATCTGGTGCATGCTTGCAGCCCCACTTATCGCAGGGAACGATTTGAGAAATATGAAAAATGAAATTTTTAATATTTTGTCCAATAAGGAAGTAATTGCTATTGACCAGGATTCATTGGGAATTCAATGTTTTAAAATGCTTGATGATGGCGATCTTCAGATTTTTGTTAAACCATTAAAAAATGATGAACTGGCAATTTGTTTCCTGAACCGTGGAGAAAATATTAAAAAAGTCGATTTCAACTGGAAAGGATATTTTATTTACGATGGTGATCGTAATATTAATTACGATTTTAATAAAAACACTTATAAAATCCGTGACCTTTGGCAAAAGAAAGATGTTGGAACAACAAAAGAATCTTATAAAACAGAAATTCCGGGCCATGATGTTGCTTTGTTAAGGTTAAACAAATTTTAGCAAGATTGGCTTTATTTATAAGTATTGGATTTAATTTTCAACTATAAAGAAAGTTTCCAAAACCAGGAACCCAATATTATAAATCATGCATGGACGCCATAATTAAGGTCGGAATGTTTCTGCATGGTTTCAGATTAAATAATTTATTAACAAAACAACTAGCAGGCCGGTAAGCCCAACCACACTTTCCAGGACTGTCCAAACCGCAAATGTTTGTTTTACCGATATATTAAAGAATTCTTTAAACATCCAGAAACCGATGTCATTAAAATGAGAAAACATAAGACTTCCGGCACCGGTTGCAATTACCATAAGTTCAGGAGAAATTCCCGAAGATTTGACTAAAGGCAGGGCTATTCCTGCAGCCGTAATACAGGATACTGTAGCCGAACCTATTGCTAACCTCAGTAAAGCAGCAATACTCCAAACCAGGATCAAAGGAGAATAATTGAAACCGGAAACAATTTGTTTTATGTATTCCCCGGTTCCGCTATCAATCAGTACTTGTTTAAAAGCGCCACCCGAAGCAATAATCAGCAAGATCATGGCAATTCCGCTGACTGAACCTGACAGGCTTTTCATTAGATCACCCATCTTCTTCCTTTGCCTGATGCCCAGTAAATATAAACCAATGAATATGGAAATGAAAAGCGCTACACCCGGATCGCTGATAAATGAAAATAACTTGTACCATTGAGTATGACCCGGTAACCATGATTTGGAAATTGCACCAGCCAGGATCAGTATTAAAGGACTGAGCGCTGTTAAAATACTTGCTGCAAAGGAAGGAAGCTCTTCTTTTGTATAATCTTTAGGATTAAATAATTCAGCAGGAGGTTCACTATTTACATTTTTATATAACCTTGATAATAGCGGACCACCGATAATTATAGCAGGAATAGCTACAATAATTCCATATAGCAATGTTTTATTTATATCAGCATGATAAATAAACGCTATTGTTGAAGGTGCAGGATGGGGAGGTAAAAATCCATGAGTTACCGATAATGCAGCACACAAAGGTAAACCGATATAGATCAGCGGCAATTTTGTCGACGACCATAATGAGTAAACCAATGGAATTAACACCAGAAAACCGGCATTATAAATCATGGGCAATCCAACCACGAACCCAGAAATCATCATAGCTGTCTGTATCCTCTTCAATCCGAATAAGTTGATCATCCCATGGGTAATCCTGTAAGCAGCGCCACTTTCTTCAATAATTTTACCAAGCATAGCCCCAAACAGAATAATGAGCAGGACGCTTCCCATTGTGTCGCCAATTCCTTTCGAAACAGAAACCAGAATTTCTGATGTATCAAGGTGCCCCAAAAGGCCGACGATAAAAGAAGTAATAAGCAGGGAAAATAAAGCATTTAATCTGAATAGGCTTATTAGAAGAATTAGTATTACTATCCCAATGAAAATGTTTAAAAGGGGCATAATGATATAATTATTGCTTTTGATTTACCAATAATACAAAAACCCTGACAATAAAAAATACTATGGTTAAAAAATATAAGAAATTAAAAGTCTGCCGAAACTTGAATTACTTAATCATTATGACCTTAATATAAATTAATGAATGAAACAAATGATGTTACCACATTTTTAACCAGTTTTACTTGTTTGAATGTATAGACTTTTATGATATTAAATTAGTGCAGGGCATAGTAACGGCTTTAAATTCCGGATATAAATTTAATCAATCAATTATTATTTTTGGAACAATAAAATATCTGCATCCATAGTGACTATGTCAAAAACATCAATGAATAAGAACTACAGTTTTAAATTTAGGCAATACTATATCCGGTTTAACTGGCAAAGTTTTATTATAAAACCTATTTCGGAAACCCTACTTAATAAATATGAATTTTCTGACAATAATTTCAGGTTTCGTATCATTATTTCGGATATGGCTCATATTATAACTTCACACTACCGTTGTATGAACATCAGCCATTTCTATTTTCAATTTTATTTAATTCAATCTTAAATAATTTTAAAATATTATTAGGCATTCCTGTAAAACACATAGCTTCTGGGTTTTTTAGAATGGAAAAAAATTATAAAAATGTACTCCAATAAAAAAAAGAACAGGAATAATCCCGATATTTCGATTGGGATAGCCAAATAGTTAAGGATTCAGTGAATATGGGATAGCCATCAAGATTTAAAACCCGAAACCAATGATGATGTTCTAAAACCGTTGAACTTTTTCAGACATAACTGCCGGTACTGCTTGCCTTAATGTATATTTAATCTATAATAAATCTAAAGCCTATTGATAAACCTATTGGACATAATCTGTTATTAAAATTTATCTGATCATCGTTTTTTAATTCATCAATATAATTTTTGACTTCAGAACTCCTGATTGGTAACAATATTGCAAATGACCAGTATCCAATTTTTTCTTGACGGAATCGATAGTCTAAACCTATTCCAAGAGTGGGACCATAAAATAATTTATCATATTGTGTTCCATTTGAAACTAATATTGCAGTATTATAGCCATACATACCAAGTATACAAGGTGATAATTTGGAATCGGGTTTTTCCGCCATCAATCTTAACTTCAACCCGGCATTCAATCCAAATCCAACTAAATTGAAACCTTCTCCTGCAAATATTCCAATATTTTTTTTAGGACAAAATAAAAAATTTCCTCCTAATCCTCCATAATCCAGCCCAACTCCGATGGCAAATGAGAACTTATCGAAATTTTTCTGTGAATTAAGCCTATCACTTGCTTTTGATTGAATTGAAATCGGGAAAGCCATAGTAAGAATTAAAAGTTGTAACTTTTTCATTGCAATAAATTCTCAAATAACGACAATTTTACCCTACACACATTTCCATCAAAACAATTATGTAAATTATTATTAAAAGAAATAGTTGTGATCTTGTGAATAAAAATAAATCTTATTCACAATAATTCAAAAATCTTAAATCAATTTTGTAGGTATCGTTTATGGTTGAGTAGTGTTATAATTTGTCTAAGTAATTTTGATTCTTTAATCTGAAAAGCCTTTAAGTTGGGAACAAATCAAGACAAAGCTATAACGCCATAGAATTGGAAGTATGAATCATAATGTTAAAAATTAATGAAAATTTTCAGTCAGAATATTTTTCATGTTTAAACGGAATTTTAACAATTCTTTCAAATTCCTTTCCTGTCTCAAGCATCTCATCATCGTCTTCATGATAAAACCACTCTACAATTACTTCATGACCTGCTTTATATAATTCTTTTAGAGCCATTAAAACAGACAGAATATTTTTAGATGAAGCTGTATTAAAATAATCGAGCTTAAAAATAAATACAGTAGAAGGGTTAGGATTTTTAGAGTATTCATTTACCCACTCTATAATAGGCTTGTAAAAATCATTGACATCTTCTGGCAAAGACCGGCCTATGATTCCCATATTATTGTTCCCGGCATCTAATATGACCTGTGGGGTATCGTCGGTACTTTTTAAACTTATAACTTCCATAATATTTTATTGCTAATAGTTTTAAACTCTCGTAACAAATGATGTTAATATGAAAAATGAAATATTCTCGTTGATTTCTAAAAATTCATACTCCAGTTTTCTACCTGTTTTTCTGACAATATCAATAAAGCCCAATCCGGCGCCACCTTTTTCTGATAATTGGCCTTCTGAAATTTGTTTCATATATAATTCGTTTAATTCTTCTTTATTTAAACTGTTGATATGATCAATCATTGAACGTAGTGACTCAAGTTTAATATTTTCAATTGCATTGCCTGTAGTAATGGAATATTCTGCTTCGGCTTTACTAATCATGAAAATGCCCCTTCCTGAAAAAAAGGAATCATTAATTTTTATGTTATCGGCATGTTTACTTATATTTTGAAGACATTCAATCATCACATGATATACTTTTCGCTGTACAGATCCTGTCTCCTCTTCTTTGGACATACTTGATTCGGCTAATGAAGAAAAAGCTTTCGTAATTTGATGGGTAATTTCACCCTCATATACAAGGGTTATTTCACGGGATTTCATTTTGTTGTAAAATTCATAAACAATTTCAAGAAAACTGTCTGAATTCGATTTCTCAACTATATGTTCCTGGTTATTCATAAAAAAATAATTTATAATGTAATATCTGATTATTGGAATATTTTAAACCAATTTCATTAATTATAAGAACAAAATCAAATAGTTTTTGTTGTCTCTTTTCAACAGTTATATTCATACCACTACTAAAAAAAGATGGAAAGAACTTAATCTTTCCATCTTGTCGGGGTAAGTGGACTCGAACCACCGGCCTCGTCGTCCCGAACGACGCGCGCTAACCAACTGCGCCACACCCCGAAATTTACCCCTTCGTCCCGAATCCCGTAGTCACGGGACTAACCAACTGCGCCACACCCCGAAATTTACCCCTTCGTCCCGAATCCCGTAGTCACGGGACTAACCAACTGCGCCACACCCCGAAATTTATAATTTTATATTATAATTTATGGTATAAAATTAAAAAAATACTCTTTAAATAATGACTAAAAAATTTTATTCATTTATAAAATTGATTCTATTACTAATAAATTTATAAATTTACTCTTCCAAGTAAAATTGTTTTTTTTAAGCACAAAGTGATGAAATATGCATTAATCTTCTTAATGGCTATGATTTTTCTTAATGCTTGTGAATTTAAAAATGAGGAGAGCCTTGAAAAGGTACAATGCGACACTTTCAACATTACGTACACTAAAGTTAAACCCATATTTGATATTAATTGTGTAAGATGCCATAATGAACAGACTAATTATTTTGGCATAATACTCGACTCATATAATAATGCTAAAGCTGCTGCACAGACAGGTTATCTTATTCCGGCTGTAAATCATATTTCAACACCCGGAATTGTCTTCATGCCATTTCAGTTACCTAAATTAGAAGATTGTGATGTAAGAAAAATTACAATTTGGGTCAATTCAAGCACACCGGAATAGGTTAAAATTTATATCATGCATTCACAAATATTTATTTTTTTCATCTTATTTATATTCAATGTTTCATTGAATAGTCAATCCCTGCTCGACGAGCTAAATGCAGAAAATTCGAAACAACCTGATACCATATTTACTGAAGCTACATTTAAGTCTACCAGGATTATTAACGGACAAAGTGTTGAGACGTTGGGTAAAAAAGGAATGAATTTAATTATTTCACACCGATTTGGTAATATTAACAGCGGAGGTCACCAGTTTTATGGCCTTGATCAGAGTTCTATCCGACTGGGCCTCGAGTATGGATTGACAAACCGGATTGATATAGGTATTGGTCGTAGCAGGGAACTTGAACTTGTCGACAGTTATATTAAGTTAAAATTACTTCGGCAATCATCTGGAGCTTTAGTAATGCCGGTTTCACTTACCTGGTATTCATCCATGACCCTTACGGCTCAAAAATGGGTTCATCCTACTTTATATTATTCGTTTATTGATAGATTCAGTTATATTCATGAATTGATTGTTGCCAGGAAATTCAACGAAAAACTCTCGATGCAACTTGTCCCAGGATTGATTCATATGAACCTTACGGAAACAGCCAAGGATAAGAACATATTGCCTTATGTCGGCTTTGCCGGCAGGTATAAAATCTTAAACCGAATATCGCTAAGTGCAGAGTATTACTGGGTTTATCCGGGATTTACGAAAGCAAAAATATACGACCCTTTTTCTTTTGGCGTCGATATTGAAACTGGTGGTCATGTGTTCCAGCTTCATTTTTCAAATTCAAGGGGAATGAATGAAAGAATAATGATACCCGAAAACCATAATAGCTGGAAAAAGGGCGATTTTGGTTTTGGATTTAATATTATCAGGCATTTCAACCTTAAAAGGAATTAGTTGTTTATATAAAAACATGATATTCATGAAGTACAAATTATTATTGGGTTTTTTATTTGTCCCTTTTATTGGAAGTGCCCAGATTTTTAAAACAACACAAGGAAGTGCAAAGTTCGTTTCAGATGCTCCTTTAGAACTTATACAGGCTCAATCGTTAAAACTTTCAGGGTTGTTAAAAATATCAGACAAATCATTTGCATTCACAGTTCCTATGCGATCATTTGAAGGATTCAATAGTGAATTGCAACGAACTCATTTTAATGAGAACTATGTGGAATCTGCTAAATATCCCGATGCAACATTCGAGGGCAAAATTATTGAAGATATCGATTTCAGTGTTCCGGGAACTTATGATATTCGTGGAAAAGGAAAATTTATTGTCCATGGTGTCGAACAGGTGAGAATAATAAAATGCCGCCTCATTATTCAAAATGATAAAATTTCTTTAACCTCAAAATTTTCGGTAATGCTTGCGGATCATAATATTAAAATCCCCAGTGTTGTCAGCAAAAAAATTACTGAAGAAATTGTCGTAGAAATCAATACCACTTTAATTCCTAAGAAATAGAATTTTATATATATGTTAAAAAAGTATAAAATAATTATTTTTTTTTTCTTTCTATTCCTGACTTTTAATCAACCGATCGAAAGTCAAAGTCCCTTTTTTAAAACTGTTTCTTTATTAAAGAACCATCAACCTTTTTCAGTTAAATGTTTTTTCCAGGATTCGAAAGGATATCTTTGGATATCAACATCCGAAGGGTTGATTCGCTATGATGGAATTGAAAGTTATATTTTTGGTATCCAGGACAGTCTTAAGCCCTCCCCGGTTACTGCTATTGGAGAAGATAGTCTGAAACAAATCTGGATTGGACATAAAGATGGGTTAATAGAAATATTCGAAAATAATCGTTTTAAAAAATTTAAACCTGAAGAAGGGTTAAGCCATACTGAAATATCATTTATTAATTTTGATTCTAAAGGAGAGCTCTGGTTCGGAACTCTTGGGGAAGGAATTTATTATTATAAAGGTAAAAATCGCAAACGAATATATAACATCAATAACGATGAAGGCCTGGTCGATAATTATGCCTATTCTTTTGCAGAAGCAAAGGATAATAAAATATATATCGGAACAGACAATGGTATCAGTATTTTAGATAATTCGACAAATAAGGTAATCGGTATGCTTACTATGAAGAACGGGTTACCTGATAATATTGTAAAACATCTCGAAATTAATGATCAGTTCCTCTGGATTGGCATGGATGAAAAAGGATTATGCATTTACGACTTGTCGAGCCATAAATTCAGGTTATTTCCATCATGGAATTTCGGAACACTGAATACATTTACCCTAAGGACCCATGAAGAATGCTGGGTAAGTACAAAAGATAAAGGAGTGGTAAAAATTAATTATAACAATCGCGGTTTAACATCAATAAAACAATATTCAATACTTAATGGGTTGCCTACCGATAATACTCAAACCATATTTACCGACAGGGAAAAGAATATATGGATTGGTACTACGAAGGAATTAATATTGTCTGCTACCAGCGCATTCGAATGTATTGATAAGAAAAGCGAAGGGTTCGACTACGGGAGTGTTTTTAATTTTATCACAGACAATAAAGGCCGTTATTGGGCTGCAACACAAAATGGGTTATTGCGGCTATCGAGGGATAATAATGGTCAATTTTTGGTAACCCGGTTCCTGAAGAACGAAAAAGATATTCAAAATGCATTTATTTCATTATATCAGGATTCGAAAGGTTACATATGGGCCGGAACTTATGGCTACGGTGTATTCAGGATTAATCCCGATGATTTAAATTATTTCAAATATGACATTAATAATGGATTGTCTGATAACAATGTGCTTTATATAACCGGAAAAGGAAACATGGTTTGGTTTGCCACAGCAGGAGGTGGGGCTGTACAATTTGACCTTAAAAAATTGTCCTTTAAAACATATAATAATAATAATGGGTTAAGTTGTAATTATTTATATTCTATTTTTATCGATTCTAAAGGTAATATATGGTTTTCATTGGATGGTAAGGGTGTAGCCGTACTAAGTAACAACATTCTTAAAAATAATTTTTTACCGGATACATTAAGTGTAAATACTGTATATTCTATTACTGAAGATATTTATGGTTCTTTATGGTTCCTGACAGCCGATAAAGGTTTATTGCAATATAATGGCAGAAAATTTAAATTCTTTAATGAATCTAATGGATTAAAATCAAATAACATAAGAAGCATTATTTCAGATAAATTTGGGAATATTGTGTTTGCAAGTAATGAAGGCATTCAAATTTATGTAAGTCAGGCAGGAGGTTTCGAGACATTTGGAGAAGAAAGGGGTGTAGCTTACTTAGAACCTAATTTAAATGGAATTTCATCTGATTCAACAGGTGCAATTTGGATTTCTGAAAATAACGGAATTATTAAATACAACCCTGTTTTTGTTAATTTGCAGGATACAAAACCCAAAATATCCATCAGTAAAAAACTTCTATTTTTTAACCTTTTTGAAAAAAACAAACATAAATTCCGTTTCAACCAGAATCACCTTACATTTGAATACACTGGTATCTGGTTTCAGTCGATAGATAACCTTATTTATAGGTACAAACTAGAAAATTATGATTTTGATTGGAGTTTACCTACCCATTCTCATATTATAACTTATTCAAATCTTCCCCCAGGCAATTTTGTATTCAAAGTCGAAGTATCGCATAAATTAGGTACATGGGTTAGCAGCAAGGATGCAGAATTTACATTTAAAATTCGTCCACCTTTTTATAGGACCTGGTGGTTTATACTTATTGCCATTTCATCGATAATTTTTGCAGTTTACTATTATATTAAATCAAGGACTTCAAAATTGCAAAGGGCAAAGGAAGAGCTTGAACTTGAAGTTCAAAAACGTACCAAAACAATAATGCAACAAAAAGAAGAAATAGAATCGCAACGCGATGAAATAGAATCGCAGCGTGATTTTGTTACCAAACAGCGCGACCGGATTGCCCTTCAAAATGAAAATATTACTTCAAGTATACATTATGCAAGCAGGATCCAAAATGCTATTTTACCGCCAATTGAAGAATATGATTTAAGGCTTAGGGACTATTTTATTTTAAACAGGCCTATGGAAATAGTGAGTGGTGATTTCTATTGGATCGCATCCCGTAATGACCGGATATTAGTTGCTGTTGCCGACTGCACAGGACATGGTGTATCGGGTGCATTCATGAGTATTCTTGGAACATCGTTATTATATAAAATAGTAAATTCCGATGAAAATCTCACTGCTGCTCAAATTCTTAACCAATTGCGCGATGAAGTTAAATATGCACTGCGTCAGACCGGCAAAATAGGCGAAGCACAGGATGGCATGGATATTTCGTTGATTATACTCGAAAATAATAAACAGAATTATCAATATGCCGGTGCAAACAACCCTGTTTATATTATCAGGGAAAATAAAATTATTGAGCTCTTTCCTGATAGAATGCCAATAGGTATTTATCCTAATGAGGATTCATTTAAAAATAATGTTGGCACCTTATTTCAAAACGATATGATTTATTTGTTCTCCGATGGGTTCAAAGACCAGCTTGGCGGGCCAAATGACACTACAATTAAGTCTAAAACTTTTCAAACATTATTGCTGAAGAATTCACAGTTGCCGCCAAATGAACAAATGCTGGCATTGAATAATTTCGTGAATGACTGGAAAGCCGGGAAACACCAAAATGATGATATTCTGGTATTAGGATTTAGAATTATTTAAAAAACATCATCAATATTTTTTAAAAGCTCATCAAATAATTGTTTTTTGTCGACAGGCGCTACTCCTACTTTTTCACAAACAAGCCCGCCAGCAAGATTTGAAATTGCAGCTATTTGAGGAGGGCTTAATCCGGCCAAAAGACAAAGACATGCAATGCTGATTACGGTATCCCCGGCACCCGATACATCTGCAATATCGCGTATATGGGCAGGTATATGGTGATACACTGAATTACTGCTGATAAAAACACCCTGTTCCGATAATGTTATTATCAATAATTTTATATTCTTTTCTTTTTGAAAACCAGAAGCAGCTTCAAAAATCTTATTAAAATTTTCCTTTTGTAAATCAATATTTAGTCCGTTGCAAAATTCTTTAAAATTTGGTTTGAATAAAGAAACATCATGATAATTCAGGAAATTGCGTTTCTTTGGATCAATTATAATAGGAATGTTATTCTGATGTGCCAGCAAATTCAGTTCTTCAAATAATTTAAACGTAATTGCACCTTTGTCGTAATCCTGAAAAATAATAGCATCAATATTTTCATTTTGAATTACTTTTTTGATATGATCGATAAATCCGGCTTCATTTTTTCCTTCCAAAGGTTTAGTAGTTTCTTCATCGACTCGAATTAATTGCTGATTTCCACCAATAACACGGGTTTTTATAGTAGTGGGCCTGTGCTTTACAATAAAAATTCCATTATTTGACAAATGACTATCCTGCATCAGTTTTAAAAATAAAGTACCGTTATCGTCATTGCCAATAATTCCGCAAAGAATAGTTGAAGTTCCCATTGCAGCAAGGTTCAAAGCTACATTTGCCGCCCCACCCAATCGCGATTCATGTTTTGTGCATAGGACAACGGGCACCGGGGCTTCAGGTGAAATCCTGTCCACCTTTCCCCATAAGTACGCATCGATCATTACATCGCCTATTACAAGGATTTTTTTCGAAGTAAAAGATTCAAAAAGTTTTTTAATGTCTTCTTTCATCTAAAAATTTGAATTTGAATTTCAAATTTAAGAATTATACCATAACTACATTTATTTAAAGAGGTTTTTTTCAATCCTGATATTCTGCAATTTGTCCGCTTGATTAAAAAATGGCTGAAAGTATTCTAATTTTAATTTAAAAATATTAGACAGGATCGACATCTACTGAAATGATTACCTGTTTGTTATGTTGCTGTATGTTTGTCAATATCGCAGAAAGTTGAAATTTTATCTTTGCAAATGGTGAATTCCTGTCAATTTTTAAAAATATATTACGCAGGTAAAGATTTTGAATTCGATCGATTAAAGGTTTATCCGGACCAATTACACTATCGCCAAAAATATATCTTGTTTCCAATGCAAGCCTGTTTGCAACATCGATGCAAATTTCAATTTTTTTATGTTTTATAGTGACCTGAATAAGACGGCAAATTGGCGGATATTTAAACTGGCTTCGTTCCGATATCTGGACTTCATACATTCCCAAATAATCATTTTTCAAGATGTACCTGATTATAGGATGTTCAGGTAATGAAGTTTGGATCATCACTGTACCCCTTTTATCTTTGCGGCCTGCACGTCCGCTTACTTGGGTGATATGCTGAAAACTTCTCTCGAACGCCCTGAAATCAGGGTAATTGAGCATTTGATCTGCATTAATTATTCCTACTAATTCTACATTTTCAAAATCGAGACCCTTGCTGACCATTTGGGTACCTATAAGAATATCCAATGACTTGTTTTCGAATTTTGAAATAATATTTTCATAAGCATGTTTTGAATGGGTTGAATCTAAGTCCATTCGTGCTATTCGTGCTGATGGAAATAAGATAGCCAGTTCTTCTTCAATTTTTTCCGTCCCAAATCCGTGAGTTTGCAAATAGTTACTTTCACAATTGTTGCATTTATGATAAACCTCATGTGTATAACCACAATAATGACAAACAAGCCGGTTCTGAAATTTATGATATGTTAAAGTTATGTCGCAATTCTTACAATGAGGTATCCAGTTACATTCTGAACATTGAATATAAGGCGCAAATCCACGCCTGTTCTGGAATAATATAACCTGCTTCGATCGGTTTAAAGTTTTTTCTAAGCTTTCGATCATTTCAGTTGAAAAGTTTAAGATCATTCTACCATTTTTCCTGGCGGCTTTTAAATTAATCAGCCTTATTTCAGGAAGCTGAACCCCCTTATATCGCTCGTTTAATTCAACCAATCCGTATTTCCCGTTCTTAGCATTGAAATAGGTTTCAATTGAAGGTGTTGCCGTCCCCAACAACACCTTGGCGCCATGAAGCCTGGCAAGCATTATTGCTGCATCGCGGGCGTGATATCGGGGTGCAGGTTCAATTTGCTTATAAGTAGATTCATATTCTTCATCTATAATAATCAGGCCGAGATTTGTAAATGGAAGAAAAACTGAGGAACGTACTCCGAGAATTAATCGATATGGTTCAGCATTAATTAAATTAATTCTATGCCATACTTCAGCCCTTTCATTGTCTGAGAATTTTGAATGATAAATTCCTACTGTATTGCCAAAAAACAATCTGAGGCGGTTGATAATTTGCGCTGTTAAAGCAATTTCGGGCAAAAGATAAAGTACCTGTTTTCCCTGATCTATAAATTCTTTAATCAGGTGCATATATATTTCAGTTTTCCCGCTTGAAGTGATACCATGCAATAAAACAACATTGAATTTTTTAAAATTCTCTTTAATACTGTTGAAAGCTGCATTTTGAGCTTCGCTTAATAAAGGAATTTCTTTTTCTATTATTCCGGGCTTATCAATTCTGCTGACTTCCTGTTCATATAATTCAAAAATACCTTTTTTAACCAGGTTATTTAAAATTGCAGTAGTTGTTTCTGTGCTTTCAAGTAAAATCTTTTTTTTGACTTCTGCAATCACCTTTCCTTCCAAAATCCCCGATAATCTTATATATTCATAAAGAAGTCCGATTTGTTTTTTTGCCTTTCCTAAATTCAAATTATTCAGGAATTCTTCATTATTCGCTTTTTCGGTGAGACGGACAAACCATTCCTTTTTAGGAAAAAATCCCGATTTCATCGATTCTTCTATAATTATTGCCTGTTTTTCATACAGGGTTTTTATTAAAGGAAGTATATTTTTTTTCTGTAGCCTTTTTGATATCTCACCAATACTTATATTATTTTTTGAACAAATGATATCAAAAATGATTTTTTCTGTTTGGTTCAACTCATTAATTTTCTTAAAATGATTATTGCAGGAAATATGTGTTTCACTTTCAATTTTCAAAGCTGAAGGCAATGCTGCTTTCATTACTTCACCAGGAGTACACATATAATATTCCGATATCCACTGCCAGAATTTAAATTGAAAATTGTTAATTATTGGCTTTTCATCAAGAACAGAAAGAATTTCTTTGACTTCGATATTTTCCGGTTTTTGAAAATGAAGTTTTGCAATAATGGCAGTGAAAAATTTTCTTTTACCAAACGGAACAATCACTCTTGAACCGATAAAGGTTTTGCCTTGCAATGATTCCGGTACCTCATAAGTAAAAAGCTGAGGCAATGGAAAAGGAAGTATTACATCGGAAAAAAGGAGATCTGGCGGCATTTCTAATATTTATGCAAATTGCAAAATTAGGGATAATGTTATGTTATTTATGTTATTTTGTGATAAAACCTGTATCACTATTTTATATAGGTATAATTAGTTTGTTAGTATATTTATTTTATTATTTTTAATTCAAGAATGTTGAAATTTGAATCTTTTTTAAACTTAAAATTTTAAAAAGAAATGAAAAAATTATATTTTTTGCTGATTATTAATTTTTTTTTGTTCACAAATTGCATCTCACAGAATAAAACCGACGATATAAAAGAGCTTTTACAACTGATTCATTCTGAGGAAATGATTAATAAAGTTCTTGATAATGTTGTATCAGCTGTCAGGCAACAGGCATCATCAGAACTAAAAGACAATCAAAAACTGAAAGAATTTATGTCGTTTGTTTATGATGAGAAAAATACACTTGTCTCAAATTTAATTGATAATGATTTGGTCCAGATTTTTGATAACTATTTTTCACAGGATGAAATATTGGAACTTTTGAAATTCTGTAATACTACTGCCGGTCAGAAATTAATTAAGCTCATTCCTGAAATTCAAAAAGATTTGATGGATAAAGTAATTTCAAAATATGGTCCCGACTTACAAAAAAAGCTTTTAGATAAATTAAATGAAATAAAATATCAGTAGGTTTATTTATAATTAATTAAAATAAATTCTGTCGCAGAATATTGTTATTTTTTAGTGTTTTTTGGTGTCTTAATGAATTGGTGGCAGAAAAATGTTTAGACACAAAAACACCAAAACACTAAATTTCACGAAACCTTCATCAACATTACATTATCTTAAACAGAACTTTTAATATTAATTAAAAATAAAATAATTAATTATGGATATCCAGATCATAGAATGTGATTTTAAGAATGCCGAACACCTTAAAAAGTTAGTAGAACTCACCGGTGCATATATGCGCGATCCTATGGGTGGCGGAGAACAAATGAGTAATAAGATCGGGGAAAATCTTTCAATCGGCCTGGCAAACCATCCTGCCTGTTTAATCTTATTTGCTTTGGCTGATAACCAATATGCCGGTATTTGTACGAGTTTTATAAATTTTTCAACTTTCAAAGCAAAACCTTATTTCAATGTCCATGATATTGCTGTAAAAAAAGAATACAGGGGAAATGGGATTGGCAGAAAATTACTTGAAACGCTTATAAATAAAGCACAGGAATGTGGCTATTGTAAAATAACCCTCGAAGTCCGGGACGATAACTACAGTGCAAAAAAGTTATATCAAAGCCTTGGTTTTAAAGATTCTGAACCACACATGCACTTTTGGACCAGGAAGCTATTGTAATTTTACGATAATTGTTTATTATTTCGCATAAGCCACAGTTTCTTGCCTTCTTGCAAAAATTTTCGGTTCCTGAACAGTTCGTTTGATAAGGTTTTTGGAAACCAACTGGGCAATATCCAAAACAGGTTTTTCAGTCACTTTATCGAATGATTTTTTACAGAGAGGGCATGCTGTAATTAACATATCAGCATCGTGAATTCCCATTTTGCCAATTGCATCTATTGCAAGATTTTTTTTATTGCTTTCACTTAAATGAAAATTCCCTAAACTTCCCCCACAGCAAAGAGATTTTTCTTTTTCGTAACCTGTCTGCATCAATTCAGCGGCATAATTGATTACTTTCCTGGGTTCAAGGAAAACTCCTGAATTGCGACCAAGTTCACACGGATCGTGATAAATAACATTATCTGATGATTTTTGTATTTTTATTTTACCTTCTTCAAGAAGTCTCAGAAGAAATTGAGAATGGTGCAGAACTTCAATTTTTAAATTATAATCATCTCTGAAAATTTTAAAACAAACAGGACATGAAGTAACCAATGTTTTTGCCCCCGAACTTTTTATCAAACTAATGTTCTTATCTATCAGTATCCTGGCTGATTCTAATTGGCCGGCGAGCATCAAAGGCCTTCCGCAACAAATTGTCCCTTCTTTATCGAGAAAATCCCATGATATTCCCGAAAAATCAAGAATATTTGCCATCGATTTTTTAACAGAAGGTGTTAGCTGGGTCATGCAACCGGCAAAATAAAGTACATCTGTTTTGCCTGGTACATTTGTAGAAAAATTTAAGTAATCATTCCAGAGATAATTATTTTGAATTATTCTCCGGGAAAGCCGCATACCTGTGTTATCAATCCCAACCGGGCAGGAAATATTGCAACGGCCGCACATAAGACAATTTTCAGTTGTATCATTTTGCAATGTTTTATAACGAATATCACGAATAAAATATGTCGGCTGGATATTATTTATTCCAAGAACTGAAGATAACTGACAGGAATCAATGCAAATGCCACAGCGTGAACATGCATTTATTTCGGCTTTTGAGAACGTGCCAATTTGTTTATTATCTTTAATTCCCGCATTTCGCAAAAGAATTAAAAATGGTTCAACAGGAATATGCATATACCTTGAAAAAGGCAAAGCAAAAAGAAAAGTTCCCAGTGCCAGCGAATATATCCACCATGCAGGATACAAAAATGCATTAACAGGCAGGAAGGAA
>Ga0265316_10002055_pt1 | contig 21193 bp, 18 predicted proteins | sample 4522metaG_FD_202092 | JGI IMG/M metagenome (GOLD analysis project Ga0265316, IMG submission 202092) | Rhizosphere microbial communities from Carex aquatilis grown in University of Washington, Seatle, WA, United States - 4-5-22 metaG | ecosystem: Host-associated > Plants > Roots > Rhizosphere >... | reverse complement strand
CACGTGGCATCGAACATTCGCGAAACGGCCGGGACGGTTGCCGCACTCGAAATCGGAGCTAAAACCCATTCGTCTCGAACACCACTTCTTTCCCGTTCGACAACATAATTTTCTCGATCAGGATCGTGTAGGAGCCATTTCGCGCCGGGTGGCCGATTGCCGTAACCCGGTCTCCCGATTTCAGTGTATTTTTGCGGACGCCGTTCCGGATCAGTATATTTGGGCTGGTGGCCTCGCCAACCCAATTTTCGATCTTGCCCTTGTCGTCTCTTACATCGAAAAAAACCTGGACATGGGGATTTACAAACTCAAAGTCGGAAACAGTTCCTGAGATGGAAAGCGTTTTTGTTCCGTCATAAAGCGACCATCCATGGTGGGCAAACATGGGGACCGAAACAATGGAAAGACCGATCACCACAGTGGATATCGCGAAGAGTCTGCGTTTCATATACGCCTCCATTCCAATTTGAAGGTCCGCGATGCCGCACCGAACTTCAAATCGATCGCCGCTACAACGTCCAGTTCAAGATGGCAAAAGTAAGCACGAAATAATGTCTGTTTTGAGAGTCGTGCCATATCGACCAGGTACAATTATGAAACAAAGCCCGAGAGGTGGGAGTTAAATCGAGGTAAAACTGTCTTAACATCGAATTGACCCGGGAATTCACCGGGTGAAGCGAGGATGACGATTTCCAATGCCTGTCAACCGGCGAATTTGTATCCAAAGCCAACGACGGTGAGAATGAATTGTGGATTCTTAGGGTCCAATTCGAGTTTCTGTCTTAGCCAGGCGACATGGACATCGACGGTGCGTGTCGATGGGAGAGCTGAGTAACCCCAGACATCTCGAAGAAGCTCCTCCCGCGAAATTGTCGTGTCTCGATGCTCCACAAAATACCGAAGCAATTGAAATTCCATTGCGGACATGGGCACGATCCGGCCGTCCCGCGAGACTTCCGTTCGTCGCAAATCGATCTGAATATTTCCGAACTGGTAGCGATCCTCCTTTGTACCGGTCAATTCCTGTGAACGTCTGAGCAATGCTTCAATTCGGGCCAGCAGTTCGGACATTTGAAATGGCTTCGTTAAATAATCGTCACCTCCTGCTTTAAGGCCGGTGACTTTGTCCTTCGTCTGTCGGCGCGCGGTGAGCATCAGGATCGGCGTGCTCGATCCGGTTTTCCGCAACTTTTCGCAAACGGTTAATCCGCTTTGTCCAGGCAACATCAGATCCAGGAGAATCAGATCGAAAGATTCGCGCGTGGCCAGATCCAGTCCCGAAATTCCGTCTCGCGCAACTGTCACAGAGTAGCCTTGCTTGCGCAGTCGGTCGCGTAACGTGGTGACCAGTCCCGTCTCATCCTCGACGATCAGGATATTTGCTGCCATGCAATATCCCTCCGGGGTTGGCGAGTCGCGGAAAGTTCGCGATGGACGCTATGAATCTTCAGGTTCAATATGTTCTCCATGGATTTCCGCCGGGAAGTGCAACACCACGGCAGTGCCTTTGCCCGATTCGCTGGTGACGCTGACGCGGCCACCCATATCCTCCATCATACGCCGGACAAGATAAAGGCCCAGGCCCACGCCGCGTATATGGTTGTCACGTACGGACTGTCCCCGATAGAACGGTTCGAAAATATGAGGAAGGTCGGCGGCCGGAATTCCGATTCCTTTGTCTTCCACGCCGATCCGCACTTCCGGCTTCGCCTGGGCCGGGCCAGATGAGCCTGCGACCGCGCGAATTGTGATCGAACGGCTTGAGTTCGAATATTTAATCGCGTTGCTAACCAGGTTTTCAATGCAGGTGATGACCGCCGCCGGGTCGGCAAGAATCAGAGGCAATCGGGAATCGATCTTTTTTTCAACGGTGAAGCCGGATTCCCGCAAGATGGATTCGGACGCGGCCATGCTTTGCGAAATGATTGGATCCACTTCGAGCGGCATCAAGTCATAGCCGGAGAGGCCAAACCGGCCGGCGGTAAACAGAAGGACCTCATCCACCAGCCGCTCGAGGCGACGTCCCTGGCCGCGAATAATTCCTCCATATTCCTGCATTTGCTCATTGCTATCGACGACGCCGTCCACCAGATTTTCCGCCGCGGAATTGATGACGGCCAGGGGCGTGCAAAGTTCGTGGGAGACGCCGGCAACGAATTCCATTTGCATTCGGGCAAGCGCTTTTTCACGCCGCGTCACTGAAAAAATCAAAGCAATCGCTCCGGCCAGAACGGCCAGTAATCCAAAACTGATCGCCAGGTTACGGCGTCTCCACGAGGCAACAACGTCGCCCAGAGATCCCGCCGCGTGTTGTACCACCAACTGCCACTGCCGGTCCCGATCGGCCGGCTGCACGGGGGCATGCCCACGCCTGCGCGCTTCGTCGTTGACCAGGTCGAAAAGATTGACCTGCGCATCGGGAGAAGAACTCGTCATGGGAAATGTCGCATCCGAGAGATAGACAGTATGAAAGGGAGCCTTGGATGTGCGAATGGATACGACAAAATTGCTTTGCCCGGAATTTCCAAAATGGCGGTCCACCAGATCGGCGAAATATTGTTGCTCAAAAATATCCGGATTCAGCAAAACCACCAGGAAGCCGATCGGCTGCGCCGCCGGCCGATGCGTTTTGTCATCGGACACAATCTGGAACACGGGCCGGACTAACGCTGGAGTTTCATCGTAGAAGGCCCACGGAAAATATACAGCTACACGATCGTCGACGGCGGAGTCTTGCCGCTTTTCCGGCTGCAAGAGAAATGGCCGCAAAGAATTAAGTTGCGAGGGCCACGGGGAATTGTGAAATCGCTTGTCGCCTTCATTGAGAGCTGCGAACTGGGTGTTTCCCGGAGAGACTGTTTTCAGGAGGTAGACGCCGGCAACGAGCCCGGGGTGGGAATTGATCCGGATCCAAGTCGAATATCGATTTGCCGCGCTGGCTTCCAGCGCGGGCATGTTCTCTTCGGGATTCATCTCGAAACTTTCGCACAATTTTTGAAAATCGTACGAAAATTCCTGGTCGAAATCTTTCACGCTGGTATCGAGTGAGTTTTTCAGCCGCCCCTGCTCAGTGCGGCTGATTTCGGCGGTCCACAGGTATTGAAGGACGCCTAAAATGGACACGACGACAATCATGACAAAAATTGCCATCAACTCGAGGCCCGGTCTTTTGTTCCAGTTCATACGATTCCAAATTTGACCGGGAGAATCGCCCGTGAAAATTCAAACCCTCGCACCCCGGTTTGGCTATTTCCTGCTTCGCGCCATATTGTCTTCACAAACGTATTCGATCAGATGCCAGGCAGGCCTTAATTTGAAAACTTGCTGTCCGGTCCAGGGTTTGGTGTAAGCGTGCGGATCGTCGATGGTGACATCGTCCTGCAAAGTGTCACGATCGACGCGGCGGATGCGCTCAATGACGTGCAATGCGTCGGAGTGCGGATGGCCGACCTGGTCGAGCCACGTCTTGTCATTCATACCTATTGTGTCGACAATGAGAGTGTCTCGGTCCCACCGCCCGATGGAATCGCCCATCCAACTGGAATCCACATCTTTTTGGTGCACTTGGCGGTCCAGGAAAATATGCCGCGAATAATGATCGTATTCAAAGAGCATGATCACTTCGCCGGGAGTCTGCACGATTTGCATCGGAAACGGGATCAGCATGATTCGCGGAACCCCGGGCGCCAAACAATCCAGAATGGGATCCTCCGAATCCGGTACGGCGTGGGGCCCGTATCCGGGCTTGACGGTTTTGAATTTCACCGCGGCCCACGGCTGGAGTGGAGGTTCCTTATCGCTGAACGTGATAGCGTTCTCGCGCTCCATCCAGACTCCGGAAAAATCGCGAGGAGAAAATGCCGGGTGGGAACGCGCCAGTTTCGGCGCGTTAGGGCTTTGCGCGAAAATGGCCGCGACCGAGACCAGCGCCCCCAGCAATGTGGCACTTGTTGTCGTCAATTTTGCGCGCAGCTTGAAACTCCTCCGTGTATTGGGATTCATGCGGCCAGCCTACACGCGTTCTAGCATGATGGCGATGCCCTGGCCGACTCCAATGCACATCGAGGCCAGTGCGTAGCGTCCCTTGATGCGTTGAATTTGGCGGGAGGCAGTCAGAACAAGCCGCGCGCCGCTCATCCCGAGAGGATGGCCGATGGCGATGGCGCCGCCGTTGGGATTTACTTTTTCGCTGTCATCGGGGAGGCCGAGCTCCCGCGTGACGGCGAGCGCCTGCGAGGCAAATGCTTCGTTCAATTCGAACACGCCCACATCGGACAACGACAACTTGAGACGCTGAAGAAGTTTTCGAACGGCAAAAATCGGGCCGATTCCCATGTAATCAGGCTCCACGCCGGCCGTGGCCGTTCCCAGTACGCGCGCGATGGGATTTAGTCCAAATCGCGCCGCTGCCTCTTCGGACGCCACGAATATTGCGCAGGCACCGTCGTTTACTCCGGAAGCGTTTCCGGCGGTTACCGTGCCGTTTTGGCGGAAGGGAGTCGGCAATTTTGCGAGGGCTTCAAGCGTCGTGTCCGGACGGATGTGCTCGTCGTCGGAAACGGTTTTCATCGATCCTTTGGAGCCGGGATTATTTACGGGAACTATTTCTTCGGCGAGGATGCCCGCTTTTTGCGCGGCGGCCGCTTTTTGCTGCGAACGCAGGGCGAAACGGTCCTGCGACTCCCGGTCCACCTTATATTTCTCCGCGACATTTTCGCCCGTTTCCGGCAGGGAAGTGTTTCTGTACATTTTCACCATCTGCGGATTGGGAAATCGCCACCCGATGGTAGTGTCATAGATTTCCGCAGTGCGCGAAAATGCCGACGCGGCTTTCGGAATGACAAACGGGGAGCGGCTCATGCTCTCCACGCCGCCGGCGACCGCCAGTGAAATTTCACCAGCCGCAATCGCGCGCGCGGCCACCGACACGGCTTCCATGCCCGAGCCGCAAAGCCGGTTTACGGTCACGCCCGGCACGGCGATGGGCAGCCCTGCCAGCAGAGTCGCCATACGAGCGACGTTGCGGTTGTCTTCGCCGGCCTGATTGGCGCAGCCTAAAATGACTTCTTCCACCGAGGCCCAATCGCTCTTCTCAAATTTTTCGCGAAGATATTTCAGCGGAATTGCCGCAAGATCATCGGTGCGAACCTGCGACAGCGCACCGGCGTATCTTCCGATCGGCGTCCGTATCCCTTCGCAGATGAATGCAGTAGGCATGTGAACTCGTATCCTCTGTCGATTTGAAATGATCTCAGGTGAAATTTCCCCAATGTCCACCCGAATATGTTTAGTATCACATCCGAAGGTCAGTCCGGTAAAGCCCTCGCGCCTGAGTTACAAATGGAGACGAATCGATTTCGCGAATGAGTGCGACCTCAATCGCTCGCGCGCATTCGATAAAGGAAGCAAGCCCCGCGCCAAAAGGAATAGATTCCGCAGGGGCGGATTTCAATAGATTGCCTTGTCCTCAAACACTCGTGTGTCTTGTAGAATCCTTTTGGAGGGTGGAATGAATAAATGGGCGGGGAAGTGGGCGTTGATCACGGGTGCGAGCGCCGGGATCGGGATGGCAATCGCGCGGGAACTCGCTGCTGGCGGGACAAACCTGGTGTTGACGGCGCGGCGGCGCGACCGGCTTGCCGGCCTGGCCGGGGAACTCAGTACAAAACACAATATCCGCACGGTGGTATGTGTGGCCGATCTGGCACAGACTTCGGGGCCGGATGAACTTTTCGCGTTCACAGAAGGAAAAAATATTGCGGTGGACCTGCTTGTGAACAATGCGGGTTTTGGCGCGTCCGGCGAATTCCGGAAAACAAAAGTAGAGCGACTGGTCGAAATGGTGCAGGTCAATGTGAGCGCGGTCGTTCACCTGACGCACCTCTACCTGCCGGGAATGATCGAGCGTGGTAACGGCGATATTCTGATCCTCGCTTCGACGGCGGCGTTTCAACCGGTGCCTTATCTCACAACGTATGCCGCAACGAAATCGTTTGATCTGCAATTTGCCGAGGGCCTTGCGGAAGAAGTGGGCCAGTATGGAGTTCATGTGTGCGCGCTTTGTCCCGGATCGACGGAGAGTGAATTTTTACAGGTGGCCGGGCAACGGCATCATACAAAGCGACCGCAGGAAACGGCGGAAAAGGTGGCGCGCGTGGGGCTCCGGGCGCTGGCGGCGGGGAAGATTTCGGTGGTCTCCGGCATGACCAATTGGCTGGGGGCGGAGGCCGTGCGGTTTGTCCCGCGGCGCATGGTCACGCGTATTGTGGGCGGAATGTTTCGGCCGCGGGAAAAGTGAGCCGGGATTATTTGCGCGGATGAAAACAGGACTGGGGCAGGGAGTGAATCTCGATATCAAAGCATTGGAACGCCAGCTTCACCGTGAGGGATTTCCGCACACCTGCGTCTGGCAGGATGGGCCGGAGGCTTTTTATCCGGATCACACGCATGACGTCGAAACGGCGCACATTATTCTCGACGGGGAAATGACGCTGACGCTATCGAGCACAACCAAAACGTACACAGCTGGCGAGCGTTGCGATGTTCCAGCCGGAAGCGTGCACTCGGCGCGCATGGGATCGCGCGGGTGCCGGTATTTGATCGGGGAAAGGTAAATTTAAAATCAAAGCCATGAGTGGTCCAGGCTTCGGCCTGTGGGGGCTTGATTTATACCAGGAAAAAAAACACAAGCTGAAGCCTGTGCCACTTCAGGCTGCGCGTTTTCCGCTTCTCATGATGACGGATGGGCAAGTGCCCGGTCGAGAAGTTCGATGACATGAACGACTTCCTGCCCTGTAGCGTGAATCTCCGCGCCGGCGCGCATCTGAAGCAGGCAGCCCGGGTTTGCTGTAACAATCACCGGGGCGCCGGTCGCGCGGGCGTGCTTCATTTTTTCCGATAGCAATTCCAACGAAGTCTGCGTTTCCGTGACGTTGTAGGAGCCAGCCGAACCGCAGCAATAATCCGCCATCGTCATTTCGATCAGTTCCACACCCGGAATTGCGCGCAAAAGTTTTCGCGGGGCTTCGCGAATTTTTTGGCCGTGCAGAAGATGGCAGGAATCCTGATAGGTGACGCGCAAGGGCAGCGTTTTAAGTTGCGCTGTCATTCCCAGGCCGTCGAGAAATTCGGTGGCGTCGCGCATCTTTTTCTGGAATGAGAGTGCCCTGGGATGCTCCGGCGTGCCTGGCGCGAACAGATGTTCATATTCCTTGAGAGTCGAGCCGCAGCCGGCGGCGTTTGTAACGATGGCGTCGAAATCCTCGCTGAGGAAAACATCGAGGTTGACACGCGCCTGCAAACGCGCCGCATCGCGCACTCCTGCGTGGGCCGCCAGCGCGCCGCAGCAGGTCTGTCCGTGCGGGACCACGACTTCGCATCCATTGGCCGTGAGAACACGAATGGTGGCTTCATGCAACGCGGAAAAGCTGACTTGCGCGACGCACCCGGCGAACAGAGCGACGCGCGCGCGGCGATGGCCGGTGGCGGGAAACGTGCGCCCCAGTTGCGAGAAAAAGAATTTGCTGTCGATCGGCGGGAGCAGGCGTTCGCGTTCCTCGAGCCCGAGCAGGCGCAGGATTCCAGTGGCGCGCGCGAGGGATTGCAACCCGGATCGCTGGTAAATGTAAAGCGCGCGAGCCAGGGTCGCGATGCGGCGCGGGTGCGGCAACAAGCGGCGGAAGACGAAATCGCGCGCGAGGCGTGAAAAAAACGGCCGCTTGTAGTTTTGTTCGATCTGGGCGCGCGCGGCCTCGACCAGTTTTCCGTATTCGACGCCCGAAGGGCAGGCTGTCTCGCAGGCCCGGCAATCGAGGCACCGGTCGATATGCTTCACAAAAGATTCGCCCAGCGGAAGGCGGCCTTGATCGACCAGGACAATCTGGCGGATTCTTCCGCGCGGAGAATCGGCTTCGAGTCCCCACAATTTATAAGTGGGGCAGTGATTCAGGCAGAGGCCACAATGCACGCAATGCGCGTAATCGTCGTAGGATGGAATATCCGCGCCGGAAAATCCGCTGGGGAGTTTTTCCTCCGCCCATTGTTCTGTGTTTGCCGCGTGTTCGGTCATGGGATCATATTCCGCCTGAAAAACGGCCTGGGCTGAGCACACCTTTAGGATCGAAAGAATATTTCACGCGCTTCATCAGGGCGAAATCCTGCCGGGAAGGGCCCCAGGCGCCGCCAATCGCTATTTTCACATCCGGCGGGCACCATTCCAGCATCGCCGAGGCCTCGATTCTGGATTCACCGCAGGTTTCGAAGACCTCTTGCGCGACTTTCGCGATCGCCGCCGTTACAGGCGTTTCACCTTCTTTCGGCAGCACGGCGGCGTATATGATTCCCGAGGCGCGCGTCAGCGTAACCAGGTCAAATCGATTTCGCCCGGCCACGGTAGCCAGTTCGCCGAGAAGCCCCCCCATTGCCGTGGGCACAATGCCAATGCGAAAAATCGCCGCGGATGGCGCCGAATCGAGGATCAGTCGCGGGAATTCGCACAGCCCTGTGAAAACAGAGCGCGCTTCCCCCTCTTCCAGGCGGAAAAATTCTTCCGCGCCCGCTTTGCCGGACATGTGTCCGAGTTCGCGACCGTGGCGATCTACGACTTCCGGCTGTCCGGCCGCGGAGATAACCACGGACCAGGCGCGCGGCGCGATGCGCGCCGGAGTGTTCGCCGAAAACAGTACGTGTGACGCGCCGGGGTCCGCTACTTCCATCACCTGCGGAGTGAGGACGGAATGCGCGATCGCGCGGCAGAATCCGAAAGCGGCAGCGGCCCCTGAAAATGTGGCGACGAATGTTCCCTGCGCCGGAGGCAACGGAAACGTGCGGAAATTCACGCGCGTGATGACCGCAAGCGTGCCCAGCGACCCGATCAGCAATTTATGCAGGTCGTACCCCGTTACGTTCTTTACGACGCGGCCGCCGCTCTTTGCCACCACGCCTTCGCCTGTCACAAATTCCATGCCGAGGCAAAAATCGCGAACCGCGCCGTATGCGTGGCGAAGTGGTGAGCTCGAATTCGCAGCCACGATTCCGCCGATCGTGGCCCGATCCGCGAAGGGAACCGCGAGCGGCAAAAATTGTTTTTGCTCCGCCAAAACGCGCGCCAACTCCGCCATCCGCACTCCCGGCTCGACGCCGAGCGTCAGGTCTTTTGGATCGTAGGCCAACACGCGATTCAACCGCGAGAGATCGAGCGCGATTTCATAGTGTGAGGGGGGAGAGCCGATGCCGAGCTTTGTTCCGCCGCCGCACGGAATCACGGCGAGCCGTTCGGACGCGGCGAAACGCAGAATTTCGGAGATTTGCGCGGTGTCGGCGGGCCGCACAACGACCGAAGGACTAATTCCATCCACGCGGCGGGAGGCAATTTCGGCGAATTCCGTGAAGACATGCGCCGCGCCGACGATTTCTTCCATGCGCGTCAATGCGAGTTGCGCGTGATGGCTCATGCGGGAGCCGTCGTCGCGACTGGTATCGGATGCACGCGAATCTCACCGCAGGCTTTGCCCATTGGCAGAACTTTGCCGGGGTTCAGGCGGCCGTGCGGATTGAATGCAGCGCGGACGCGCGCCATGACTTCAAGGTCGTCGCTCGAAAAGATCAGCGGCATCAGTTCGTTCTTTTCCATGCCAATGCCGTGTTCACCGGTCAGTGCGCCGCCAACGTCCACACATTGCCGCATGATTTCGTTGCCCGCCGCGACGACTCGCCCAAATTCCGCGCGATCGCGCTGATCGAAAAGAATCAGGGGATGGAGATTGCCGTCCCCTGCGTGAAAAATGTTGCCGATCTGGAGATTATATTTGTGGGAGATTTCCTCGATGCGGCGCAACGTTTCCGGGAGGCGCGTTCGGGGAATCACTCCATCCTGGACGTAATACATCGGCGAAAGGCGCCCCAGAGCGCCGAAGGCGTTCTTCCGGCCCTTCCATAGAAGATCGCGCTCGCGCTGATCGCGCGCCACGCGGACTTCCCGCGCACGATGCAGGCGGCAGACTTCGGTGATGGCCGAGGCTTGTGCTTCCACCGATTCGGTAAGGCCCTCGACCTCAATCAGAAGCACTGCGGCGCAATCCTTTGGGAAACCCGCATGAACGAAATCCTCGACGGCGCGCAGCGTGAATCCATCGAGCATTTCGCACGCGGCGGGTGTAATCGCTCGAACGGTGATATCGACGACGGTTTCCGTGGTGTCGTCGAGCGTGTCGTACACCGCGAGCAGCGTCTTCACCGCTTCGGGCTTGCGCATCAGGCGCACAGTAATCTCGGTGACAAGTCCCAGCGTTCCTTCCGAGCCGACGAACAGGCCGCCGAGGTCGTATCCCGAGGTCTCGATATTCTTGCCGCCGACGCGCACGATTTCGCCGTCCGGCAGGACCAGTTCGAGGCCCGTCACGTGATTGGCCGTCACACCGTAGGCCAGCGTGTGCGGACCTCCTGAATTTTCGGAAACGTTGCCGCCGATTGTGCACGCTTTCTGGCTCGAAGGGTCGGGCGCGAAATACAAGTTCAGATGTTCACCGGCGCGAGAGAGATCGAAATTCACCAGGCCCGGCTGAACGACGGCGCGCAAATTCGCTTCGTCAATTTCCAGGATGCGATTCATTCGGGAGAAAACGATCATGATGCCGCCGCTGCGCGCGATCGCCCCTCCAGATAAGCCCGTCCCCGCGCCACGCCCAACCAGCGGAATCTCGTAGCGATTGGCGAGGCGCACGATCTCGGAAACTTCACGTGTGGTGCTGGGGAAGACGATGCACTCGGGCTTTCCCAGCTCCACCGAGCCGTCATATTCGTAGAGCATCAGGTCTTCCGCGTGAGATAGGACTGCCCCCGGTCCCAGGAGGTTGACGAGTTCGCCGATGATTTGTGGTTGCATCAATCTGTTTGATCGAACTCATGCCACTATAGTCCGTGGCTTCCGGGGGAGTCAACGAAGGCGCGGGACGGATGTGCGGAATTGATGTGACAATAGGACTGACGTGAGCCAGGGTGTTGTGCGGCGCGCTTCGTCAAAAATGGGAAGGGATGGCAATCCATTCCAGGCGTTATTACGGTTTCGAACGCGGCTGTATTGTTTTTCCGCTCTGATTCCGTAGAAAACGATTCCAGCACCATGGATTGCATCGAGTTTCGGCGGAAGGAGTCTGACGTAGACAAATGAGTTTGCTTTCAAAGTTATTTGGTTCCGGAAAAGAGAGTCCGAAGGGCCCTCCCACGCAAGAGGTGGAAGTCCATTTTTCCTACGGCTCGACGAATTTTCAGCATTTGTACGCGCTGGAAGACGTGCTGCGGCACGCGGTTGCCGACGCCGGCGCGGGCCATTATGAAGGGCACGATGTGGACGCCGACGGGAGCGACGGATTTTTCTACCTCTATGGACCCGACGCGGAGGCGATCCATCGCGTCATCAGTCCAGTGCTTTCCAAATGTTCATTCATGAATGGTGCCACCGTGACGCTTTGGTTTGGACCGCGCAAGTGGAAAACCCCGAAGCGCGTCATCCATCTTCCTTCCTGAACGTATTCAGCAAAGCCCATGTTTTGTTGGAGATGCGCCTCAATCCGCCGCTACTTCGCTCGACGACGCCAGTTTGCTGAAATGTTAATTATTTTGTGATTGCCATTTTTGAAAACTTCGGACATGATGGCCACGTCCCCGCAAGTCGGAACCCCGTACTGGAAAGTTCGCACGAATTCTAACCTGGAGATACATATGAAGAAGGCACAGGGGCACCCTCGTACGAACAGACGTGATTTTCTGGGGACGGTCGGGTCTGCGGCTGCCGCGGTTGTTTCAATTCCCGCCATTTCCATTCTTTCCGAAACAATCGCCAAAGCTGACGACATTGGCCCTCAAGGGGGACGCGAGCGAGCCGAGCAATCCGAGAATCTTCGTCAGGCCGTCGCGGAATTCGAGAGCAACATCCGAATCCCTTCCCATCAGGATAATGGCGATGAGTCGCGGTATCCGAGCAAGATCGGAAACTACTCGAAGAACCTGAAGCACGATCCGACGACCGGAGAAGTGGATCCGGCCGCGTATGACGCTCTGATCGCTGCGATATCGAGCGGTCGTTTTTCCGATTTTGAGGCTTTGGCAACGAACGGCCACTTTGGCGCGGGCAATAATCCGGATATACAACGTCGCCTGGTCGATCCTGGATCGAGCTACGCGTACGATCTGGAAGGCACGGATTCACATCAGCTGTCGCTCGCTCCAGCGCCTGCTTTTGCGAGCGCACAGGAAGCCGGTGAGATGGTGGAGCTGTATTGGATGGCTCTGCTGCGCGACGTCAATTTCGCGGACTATGGGAACAACCCGCTGGCGTGCGAAGCGGCGGAAGACATCTCGAATCTTTCCGATTTTCGCGGTCCCAAGTTAAACCACAAAGTCACACCGCAAACGCTGTTCCGCGACCGTTATCCGGGCTGCACGGTTGGTCCCTACATCTCGCAGTTTCTGCTACAGCCGGTCAATTTCGGTTCGATGCGGATCGATACGAAGATGCAACCCGTCGCTCCCGGCATGGATTATATGACCGATTTTCCGGACTGGCTCGCTGTGCAAAATGGAGTGAACACGCCCGCGATAGCGATCGTCGGCAATCCCGTGTATTGTCGCAACGGTCGCGATCTCACCCACTATGTGAATATCGACGCGCTCTTCGAAGCCTACTTTGTCGCGTGCATCAATTTGCTCAGCAATGGGTACCACGCGAGCCCGAGCAATCCGTATGGCTTGATCATCGACGGCGGCGCGGGCCGGCCACGGAATTCGATTGTCGACCCTAAAGGCTCACTTGGACAGGTCGGTTTTGGCACCTTCGGTGGGCCTTCCTGCCTGACCCTGGCTTGCGAACCTTCCACACGAGCGCTGAAGGATGTCTGGTATCAAAAATGGCTGGTTCACCGGCGGCTTCGCCCTGAGGAGTTTGGCGGGCGCGTCGAAGTCCAGCGCCTGGGCCGCCGCAGCTATCCAATCCATCAAGACCTGACACATAAATCAAATGTTCTCGAGTACGTGCTTCGCCAGACGAAAAGCCAACTCTTGCCGATGGCTTTTCCGGAAGGCTCGCCGATGCACTGCTCTTACGGCTCGGGACACGCAACCGTGGCGGGCGCGGCGGTCACCATGCTGAAAGCTCTTTTTGACGGAAGCCAAGTGATCCGCAATCCAATGGTGCCGAATCCGAGCGACGGTGGTGCAACGCTGATCCCTTACCTTGCCCCGGCGGACGAGCCGCCTCTTACCGTTGAAGGAGAATTAAATAAAGTTGTGTCCAATGTTTCGCAGGGACGCAACATCGCCGGCGTGCACTGGCGTACCGACGCGACCGAATCCAACGCGCTTGGCGAAGCTGCCACGATCAGCATCCTCCGTGACATTCGGCGCACGTTCAGCGAGCCGTTTAACGGTTTTACTTTCACGAAATTCAACGGGGAAACCATTACCGTCTGAAAATAGTTTCGGATGTATTTTTTGCGGTTAGCTGAGAGCCCCCCGGGAGATCGGGGCCCATGGCTCCCATCCTGCAAGAATAATTTTTCAAATCCTATCACCGGCACATTCGGAGTTTGCCGCGGATGTGTTACCCTTCGATGTTGATTTTCGATGCCGAGGTGGCACAGTGAGCAAGCCGAAATTGCTTTGCACGCATGTATTGTTTGAAACACCGCATAAGTTTCTTGAGGAACATTTCGATGTCGAATTCTGGACGGGAAAAGACCGTCCTTCACGCGCCGAACTGTTGAAGCTTGTCGCAGGCAAGGATGCTTTGGTCTGCCTCCTTACCGAAAAAATCGATGCGGAACTGCTTGACGCCGCGGGAAAGGGGCTGAAGATCGTGGCGCAGGTGGCGGTCGGCTACGATAATATCGATGTGCCCGCCTGCACGGAACGAAAAATCGCCGTGACGAATACGCCCGGCGTGCTCGATGAAACGACCGCCGATTTTACCTGGACGCTGGTGATGGCCGTTGCGCGGCGGCTGATCGAAGCCGATCATTTGGCGCGCTCGGGCGGCTGGCGCGAGTGGAATCTCGATTTTTTGTGCGGCACGGATGTGTACGGCAAAACGCTCGGCATTATCGGATTGGGGCGCATCGGCCGCGCCGTGGCGCGCCGCGCCCACGGATTCGGGATGCGCGTGATTTACCACAACACGAAACGCGCGCCCGAGGAATTCGAGCGGGAAGCGAACGCGGAATATGTGACCAGGGATCAGGTGCTTGAGCAGTCCGATTTCCTTTCGCTCCATGTGCCGCTGAACGCGGCGACGCGCGGATTGATGGGGCTGGCGGAGTTTGCAAAAATGAAGCGGTCCGCATTTTTCATTAACACGACGCGCGGGCCCGTGGTGCAGGAAGCGGCGCTGGTGGAGGCGCTGGAGAAAGGCCTGATTGCGGGGGCCGGCCTGGATGTGTTTGAGCGCGAGCCCATCATCAGCGACGGCCTGCGGCGAAACAATGTGGTTCTGGCTCCGCACCTGGGTTCGGCATCCGTGGAGACGCGCACGCGCATGGCGATGATTGCCGCGGAAAATGCGGTTGCGATGTTCAACGGGCAGCGGCCGCCCACTATTTTAAATCCGGAAGTTCTGAAGTGAGTCGAGTGCTCGTTGCGAACGGAGAACTGCGATGGCCTACGTAACGCTTCACCATCCAAAGCTCACACTTGAGGGGGCTGAGGCGGTGTTAAAAGCCGCGCAAGCCCACGCGGACCGCATGAGCGTGCCCATGATCATCGCCATCGTGGACGACGGAGGATATCTCATGGCCTTCGCGCGAATGGATGGAGCGAAAATTTCTTCGGTGGACATCGCAATGGCGAAAGCTGTCAGCGCGGCAATTCGCCGTCAACCGACCGGCCCTGTGATGAAAGGCGATGAGATCAATATTCTCGCATCCTTGAGCCTGACGGTTGGCAGCCACGCGCGGCAAATTTCGTTGCGCGGAGGTCTGCCGCTCGTTGCCAATGCCGAATGCGTTGGCGCGATCGGCGTGAGCGCCGGCACGGAAGAGCAGGACCTCGAAGTGGCTCGCGCGGGTGTGGCCGCGTTGGGGGCTTAATCGAGATGCATTCAGTTTTCGATCCACGATAATTGAAACGGATTGTGACCCGGTGGCCGACCTCAGACAACTTGCCTTAAAATTATTTCGAGAAACGTTCGCGGCGATTGACATTCCTTCGACCATGCGGAGCAAGCTTGCCCGCGCCGGTTCGCGCGTTCGGGTAAACAACACCGTGGTTGACCTTGCACAGTTCCAGCGCATTTGCGCGATTGCGATCGGCAAAGCTTCCGTGGCCATGGCCTGCGGACTATCGGAAGTACTCTCACCGGACTTCAGCTCGGAAGGCATCGTTGTCTCGCCGTCGCCATCCGGCAACGTGACGCGGGGATTCCGCTCGATGGTCGCGCGCCATCCGGTGCCGGATGAAAATAGTCTCGCGGCGGGCCGCGCGATTCTGGAGTTTCTCGCCACAACGGATGAACGGACGCTGGTTTTCTTTCTGCTTTCCGGCGGAGGTTCCGCGCTGGTGGAGCAGCCGCTCGACCCTGCCACGACGCTGGCCGAGATCCAGGAATTGAATCGCTGCCTCGTCACCTGCGGCGCGTCCATCGATGAAATCAACACGGTGCGGAAACATCTTTCGGCGGTGAAGGGGGGACGCATGGCCGTCGCCGCTTCCGGGGCGATGAAAATCACATTGGGCATCACCGATGTGCCGGAGGGAAAAGAGTCGGCGCTGGCATCGGGGCCGACGCTGCCCGATCCGACGACCGTGGCCGACGCGTGTGGCGTGGTTGAACGTTACGGATTGCTTTCGAAACTCCCGGCGCGGATTCGGGCGCGGTTTGAACATCCGGGAACAATTTCCGAAACGCCGAAAGCCGGAAATTCGGCATTTTCCCGCGCCGAATTCCAGATTCTGCTCGGCCGGGACGATTTATTTCATCCCGCGCATCGCAGCGCCGAAGCGGCGGGATTTGTCACCGTGTGCGACAACACGACGGATGATTGGCCTGTCGGCAAAGCCACGGATTTCCTGTTGGCGCAACTTGCGGAATTGAAAGGCGCCAATCCAGCCAGGCCCGTGGCCGTGATCGCGGATGGAGAAGTCAGCTCGCCGGTGACAGGGAACGGCATTGGCGGACGAAATCTGGCATTCGTTCTCGATTGCGTGGAAAAAATTGCAGGCCGGCGGATCGCCGTGCTCAGCGTGGGCACGGACGGAGTCGATGGCTCCAGCCCCGCCGCGGGCGCCGTGGCGGATGGTGACAGCCTGAATCGCGCCCGCACGCTTGGGCTTGACCCGAACGATTATTTCCAGCGCAGCGATTCCTACAATTTCTTCAGCAAGCTGGATGATGCCGTCGTGACCGGCCCCACAGGAAATAATCTGCGCGATCTTCGCATACTCCTGGCGGAGTAATCGTGCATCCATGACCGGAGGGAGTTTCCGGGAAACGCGTGCGAACGATTTACACGCGTCTGTTCCTGCTGCCTAGCACTTCCGGATTCACAACATTGACCGGTTTCCCCGCGCAATACGACAAAATCTGATCGAAAATTTCATCGAATTGAATCTCATACTCATCGCGCGTCACGTACCCAATGTGCGGCGTGCACACGACGTTATTCAACTGGAGAATAGGATTTCGCACATCGAGGACCGGCTCTTGTTCGTACACGTCGACGGCAGCCATCCCCGGCCGTCCTGCCTTCAATGCGCGCACAAGGGCGCCGGGTTCGATGAGTGATGCTCGGCTGGTATTCACGAGAAGCGCCGTCGGCTTCATCCTTGAGAGGTCGGCGGCCGTTACGATTCCGCGCGTGACGTCAACCAGGCGCATATGCAACGAAAGGACGTCGCTCTCTGCGAAAAGCTCGTCTTTGCTTTGTGCCGTGGCATAGCCATCGTGTCGAGAATTTGCCAGTGAGTCTTCTCGCGCCCACACGAGCACTTTCATCCCGAAGGCTTTGCCATAGCCCGCCACCACTTTTCCGATACGGCCATAGCCAAAGATCCCGAGTGTTTTGTTCCGTAATGTATTGCCCACGCCGATCTGCCATTGGCCTGATTTCAGCGCAGCCATCTGCTGAGGAATCTGTCGCATCGCGGCAAGAACAAGGCCCCATGTCAACTCGGCGGCAGCGTAGGAAGGTGTGCCTGCATGCTGGCTGGATGACACGACGATGCCAAGTTTCGTGCACGTTTCGACATCAATGTGGGGGTAAACGCTGCGTTGGCTAATGAGTTTCAGTTTATCGAGGCGATTGAGCAGCGGAGCCCGAATTTCGGTCCGCTCCCGGATCAGCACAAGAGCTTCGGCATCTTTCAATCGCCCGGCCAGAAGATCGATGTCCTGAACGTGATCGTTCCATATCACAACATCGTGGCCATTCAACTTTTCAAAGCAGGGAAGCGTTCGCAGGGTATCGTGATAATCGTCCAGAATGGAAATCTTCATATTAGAACGGCCGCTCGCCATACCGCGGAGTTGATGTCAACCGGCGTTGTCCCGGAAGGGCAAGACCTGACGATGTAATGCGGACAATGAAACTTCCATTCATAGGATCGGCCGCGATACTTCTACGATCGTTCTCATCTCCCCGCGCAGGGAGTCTGGCCCGGGAATTGCTCCCAGCTTTCATGACATCTTGGTAATTTCTTTTCCGATTTGCCACCCGCTCCAGCAGGTCAAAAATCAGAGCCAGCAAAGAGTCGGTCATAACTCCCCCTGTACTGGAATGGCGCTAGTCGCTCTTGCTCCCCGGCAACGACGCCTCAATTCTTCGCAGGCGATTATTCATTTCCGCGAGTTGATTTTCCAGTTGTTCCAGTCGGTCGAGGACGGCCTGATTATTTCCGCCGGCGGCCGCCGCATCGCCGGTTTTCGGATCGGAAGCGGGGGCTTCCTTCTTAAGAGAGTTCTTTGCTTTCAATTGTTCGATCAGATCTTCCACGGCATGTGGAACGCCGATGGAAAGCTGGCCGCTTTTCAGCAAAGCCTGCAGCGGCTCGACGGCGGTGGGGTCGCCGCGGCGTCCCAACGCAAAGATGGCCGCGAAGCGAATGTCGAATGACGGTTCGTTGAGATAAGAGATCAGGCGCGCCGTGATGTCGTGATTTTTCATGTCCGCGCGCCCCAGCGACCCAATGGCGATGCCGCGCAGGGCGGATGGCTTCCCCGGCGCGGACCATTCCAGTAGGGCGGGAACAACGGAGTCATCGCCGACCACGCCCATTGCTCGAAGGGAAGCGCGGCGAATCGTGTCATCCGGGGAGGAAGTTTCGAGCGCCTTTTCAAGATAGCCCGCTGCATTGGGGGCTTTTTCCTGAGCGAGCGATACCAGTGCCGCGCCACGAACAGAATAGGCCGAGTCGTCTTTATAGACCTTCTGCAGCCGTTTGATGTATTCCTCGTCGTTGACCGAGCGGCCCATCTGCTCGACTGCGACCTCGCGCACCCAGGGTTGTTCGTTCGAGAGGGCATCCATGATTTGTTTATGCGCCGCGGAGGAGTTGATGCGGCCGAGGGCGCGCAATGCTTCCTGGCGGACGCCCCAGAATTTATCGCGCCGCGCGGCTTCGCCCAGTGCTTTTACGACGGCGTCGTTGTCATGAAGATTGGCAAGGGCGAGCGCGGCGTCCGCGCGATCGGGCACATCCGGCGCGGTTTGCAGTTGCCGGATCCATTCTTCCGGTGTTTTCTGAAAATCCAGGGATTTCAGGATTTTATCGCCCTTGTCGAAGAGGATCATGAGCGGCGGTCCATCCACCGCAAATGAAAATGTTTCCTGCGCTTTGGAAACTTCAATCGGAAAAAGTTTTTCGCCGGCCGATGTGGTAACGGCAACCTGAATGGGAACGCGGAACAGGCCGACATGGCCCTCTACTTTTTGGGTTTGATTGACGTCGAGGCTAAGTTTCTTTTCCGCAGCGTCGTAGGCGGATTTCACGACGAAACGCGGAGCGCCTGCGCCGTAAATCCACTGGTCGAAGAACAGATCGACGTTGGTGCCGGTGGATTCCTCAATGGCTTTGGCCAGGTCGGCGGTTACGACGTTTTGAAGGCGGTTGGCTTCCAGATAATGTTTCAGAGCGCGGAAGAAAGCCTCGTCTCCCAACTGCTCGCGCAGCATGTTCAGAACCCAGCCGCCCTTGTCATACACATTGCCGACGTACTCCACCGAATCGTCGATATCGCGCGTGACGATGGGAATCGGAAAAAGTTCACGGGAGGGCATCCAGGTATTCCGGTCGCGCCAGTAGCGATACGTCGCCGCATCCGAGCCGTAGTAATGTTCCTCCCACAGGGTCGCGCCAAACGTCGCAAATCCTTCGTTCAGCCAGGTGTTCGTCCAGTCCTTGCAGGTCACCAGATCGCCGAACCACTGGTGCGTCATTTCGTGTGAAATCAGGCCGTCGGCGGCCTCGGCCCGTTCCATCGCCAGATCGGCATGAACCATGTCGCGCGCGGCGAGCGTTGTCGCGCTTACATTTTCCATTCCCGAAGCGGTGAAGTCGTCCACCGCGGTCTGCGAGTATTTCTCCCAGGGATAAGGGACGCCGAACCGTTCCGAGAAGAAATCGAGCATTAATTTTGTGTGGGCGAATGTCGCGTCGATGGTGTCTTCCATGCCGCGCGGGACATAATCATTCACCGGAATATTTCGCCAGGTGTCGTCTTTTTCCTTGTACTCTCCGGCGACAAATGAAATCAGATATGTGGAAACAGGCAAGGATTGCCGCCACGTCCAGGTTTTCTGACCGTCGGGCGCATCCTGAATACTGAGAAGCTTTCCGTTGGAAACAGTGAGCCAGTTGCCCGGGACGGTCAAAATCATTTCCGTGGTCGCGCGGTCGTTCGGGTAATCGTAAATGGGGATGTAGTGGTGGGTGTCTTCCGCTTCGCCCTGCGTCCAGATTTCCCGGGCACGAGTGGGATCGTCCTTGTCGGGGAGGATGAAAAACAGGCCGGTGGTTGGCTTTCCCTCATAGCGCAAATGGACTTCAAAGATTTGACCGGATTTCGAGGGCTCCGTTAGGTTGACCCGTAGTTTGTCTTTTTGAAGATCGAACGCGGCATCTTTCCCATTCACGGTGGCGCTCAAAATCGTGAGTTCGGAGGAGTCAAAATCAAGATGCGTGATCCCGTCGCGCAACATCGTGAGCGTATGCGTCACCTCGCCGAAGATTTTTCGCTGATCGATGTCGAACTTCAGCGAGACGCGCACGTTTTGCAGATGGTAGTCGCGGCTGGGGGCATACGGCCTGTCTGCGCGCGCCACACCGGCGAGGGTGGCTGCCAGCGTGAGAACGATCCCCGCCAGGATTGGGGGCGCTGTCACGGATCGTTGGCGTCTTTTCGAGGGAGAGTTCATTCCTGCCTCACAGAGGATTTGGGGGCCCTGGATACGGCACCTTTATTATACCTGTACACAACGCGGCGGTTAAGGGCGGACGCGATTCTCATTTCCATTAGACGCGGCGTCCCATGGAAGGTTTTGACTGATTGGCTGCCGGGCCCCTGAAGCTTTCAAGGTAGGGCACTAAATTCTCCTTCCGCCGTATTTTTCGGCGACTTTTTCATCCGCCGAACACTCCGAAATCCGGAGGGCCTACCCTCGCAGATAAGCGTCCTCTTTCCGGATCCAGTCTTCACGGCGAGGAGCAAAGAAATCGACGTCCAACGTATCTTCCATCGCCACTGCCGAGTGCGGCACGTGAGCCGGAATCAACAACACCTCGCCCGCGCGCACCAGAATTTCGCGGTCGTCAAAGATGAAATTCAACGCTCCGGAAATGATCCACGAATATTGTTCATTCAAATGAGAATGGCGCGGCACCACCGCGCCTTTTTTCATATGCAGTTGCGAAAGTGTGGCGCCCTCCCCTGAAATCATTTGCCGCGATATCAATTCGTTCAGCTTTTCCATTTCCATTGTTATCCACGAACTTTTTTCCGGCGTGCTCACTGAAGCCTCCTCGGCGGTTGCAACCGTAATTGGCGCCTGCCGCAGCATCGTCCCCCGGAAACCGGCGCCTCGTCAATCCCGTCCTATATTCGGCCAATGTTCGGTCTCCTGGCGCGATTTTTATGTGCGAATCCGATTTACGGTTGTCAACGGGCATGGAGCGATACTTCTGGTACGATATGGGGCCGCTGGTGCAGCTTCGG
>Ga0265316_10002053_pt1 | contig 21203 bp, 20 predicted proteins | sample 4522metaG_FD_202092 | JGI IMG/M metagenome (GOLD analysis project Ga0265316, IMG submission 202092) | Rhizosphere microbial communities from Carex aquatilis grown in University of Washington, Seatle, WA, United States - 4-5-22 metaG | ecosystem: Host-associated > Plants > Roots > Rhizosphere >... | reverse complement strand
CAGCGAAGGCAAGAAAGTTATCGACGTGGCAGCGCCGAAATTCGGTTTTAAGGTCGAGTGGGTCGCTTATGATTTAGGCGGCGAGCGTTATTTAAAGACCAACGAAATCTTACCGGAGTCGGCTTTACAGGAATTGCGCGGCTTTAAGGCGATCTATCTGGGCGCGATCGGCGACCCGCGCGTTAAGCCGGGCATTTTAGAGAAGGGCCTGCTTTTAAAATTGCGTTTTGAGCTCGATCAATATATCAATCTGCGCCCGGTAGTCTTGTACGATAAACGGTTTTGTCCCTTAAAAGACAAGACCGAAGCCGATATCGATTTTACCGTGATACGGGAGAATACCGAGGGGCTATATTGCGGTACCGGCGGTAATTTAAAGAAAGATACTGTCGACGAAGTCGCGATTCAGGATAGCATTAACACCTACAAGGGTGTTGAGCGCTGCGTTCGTTATGCGTTTGAATGCGCCAGAAAGCGTAACAAGAAAAAAACCGTGACCCTTTGCGGTAAGACCAATGTTTTGACCTATGCCTTTGATCTGTGGGAAAGAACATTTTATAAAGTCGCTAAAAATTACCCGGATATTAAGACCGATTACGCCCATGTTGATGCGACTTGTATGTGGATGGTAAAAAATCCCGAGTGGTTCGATGTGATCGTTACCGATAATCTGTTCGGTGACATTATTACCGATCTGGGGGCGATGATCCAGGGTGGGATGGGAATTGCGGCAGGCGGGAATTTAAACCCCCAGGGTACCTCGATGTTCGAGCCGATCGGCGGCAGTGCGCCTAAGTACACCGGAAAAAATGTGATCAATCCGTTAGCGGCAATCGGTGCCGGCGCATTGATGATGGATTTCTTGGGCGAAGCAAAGGCAGCGGTTGCCATCGAGAACGCCGTAAAAGTGGTGGTGAAAGAAAAATTACAATCCCTTTCTGCGGGCAAGATGGGTTATTCGACCACGCAAGTCGGAGATTTGGTGGTCAAGGGTTTGTGAGGTAAAAACAATGAATCCTAAAAATGTAGCAGTAGTTGGAGTCGGTGCGGTCGGGGTAGAGATTTTGCGCGTATTAAAGGTGCGTAAATTTCCTATAAAAAATTTGCGTGTTTTTGCGCGCAGTGCCCGGGAGATCGATGTCGACGGCGCAAAATATAAAGTTGAAGCGATCGAGGGTGCAGATTTTTCCGGCATTGAGATAGCTTTATTTGCCGGCACCGAAGGCGAAAAAGGCGCGGCGACGCAATATGCCGAGAAGTTTATTAAAGTCGGCGCAGTTGTGATCGATAACGGTGCGGATTACCGTATGAAAGCTGATGTTCCATTGGTTGTTCCCGAAGTGAATAAAGATAAGATTAAGCTCCACAAGGGAATTATTGCCAATCCCAATTGCACGACGATTCAAGCCATGGCCGCATTGGCCGGGATTTATAAGGCTTATGGTTTGGAGAAAATTCTTCTGACCAGCTTTCAAGCGGTATCCGGCGCCGGGAAAAATGCCATGATTGGTTTATGGGAAGAGACCAAAGAGCTGGTTGAAAAAAATACCGGTAAAGATTTTGATCATATCGACAAAAAGGTCAAGGCGCCTAAGGGCTTTGCTCATCAGATCGTGCTTAATGTAATCCCGCAGATCGGTGACCTTGGCGAGGAAAAATTCACCAGCGAAGAGTGGAAGGTGGTAAAAGAATCACATAAGATTTTGAATGACCATTCGATCCGGGTGAGCGCTACCTGCGCGCGCGTGCCGGTTTTAAATTGCCATAGTGAGGCGATTTATATCACATTGCGCAGTAAGGCTACGACGGCCGATCTGGAAGCGATCTTGAAAAAATCGGAAAACGTGACCTATCTGGGCGATAAACTGGCAATGCCTATCGATTGTTCGGCGACAGTAAATACTTATGTTTCGCGTTTACGCAAAGATCCTTATGAAGAGAAATCATTCTGGCTCTGGGTTGTAGCCGATAACCTTTGGAAAGGAGCGGCATTAAACGCGGTCCAGATCGCTGAATGTTTGTGAACCCCTACGCCCGCCGATAACATTTTTCGAAAATCGCCTTGAAACCACTTTAATAATATGGTATTTCTTAATAGTTATTAGTATCTACTGTTAACGTGGAGCTATGAAGAATAAATTTATCCTTTGTCTGGTTTTGGTGAGTTTTGTCGGTAATATGGCGTTGCCGTATCAGGTAAATGCGCAAGTTTTAAACCTGCCGGCCTCGGGCATTTTGGTACCGCCGAGCAAAGATTTTTCGGCGGTGGCTTTAAGGGGTATGAAGCTTAATCCCGGTGATCCTTTAAAATTTAATTTTATTATTGACGTCGGCAATGATAAAAGCGACGAAGCATTTCTAAAAAATGAATCGCAAAAATTAATTAACTATTTTTTAGCTGCGTTGACGACGCCGGAAGATGATATTTGGGTTAACCTTTCGCCTTACGAGGGTGACCGTATTATTCCGGAAGGTTTTGGCCAGACTGAAATGGGCCGCGATCTTTTGGCGCAGGATTATATTTTAAAACAGTTAGCTGCATCTTTAACCTATCCGGAAACGGAATTGGGGAAGAAATATTGGGATGAAATCAATAATTATAACCGGTCGTTGAGTGAGCCGCACCCTTCGATACATCCCGCCAATGGGCGGGATACTCAGGGAGCGGCTCGTATCGAAACGACTCAATTATTCACTAAAATCTGGATCGTCCCCGAAACGGCGGTCGTGGCCGAGACCAAAAAAGGCGCTTTTATTTTAAAGAGCAGCTTAAAAGTAATGATGGAAGAAGATTATTTGGCGGTACAGAAAAATAACGTAGGGGCGAATAATCATTCGCCCGTTGTCAAAGACGCGATAAATCGCGTCTTTACGCCAAACAATAATGCTTTCAAAACTTATATCCTTCCCGCTATCGAGAAAGAGGTTAATACCGGTAAAAATTTTGCTCAACTGCGCCAGATTTATAATGCGATGATTTTAGCCAGTTGGTATAAGGTGCGTGTAAAAGAAGCATTTTTGAATAAAGTTTATGCGGATAAAAAGAAAACTCCCGGCATTGAATTGGAAGATAAAAACGTAAAATATAAAATTTATAATCAATACGTTGAAGCGTTTCAAAAAGGAGTTTTTGATTATACCAAGGTTGAGAGGGTATCTTTTAATAAAAAGACTAAAAGAAAATATTTTAGCGGAGGATTTTCGACGGATAATAAACTAGGGATTGGTTTTGCCGCAGCAGGGACAGCCGTTGGTTTGGGTTTATTAGTTCTTGGGTTAGGAGCTTCAGGTTGCAGCGCTTCGTTAGCGCAGCAAGGCGTTGATAGCGCCAGCTTAAGAGATGTGCCAGTGGCAATTGCTCCGGTTAATGACTTTGATGCTAACAAAGCCGACACTTTGCTTAAACAACTTAACATTGCGGAGCCAGATATCGCCGAGCACCATTCGGCATTTAAAGAATTGGCTGGTATGGGGGATCAGGTGGTGCCGTTTTTGATGGAAGCGGCTAAAGATGATAACCGTGATACCAATACACGCAAATGGGCGTTATATCTTTTGGGCCTGACCGCGTCGGAAAGATCGTTAGCCGAAGTATCATCATTTTTAAACGATGTGATTAATGATGTTCCAGTTCCAAGGCCTTTTTCAACTGCTTTTGTATATGTACATATTTATAAACCATGGCATCAGATTGAGGCCCGGCGCGCATTGGACCTTTTAGCCAAGCGATTTTCGAAGGGATCGGCGGCAAATGCGTCTGCAGCGGGAGGCCTTACTTCTGCCGATATGCGGGGAATGTTTTTGTTTGGTATGATTTCAAGATTTTTTAAGAACAGGAGCGGGCGGGATAGAGAGCTTAAAAGAATCAGCGCTTTAGTCAGGGATGGACATTATGCCGAAGCGATAGAAGAATTAACGCTTATTCAACAAAATGGCGCTTGGGAAGAGTTGGAGTATGAAACAAGATCACAGGTGACAAAATTACTGGATGCCGCCCGGCGCGGGCAAGGGGTTGATGTGCCACCGGTAGGCGGCGTAAAACTGGATAGTAAAATGCTTAACTTGCAACGGGTTAAAGGCGAAGCGGTTGAGGTCGTAGACGATACCCGCCGGATTGTTGTCGATGGAAACAGCATAAAAGGCTTTTATGCGATAGTATTGGATGTTAAACAGAGCTCCACAATTATGGCGGAGCTTGGTTTGAGCTAAATTTGCTAAACGGGTGAGGTGTGCCTCGCCCCTGCACGAAACCGCATATCTTTCATTTTTTTACGGTATAATACCGGCATGCAGGTAATTTTTCTGGAAGTCGAATATGTCGGTACGCGTTATTTCGGCTTTCAGATACAAAACAAGCACTCGCCGCGCGAGATTACCGTCCAAGAAGTGATCGAGAAGGCTTTAAAGCGCCTCTTTGCCCGAGATATCCGCATTGACTACACCTCACGCACCGATACCGGCGTTCATGCCCGCGCGCAAGGGGTAAGTTTTACGGTTGATACCAAAATACCTTTGGTAAACATTAAGCGCGCTTTGAATAGTTTTTTGCCTTACGATGTGAAGATAAAAAAGATTAAAACTTATCCCGAAGGTTGGCGGGTGCGTTATGCGGTAAAGTCTAAAATTTATCGCTACACGATTTATAATGCGAAAGAGCAATCGGTTTTTGACCATGATTTTTCCTGGCACATTACCGCGCCGTTGTCTGTTGCGGCGATGAAAAAAGCCGCCATTCTTGTAAAGGGCAAAAAAGATTTTTCTCTTTTTGCCAAAGATGCTAAACATTACGAAAATCCAGTGCGGTATGTTAAATCTATGAAAATCGCTAAGAAGGGTCCATTTATTTATATCGATATCGAAGCTGACGGATTTTTGCGCAACATGGCCCGCAATATTGTTTCTTTCTTGGAGCTGGCCGGTTCAGGGAAAATAGCTCCAAAGAACGCAAAAGATATTTTATTGAAAAAAGAGCCGTATGCCAATAAACCGGCGCCGGCTAAGGGGTTGTGTTTAATGAAAGTAAATTATGTTTGAAAAAAGCAGCAAATACGATTTACTTTCGGCTGTTCTTCTTCTCCTGCTCGCGGTTTTTTCTTTAAGCCGTATTCCTTATTTGCCTCAATTTGTCGATGGTTATTACCATTTAAGCGTAGCTCAGGGGTTTATTAAATCCGGCGGCTGGGTGGGTTGGGATTGGTGGGATTTTGCGCCGCTGGGCCGTCCGCACCTTTATCCGCCGCTCTATCACTTTTTGTTAGTTGGCCTGTTAAAGCTTAAGATCAACAATTTGCTTGCTTTGCAGGTCACCGAGGCATTGTCGGCGCCGGTATTTTTTATGGTTTTCTGGCGGGTAGTGCGCTCTTTATGGGATAAACGTACGGCATGTTTTGCTTTGGTCATCTCAAGTTCATTTTTTCCGCTTTATGTCGCTTCGACCGGCAATGTACCGGCGACCATGGCAATGGTTTTTGGTTTGTTGAGCGTACTGTTCTTTAAGCACCGGCGCATCGCGGCGGCGGTAGTCTCGCTCACACTCTCATTCTACGCTCATGCGGCAATACCCTGGATGTTTGTCTGCGGTTACCTTACGCTTATTTTTTTCGATAAAGATCGCCGCAGCGATTCCGTAAAAACAGTAATTTTATCTTTAGCCGTTGCTTCGCCGCTGTTTTTCCATCAATTAAAATATTTAAATTACTTGTATATGTCGGTGCAGGGAGAGGCCGCGTTGATCCAATTCGGTTTTTTAATATTTATTCTGGCGGCGATCGGAGTTGCCGGTACGTGGCGGGATAAATTTCCCAATATTTTTTTTATCGGATTTTTGTTGGGTATATTTATAGTTTTTTTTAAATATCCATATCGTATCTTTTCGGCCCAGGGGATGGCGGCGGTTGCTCTTCTGGCGGCAATCGGGATTGAAAAGATATTTAATGTTCTTAAGCCTCAACCCTATAAGCCGGCGGTTTTTTTCTTTTTAAGCCTCTTTTTGTTTTTTCACCCAGTTTTACATAAACCGGACCCGGCCAAACCGATAACGGTAAAGCTTTTTAACTCTACTTATTATCGCTTGATGACCGGGCAGGTAGAAGATTTCTTTATGTTTAACTCTTTATTTTTTCCTAAAATTGATTTACCGGTAGCCGTTTTGATTACTCAAGCAAGCGGTCCCAACGATATTATTGTTTCCAATTACCGGATTATGGGTCAGACCTTTTCGGCGTTGTGCAACCGCGCCAATGCTTATTCGATGCTGAGCGAAGTAAAAGCGCCTTTAAATTTTAATCCTTATGAGCACGCCAAGATTGTGGTCTGGCTCGATTATAAAAATTCAGGGTTTCCTTACCGGCAAAATCACAAATGGCAATTATTAAAACAAAGCGAGATCTACGAGGTCTATTTAAACCGCGAATATTCGGACTCGCTTCAAGTGGTCCCGGCGAAATTACCTTTTTCGTTCATCTTTATCATGTTTCTTGCCGCCATGATTTTTATGGCGTATACCCTTTTTAAAATCTATCGTGCATCTGTGATATAATAAGCAGTTATGAAAAAGATATGTTTTCTGCTTATCGTACTTACCATATTTTCTTGTGGCTGTTATACTCTGCGCAAAAAATTTGTACGTAAAAAAGATAATGTCAAAGAGACGGCGGTGTATCTCGATTTAAAAAATTATCCTGTCGGCGCGGCTTCCGTCGAGGATTATCAGGATAATGTTTCATATCTTAACGGGTGGCTGGATGAGGCCGCGAGCAATCTTACGGAAAACGGCAACCGCAAGCGCGTGCGCCACTCTTTAGCCGAGGCGGTCGAGAGTATGGAGAATATCATCGATTCCTATAATGATGACGGTAAACGTTTTGTTAAGCATATATATGATGATTTAAAAGAGATCCGGGACGATTTCACTAAAAAGTCTGCATCTACGGTTGTGGATTGTAACGCTTTTAAGGGCCGCATCGAAACGCTAAAAGCGAGTTTTGCGCAGAATTTTAACTACCGCGAGGCAAAGCAATGGCTCAAGTAGGCCTTTGTCTTAAAACTTTTGTTTTGGGCGATTTAGGCAATAATGCTTATTTACTTTACGATAAGGGTACGAAAGATGCATTCTTGATCGATGTGCCTAAGCCGTCGCTGGAGATAAGACGGTTTTTGCAGAAAAATGAGCTGACTTTAAAATTTATTCTTTTGACTCACGGACATTTCGATCACATTTGGGGATTCCAGGGTTTTTCGGTGCCGTTTTTTATTCATCCGAAAGATGAAGAATTTTTAACCGATCCGCGCATCAATGCTTCGCTTTTTTGCGGCGAGCCGGTAGTCATTAGGGAGAAGCCGCATTTTTTAACGGCTGTTTAGAGTTTGACGGTCGGAAGATTGAAATTATCCATACGCCGGGGCACACCCCGGGTTCGGTTTGTTTTAAAGTGGGCGATTGGCTTTTTTCGGGTGATACGCTTTTTCGCCGTTCTGTGGGCCGCACCGATATCCCTTTTGCTTCGTTTGAGGATATTATCGCTTCGATAAAAAATAAACTTTTGGTCCTGGACCCCGCAACGGTAGTTTATCCGGGCCATGGGGAAGCGACAACGATCGGCGAAGAAGAGCGCAATAACCAGTTCTTGCGGGAGTAATAATGCAAGCTTATCGTGAGGCGTTCATCGATTATTTGAAAGTAGAAAAAGGGTTGTCGAAAAACTCGATCTACGCGTATAACGCAGACCTCGATAAATATTTAGATTTTTTGCGCAGTAAAAATATCGATCGGCCGGCGCAAGTGACCCGGCAGATTATAGTCGATTTTATCTTCGATTTGCGCCGGGCGGTTTCGGCCAACACGATTTCACGGCTATTATCGACGATTAAGGGATTCCACCGCTTCTTGATGCGTGAGAAGATAACGCCGGAGGACCCGACCGGCTTGATCGAAACGCCGCGGGTCGATAAAAAAATACCGTCATTTCTTACCTTTGAGGAGGTAGCCGAAACCTTGAAATCGCCGGATTTAAAAAATGCTCATGGTTTACGTGACCGGGCGATATTGGAACTCCTGTACGCTACGGGGATGCGCGTTTCGGAGGCGGCTAACTTAAGGATCACGGATGCGAATTTGGAGGTAGGTTTTATCCGCTGCAAAGGTAAAGGCTCGAAAGAACGGATCGTGCCGTTAGGTAAGACTGCGGCGAGATTTTTAGAAAAATATTTAAGCGAAGCGCGTCCTGCGCTGGTTAAAGGAAAATTAATGGAAAACCTTTTCCTTGCTCAGGGGGGGCGGAATTTGAGCCGTCAGAGCATTTGGAAGACGATCAAGGCTTCGGTTAAAAAAGCCGGTATTCGAAAAAGAGTAAGTCCGCATACTTTGAGGCACTCATTCGCTACCCATTTGCTTGAGCACGGCGCCGATCTACGCAGTGTCCAGGAGATGCTGGGGCATTCGAGTATCACTACCACTCAGATTTATACGCATATTAACCAGACGCGCTTAAAGGCGATACACGCGCAATTTCATCCGCGGGCGCACTTAAAAGAGATCACCAATGCATAATGAAATAAAAAATTTACCCGATGAAGTACAGGATATTCTGGTAACGGTTTCGCGCGTGGCTGCGTCTCTTGATTCGCGGATCTATATCGTCGGCGGAGTGGTACGGGATTTTCTTTTAAAACGTAACGTGACCGATCTGGATATTGTGGTCGAGGGCGATGCGATACGCTTAGCCCAGGAGGTAGCGGAAAATATCGGCGCCGAGTTTAAACGCCATCATGCTTTTGGCACCGCGACGATTACTTTAGGGAGCAACAAGATCGATTTTGCCACTGCGCGTAAAGAAGTTTATCCTAAGCCGGGCGCGCTGCCAAAGGTAGAGCCTGCCGATATGCATAACGATATGATGCGCCGTGATTTTACGATTAACGCCATGGCGATCAGCTTAAACCATATGGACTATGGCCGCCTGATCGATCATCACGGCGGCGTGAACGACCTGCACGCGCATACGATAAAAATATTACATGATAAAAGTTTTATTGATGACCCGACGCGTATTTTGAGGGCGATCCGCTTCGAGCAGCGTTTCGGGTTTAAGCTGGAAAGAAAAACTTTACAGGCCTTAAATGATGCGGTCAAGGCGAAAGCTTTTGAAACGGTCCACCCGCACCGTTTGCGCGACGAGATCATCCTTATCCTTAAGGAACCGCGGCCGTTCGAGTATATTAAAAGGGTGGAAGAGGTAGTCGGCTGGGGAGTTATTATTGGTGATAAAAAACTTAAGCTAAGCAAGGATGAGTTAATACTTTTACATAATATTGAAACAACGATGCACGATGAGGGGTTTCGTTTGAGCCGTTTCCGTTCCCTTGACGCTTGGCTTATCTATTTGATGGCAATTTTGGTCAAACTGGATATCAAGGCTATTAAGCGTTTTGTCGAGACTTTTGATTTTAAGAAAGGCGAGCGCATCCGCCTGATTACGGCCAAAGAGTATCTTAATACCGTTAAAAAAATATCCGGCGAAGTCAAGCCGCACGTGATCTATCGGATATTAAACCCTTTGAGTTTTGAAACAATACTTTTCTTATATATTTATACCGGCGATGGAACGGTTCGGAAAAATATCGAAAATTTTATGACCACGATGGTGAACGCGAAGCTTAAGGTCGGCGGCGCTGATTTAAAAGCGATCCACGTCAAGCCTGAGGCGCTTTTTGGTAAAATATTGGATAATCTTCTCGATGCTAAGCTCGATAAAGGTTTTTCGACGCGCCAGGAAGAAATGGTAGAAGCCGGGAGGATCTACGCGAAGATGTCAAAAGGAAAGTAGTTGTAATCGCCGCTGATTCAGGTTATAATTTGCCTTCCTAAAAATAAAAAAGGTGTTTTATGTCGATGCGTATGGAAAAAGTAAACAGCCAGATACAAAGAGTAATTACCGAGATTATTCAGGAGGAGATCGACGACCCGTCGTTGACTATTCTTTCGATCACCCGGGTCGAGACCACTTCGGATTTACGCGAGGCAAGGGTATATTTCAGCCTGCTTAACGAGAAGAAGATGAAGCACGCCAAAGAGACTCTCGATAAGATGAGTAAATTCATAAAAGTTAATTTAGGCCAGCGTATGCGGATCAAGGTTTTGCCCCAGCTTACTTTTATACCCGACGAATCGATGCGCTACAGTGTTTATATCGCCGAGAAGATCGAAGAGGCGCGTTCACATGACAGCGATCGCATTGTGCAAGATAACGGGGAAAATAAGTGATTAAAAAAATATTTGAAGTGATCCGCAAGAGCCGTTCGTTTATCTTGACCGCGCATATGAATTTAGAAGGCGATGCTTTAGGCTCGGAGCTGGCAGTCTACCTGGCGCTTAAAAAACTTAAAAAAAGAGTGATGGTGGTTAACCACGACCTGACTCCGGTGATCTACAATTTCCTTCCCGCGGTAAAGACTATCCGGCATGAATTAAAAGACGAAAAGTTTGACACGGCGATCGTCCTTGATTGTTCCGATCAGGACCGTGCCGGCAAGGTTAAGGATTACTTAAGCCGAGCCAAGTGCATTATCAACATCGATCACCATATCAGCAATACCCATTTCGGTGATATCAACTGGGTTCGTCCTCACGAGAGCTCTACCTGCCAGATGCTTTACCGGTTTTGCGAAAAATTGAAAGTACTCGATAAGAATATTGCCCTTTGCCTTTATACGGGGATCTTTACCGATACCGGCAAATTCAGCTACAGCAATACGAATGCCGAGACTCACCGCATCGTGGCTAATTTGATGCGGTACAATATCAATCCGCCGGCGATTTTTGAAAAGATCAACAGCCTTTGTGTCCCCGAAGATATGAATTTTATCGGGAAGGTGATCTCTTCGCTTGAATTTGACAGCTCCGGTACGATCTGCTGGGCTTCGATTGATAATTGGGTAGACGGTGATCACGACTTAACCGAAGTTATTTTTTCGATCATGCGCCTGCTTAAAGGGGTAGAGGTTTTTATTCTTTTTAAAAATACCGGCAACAACCGGGTACGTGTAAATTTCCGTTCGCGCGCGCGCGTCGATGTAAACAAGATCGCGAAATTTTTCGGCGGCGGCGGCCATAAACGCGCCAGTGGTACGACGGTCGAGGGCGATTTTAAAACGGTGGAGCAGCATGTCATTGATTATGTTTGCCGCAACGCCGGTAAAAAGAGAAAATAAGATGGAAGCTGTCAAGGAAGGAATAATTTTAGTCGATAAGCCCAGCGGTGTCACCTCGCACGATGTGGTCGATATGGTGCGCCATAAACTGGGGCTTCGTCGCGTAGGCCATGCCGGTACGCTTGATCCGTTGGCCGAAGGGCTTTTGATCATGCTGGTCGGGCGCGCTACCAAACTTTTTCCTCAATTTGTCAATTTCGATAAAGAGTATTTCGGTGTTTTAAAATTAGGCGAAATGACGACTACCTGTGATTCTCAGGGCGAGGTAACAAAAACCGGCGATACCAGTGTCGTCAGCGACAGCGGTATCTTAAGTGCCTTTAAACGTTTCGAAGGCGAATTCGACCAGATCCCGCCGATGGTGAGCGCGTTGCACGTTAAAGGTAAGCGTTTGTATAAACTTGCCCGCAAAGGGATTACGATCGAGCGTCAACCGCGGCGGATTAAAATTTATAAAATCAATGTTCAGAAGATCGATATGCCCTACGTGGAATTTTATGCGCATTGCTCCAAAGGTACTTACATTCGTAAATTAGCCGAGGATGTGGGCGAGGTTTTAGGCTGTGGCGCGCACATCGTGAAGATCAAGCGCTTAAGCGTCGGGCCGTTTAAACTTGAAGATGCGGTCAAGCCCGAAAAAATCGATGAAAAAGCATTACGTCCATTTTCTCTTTAAACCTTCCCTTAAACAACGCCGGTGCGTCGCGACAATCGGTACTTTTGACGGAGTGCACTTAGGCCACAAAAAGATCATCGATACCGTAATGACTGCAGCGCATAAGCACAAACTGGCTTCTTTGATCATTACCTTCGACCGCCACCCGCGCCTGGTATTAAAAAAACCTTTCACCGGGTCGATCACTGCTCTCGAGGATAAAAAAGAAATATTTGCGCGAACCGGCATAGATTATGTTTGGTTGCTGAAAACCGATTCCGGCGTGTTGGATTATTCCGCGCATGATTTTTTATCGCTGGTAAAAAAATATTTCTATATTAAAGAGTTGATCGTCGGCGACGATTTTCGTTTCGGCAAAGACGCTTTGCACGGCGCGCATAATCTGGATAAGCTGGCAAGCGAGTTTGGATTTACGTCACGCGTGGTTAAGAAAATGTTGATCTCGGGTAAAGCGGTGAGCAGTACTTATATTCGTGAGCTAATTCGATCAGGCGATATCGTTCGGGCGAATAAATTTTTAGGCCGCGCCTATTCGTTTAAAGGCGTGGTTGTAAGCGGCAGAGGCAACGGCCGTAAATTGGGATTTCCTACGGCGAATATCCGCGTTGGCGAACATATCATCCCTGCTAATGGGGTTTATGCCGGAAAGTGCCGCGTGGGGAAAAAAGTTTATCCGGCGGCGATCAATATCGGCACCAACCCGACGATTACCGGCTCCGATAAGTTGACGATCGAAGCGCACCTTTTGAATTTTAAGAAAAATATTACCGGTCGTAAGATCGAGTTGTTTTTTTTAAAACGCCTGCGCGCGGAAAAAAAATTCCCTTCTCGCAACGCCTTGACCGCGGCAATCGCCCGCGATGTGGAGCGCGTAAGAATGTTTCGTCTTTCCTGAAACCCTTTTAGCCGGCATCGTTACCCACAATATTTAGTATTTCAAAATTCCATCTTTTCACCGGATGTTGTGGTTTCCAATTTATTTTGAAAAACAGCGTTGACAAGAATAAGGTGGTGGATTATACTTTGATTGTGGAATAAAGTGGAGGAAAGTGGAATGTGGTACGGCGAATACAATCATACGCTCGATGACAAGGACCGGTTTATCCTGCCGGCCAAATTCCGCGAGAAAATCAAGGCGCTCGAAAATAAGAAATTTTATTTAACACGAGGTTTAGATGGATGTCTTTTTATGGTTCATAGCACGGTTTGGCAAGGGCTCGAAGAAAAACTCAAGGGCTTGTCTTTCACTAAAGCTCAATCAAGAGCATTCAACCGCATGTATTTTAGCGGTGCTCAGGAAATAGAGATTGATGGACAGGGACGCGTGAATGTTCCCGAGTACCTGAAAGAGTTTGCCAGGATCGAGCGTAATATCGTGATCGTCGGCGTTTCCGACCGTATCGAAGTCTGGGGTAAGAAACGCTGGGAAGATTTTTACAAAGAGAACGAAGGCAAATTCGAAGAGACGGCCGAAAACTTATTTGAGTAAAACTTTTCCGCGGCCAAAACCTGGGGAGGCGGCGGCTGCGGATTAGTGGATTAAAAGAGGAGGCAAGTTATGACAACTGAAGTCTTAAGGATCAAGAACTTCAAGAAGCTTAAAGAGCGCCGCGACAAGAAGCAGTTGATGGGCAATTCTTTTATAGGCATTTCCGGTTACCGCCTGTGCGCGATGTGCTATAAAAAGTATGCTCCGGTAATGGTAGCGAAAAAGGTCGCTTAATAATTTTAATGGGCGAAGTAAACCACTATCCGGTTATGTACAGAGAAGTTTTAGATTTGCTTAAAGTTAAAGAGAAACGCCTCGTTGTCGACTGTACCGTCGGCACCGGCCATCATGCTCTGCGTATGCTCGAAGTGATGGCACCAGACGCGCGGCTCATCGGCATCGATAAAGACGAGGAGTCGCTTAGCGTTGCCGCTTCGCGCCTTAAGCCGTTTGAGGGGCGTTTTACTTTAGCAAAAAGCGATTTTTGCGAACTGGATAGTGTCTTACGCGGTTTAGGCATCAAAGAAGCCGACGCATTTTTATTCGACTTAGGCATTTCGACTTATCAGCTTTTAAACCCGGAACGTGGTTTTAGTTTTTCCAGAGAAGGCCCGCTGGATATGCGCATGGACCGGGAGGCGTTTCTTTCAGCCGCCGATTTAGTAGGCAGTTTAAACGAAAACGAATTAGGGGATATCTTTAAAAAGTTCGGCGAAGAGCGTTACGCGAGAAGAGTCGCGGCGGCATTAGTCGAAGCGCGCCGGAAAGAGCCGATACAAAGTACTACCGTATTAGCCGATATTGTTTATCACTCGGTACCGGTTGTTGCCCGGCATACGCGGATCCATCCGGCGACCAGAATTTTTCAGGCATTGCGTATCGCGGTTAATCGCGAGCTCGACGTGATTGACGGGGCTATCCGTAAGGCGGCATCGTTTTTAACACCGGGCGGGCACATTGGGGTCATTTCGTTCCACTCACTGGAAGACCGGATTGCCAAGCATACGATGCGTGACTTGTGCGGTAAGGGGGATTTAAGCCTGGTCGTAAAAAAACCGGTTTGTCCTTCTCAAGAAGAGTTAAATGAAAATAGCGCTTCGCGTTCGGCGAAGTTAAGGGTCGCCATAAAAAATAAGGTGTAGGATGAAGCATATTATTCTTTTTACCAGGATGTTTGAAAAAGTCGTTAATTCGCTGCGGGGATTCGCGCTGCGCTTGAACCTGAATTTTTCGGCTAAATGTATTGTAGTAATTTTTGTCTTTATTTGCTCTTTCGTTTATTTGAACCAGAAGGTGAATATTTACGTATCGGCTTACCAGCTCAACGATAATTATACGAGTTTAGAGGAGCTTACCGCAAAGCGTGACTATTTACTATACGCTTTCGATAAACAGGTGTCGCTGCCGAAAATAAACCAGTGGGTAAGTAAAAATAATTTTTCGTTTGCCGGGAAAGATAAGATGGTTGCGCTTAATTTGCGTCCTAAAGAAAAGCGTTCGGAAGAAAACAGCAAACTTGCGGCGATGTTTAATCGTATTTCCGGCATGGGTACGGCGATGGCGCATAATGGAGAATAACAGAAGGTATTTCTTTCTTTTGCCATTGCGGGTGGAGAACATAATCAGTTAGGCTGTCCCTTATGAGACCGCTTATAATTTCCGCCCGCAATGGTCTTTAAAATGATGCAGTCACAATCGTGAAAACAGCGGATAACCAGCGATTACGCCACGTTTACATCATCTTTGCTCTCTTATTCCTTGCTTTATTTCTACGTATCGGTTACTTGCAGATCTTTCGGAAAACATTTTTCAATAAGTTATCGCAGAGTCAATATTATAAAATATTACCGCTCGAGGGGCGCCGCGGCGATATTCTTGATTGCCGCGGACGGGTTTTGGCGGCCAGCCTAAGCTGTTATTCGGTCTTCGCCGATCCGGTGCTGGTCGAAAATCCTGAAAGCAGCGCTAAGCTCTTAGCGCCGCTCGTCGGCATCTCGGAAGACCGGGTTTTGAACAAATTAAAACGCAAAGGAAGGTTCGTCTGGCTTAAGCGTAAAATTTCCTTCGACGATAAACAGAAGATCAAAGCGCTTAAAATAAAAGGCTTAGGGTTTATCCGTGAGGAAAAACGGTTTTATCCGCAGGAAGAGATCGGTTCCAGCGTCCTGGGGGTAGTCGATGTGGATGATAAGGGCCTTGATGGGCTCGAGGTGTTTTATGATACTTATCTGCGCGGTAAGGAGGGTTTGACCCGCGTCTTACGCGATTCGGCATCCCGCAATGTTCTGTTAAGCCCCAGCATTATGAATCCTGAACCGGGCGGCCGGTTGATCTTGACTGTCGATTCTCAAATCCAATATTGGTCGGATACTTACCTTCAGGAGACGGTTAAGGCATACGGGGCTAAGGCGGGGAGTGTTGTGGTGATGAATGCCGATACCGGAGAAATTTTTGCTCTTTCGAATTTTCCCACTTTTAATCCTAATCAGCGGGATACGCTAAACCGTGCCACTATGCGTAACGGCGCGGTCTGCGATATTTTCGAACCCGGTTCGGTTTTCAAAATGATCACTCTGGTCGCTGCGATCGACAAAAAAGCTTTCCGTGACGACGAAATTATTTTCTGCGAGAACGGGCAATATAAAATACCCGGTCACATTTTGCACGATTGGAAGCCCTACGGAAATCTTACCTTTCGCGGGGTCTTTCATAAATCGAGCAATATCGGCGTAGGCAAGATCAACGAACGTTTAGGCCCGGTCGTAAGTTACGATTATATTTCGCGTTTCGGCGCCGGTAAAAAGACCGATATCGATCTTCCCGGCGAGGCCGTAGGCAGGCTTAAGCCGTTAAAGGAATGGTCGAAGACAACGCCTTATATGATACCGATCGGCCAGGAGATCAGCGTTAATCTGGTGCAATTGACACGCGCCTTTGCGGTGGTGGTCAACGGTGGATATATGGTTAAGCCGCATATCTTAAAGAAGATTATCTTCTCAGCATCGACTAAAGAGACGCCCCTGGAACATACTCAGATCGTTTCGGCAGAAACCGCCAACCACGCGAAAGATGTTTTAGTCGAGGTTGTTGAGGAAGGTACCGGTGTTAAGGCTAAGATAGACGGGATCCGTGTGGGCGGTAAAACCGGTACGGCGCAAAAATTTGATCCGGCGATCGGCCGTTACTCATCGTCGCGTTTTCGCGCGTCGTTTGTCGGGTTTGTCGAGACTAATCCGCCTTTGGTTATCGGTGTCAGCGTCGACGAGCCTGCGAAGAGCCATTTTGGCGGTGTGGTCGCCGCGCCGCTATTTCAAAAAATTGCGGCAAAAAGTATCGAGTATTTAACCGGTAAAAAGGTAGCCAATGATCAGGATAAAGAATTTCCTACCAGCGAATAAAAACTTGGGCGAATTGCCGATCCATGGTATCAGCGATGATACACGCGCAGCAAAAAAAGGAGACCTGTTTTTTGTGCGCCGTCGGCCGGGCTTTGATATTTTCGCGATTTTAAAAAGTATTGATCCAAAAGTTACGGCCTTTGTGGCGCAAAAAACCGATAAGGATGATATAGCACGCGCCGGTTTAAGCTCGCCGGTGATTTTTGTAGATGATCTCCAAAAAAGCTTCGAAAAGTCCGTAGATATTTTTTACGGTTTTAAGAAAAATAACTTTAAATTCGTGGCCGTGACCGGTACTAACGGTAAGACTACGACTACGTCTATTATTAATCACATCTTAAATAAATTAGGGCATAAAAGCGCTCTGGTCGGGACAATTAAGTGCATGGTCGGTAAAAAAAATATTGCGACCGAAAATACCACTCCCGGCTATTTAGCATTACGAAAACTTTTTGCCGAATTTAAAAAGCACAACGCGGAGTATGTGGTGATGGAGGCCTCTTCGCATGGTATCGACCAGGGCCGGATCGACGGGCTGAAATTTGCCGCCTGTGCCTTTACTAATTTAACGCGCGATCACCTTGATTATCATAAAACCATGGCGAATTATTTTAAAGCTAAAGAAAAACTTTTTTTACTTAACTCGCAATCTGCGGCGATTATAAATCAGGATGACGAGTGGGGGCGCAAGCTGATAAAAAAAGCGAAAAAAGTTATTTCGTACGGCGAAAAGGGTAAACCCTGCCTTTTGGCCGATCAGATACGGCTTATGCCGCACGGCAGTGAATTTATTCTTTGTATCGGTAAAAAACGCCTGCCGGTAAAAACGCGGCTTATGGGCCGGCATAATATTTATAATATTTTAGCAGCGGTGGGCGTTGTGCATTCTTTAGGTTTCAAGCTGGAAGATATTTTAGCAAAACTTAAAACTTTTTCCCGCGTGCCGGGGAGGCTTGAGAGGATTAAGGAAAATATTTTTGTCGATTATGCCCATACTCCCGACGGTTTGGAGCAGGTTTTAAAGACCTTGCGCGAGTGCGGATGTCAAAAAATTATTTGTCTTTTTGGCTGCGGCGGCGACCGCGACACCGGAAAACGGCCGATCATGGGCGATATCGCCTGCCGTCTGGCCGATTTTTCCGTGATCACTTCGGATAACCCCCGCAGTGAAGATCCCGCCGTGATTATCGAAGATGTTAAAAAAGGTTTTACCAAAAACAATTATTGCGCCTACGCTGATCGGGAAGAGGCGGTAAAGGAAGCCGTGCGTTTAAAACACGAAACGAAGCATTCTTGCCTGCTTTTAGCCGGTAAAGGCCATGAAAATTATCAGGTAATCGGTACGGAAAAATTACCTTACAGCGACCAGCAGGCGGTCAGAAAGGCAATTCGAAATGCGCATTGACGATCTAAATACGCTTATAAAAATATTATCTCCGCTTAAAATACTTAATCCGGAAAAATTTAAAAAGTCTCCCGGATTTTCTATTGATTCGCGTTCGATCAAAAAAAATGAAATTTTTGTGGCGATTAAGGGCACGCTTGTCGACGGCCACGATTTTATCGAAGCTGCGGTAAAAAACAAAGCCGGGTTAGTGATCGCCGAACGTTGCCCTGGTAATATCGATATTCCGGTACTCTTGGTAGAAGACAGCCTGAAGGCCGCAAAACAGATTTGTAGTTACATCCGGGATAAAGCCGATCCTTTAGTTTTTGCGATTACCGGTTCGGTGGGTAAGACGACGGCCAAAGAGATGCTTTATTTTCTTTTAAAAGAAAAGTACCGTGTTTTTAAAAATCATAAGACGGAAAATAATATTTTCGGCGTGATCAAGACTTTTTTCGCTTTAAAAGATGAGGATATTTTGGTGATGGAGTTAGGCACCAACGCTCCCGGCGAGATCGCCGAGTTAGCCCAGATCGTCCGGCCGGATATAGGGATCATTACTTTTATCAAGCCGGTGCATCTGGAAAAATTAAAGAGCCTGTCCGGTATTTACAAAGAAAAAACCGCGTTGTTAAAAGTAAATAAGCTGGTCAAGGCGGTATTAAATGCCGATGACCCATCTTTACGTAAGGTAAAATTTTGCAAAAAAATCGTCTGGTATGGCATTAAGAATAAGCGCGGTATATGGGCTAAGCCTGTGGATGCTTCCCGCACTGGTTCGCACTTTCTAGTGCAGGGTAAATACACGTTGACGCTGCATACGCCGTTTCGCAATTTTATTTATAATGCTTTAGCGGCGATTGCCGCAGCCTTATTTAAAGGATTGAGCGTTGAATATTGCGTAAAACGTTTAAACAAGTTCAAAGAATTTCCCGCTTCACGCATGGAGACTCAAAATTTAAATAATATTACGCTGATTAACGATGCGTATAATGCCAACCCTTATGCGGTAGAGCAGGCCCTTGCGGCAATCAAAGATTATCCTCAGAAAAAAATCGTGGTTTTAGGCGATATGTTCGAGTTGGGCAAAAAGACATTAGCTTATCATGAGGGTCTCGCACGTGATGTGATTAAAAACAAATTTGAATATTGCTGTTTGATCGGCGAAAATGTGCGAGCTCTTTACAAAAAGCTAAAAGAAAAAAAATATACTAATGTTTTTCACTTTAATGATCATGCAAAGATCGCCGAGTTTATCAAAAAAATCACGGAAAAATCGTGTGTTAAAGATGAATACCTCGTCTTTTTAAAAGGCTCGCGGCGCATGCAGCTGGAAAAAGTTATCGAATATTTGAAAGATTAATATATAATAGAGCCTTATGATTTATCACTTATTTTCACCTTTGGCGTCGCTGTTGCCTATTCTTAACGTCACCCGTTATCTTACTTTTCGTTCCGGCTGTGCTTTCATTACTTCCTTTGTCTTTGTCCTGGGAACGTGGAGCTATGCTTTAGGGGTGTTGCAAAAGCTCCACATGACCGAGACGATCGATATGTACGGCCACAAGGCGCTTGAGGGGCTTTACGCGGATAAAAAAGGTACGCCGACCATGGGCGGGCTTTTGATCCTGGCAGCGGTTCTGGTTTCTACCCTGCTGTGGGCGCGCTGGGATAATATTTTTATCTGGCTTTGCCTTATTACTATGGCCGGTTTAGGTGCGCTGGGCTTTGCCGACGATTATTTAAAGACCAAGACCGGTAAGGGGTTAAGCCGCAAAGATAAACTCTTCGGCCAGATCCTGACCGGGGTCGTGATCGGTGCACTTTTTACATTTAATAAAGATATGTCGACGACTTTGGATTTCCCATTCTTTAAAAAAGTGGCGGTAGACCTCGGCATTTTTTATATTTTTTGGGCAACGCTGGTAATTGTTGCTACATCAAATGCGGTAAATTTTACCGACGGCCTTGACGGTTTGGCGATCGGTACCCTAACGATCAACTTTTTTATTTTTGGTATTTTATCTTATGTTGCGGGTAACGCCAAGTTTGCTAAATATTTATTCATTCCCCATATCCCAGGTTCCGGTGAGTTGGCAGTCTTGTGTTTCGCTCTTTTAGGGGCTGGGCTTGGTTTTTTGTGGTTTAACGCCTATCCGGCACAGGTATTTATGGGCGATGTGGGCGCATTGGCTTTAGGCGGTGTTGTCGGCGCCATTGCGCTATTCATTAAAAAAGAATTTTTGCTGGTGATCTGCGGCGGTATTTTTGTCGCCGAAGCGGTAAGCGTGGTGTTGCAGATGATCTCGATACGTGTTTTTAAAAAGAAACTCTTCAGGGCAGCGCCGCTGCATCATCATTTACAGCTTTTAGGTTGGAAAGAGAGTAAGATCACCGTACGTTTATGGATCGTCGCCATACTTTGCGGGGTCTTGACCTTCTTGACTTTGAAATTGCGTTAAAGCGGGGAGAGAGGATGAATATTGATTCGATCGAACGCGTCGGCGTGGCCGGTTTTGCCAAAAGCGGGCTTTATCTGGCTTATCTTCTCCTTAAATTAAAGAAAAAAGTTTTTATTACCGAGGGCAAGGATGCTTCGGCTTTTCCTCCTGTAGTTATTGAAAAATTACGCGCTTTAGGGGTGAGCTTTGAATTCGGCGGCCACAGCGAAAATTTTTTAAAAAATACCCAGCTGGTGATTTTCAGCCCCGGGGTTGATACGGTTACCTCGACCGTCGGCGCTTTATGCCGCAAGCTCAATATAATGCAGGTGGGGGAGATCGAATTTTGTTTCTGGCTCACTAAAGCAAGGTGTGTGGCAATCACCGGTACCAACGGCAAGACCACCACGACATTTTTGACTTACCGCGTTTTAAAAGAAAATAAAGGTAATGTTTATTTAGGCGGCAATATCGGTATACCTTTTTCATCCTTTGTTTTAAAGACCAAGCCGCGCGATATTATCGTTTTGGAGTTAAGCTCATTCCAGCTGGAGACGATTATTGAGTTTAAGCCGTATGTTGCGGCAATCACTAATATCGAGCC
>Ga0265316_10002051_pt1 | contig 21220 bp, 10 predicted proteins | sample 4522metaG_FD_202092 | JGI IMG/M metagenome (GOLD analysis project Ga0265316, IMG submission 202092) | Rhizosphere microbial communities from Carex aquatilis grown in University of Washington, Seatle, WA, United States - 4-5-22 metaG | ecosystem: Host-associated > Plants > Roots > Rhizosphere >... | reverse complement strand
AAACGGTTAACTTCCAAACCACAAGTTACTTTAATGTCTGAAGAGCTGTCAAGTGGAAGCTTTGAATTGAAATCAGATTCATAAGAATCTCCGCTGAAATATGTTGTAGGTTTAAAAGTGCTGTCTGGTTGTGCTTTCATTATTATTGCTGTTCCTAGAACCAATAATATTGCAAAAATCTTTTTCATGACTGTATGTTTTATTGAGTAATTTTACGACTATTAATGTTTTTAGTTAACAATTACCCATTGATATACAGCTACTTGAAAAATGATTCTTAATATTCAATTTATTGTTATAGATTAAATAGTTAGATAATATATTACCATATAACAAATGATCCGGAATAATATTTTTTATGATTTAAGTCAGTTTCTTTAAAATGATACATTGAGAAAACCAGGAATGAAAATATCTGATTTTTAAGTTTTATTGTACTTCTCGTTGCTTCTCCTTTTCGCTAATAAGTTTCTACTGTATAATTCTACTTTGACAGATTTCAAAATCAACCAGTTTTTACCCTTAATCCCAAAAGGGAACTGGTTGATTTTTCAGCTTTCTCCCTTTTGGGTTTGGGGTAAAAAAGCTGAAAAATCTCTGAAAAACCTAATCTGTCAAAGTAGAAATAAGTGGTTGCTAAATAATTGAAAAATATGTAAATTAAAAACAGAATAAAATATAGACACCAAAACACTAAATCACCAAAATCCAATAAATATTTGGTGAGATTTTGTGTTTTGGTGGCTTGGTGGCAGAATTTTTATATAAATAAAATTATTGTCATTGGGCTGAATTTTTATGCTTAAGAGCCTATCACCTTATTTAGGTAGATAATCAAAACCCTTATAAGGTTTACTGAGATTCCGAAATAATATTAATAGATAGAAGATATTTCATTATTAACTAAAAATATTCAATAACTTTTATTAACTTTCAATTAGGCAGATAATCTTGTAAATTAGGATGAAGCGCCAAAGTGTATAGCAAAATATTGATGGCGAACTTAACTGCAAGTAATACTTTGTTATGTATTATCTTATTGCCTATATTAGTTTCAGCTTCACTGATATTCATAACTGTTATGAAAGTAAAATTGTCACATAAAATCAGATTGAAATGGCAATTTATTTTATTGACCATTTTGCTAAGCATTTTACTTATTATAGGTGGTTTCCTCTATTATAGGTATGAGGCAAAAACAATCCGCAACGAAAAATATAACGAACTGAGGGCCATTGCCGAATCGAAAATAGACGAAATTGTAGCATGGCGGAAGGAAAGAGTTGGCGATGCAGTTATAATATCGAAAAGTAATTTATTTCAAACCGCGGTTGAAAAATATTTGACCGATAAGCAGAATCCGGCACAAAAAAAAAGTGTGCTCGACCACTTATCACTTTTTAAAACACAATACCAATACAAAAATTTATTAATTACCACCCTCAATGGAAAATTTATCTTATCTCTCGATTCCAATATTAAATCTTTTGATACAGTTACTATACCTTTTATCAATAAAGTTTTTGAACAGAAGGAAATGATGTTTTCCGATTTCTATTTTTCCCGCTTGTACCATCAAATTCTCCTCGATATTATTACTCCAATAACAAATGAAAAGAATAAGCCGATAGCAGCCTTGATTTTACGTATTGACCCGGCAGTTTACCTTTACCCGCTTATGCAATCATGGCCTACGCCAAGCAGGAGCGCCGAAACACTTATCGTTCGTAAAGATGGCGATAGCGTGTTATATATCAATGAATTGCGCCACATATCAAACACAGCGCTAAAGCTCAGGGTTTCTTTGACAAATAAAAGAATTCCGGCTGTAGAGGCGGTTTTGGGCCATGTAGGAATTTTTGAAGGGAAAGACTACCGTGGAATTGATGTTATTTCTGACATCAGGTCTGTTCCCGGTACTCCCTGGTTTATGGTTGCAAAAGTTGATAAAAGTGAAATCTTCTCAGAGCTTTATTACAGGTTAATTATAATTATTGCTTTTATTTCATTATTGATTTTTCTGCTTGTTGCAGCATTGGCCTGGTTGTATCATTCCCGGCAACAAAATATTTACAAACAACTTCTTGAAACAGGTAACGCATTGCAGGAATCGCAGGAGGAATTTAAAACTACATTGTACAGCATTGGCGATGCCGTGATTACTACCGATATGAATGGTCTTGTACGTAACATGAATCCCGTTGCAGAAAAGCTAACCGGCTGGATTGAATCCGAAGCTAAAAATAAAGAGCTTGAAAAAATATTTCAGATCATCAATGAAGAAACAAGGAATAAAGTTGAAAACCCTGTACATAAAATATTAAAAGAAGGGTTAATAGTTGGACTTGCCAACCATACGTTGCTGATTTCAAAAGATGGGAAGGAAATACCGATTGCCGATAGCGGCGCTCCAATTAAAAACAGCAATAATGAAATAATGGGTGTTGTACTGGTGTTCCGCGACCAGACGGCTGAACGTAAAGCAGATAAAGCATTACACGAAAGCAGGAAAGAATTAGACAATTTGTTCGAGGCCTCGCCTGAGCTAATAAGTTTCGTTGGATTCGATGGCTATTTCAAGCGATTGAACCCGGCATGGGTGAAAACGCTCGGATACTCCATGGATAAATTGCTGTCCATACCATTCATCGAGTTCGTCCACCCCGATGACCGCGAGGTTACCAACGCAGAGGCTGCAAAGCTCGCCGAGGGGCAAAGGACAATCCAGTTCGATAACAGGTATCGTTGCAATGACGGTTCATACCGATGGCTGTCATGGTCGGTCATTCCCGACATAACTGAAAAACTGCTCTATGCAGTCACCAGGGACATTACTGAGCGCAAACTTTCAGAACAAGAGTCAGAATATCAATTTGCTTTGCTTACTGCTTTAATAAATAGCCCCAGGGATATCATTATTTTTTCATTGGACAAAAATTATTGCTACACAACTTTTAATGAAAAACACCGCGAGGAAATGAAACTTGTGTGGAACACTGAAATTAAAGTTGGAATGAACCTGCTTGATCTTATGTCGGTATTGGAACTTAGAGAAGCAGCCAAAAAGAGCATTGATCAGGCACTGAAAGGAGAAGCATTTATAGAAATACAGCACCAGCCCGAATTCAATACTTACTACGAATTTAGTTGGAACCCTATTTTACAAAATGAAGAAGTTGTGGGTATAACCGTTTTTATCCGTGATATCACCGAACGTAAGCATTTCGAAGAAGCTATTCAAAAAAGCGAAGAACAATACCGCACGCTGGTTGAGCAGGCTTCTGATGGAATTTTTCTTTCCGATGCCAAAGGACAATATATTGAAGTAAATTCTGCAGGATGCCGCTTGCTGGGATATACACGGGAAGAAATTTTGCTAAAGACTTTACAGGAACTTACGCATAATACTAAGGATACACCAATAAAACTCGATGAACTTAGGGCAGGTAAATCCATGCTCAGCGAAAGGGAAATGATCCGGAAAGACGGTTCGCTTGTGCCGGTCGAAATTAGTGCAAAACAAATTTCCGGAGGCCGATTTCAGGGAATTGTCCGCGACATCACCGAGCGCAAAGTGGCAGATCAGGAACTGCATGAGCGTGAGGCCAGATACAGAACTCTCGTTGAAAATATTCCACAGAAGATTCTCATGAAAGACAGAAATTACAGGTGGGTTTCGATTAATGAAAACCTTGCCCGTGACTTCGGTTTCAAACCGGAGGAAGTGGTGGGCAAAACGGACTCCGACCTGTTTCTGCCGGAACTCGCCGCAAAATATCATTCCGACGATGTCAGGATCATGGAAACAGGGAAAACAGAGGAGTTAGAAGAGAAATATATAGCAGATGGGAAAGAATCCTGGGTAAACACTATCAAAACTCCGGTCCGGGACCTGAATGGTGAAATAGTTGGCCTGCTTGGCATCTTCTGGGACATTACCGAGCGTAAAAAGTCAGAGGAAGAAATTATAAAACTTAATGAAACATTGGAGCATCGGGTTATAGAACGTACTTCCCAACTTGAAGCTTCCAACAAAGAATTAGAAGCCTTCAGTTACTCTGTATCGCACGATTTACGTGCACCATTGCGGCACACCAGCGGGTATGTAGAACTGCTTGCAAGCAGGTTCAAGGATGTACTCCCTGAAAAAGGGCAGCATTATTTGCATGAGATTTCTGATTCTGTTCACCAGATGGGTTCGCTTATTGACGATTTGCTGCAATTTTCAAGGACAGGACGTGCTGAAATGAAGGAATCGGTTTTGGATATGAACCTGATAGTTGATGAAGTATCGAAACAATTGCAGCAGGATAATCCCAAATACAACATAAGATGGACCATTGGTAAAATGCCATCTGTTCTTGGTGACGATGCGATGATACATCTCGTCTGGATTAACTTACTTAGTAATGCTATGAAATTTACCCGTACCCGGAAAAAAGCTGTAATTGAAATTGGCGCCAGCGTCGAAGGCTTGGAAACCATATTCTTTGTTCGCGATAATGGAGTAGGATTTGATATGAAATATGCTCAAAAACTTTTTGGCGTTTTTCAGCGCATGCACCCGATGGAAGAATTTGAGGGAACCGGTATCGGGCTCGCAAATGTTCGGCGCATTATTTCGCGTCATGGGGGACGTACCTGGGCAGAAGCAGAGATTGATAAAGGAGCAACGTTTTATTTTAGTTTGCCTAAAACCTCCCAACCCTCCTTAAAAAAGGAGGGCTAACTGCTGCATTGTATAGTAATAGGCCTTTTTTTTTGGTGTTAGGGTTAATTAAAAAAATTATATTGAAAAAGAAAAATGCATAATTAAAATACCAATACTAATACAAATAAAAAAATATTTATAGCAAAAAGTAAAAATAAACCACCCCTAACCCCTCCTTAAAAAAGGAGGGGAAACTTAGACACCGACTTAGTTATTGTCCCTTTTTTAAAGGGCAGGGGAGGTATAGAAAAGGCTATGAATTCCAATAAATTATAAACATAAACAGGACGGTTATAGGGGTTTGGGTTAAAAAAAATTATATTGAAAAAGAAAAATGCATAATTAAAATACCAACACTAATACAAATAATAAAATATTTAAAGTAAAAAGTAAAAATAAACCACCCCTAACCCCTCCTTAAAAAAGGAGGGGAAACTTAGACACCTCCTCAGTTATATCCCATTTTTTAAGGGGTTGGGGTTAATTGCAAAAAAAATAAATTTAAATATTAACTTAAAATGCCTAAACTAACAACTAACAACTAACAACTAACAACTAACAACTAACAACTAACAACTAAAATATGGAACTAAAAACAATTCTTTATGCCGAAGACAATCCCAAAGATGTTGAGCTAACCCTTGAAGCGCTTACTGATCACAATCTTGCCAACAACGTAATCATCGTCAGAGATGGTGTTGAAACTTTGGATTATCTGAAATGTGAAGGCAAATACAAAAAAAGAAAACCCGGTAATCCCGCCGTACTGCTGCTCGACATCAAAATGCCCCGCATGGATGGTATTGAAGTTCTGCAGGCTATTCGAAGCGATCCCAAATTTAAAAAGATCCCGGTGGTTATGCTTACATCTTCTCGCGAAGAACAAGATTTAATTAAAAGCTATGAGTTAGGTGTAAATGCTTATGTTGTAAAACCGGTAGATTTCAAAGATTTTATTGAAGCCGTGAAGCACGTTGGTGTTTTCTGGGCCCTAATTAATGAAGTGCCACCGGTAGGTTAATTATTAATAGATGATAATACTGCGTCGCTTAAAAACTATTAAAGACAAATGGAAAAGTTAGGAAAAAAATGAAGATAGAGATTTAAACCAACCCATTTTAAGGGTAATTTCCTAAACTGTGGCAAAAAAGATTATTCCACAGAGTGCACAGAAATTTGAAGTAAACAAAGTTTTTTGATATGATGCTAAGATTTGAGCACTTCCCCAAAACCGGCCAGAGGTCGGTGTGCGAGGGCCTGAAAATCTGGCGAGGGTGCGAGAGCTTTGAGGGCAGAAGCTTCAGATTTTCTTGAATTTTGGCTACCTTTTTTTTAAGAAAAAGGTAGAAGAAAAAGAATTAAAAATGTGATGTTTAAAACTGAAAGAAACTTAAAATGTGCCATTATCTTGGAAATTTAATGGGTTGGTGTTAATTATCAATTAAAAAACAAATGCCTAAAAAACATCGAATTGCAATTTGAAAGTAACGAACAATATGAAAACAAAGATTAAACAAAAAGATATATTAAACATCCTTTGCCTTGAGGATTCTCCAAAGGATGCCGAAATAATGCAAGAATTATTGACAGATGCCGGATATGTAATAAATGCAGATTGTACTGATAAAGAAAAGAAATTTGTGTCATTGCTGCGTAGCAAGAAGTACGATCTTATCCTGTCCGACTTCAAATTGCCTGGCTTTGACGGGTTTACAGCACTTAAATGGTCAGTTGAAATATGCCCAGAAGTTCCTTTTATATGTGTTTCCGGTACAGTGGGAGAGGAAATTGCCGTTGAGCTGTTAAAAAATGGTGCCGTTGACTATGTTCTAAAAACGCAGCTTGAAAAGTTACCCCTTGTAATAGAACGGGCAATCAATGAAGTTAAAGAAAAGAAAGAGCTGCGTGATGCAGAAGAAACAATTTTAAAAGAGCGTAACCTGCTCCGGACAATTATTGACAACCTGCCGGTAGGTATATTTGTCAAAGACAAAGAATATAAGAAAATTATCGCCAATCCAACACATTTAAAAGAGATCGAGGGACATTTAAAATACCTGGGCAAAAATTCCGAAATAGATATCCTTGGCAAAACCGATTTCGATATTTTCCCAAAAAAACTGGCAGAAGAATTTTTCATTGATGACCGGAAAGTCATACAGGATGGTTCTGTTTTAAAGAATATTGAAGGGATTGGTTTTAACGAAAAGGCAGCACAACTTAATTTACTGGTATCGAAAATACCATTACGGGAAAAAAATGGAGAAATTATCGGAATGGTGGGTGTTACAACTGATATCACCGAGCGTAAACTTTCAGAAGAAATATTACAAGAGTCTGAGAAAAAATTCCGCAGATTATTTGAAAATTCCCTGATGGGGATTTCATTAGCTACCCCTGATGGCCAGCTGATTCAAGCCAACTCTGCCTATGTTAATATGTATGGCTATGAGAGCCTGGAGAAGATGCAAACTGAATTAAATGATGTTACACAACTTTATGCTAATCCGGAAGATAGAAAAGAGGTAATTCGAATTATTGCCGATGAAGGTTTTATGAAACCAAAAGAAATTGAATTGGTCAGGCATGATGGTACACATTTTTTCGTTCTCGTATCTGTCCAGGGAGTTAAAGATAATGAAGGTAACTTAATATACAATCAGGCAAGCCATATAGACATTACCGATCGTAAACTGGCTGAGGATGCCCTGCATATAAGTGAAGAACGTTTTCGTTCACTTTATAATAATTCAACAATAGGCCTATATAGAACCACTCCTGACGGGAAAATTATTTTAGCCAATTCTTCTCTGATTAAAATGCTTGGTTACTATGCTTTTGAAGAGCTGGCTTCAAGGAATTTAGAGCGTGATGGATTTGAACCTACTTATGAGCGTAAGCAGTTTATTGCTCAAATTGAACGGGATGGAGAAGTGAAAGGATTGGAGGAAGCCTGGAAGCGCAAGGATGGCTCAATTGTATATATTAGAGAAAGTGCCCGGGCAATAAAAGATGCCAGTGGAAAAACGTTGTATTATGATGGAAATGTTGAAGACATCACTGAACGTAAGATTGCTGAAGAAAAGCTGAAATTTAGTAATGCGCTATTATCTACCCAGCAGGAAGCTTCAATAGATGGCATCTTAGTCGTCAATGGGGTAGGCAAAATTATTTCTTTTAATAAACGGTTTTTAGAGATGTGGGGAGTATCACGCGAATTATTAGAACATAATTCCGAAGAATCCATTTTGGAAAAAGTTATGAACAAAGTTGGGGATACCAGCTCGTTTCTAAAACAAGTTAAAAATGTCAATGAACACAACACAGATACCAGCCGCGATGATATTGTTTTTAAAGACGGCAGAACATTTGACCGGTACTCAGCGCCAATGTTTGGCTCTGATAATAATTATTATGGCCGGGTATGGTATTTTCGCGACATCACAGAACGCATAAGGGCAGAAGAGGAAATAGAAAAGGAACGCACCCTGCTTAAAACATTAATTGACAATTTGCCAAGCGCTGTTTTTGTGAAAGACAAAGATTTCAAAAAAATCATTGCCAATAAATTACATGTTTCCAGCATGGCCGGACAATTATCAAAATTAGGACTGGATCCCGGAACAGACATTATAGGCAAAACCGATTTTGAAGTGTATCCTAGAGAAGCAGCAGAAAAATATTTTGCAGATGATCAAAAAATAATACTTCATGGTGAATCGATAATAAATAAAGAAGAAGAAGGAATAGGTTCGGGCGGTAAAAAAATCTGGATGTTGATATCTAAAATCCCCTTATTCGATAAAAATGGCGTGATTAATGGCATGATAGGCATTACTACCGACATCACTGACCTCAAGAAAGTTGAGGAAGCCCTGAAAAGTGAACAATATCTTATGCAAGCCCTCATGAACAATATTCCTGATAATATTTATTTTAAAGATCAGGAAAGCCGGTATATCAGGATAAATAAATCCCATGCCCAACTTTTTGGTTTGAAAGATTCACTTCAAGCGGTAGGCATGACTGATTTTGATTTTTTTACAAAAGAACATGCACAACAGGCATATGATGATGAACAGGAAATCATTCGAACAGGACAACCATTAAATAAGGAAGAAAAAGAGACTTGGCCCAATCGTCCTGATACCTGGGTTTATTCAACGAAGTTACCTTTGCATGACAAAGAAGGAAACATAATCGGTACTTTCGGTATATCCGTGGACATAACTGTTCTCAAGGAAACGGAGCTTATGCTCACGCAAAAAAATCAGGAAATAGAAATGCAAAATGAAGAATATCTGGCGCTAAACGATGAACTCGAACAAACGAATAAAGAATTGATAGTAGCCAAAGAAAAAGCAGAGGAGAGCGATAAACTGAAGACTTCATTTCTGCAAAATATGAGTCATGAGATACGTACCCCGATGAACGGGATATTGGGTTTTGCCGAACTGCTCAAGAATCCGAAATTGCCGGAAGTAAAGCAACAGGAATTTATCAAAATAATTGAAAAAAGCGGACAAAGAATGCTCAACATAATTAGCGATATCGTTAATATTTCAAAGATAGAAACCGGACAAATTGAAGTTGACATTAAGGAAACCAATGTAAATGTTATATTGAAACATTTACATAAATTTTTCAGCCCCGATGCAGAGAGGAAAAATTTAAAACTTGAATTTAAAACAGGACTTTCCGATGATTTATGTAAAATTGAAACTGATGAAGTAAAATTAACCCAGGTGCTTTCAAACCTGGTAAATAATGCATTGAAATTTACAAAATCCGGTACTATAGAATTTGGTTACAAACTTAAAGGAAAAGTTCTCGAGTTTTATATTCGGGATACAGGCATAGGTATTGGATCAGAAAATCTTGACATCATTTTTGAACGCTTCAGGCAGGCAGATATGTCGGTTACACGTAATTTCGAAGGCGCCGGGCTTGGTCTTTCAATCTCAAAAGCTTACATCGAAAAACTCAATGGTAGAATATGGGTGAAATCTGAATTTGATAAAGGGTCCACTTTTTACTTCAGTATCCCTTACAATCCGAAAGTTACAGTCAATGCAGAAACTTCTCAGGAAGCAGGATTGGAAGACAATTTGTCGGGCATACATATTCTGATTGCCGAAGATGATCGGTTTTGTATGGAGTTGTTAAAAGAGGTATTGGAAGAAGAAAAAGCAATTTTGTTTTTAGCAAATGATGGAAAAGAGGCACTGGATATGGTAAAATCCGTTCCGGAAATTCAGCTCGTGTTGATGGATTTAAAAATGCCTGTGATGAATGGTTTTGAGGCTACAAAAATGATAAAAAAACTGAAACCTGGTCTGCCCGTTATTGCTCAAAGCGCGTATGCATTTTCTAATGATCAGGATAAAGCAAAAATGGCAGGATGTGATGATTTTATAGGTAAACCAATTAAAAGGGAGTTGTTACTGTCTAAGATTCATAAACATATTTCGAAAAAGTAAATTATACTTCATTGTCGTTTAATTAAGCATTAAGACACCCTTCGAATCCGCCGCGCGGTGGACTCAGGGTGACTAAGTAATTATGTCATGCTGAGACATCGAATGTAAAATTACAATTTAAAAATATAGTAACATAGTAGAACTAATTTACTTAGAAAAATGAAGTATCAGATGCTTTTTAAATGGGGTAAAATACTTTAACCGCAAAGTACGCGATGATGCACAAAGAACGCAGAGAAATAGATCAATGTTTAAAAACTTTGCGTTCTTTGCGGTCCGCTATGATGGACTCTGCGTCCTTTGCGGTTAAGCATTTTTAATTTATATGGTTTACTTAATGTCATTAGCAGCCTGTCGAAGTATGACCTATAATAAAATTCCTTAATTAAACGACATTGAATTATATTTTGTAATTATTCTTAACGCGGGCAATAATATAATCGCCATATCTTAATTAAATGTTAATTTTGAATTATTATCAAATAAATATTACCCTTGGTATTATTTTTATCTAAATTTACGGACTTAAAATCAATATTGTTTAATTAAGCATTAAGACACCCTTCGACTCCGCCGCGGCGGAGTCAGGGTGACTAAGTAATTAGGTCATGCTGAGCCTGTCGAAGTATGACCTATAATAAAAATTCCTTAACTAAACGACATTGAAATATGTATTGCAGTAATGGCATTTATCTCAATGACTAATTAATAATATGTTTATCAAATAATGAAATTTCATTGCAACTGCTTTTTTAGAATATCTCTTTTTGCATTTTTGTTTTTTACTTTTGTTCCAATTCAAGCAAAATCAGATGATGACATTAAAATTACCGGAACGTTTAACGAAAATTTTATCGATTTTTTAAATGAAACTGGTAAAGCACATAATATTATTTTTTATTATCAGGCAAATTGGTTTACTTCTAAAATTGTTAACAAGACCTATGATAATGCTTCAATTTTAAGCATTTTGGACGAATTACTTCGCGACTCACCTTACAAATTTGTTTTTATCCAACCCAATATTATAGTGTTTTTACCAAAGGATGAGGTTTTAAACGTTATCAGCAAATCGTCATTTCAATCCTCTGAATCAGATAGTAATATTCAGATTATTGGCAAACTTGAAGATATTGGTAAGGTAAAAAAGCCTGAAATCAAAGGAACCATAATTGATGGTAAAACGGGAGAACCAATTATTGGTGCCACTATTTCGGTGCAAAATACAACTCTTGGAAGCGCATCTGATGTTAAAGGAAATTACGCTTTGTCCCTTGTCCCGGGCATTTATAACCTGGTGGTCTCAAGCATAGGTTACGAATCAAAAACATTTATCGTAAAACTTATTGGCAACGGAGTAATGAATGCCGAGCTTTTTGATCAATCAATCAAACTCGATGAAGTAATTGTATCAGCACAAAAAGCTGATAAAAATGTTAAAAGTAACCAGATGAGCCTGGTTGAACTTGATAAGAAAGCTTTAAAACAAATTCCGGCTCTTTTTGGTGAAAGGGATATAATTAAAAGCATGACTATGATGCCTGGGGTTAGTTCAGTGGGGGAATTTGGTTCGGGTATAAATGTCCGCGGGGGCAGCAGTGATCAAAATCTTTTTTTAATTGAAGGTGCACCGATTTTTAATTCTTCACATGTGTTTGGCCTCATATCAGCTATAAATCCTGATGACGTGAACAATGTTTCGCTGTATAAAGGTTACATTCCCCAAAATTTTGGTGAACGTATTTCTTCAGTAATGGATATTCAGCTCAAAGAAGGAAGTTATAAAGATTTACATGCCAGCGGTGGAATTGGAATATTGGATAGCCGGCTTATGGTTGAAAGTCCCATTGTTAAAGATAAAGCTTCCATAATTATCAGCGCACGTTCAAGTTATTCTGATTGGCTGCTGAAGCAAATTCCGGATCAGGATCTTCGTAACAGTTCGGCTAATTTTTTCGATATAAATAGTATGGTGAGTATTAATGCCGGCACCAAAAATAAAATTACAATTTTTGGTTATGTAAGTAATGATTTATTTCGTTACTCTGATCAATTGAAGTACAGTTATGCCAATTATTTGGGAAGCTTCACCTGGGATCATAAGTTTACCGATTCTTTTAATTCAAAATTGATTTTTGCCACGAGCCATTATGGTATTACCAAAGATGCCATAGATCCAAAATATGAAATTAACAGAGTCAATACCGGTATTCATTACAACAGCATAAAAATTGATTTTAATAATAGCACAATTAAAACGCATACCATAAATTTCGGATCACAAGTTATTTATTATTCTAACAATCCTGGAATTCAAACTCCGCTTGACAATTCACCTACAAACCTTTATTTGAAGCTGAACAACGAACAGGCTGCGGAAGGTTTATTATTTATTGGTGACAAATATGACATTACTGAAAAAATAAGTTTTCAGGTCGGTTTAAGAGCCTCGGTATATACCTTCCTGGGTCCTAACAAAATAAACCAATATCAACCCAATTTGTCAAAATCTACTAATACATTCGCTGGTGTAAAAAACTATGGTACAGGGAGTATCATTAAAACTTATTCTGATTTAGAGCCTCGTGCAGCTTTAAAAATACAATTGGCCGAAACCAATTCGCTGAAACTAAGCTATAACAGAAATGTTCAATATTTAAGTTTAATTTCCTATACTTCAATCCCTACTCCAGATGATGTTTGGAAATTAAGCAGTCCTTACCTTCAGCCTACCCGGTGCGATCAACTGGCATTTGGCTTTTTTCAAAACTTTAATAATAACGCTATTGAAACATCTGTTGAGGTTTATTATAAAAAACTCACAAACCTGATAGAATATAAAAATGGTTTAAAAATAAGCATGGATACTCTGCTAGATGCCGGTTTTATTAATGCCAATGGAAAGAACTATGGAGTAGAATTGCTTTTAAAGAAAAATAAAGGTGAAGTAGACGGTTGGATAAGTTACACCTACTCACGTTCATTGAAACAAACCACAGGAGTTTTTAACGATGAAAAAATAAATGATAATAATTGGTATCCATCAGTATTTGATCGCCCGCACAACCTTACGATTATGGGGACATATCATTACAACAGACGTATACGTATTGCTTTTACATATAATTATGCCACGGGCCGTCCTGTAACATATCCCGAACAAGTGTATACTCTTAACGGGTCACCATTTGTTCAATATTCTGACAGGAATAAATACCGTTTGCCCGATTATAAAAGGCTTGACTTATCTATTAGCCTGGATGAAACGCTTTATCGTAAAAGAAAGTGGAAGGGCAGTTGGTCGTTCTCTGTAATTAATGTGCTGTCGAACCAGAATATTTATTCTGTAATATACAAGCAGGTATCGGCTTATAATTCGGAACTTTTTAAACTGCTTATCATAAATCAGCCGCTTCCGACCCTAACTTATAATTTTATTTTTTAGAAATGAAGGCACTTATATATATATTAACAGTGGTAGTGTCACTTTCATCGTGCATAAAGCCTTATGATGATCCGCCAATTCAAGCAACCGGATCAATATTGGTAATTGAAGGTGGCATAAGTGATGCACCTCCGCCATACAATGTGATGTTAACAAAGTCGGCAGTATATAATAGTCCCAAACAAACCCCAACGCCAATAAAGTTCGCAGTTATAAGCATTACAGATAACCTTGGCCATGTTGAAAAACTAATTGAAAAACCGCAGGGAACATACAATACATCAGCAACAGGGATGCGGGGTATTATTGGAAACAGTTACAAATTAAAGGTTGTACTGCCTGATAAAAATATTTATGAATCAAATTTTGTTACCTTAAATCCATCTCCGGTAATTGATTCCTTGTATGCCGAGAAAGGTCAGTTACAGACGCTTATCCAACAACCGGATGGCACCTATATTGAGAATATAGCGCTGGGCTTGAATATATATGCTAATGTTACTCCTAAAGCGGGGCAGGACTATTATTATAAATTTAAAGGTTCATCCATTCAGCTCATTCAGCAAACTGTTTACTTATTAAACAAGTACCTGCCAACACCGGGCGGGCCTCCACAAACTTATGAGCAATATATTTGGAACACTTCAATATTAGATATTCAAAAGGACCTTAAAGCCAGCACCGTTCAAAATCTGGCACCCATTAAAAGAATGTTTGTAGGTTTCGTTCCGGAGTTTTATACTCTGGCTCAGGATTCATTTCACGATCCGGAAAGATCAAATGGCGCAATTGTTACATCTGAAGTATATTCGGTTCCTAAAGAGATTTATGAAATTTACACGGAAGAAAATGATCAGGGCAAACCGACGAATTCTCTTTTTGATCCAATTCCTACGCAGATTGAATCGAATATCGTTTGCACCAGCAATAGTTCAATTCAGGTGTTGGGTTATTTTTCAGCATACTCCATTGTACGAAAGTACGGTTATTTTTACTGGATAGAAGGAAGTGGAATAATTACAACAAAAACGCTGGATTCAATTCCTTCAGATATTCCTTCGTCTGGCAGTATAGCTGATACAGCAGGAGTAGGAATTCCAAACTTTTGGATTTTTCCTTAATAATATTGTTCAGTAATTTTTGAAATAAAATGAAAATACTTTTAAACATTTTCAAATTTGAAAAAAGATTGAAGTTGGTTTTATATTTCATTTTCACTTGCTTTTTTGCAAACATTTACAATCCCGATATTAAAGCTGGAAATAATGATAAGTTAGATAACCAGCCTGAATGTTATTATTCAGGCATACAAAAAATATTTCTCCATCTCAATAAAGATGCCTATATCTCAGGCGAAGAATTATTATTTAAAGGATATCTTGTTAATGGCGATAATGTTCCGGATACCCTTTGCAAGCTGCTGTATATTGAATTGATGAGTCCTTCCAATCAAAAAATATTAAGTTATTCTGTTAATCTTTATAAGGGTACCTGCAACAGTTTTTTTACTCTCCCTGATACCCTTTCTACAGGCTGTTATTTTGTAAAAGCATTTACCAATCTGATGCGGAATTTCGACCACGGCAATTATTTTACTTCAAAAATAATTATTGCTAACCAGGCAGATGAAAAGCTTGAAAAACTTGTGACTAATAACTATCATAATTACGATTCTGCAAAGGTTAATTTTTATCCTGAAAGTGGCGAAATGCTTGCAGGAGCTGAGAACAAAATTATTTTTTACATATCCGATTTTGATGAAGAATTACAAAATATTCCAATTCAAATATTGGACGATTCTTCCAAACTAATAGTTGCCATAACTCCTGATAAAAGAGGAATTGGCGAATTTTTGTTCAAGCCTGATAGAAGCAAAAAATATTATGCACAGTGGAATAAAATGAAATTTAATTTTCTTCCCGCGAATATTGATGGAAGTATAATCCATGCCCAAATTTCAGAAGGGGTTATTAATGTCGAAGTGCGCAATAATATCGATGGAACGTCAGATTTATTCAGGATAGTTGCATATAGCAATGGCAATATGGTATTTCAAAAAGATTTCAGTACTACCAATGGCTTTGCTTCATTTAAAATTCCTGCAAATAATATTCCGGAAGGTATTATCATAATTTACCTGATCAATTCGGATAGGATACTTGCCCAAAGAACTATATATAACTCACAGAACCAGGAAAAAATTAGTTTAACAAGTGACAAACCTGAATATGGAAACAGGCAAAAAGTAAAAATATCAGTATCTTTTAATAATGATCAAGATAAGGGCGATTTCAATTTGTCATTAAGTGTTTCACAAAAATTACCCAGGGAAAACTCAGGTATTATCAATAATCTAAAAAATTATTTTCAACTGCTTTCGAACCTTGGAAAAGATATGCAAAACTTATTGGAAATGGATTCTTTGTCGAATTTCCAAATAAATCAAATTCTAGTTACAAGCAAACCTGTTTATAATCCCGTAAAACAAATTTGCCTGTTTCTTCCTGAGAATAAAGGATTTATTATTTCCGGATATGTACTCTCAAAATCGAACGAGCCGGTTCCTAACGTTTGTGTTTATTTATCAGTTGCTGATTCTTTTGCGGGATTGAAGTATTGTTATTCAGATTCTAAAGGAAGATTCTTCTTCAGGTTGAACCGGTTTTATGACAACAAAAATCTTATTTTCCAGGTAAGAGGCAATAACAATGAATTCGTCAGGATTGAATTGGAAGACAAGTTTAGTGGTGAACTTTCTAAAAGAACTGCTACAGAATATATTAACCCGGTACTGGGGAATTACTTAAGAAACCAGCAAAATATTAGCTTATCAAATAAAATTTTTAAATCAAATAATTTATTATTGATGGAATCAGAAAATATACTCAATAATAAATTGTATGGCTACAATTTTTATGGTCGCCCGGATGCTATTACATATCTATCAGATTTTTCAGATTTAGATGATTTTAAAGATATTGTAAGAAATATAATGCCTGGTGTTTTTTACAACGTGAAAGAAAAAAAAGTAAGAGTTATAGATATTGGTACACAAGTCCTTTGGCCCAATGAAGCTTTAATCCTGTTAAATAATATACCTTTCCCTGATCCGGCATTTGTTGCAAAGCTCGGTTCAAAACAAATTAAAAAAATCGAATTGAAGAAAAACCATCTGATTTATGGGAGTCTGGATATATACGGAATACTTTCCATTACAACAAATCAAAAAAATGTGTATGCTCTAAGTCCGTTATATGCCAATATCATATATCCGTATTTGGTAAGAAATACTTCGGTAATGATTACCGGTCCTGATTATTCAGTTAAAAATGATCCCATCCGGCCCGATTTACGGACAACGTTATATTGGAACCCCGAGATTAAACTTTCGTCAGGATCAAATGCTACTTTTGAGTTTTATACTTCCGATTTAAAAGGTACGTATCTTGTGGAAGTTCAGGGTATATCAACAAATGGCACGGCAATTTCAATAAATAAAACAATTATTGTAAAGTAAAATTATCAATTCATAAAATGAAACACTTAATATTAGTTCTTCTGTTTTATTCAATTTGTTTGATCAATCATGCACAGGGGAAAAACTGTCAATGCGATTTTTACCCGGTAGATAAAGATGCTCTTGAAGATAAAATTACTGGTATTGCACTAATTGACGAAAACAATAAGCTACCTGCAGGAGAAACCTATTGCCAATGGAGTACTGGGAATATCATTTTAAATAATGGTGAAGTAATTAAAGACAGAAATATCAGGTACGATGGCTTTGCTGACCAGTTAATAATTAATGTTATTGATAAAAATGTGAAACTTGCTGTTGAAAAAAATACAATTCAGGGATTTGATATAAAAATGTTCAAATCAGAAAAAATGCTGCATTACAAAACAGTAAATATCAAAGAATTTTTTACTAACGAATACCATACTGCATTACTTCAGGTATTGGTTGCAGGGAAAACATCGCTGTACGCATATCGTCGTCTTCAGTATGTTGGCCAAACCTACGAATTACAGGATAATTTCAGCTATATTGTTATAAAAGAAGATGGCACCATGTATCATTTTCTTCATTATTCACGAAGATATATTGCAAGCCTTTTCCTTGAAAAGAAAGATGTTTTGAAGACGCAATTGCGTAAACAGCACAACAGGGTGCGCAATGAAGAACAGTTAATTAAAGCTATTGAGTTAGCAAATTCACTTTAGAAAGGATACTGAGGCAAAATAAGGCTGTCCATAAATGAACAGCCCATGCAATCAATTTAAATCAAGAGTTTTTTATACTACTTAATTATTATTTGTTTCACAACAGATGAACCATTGAAATTCAGATGAACGAAATAAACACCTTGTACCAATCCGCTAATATCAATTTTTGAATTACCTGCTTCCAGTTTGCCTGACAGAACTATTTTCCCAAGTATATTAACAAATGCATACTCAGCATTACCAGGTAAAGTAATATTGAGCCTATCAGATGCGGGAATAGGATACATTAATACATCCTCATTTTTTATTTTATTTATTTCTACATCACTGGCGGTTGGAAAGCTTTCAGAATAAACTAATGAAATGTTTTTTGAAGTATCCTCAGCCACCATGTATACTATATATTCAGTAGCTTTGGTTAATCCTGTTAAATTGAAATCATGAGATGTTCCGGCTAAAATATTTGCATTTCCGGCAGCAACAAACCCGGTACCGGCTTTAATTGCAACAGCATCAGGAGCAGGATCGGTGGATTTTTTTACTGCAAAATAGGCTTTTCCAATTTCATCAGAAGTAAGGTGCACAATTGCTGTAGTTAGATGTATATTATTTACTGAAATTGCTGAAAGTACCGGAGGTATTGTATCAATAGTTGTAAATGAAATTTGGGTCATGGTTGTTGTATCAAGAGACCTATCAACGGCAAAAGCGTAAACAAAGTATGAAATACCGGAAGAAAGACCATCTAATTGGAAAGTATTATTACCGGGATAAATAAAATTATAACTGCTTGAACAAACAAAACCAGTGTCTGCAACAATTTCTCCAAAGGTGGGTTCGGGAGCATTCGACTTTTTAACTCCATAATATAAATAAGCAGCTTTGTCTATTGAAATATTGAAATTGGCAGTATCAACGCCAATGTGAGTAATAGATGCACCTGTTAAAACCGGGGCAGCTATATCACCTGTGACAATATCATAACCTGCGCTCTTTTGATAGGCCCAATCCTTAATTATTATTGAATCAACAGTTGAAGGTATGTTCACACGAATCCAGCCATAGTGTGTGTCAGTATCAATTACGAACTTCACACCAATGTATTTATCTCCCTGACCAGGAAAATATCCATAATTACCGCTGGAAATATTACTAAATAAGCCTAAAAATCCAACATTAATAGTAAAGCTGCTATAAGGAGAAATATTTTCTCCACTATAAAGTGCATCAACCCAACTCCCGTCGCCATGCCAATAATTTCCGGGTTGAAGTTTATTTATAAATCCATTGTTATCAAGACCCAAATTATTTATAATTACGAAATCCTTAACACCGTCCCCATCAATATCAATACTATCCGCAGTGTTTTTCACCACAATATTTTTCAACCCGGAATAAACGACCTGGCCTTCAGTGTTTGCAGTAAATGCAGCCAATGCCACTGCAGTTGCAGAATAACCGGCAAGCCGTTTGTTAAGTTTAGCGTTTAGATTTTTCATTTCCCAATTATTTAAATTCCCTAATTTGTATTTTTATTTGAAAAAAGTCTATTCTGCAGAATAAAATATCTAAACATAAAAGTAGTATTTTAAAATTATTCTTTAAAATATATTCAAAAGTTTAAAAAAAAGGCTGTTCATGAATAAACAGCCAATGCAATCAATTTAAATCAAGAGTTTTTTATACTACTTAATTATTATTTGTTTCACAACAGATGAACCATTGAAATTCAGATGAACAAAATAAACACCTTGTACCAATCCGCTAATGTCAATTTTTGAAGTACCTGCTTCCAGTTTGCCTGACAGAACAGTTTTCCCAAGTATATTTACAAATGCATACTCAGTTTTACCAGGTAAAGTAATATTGAGCCAATCAGATGCAGGATTAGGATACATTAATATATCCCCATTTTTTATTTTATTTATACCTACATCACTGGCGGTTGGAAAGCTTTCAGAATAAACTAATGAAATGTTATTTGAAGTATCTTCAGCCACCATGTATACTTTATATTCAGTAGCTTTGGTTAATCCGGTTAAATTGAAATCATGAGGCGTTCCGCCTTCAACCTTAGCATTTCCGGCAGCAACAAACCCAATACCGGCTTTAATTGCGGCTGAATCAGGAGCAGGATCGGTGGATTTTTTTACAGCAAAATATACTTTTCCAATTTCATCAGATGTAAGGTGCACAATTGCTGTAGTTAGATGTATATTATTTACTGAAATTGCTGAAAGTACCGGAGGTATTGTATCAACAGTAGTAAATGAAATTTGGGTCATGCTTGAAATATCAGAAGATTTATCTATACCTAAAGCATAAACAGTATAAGAAATATCAGAGGCAAGACCATCTAATTGGAAAGTATTTTCACCGGCAGAAATCCAAATATAACGTGAACAAACAAAACCAGTGTCCGCATCAATTTCGCCTAAGGATGGAGCAGGATCAGTTGACTTTTTAACACCATAATATAAGTAAGCATCTTTATCTATTGAAATATTGAAATTGGCAATATCAACGCCAATATGATTAACAGAGGCGCCTGTTAAAACAGGGGCAGCTGTATCGCCTGTGTTAATGCCGTAATTTTTGTGCTTTTGATAGGCCCAGTCTTTAATTATTATTGAATCAACGGTTAAAGGAATGTTCACACGAATCCACCCAAGGTGAATATCTGACCCTATTGAAAATTTAACACCAATAAACTTGTCACCCCGACCAGGAAAATTTCCCCCATAACCACCCCCGGATGCGCTTGCATCAGCTAAATAACCATTGCTATTATTAAAATTGAAGCTTGATGTGACATAAATATTGCTTGATAAATCATAAACACTCCTTGCTACCCAACCATTACCAGACTGGAGATTTTTGATTTCTGCATAATTATAAGAACCACCCTTAAAATTCATAATTACAAAATCCTTAACGCCGTCCCCATCCATGTCAATGCTGTCATTGGTCATTTTAACTGTAATATTTTTTAAGCCCGAGTATGCTACCTGGGCATCAGCATTTGAAGAAATTGCAGCTAAAGCTACAGCAGTTGCAGAGTAACCGGCAAGCCGTTTGTTAAGTTTAAGTTTAGCGTTTAGGTTTTTCATAAGTCAACTATTTTTATTGCATTATTTGAAACTCTTTTTGCAGTAACCAGCAGAATAGTTTAAAGCATAAAAATAGTAATTTTAAATTAATCGAAATGTTTTAGTCCACACTTTTAAAAAAAGGCTGTCCATAAATGAACAGCCTTTTACGATCAATTTAAATTAAGAGGTTATAAGACTACTTAATTATTATTTGTTTCACAACAGATGAACCATTGAAATTCAGATGAACAAAATAAACACCTTG
>Ga0265316_10002050_pt1 | contig 21220 bp, 22 predicted proteins | sample 4522metaG_FD_202092 | JGI IMG/M metagenome (GOLD analysis project Ga0265316, IMG submission 202092) | Rhizosphere microbial communities from Carex aquatilis grown in University of Washington, Seatle, WA, United States - 4-5-22 metaG | ecosystem: Host-associated > Plants > Roots > Rhizosphere >... | reverse complement strand
TGGTAATCTCATCGGGGTTCTAGGTCTTTCCTGGGGATTCTTCGCCATTGTAATGGGCGGGCTCTCCGACCGGATTGGGCACCGCAGGGTCCTGATCCCGGCGATCGTCCTCTTCTCACTGCTGAGCGGGTTCTCCGGTTTCGCCGGCGGGTTCATCAGCCTGGCGTTCATTCGTGCGGTGATGGGGTTGAGCGAGGGGTCGTTCTGCCCGACCAGTTTCGCAGCCACGGCGGACGCTTCCCTACCCAAGCGCCGCGGCCTGAACCAGGGCTTGCAGCAAAGCACCTTCGCCCTGTTTGGCCTGGGCTTCGCGCCGATTATCGCCACGCAGTTACTACAGGTGGTCCCCTCCTGGCGGTATGTGTTCGTGGTGGTCGCCGTCCCGGGCTTGATCCTGGCGATACTGATGGCGATGGTTTTGCGCGACCCTCCTCACATCGCGAACAAGACGGAGCGGCCCGGCGGACACGCGTGGACGAAGATCTTCCGCAGCCGTAATATCGTGGTCTCTATGTTCGCCTTGTTCTCGGCCATGTGCGGCGTCTTCGTATTGAGCGCGATGACGCCCAACTATCTGATCGACTATCTACACTTGACCACCAGTCAGATGGGCTTTGTAACCTCCGCGCTGGGATTCGGCGGCTTCATCGGACAGTTCGCGCTTCCCGGCCTGTCCGACATCCTGGGGCGAAGAGCGGTGGCAATCGCGGGCTTTCTGGCCACTGCGGGGCTCATCCGCGTATTCATCGCCGTGGGACCCGATCCCTCGCTCCTGTTCGCCGTCCTGTTTCTGATTTCGATGTGTTGCCTGGGCCTGGTAGCGCTGCTGACCGGTCCCATCGCCACCGAGTCGGCGCCCGTCGGGCTGGTTTCTTCGGCCATCGGGATAGTAGTAGGCGCAGGCGAGATTTTTGGCGGGGGCATTGCGCCGTCTCTGGCGGGCTATGTGGCGCAGCATTATGGTATTCAGAACGTCCTGTATCTGGCTCTGGGCGGAGTAATGTCGGGAGTTGTGGTGTGCTTCTTCCTCAGGGAGACAGCGCCGCGCAAGGTCCGGGAAGGAATAGTCGGCGAATTTCAGCCGGCGGTTGAGGGGTAACCCGGCGCAACCATTGGGTTACCCCGCTGTTACCAGGCGAACTTCAGGGCGAGTTGCACCAGCCGCGGCGGCGCAGCTTTGGTAACCTGACCGAACAGGTTGCTGTCGATGTCGCCATTCACGGCCGCCGGCCCGAAGAATTGCGCGTGGTTGAAGGTATTGAAGGTTTCCATCCGGAACTCCAGCGTTTTGCCTTCGCCAATGCCGAAGGATCTGCGCAGGGCGATATCGAAATTCACTGTCCCTGGCCCGTAAAACGAACGGCGCGAGGCCGACCCCGGCGTACCGAGCGCGTTCCGGGTGAAGAGCGATGTGTTGAAGTAAGCGACTCCATTGCGCGGATCGTGGTTGATTCTGAGCGGGCCGGGCGTGAAGTCGGGCAGGTCGAGGCTCTTGTTGTTCACACCGTTAGGCAGGCTCCCCATGAGGGAGCGGTCGCCATCGCTCGAGATTGTAACCGGGAAGCCCGAACTTATGCGGGCGATCCCGGAAAGCGACCATCCCCGGGTCAAAACCCGCGCGCGGCGGGTGACCGCTTCGAGCGGTAGCGGCGACTGTCACCTCGTCAACTTTCTCCGCCAGTTCCAGAGTCACGTCCGCTACGATCGCGCTGTCCAGGTCCACCATCAGGCCGATGCGGCGCTGCGATCTGAAACCCGGCATTTCGACCTTGATGCTGTACTCACCTACCGGCAGGCTAGGAAAGGAATAGCGGCCATTCGAATCGCTGGCCGCACTGCGCGCGGTGCCCTGGGAGGTGCTTGTGACAGTGACCTTCGCCTTGGGGACCGCCCCGCCGGCGGGGTCGGTGAGGCCGGTGGTCCCAGCCCACAACACAAGATGAAAGACTGCGAGACCACGGGAAGTCACGAGGCACCTTAGTGTCAGGTCAACCCCTGCCGGCGGTAAGTCGCCGGCGATACGCCCACGAGTTTCAGGAACCAGTTCGACAGATGGCTTTGCGACGAGAACCCCGAAGAGAACGCCACTTCGACAATTGGAACCTGAGTGTTTCGAAGGAGGTCTTTGGCGCGTTCGATGCGCCGCGCCAGAACATATTGATGCGGCGACTTCCCCACCGCCGCTTTGAACGCCCTGGGCAGATAGAGGGGGCTGACCTCAACCTGCGCGGCCATGGCTTCGAGACGCAGATCGTGATCCAGGTTTTCCTCGATAAACTCGATGACACGCCGCATCTTCCAACTCGGGATAGTCTGAGGCGCTGGGGTCCGGGGCGCCCGCGAACGCGTGGAATGCGTACGCGCCAGATGGGCCGCAATCATCTGGGCAAGGGTATCCACATAGAGGCCGTCTCTGGCGTTCCCCTCCCGTAGTGCGGAAGCGATGGCCAGGGCCAACTGCTCGAGAAGGGGGTCGACCACGGCAAATCGGGGTACGATTTGCGCGCGCGCGGGATCCCCGCCATACATCTCGCTGGCCACGGCCCCGAAGACCGATTGCCGCAAATAGACCTGGAGGATTTCGGGATTGCCGGAATGCTGCCATCTGGTTCTGGCTTCCCCGGGAGTGAGGCACATCCGGCGCGGGCCGATCAGCGATTTCTCCACGGGGCAGCCTTCAATGTGGCGCGTCACCTCCGTGGGGCGGGCCATGTGATAGATCAGGAACGGGTGCCCCACCGGCGGCTCGGTCGCATCGAGCGGTGCCTCTTCGATAATGGCCGCAAACATGGACCGCCACCCGACATCCTGACTCTTGGCGATGACACGATTGGCGGGCCGGAGAACGCGCCCATGCGTCTCCCGCACCGAGAAAACCTCTCTTGCGCAAGGAATCATACGTTGATACCTCCCCTCCAGCGACACCGGCAGACTCAGACTCGGACAGTTCCCCTCCAGCGAGGCTGGTTGTGGGAACAATTATATTCCCTTTTTGGGCCGCCGCAAGCTCGGGCACGGAACACTCGGGCACGGGCACGGGCGCGGGTGCGGCACGGCCTTTGGCACGGCGCAACGGTGGCCGACGCCCCGGGTGAATGCCGCCCATTTCGCCACGGGGCGGCCGGGAAACGCGCGAGAGACGTGTGAGGCCCGGGGACCACCCTGGCGCCGCCGCGCACCGGTTAAGGCGCACGTGAAGGCCACCCTGGGAAAGTCCGGAAAATTCCCCGGTTCGTCCAGGCGCTGCCGGATCACGTGGGGGACCCACGGGCGTATAGCCGAGGAATACTATGCGCGGATTGTGTCGCTTCGCACCGGCCGCGGGCCCTCCGGCCGCCTGGCCCCTGCGATCACCAGGGCAGGATCGCGTGTCGCTCCCGACGTGGTGGTAGCCGCACCGGCTACGGTAACTCGTTCTCCGCCTAAGTCCAAGGACCCGGAGTGCGAGAAGTCCGAGATGGCGAAAAGATGCCCAAACGGATTACAAGCGAGTACAAGCGAGCAAGTACAGCCGGTCAGGTTGGCAGCCAGTAAAGCAGTTGATTTCAACCGATTGCACGGATAGCCGAGCGTAAGAGAGGTTGTGTTGTATGAAAGCGGTTGACCTTGGCACGCGTGGCGGGTAAGGTGGTTGAACAGTAGGGAAAGAGGATTACTTTCTAAGGGGGGACACCATGACGATTGACTTGAAACCCGAACAGCAGCGCGTCATCGATCTGGCGGTCCAGTCCGGCGCGTATCAAAACCCCGGCGAGGTTTTCGATCAGGCTTTTGAGATTATCCGCGAGCAACTCGATCTTGAAGATTGGATGTTCGAACAGCGCGAAGCCATCGCCGCCCATATCGAAAAAGGCTTTGCTCAGGCCCAGCGCGGCGAATTGATTGACGGCAATGCGGCGGTTGAGATGTTGCGGCAACGGCGGGCCGAGCGGTTCAAGCCGCAAGAATGAGTGCGCCGCTCCAGTTCACTCCGCAGGCGACGGAAGACCTCGATGCCCTATGGCCGCGGCATCGCCCGTGTTCTCCGCCCGCATACCAGTGTCATGTTCCTGCTCAACGGTGCGGCGTTTCTGCAAGCGGGCCATTCGATCATTGGCTAACGTAGAGCCAAGAGAGCACAAGGAGGGATCCCGCATGGAATACCGCACACAATTTGGCTCGCTCGATAGTTATCGAAAAGGCGGCGTCGAGGTTGTCGACGACGACCCTAAGCACTACGTGTTCTCGAATGTCTTCGAGGTCGCTTCGAAATCGAAACCCTATGAAAAAGTTGCCGTGGGGCTGAACCTCGATTACGTGATTGAAGCGCTGCGCACCGAAGGCGACTCCCCCTGGTTTGCCGCTCCCCACGACGAAACCGCGCTCATCATGGATGGCGAAGTGGAGGTGCATCTCATCAAGCCGGACAGTCCGCTCACCTCCGAAGACAAAGTGGGCTCGGTGAAGCTCGATGGCCAGCCAGCGGGACAGAAGATGGGCTGGGTGAAGGCGCGCCGCGGCCATATGGCGCTGCTGCCCAAAGGCGCGGCGTATCAATTCCGCAGCGCCAAGCCCGGCGTTTTGTTGCTGCAGACCATCAAGGGCGACCACACCGTCGAGCGCTGGGCGGAGATCTGTCAGACTTCGTAATCAGGAGATTCGTTATGAGCACTGCCGCTGCAGTTACCGTCGCCGCCCCGGAAACCAAAAACGACCTGGGCTACCACACCTTCACGGCGGGTCAATTCCGTTTCGCGCGGGACGAATACTTCGCCCACATCTACTATCCCGGCGGGCGCCACGTGATGCACGTCGATGCCTTCCTGAGAGCCGTGATGCGCGATGTGGGCTGGGGCTTTTTCTACGGAACGGTCAACTTCGACAATGTCCTCGGCACCCTCAATCACTACGGCACCGTGGATCTGTTCGTCGGGTTACTCAACGCCGCCTATCGCAGCACCAACCGCCATTACGTGGAAACTTTCAATTCCCCGGACCTGCGGAAAGTCTTTGAGGAAATGCTGGACGATTGGACCAGCGAGGGCTTCGACCCTTATGCCGCTCCCGGCGAGACCGGCGTCCCTTACGGGCCCAAGCACGGATACAACACGAAGGCTCTGAAACGCCAGCGCATTGTGGCCAAACGCATGGTCGGCCTGCCCGGCGATCTGGAATACCGGACGGACGAAAACGGCCAACCCGTCAACCGGCAGTTCCTGGACGTCCCGCAGGACAGCCCCGAAGTTCACGCCGAGCCTGGTTTTGAAGGCGAGGTCCACGCGTTCAACATGTTCGCCTATACTTCGCGGTCCGACGTCACCTGGAATCCGTCCGTGGTCTCGAACGTGAAAGACAGCCAGATTTGCGCCACCACCGAAGAGCACATGCTGCCGATCTTCCACGGTAACGACCGCGTGGAGTGGTTTGTGCAGATCTGCGACGAGATCATGTGGGAAATCGAGGATGGCCAGACCGGCCGGCCCCGGGCGAAAGTAGTTATGCGAGCGGGCGATGTCGCAGCCATGCCCGCCGACATCCGGCATAAGGGATATTCGCCGAAGCGATCGATCCTGATCGTCTGGGAAAACAACGATGGCACGCTGCCCCAGCGTTACGCGAGCGGCCAGTTGAAGCCCTATCCCGTGGAGTTCTAGAAGATGCCCGCGAGCATGGGCGCCGCCGCGGGACTCGCCATCGAGACGCGCCTCTTCATCGGCGGCGAATTCACCGACGCGCTAGAGGGCGGCCGGATTCCGGTCCTCAATCCGCACGACAATTCGCTGCTCGCCGAGGTCTCGGAAGCCACGGCCCCCGATGTGGATCGCGCGGTGGCGGCGGCGCGCAAAGCGTTTCCCGCGTGGAAGCGGATGGCCGCCGCCGACCGCGGTAAGTTGCTTCTCAAACTTGCCGACGCCATTGAGTCCCAAGCGTCGTATCTCGCGGAACTCGAGAGCCTCGACACCGGCCATCCGATCCGCGACACCAGCACCCTCGATGTCCCCCGCACCGCTGCGACGTTCCGGTATTTCGGAGGAATGGCCGACAAGGTCCAGGGCGCCGTAGTGCCGGTGGAAGCCGGGTTTCTGAATTACGTGACCCGAGAGCCGCTGGGAGTGGTGGGCCAGATCGTGCCCTGGAACTTCCCGCTGATGTTCACCAGTTGGAAAATGGGGCCGGCGCTGGCTGCGGGTAATACGGTGGTGCTCAAGCCGGCGGAATTGACGCCTCTTACCACGCTGCGGATTGCGCAGTTGATGGCCGATGCCGGTATTCCGCCCGGCGTGGTCAACATCGTTCCCGGCTACGGCAATGTTGCCGGACAGTACCTCGCCGAACATAGCGGTGTCGACAAGATCGCCTTTACGGGTTCCACGGCGACGGGCCGAAAAATCGTGGCGGCTTCGGCCGGGAATCTCAAGCGCGTGCAACTGGAACTGGGTGGCAAGGGCGCCAATATCGTCTTCGAAGACGCACCGTTGCAGGCCGCGGTGGGCGGATCGGCTTTCGCCATCTTCCACAATCAGGGGCAGGCTTGCATCGCGGGTTCCAGACTCCTGTTACACGAAAGAATCGCGGACGAGTTCCTGGAGCGCTTCCTGGTGCTGACGCAGTCCATCCGTCTGGGAAACCCCCTCGACCCGCAGACGGAGATGGGGCCGCTCACATCGCGGGGCCACCGCGACCGGGTGCTGAATTACGTCAAGGTGGCGGAGGAACAGGGGAGCCGGATCCTCACCGGTGGCCGAACGCCGGCCCATCCGGCGCTGGCTTCCGGTTGCTACGTCGAGCCGACGGTGGTGACCGCGAATCCCGAGGATCGTGTTTGCCGCGAAGAGGTATTCGGACCCTTCGTCTCGGTGACGCGCTTCACCGATGAGGCGCAGGTGGTCGCCATGGCCAACTCCACCGATTACGGACTGGGAGGCGGCTTGTGGACCCGCGATTTGCAGCGTGGCCATCGCGTGGCCGCCGCGATCCGGTCCGGGATGGTCTGGGTCAACACTTACAAGCGCGTGAATCCCGGCTCGCCGTTCGGCGGCGTGGGGCAGTCCGGCTACGGCAGGGAAATGGGATTTGAAGCGATGCATGATTACACCGACGCCAAATCGGTGTGGATCAACGTGGACGCGGATATCCCCCCGTGGTATAAACGGTGATCCTGGCAGGCGGCACCGCCTGCCCCACCCAGGAACACCAGGCAGCCCAGGGCTGCGGGTGCCAGCCGTTGTACATCAGCACACAATGGTGGGGCAGGCGGTGCCGCCTGCCGCGGTATCGGAGAAGAACATTGCGAAGAATCGCCGCAAAACTGACTGCAGCCATAGCGCTCACCGCAGCCGCGATGTGTGCGGCCGATAATTCGGTGGGCGTCTGGAAGCGGAACATCGAGCAAACTAAGTACGCATCGGCCAACCCGAACCCCATCACCAGCATGACAATGGTGCGGGAAGCCGTTGCCGGCGGACTGAAGATAGACACTACGGGCCACCGGCAGGACGGCACTCAGATTCACTATACCGTTACCGTAATATACGACGGCAAAGACTATGCCGTGTCTGGAACAGGCTCGGTGTTCGATACCATCGCTATCACCCAGATCGACGCCAACCACTTCCCGAGCGTCACCAAGAAGGGGAAATACTTCATGCGGGGAATGACCGTCATCTCAAAGGACGGCAAGACAATGACCATCACCAACAAGGGCACTGGCGCAGATGGTAAGAAGACAAGTTTCAAGGTGGTTTGGGATAAGCAGCCATGAAGCCTGCATGGATCCTAATCCCGCCGGCTCTCGCTTGCGGCTTCCTGCTGGCTCCCGAAACCACCTCCGCCAAACCCGAGTACGGCCGCATGACCGATCGGGACTGCGACTATTGTCACGTCCCCAAGACCCGAAAGCTGACTGACGCCGGCACCTACTACCGGCAACACCGCACCCTTAAGGGTTTCAAAGCCACGAAAGAGAATGGCAAGTAACGCCGGTACCTGAACTCACTGAAGTGGCTGCCTCCGAAAGAAGTGGGGCGGACGCCCTCGTCCGCGCCGGACCCCCCGGTCCGGCTGCCGGCACCGTAAAAGAGGCCGCAGCGATCGGCGAAAAGCGGGTCCAGGGGGACCCGCGCGGACCAGGGGGTCCGCCCCACTTTCAGTGGTGCTGTTCTAGGTGGTGCTGTTTTCGGTGGTGCTGTTTTTGGTGGTGCTGTTTCATGACACACCCTACCCACCCGCGTGCGCCCGCGCGGTGCGCGCGTACAACTCCCGAAGCACTGTCAACTCGACTTCCGAAGGCGGCGCCGTGGTTTTCAGATCCGCGCCGACAAGCAGGGGCCACCCCGTACTCTCAATCGCCTTCTCAACCGGCACGCCCGGATGCACGCTGGTCAGCGTGAGCTCCTTCGTCACGGGATCGGGCATCATGATGCCGAGATCGGTGATCACCGCAGTCGGGCCTTTGCCCGGGAAGCGCATGCGCGCGCGGCTGTCGCCACCTTCCAGATGGCCGCCGGAGGTTCGGAAATCGAGCTTCGGCACCATGGCGCGTTTGTTGTGCCGCAACGTAATCACGATCTCTCCACAGGAGGCCGCGATGGCCGGTGCCCCGCCCGCTCCGGGCAGGCGAACCGAAGGCGAGCGGTAATCCCCGATCACGGTGGAGTTGATATTGGCGAACCGGTCGATCTGCGCGGCGCCGAGGAAGCCCACGTCGATGCGTCCGCCCTGCAGCCAATAAGTGAAAATCTCCACCAGCGAGACCAGCACGTCGGCCGTTTCCGCCAGCTCGTCATCGCCAATGGAAAGCGGCAGCACCGTCGGTTTGGTCCCGATGGTGCCGGATTCGTAAATCAATACCGCATCGGGAGCATGCGTGAGCCGCGCCAGGTTCGCGGCGGCGCTGGGCAATCCCACGCCCACGAAACAGGAGCAGCCATTGCGAACCATACGGGCCGCGGAAACCGTCATCATCTCGTCGGATGTGTAAGGTGCCTCAGACATGGAATCCGTCCGCCTCCAGGCTTTCGAGGAATTCGCCGAAGTCCCTGGTCCCCATGACGTGCCGCTCCATCCAGGTTTCGAAGGTGGCGCGATCCCGCGAGACGCCGTCCCACAGCTTGTAATACGCGTTGTTTCTGCCGTAATAGCCGTGCGCATAAGAGGGAAACGCGCCGCGCTTCACCTCGCAGACAGCATTGACCACCCACGATGGCAGCACGGCCGCGTTGAGGGGGGCGTTCAGGTCGTCGACAATTTCCTCCACCGTCACGATGGCCCTTTTCGACGCCAGAACAACCTCCTTCTGTGCGCCCAGCAAGCCCCACATCAGCACATTGCCGCGCCGGTCGGCCTTCTGCGCATGCACCACGGCCACGTCCGGCCGGAGGGCCGCCACCGCCGCCAGGCGCTCGCCGGTGAAGGGGCAATCGATGAATTTGACCGTATTGGGATTGTGTTGCGCCAGGTCCGTGGCCAGGTATCCGCGCAGCACCGCAAACGGGAGATGCGAAGCTCCCGCGGCGTAACGCGCCGCCATCCCCGCGTGTTCATGCTCGTCGATCTCGAGCGGCTGCGGCCAACCCTTCTCAATGGCGTCCCGGAAGCGATGCAGCGAGCCCACGCCGGGGTTGCCTCCCCAGGAAAAGACCAGCTTCGAGGCGCAGCCGGCGCCGATCATCTGATCGTAAACGATGTCCGGCGTCATGCGGATCAGCGTGAGATTGCGCCGCCCCTGCCGGATGATTTCGTGGCCCGCCGCATTGGGCGCCAGGTGTGTGAATCCTTCGAGCGCTACCTGGTCGCCATCGTGGACATGTTCCGCGATAGCTTCTTTCAAATCGGTTATGACAGCCAGCTTGTTTTCCCCCTTAGGCCTCGACCTTACTCTCAATCCAACTGCGGATCGCGTCGAACACCTGCCGCCGGTTACTCTCCATCATCATGAAATGACCGTTGCCGCGAATGCCCTTGTCTTTCAGTTGCAGGTCGTCGGCCTGGCAGCCCATCTGCTTGAGGAAAGCCGTCACCGCCGGTCCCGCGGTCCGTCCCGATCTTTCGGCGGTAACGTAGACCGTGGGTATGCCTTGCAGATTCTTCAGCACTCGGGGCGTGGAATCGCGCAGTTGCGCGGGGTCCGTCACGGGCGGATCGTAGACCAACGGAATGTCGGTGAGTCCCCATGGCGTTCCGGGACTGAACGGTGCACCGCCGCCTTCCACGTTGACAATCGCCTTTACCAAATGCGGACGCTCATTCGCCACCAGGTAACCGAAAGGCCCACCCGCCGAATGAACCATCACGATTGCGGGACCGGTTTTTTCCAGAAGCTGCGCGCCCCCGCTGGCCCAGAGTTTGTGCGCCATCGCAGCGTCCTGGGGCGCGGCGTTCTGGCTGGCCATGAACTGATCCACTCCGGGGTCGCCTTCTTCGCCGGTGCCGGGCCACCTTCGGTCGGGCGGGTGCGTGGCCCTGCGGAACTCCGCCACAATCCCGGCGTAGGAGGGGTTCCCGCCGATCGGCCCCAGCGCGTCCGGATGGTACGGGGCGCGCCCGTGACCGGGGCGGTCGATCAAGTAGACTTTGTAGCCTTCCTGCGCAAAGTAATGCGCCCAGCCGGCCAAGCCATCGCCCTGCCCCATGTAATGCAGCATCTGGCCGGTGCCGCCGTGCACCAGCACCACCGGGTACGGATGTTTCACTGCGGACGGAGTCAGATACTGCACGTACATCTGGCCGGAGAGGATAGTGCCGTAGGGCATCTTCTTGCGGTTCATGCCCACCCAGAAGAAGCCCTGGCCGGAGAGTTTCAGCGCGGTGGAGTCTGCGCCGGCGGCGGGCCGAGGGGCGCGAGTCGGAGCATGCGCCGGCACGTTCTTTTCGATCCACGTGGCGATCGGCTCCAGGACTTCGGCATTATTTTTCTCCACCATCATCATGTGGCCGTTGCCGTGGATCCCGCGGTCCACCAGGCGCAGCTCCTCTGCCGTGCAGCCGGCCTGCTGGAAATACGCGACGGCGCCGGGATTGCCCGGCGACGCGAACGACGCTTCCGCAGTGACGCAAACGATCGGAATGCCCTTGAGGTTTTTGAGCTTGCGGGCTGGCTCGGCCTGCAGCTTGTATGGCGCCACGCCTTCCTCCGTAGGCGTCACCGCGACGGTCTTCAGTTCGGACGGATCGGCAACGGGCGGATCGTAAGCCACCGGGATGGTGGACATGCCCCACACGTTGGCGCCGCTGAACGGCTGGCCGCCGCCTTCGATGGCAATGAGGCCCTTCACCAGGCTGGGGCGCACTTCCGCCACCAGCCAGCCAAACGGGCCGCCCGCGGAGTGGGTCATGATCACGGCCGGCCCGATCTTGTCGAGCAGCATGGCGCCGCGCTCCCGCCACGCGGTGTGCGCCAGGACGGCGGTGGAATTGTTGTTCCCGGCCACAGTCACATAAGACCCGCCCTGGGAAGCCACAAACTGGTCCAGGTCGTCCGACCCCACCTCGCCCGTTCCCGGCCATTGTTTGTGCAGGTGCTGGAACGGCAGGGGCTTGTTGGAACTGGTGGGATTGGGCGGCGTAAACCGCCCCGAAATGGCTTCCAGGCTATTGGCCTGCGCCGGAAACGGCCCGTGAGTGTCGGGGTGGAAGGGCGATCGTCCGTGGCCTGGCCGGTCAACCACGTACACCTTGTAGCCCTTCTGAATCAGCAGGGTGGCCCAACCCGGACGGCCGTCTGGAGTGCCCATCCAGTCGGTGCCCTGGCCGCCACCCCCATGCACCAGCACGATTGGGATGGGGTGCTTTACGGCCCTCGGAATCCAGTATTCGACATACATCTGCTTGCCGCCGGTAAACGTTCCGCGGGCCAGCGGGGCGCGTTCCACGCCGACCCAGAAGTAACTCCACTCGGCGAGGTCGAGCGCCGCCGCGCTGCCGGACGGCGCAGCGGTTTGCGGCGCCGCGGCAACGAGGGGCAGGGTACCCGCGGCCGTAGCCACGAAATCGCGGCGGGTGATAGTCATAAGTCGCACCATTTTCCAACCGCCGGGGAGCCTCGTATATCGGAAACAGTACTCGACTTGTTAGAATCGCGCCCCACGCCGGCGCCCTCATTCGTCCACGGCGAATCCATAGAGCCGGGCCGGGTTATCCACAAGAATCCGCTGGCGAACCTCCGCTCCTGGCTCCCAGATCGCCAACTGGTTCAACAGCCGCCCATCGTCGATCCGGTGCATCGGCGTTACCTCCGTGGGCCGGCGGCCGGGCGGCGTGACCCCGGTGGGATGCGGCCAGTCGCTGCCCCAGAGAACGCGGTCTCGGTTGGCATGGATGAGCGCCCTGGCGAAGGGCGCCATGTCCGCATAATCGGGAGCCTGGGTGGAGCACCGGTACGCCGCCGAGAGCTTGACGTAAGCCTTGCCCGATGCGACCAGCTCCACCAGGTCGGCGAAGCCCGCTTGCTCCAACGCGAGCGTCGCCTCCAGGCCGCCGAAATGGTCGAATACCACCGGTACGGGCGACTCCTCCACCAGATCCCTGATGCCGGCGATCACCGGCAGGGTGGTGAAGATCTGGATGTGCCAGTGGTGCTGGCGCACGCGCGCGGCCAGGGTTTGGAATTGTTCGCGGCCGCGCGCGGCGTCGCGCTCTTCGGTGTGGCGGAGCCGGAGATTGAGACGCGCGCCGCGCATGCCGGCCCGGGTGAGCGACTCGATATCGCGGTCTGAAGTCCGGCCGCCGATCAAAGCCACGCCGCGGGCGTTGGCGCCGCGCGCCTCCATTCCGTAGAGCGTAACCGAATTGTCCGTGCCGTGGGTGTTGGGATGGACAATGACCACCCGCTCCATGCCGAGCTTCCGATGCAGCGCCGACATCTGCTCCGGCTCCGCCACCTCGGGAGTATAGACGCGCTCCGGCGACATCGGAAATCTCACCGGGTCCGCATAGATATGAGTGTGGCAATCGCAGGCTTGCCGCGGTATCTCGAAGTTCACGGGCGTGTTAAGCTGCATAGCTCTTCGCATTATGCCAGTCTTTACATCCGCGCGAGAGCGTCGGGGGCACTTTGGGCCGGCGGCCTGTGGTAGCATGACAGGAACCGGGGTGGGACCGGAGGGGACGAGATCGACCACGTGGAATCGAAAGACATGCTTACACGCCGCTCGGCGCTCTTGTTAGCAGCGGCGGCGCCACACTTACTCGGTCAAAAGGGGGAGAAGCCTATGGGAAGGCCAGTGGTTCATTTTGAGATCGGATGCCGCGACCGCGAAAAGACCGGCGATTTCTATGCCAAGCTGTTCGACTGGCAGATCACGCCCGCCGGCCCGGCGTCGAATATTCAAACCGGGAGTCCGCAGGGCATCCCGGGTCACATCATCTCGCTCGGCCACGAGCCGGAGCATTACATATTGTTCTATGTGGACGTCGAGGACGTGCAGGCTGCCCTTGACAAGGCCGTCGAATTGGGCGGCAAGAAGGTGGTCGGGCCGATCGCGATTCCGACCGGTACGTTTGCCTGGTTCTCAGATCCGGAAGGCAACATGATCGGGCTATTGAAGCAGGCGAAGGCTTAGGGCGCGGTCCGGGCCGCTGCCCCGGGCGCGGCAAAGAATTGCCGTTCGCCGGGAGATGTCGGCGAGCGCTCGACGCGGGCAAGTCCGGCGGCTGGCCATCGGGTTTCGGCGGCGCCGGCTGCTCCGTTCATCAATACCGCTTGCTCTGGACCGGGCAGCCGGGGAAGTAGTTGCCCTTGGCGAGTTCCGCCGCGCACCGTGCGCGGGCCCGCTCCGCGCCGCCCTTAATCAGCTCCAGCACCCTGGCATGAGGCAGGACATCGGGCGTCCAGACCGCGTGCACAGGCGAGACGAAGGCTACATCGAGTTTGTAATACTCCAGCGCGTCCATGTAGTTGTCCGGCCAGAACTGGTAGTCGTAAGCCGCCGTGGCCATGTCCCCTTCGGCCATTACCTTGGCGGCGGGCGCATAGGCGAACACCGAATCGGCCGTGTGGGTGCTGTTGCGCGACCAGTAGACATCCACTGTCATCACCTTGTCGGCGAGCCGCAAATGCTCCTCCACGGGAACGAACTTCATGGGCTTGGGATGGGATGCCAGCGCGTCGGGGTAATCGGGAGCGGCGCGTTCGATCTGTTCGCGGAATATGCCTTCGTTGCCGCGCCGCGAAATCACCGTAATCCCTTCCGCCACCGCCAGCCGGAGCCCGTTCGAATGGTCGAAATGGTTGTGCGAGACGATGAGTTCCGTAACCCGCTTGCCCGGCACCATCTTCTGCGCAAAGTCGAGCGTGGCGTGCGCCGGCCGGACGCTTTGCATCAGCTCGAAGAGGGTGAGATGGTCTGCGAACTCGAAAACGGTGGTGCCGCTGGTCAGCCGCCAGATTCCCGGCGCAATCGGTGTGGCTTTGATATCGGCCGGCGGCGCCGGATCGGGCGCCGCCCGCACCGCCGCGGGAGCAGCCAAGTCCGGGATCCTGCCGTCGAAGACATACGCGTCCACATAGATCTTGAGATACGGAATGTTTCGCCAGTCCAGGTAAGTTACATAACCCAGCGGCAACAACCAACCTTCGTGAGGTGTGTAGCCGCTATAGTGCGTGGTCATAGTGACTTGTCCGAGATTCCGCTGCGGATTCGTCCAGCGCACCCAGGCGGGCAGATTGGTTGTGCGGTCAATGGCCAGGTTGAATCGATCGCCCTCTTTCATGACGACATCGACAACGCTCAGCCCCGCTTCGGCCCGGCCTTCCGAAAGCTTGCTGCGCGCGTCGAGGGCCACGCGGACGGCGGCAATCGGATTCACGATGGACCACATGCGGCGCATGTGCACGCCATCGATCTGGTGGGCGTCCTCAAACCAGCTATAGACGCGCTGCGCAACGCCGGAGGGTAGCACGTCATAGGGTATGTCGTCATCCAGCCGGTAGTCGTTCAGATGAAAGTCATGCCCGCCGGGAATGGCGAAGGGGAACAGGTAGTTGCGGCGTTCGAGTTGCTGGTAGCGGCCATTTTCCAGGTCGTAAACCCGTTCCAGCGCGTTGGCCGCTTCGAACTTCATGGGCGCGTCCGGGGCCCCGGTGATGTTGCCGCCGCCAAACATGTAGGCGTATTGGCCATAGCCAACCAGGCGGATGTTCTTCAGCTTCTCGACGCGGTCGAGTCCGCCCAGTGCCGCGGCGGCTCTTTCCACCGCCTGCCGGGGCGGGGAGGGTTGCGCCAGTGCCGCGAAGGGGACCAGAAGGGCCACGGCCAACAGGACGGCCGAGCAACGTGGGGCAGACCCCCTGGTCTGCGCGGGACGCCCTCGTCCCGCAGATGCAACGACCATAGCGGCAGGCCGACGATGGCGTCGGGGTGCCCTCTGGGCCGGGACCTGGGGGTCCGCCCCACCAGTACACGTCTTCATTTCGCCTGCTCTCCCATTACTTCGCCTTGCACGGCTGCGGGTCCCACTTCGATCCGTCCGGCTCCCGTTTGAACTGCTCGCTGGTGATGAAGGGCTCGCTCAGATACTGCAGATCCTCCACCACGGTGGTCACAATCAGGAACGGCGTTCCCTCCACATCGACGCGGTCGAAATATTCCGTGAGAACGGCATTGCCACTGTAAGGAACGCCGTTCTTGCGCAGGTAGCCGGGCCGCATGTGAGTGGTCACCACTTTCAACGCCCCGCCTTTGCCCGGCGCCGGTCCATCGTAAGGTGGCGCAAATCCCCGCGTTTGAGCCTGCTTTTGCCACGAGGCTACCGAATCCCCTTGCCACGACGGCTCACCGCCCTTCCCTTGGGAGCCGTCGAAATGGAAGAGGCGCGTCTGTTCGCCCGCGTCCGTTGCGACTTCTATGGTCTCGTCGCCGGCCCAGCGAATGCGCAGGCGCGTGGGCACTCGCATCAGGCCCGCAGCGCCGTAGGCTTTGCACTGCTCGCCGGCCGCCTGGTCTTTCTCGGGATCCCAGGCGTTGCCGGCGTTGCGGCCCTCGGCGTTGAGCGGCACGCTGGCGAAATCGCCCTTCGGCGGCGTCAACATTCGCCAGCGCCAGTCTTCGTCCACCACGGAAACCCAGTTCCCGGTGATGTCGATCACAGCGCCGGCGCGCCCGCTCTGCGCCAGGGCCGGCGCGGCGATCAGAAACGCCAACCACTTCATCCCGGTCATTTCGCCTTCCTGCCGAGCTCGCGGTAAACCGCCTCGACGAACATGCTGGTGGTCCACGGGCCGGTGTCCGCTCCGCACTCGCCGTCGTAATCGGAGGTTGGCCGGGCCTTTTGGACCTGTTCGAGCGTCGCCCCTTTGTTGACCAGATCCTGAATGCGGTCGCGGATGATGCTAAGCATGTCCCGGTAGTTAGTAAGTTCGGTGCGGTCGCACACGCGTCCATGCCCGGGAATGATATAAGTTCCGCCTTCCTCGCTGCCTTTCGGAATGGCGATGTCTTTGAGAACGTGGTTGACCGTTTTCAGAATACCGGCGAGGCTTCCTCCGGTCTTTTCGTCAATCACCGGGTATTGGTTCATGACGAAAATGTCTCCCATGCTGACTACGTCGGAGCGGCGGAAGAATACGATGCTGTCGCCATCGCTATGTGCCGCGGGCGCATGTTCGACAATTACAGGCTCGTCGTTGGCGTAGAGCTTCCAGTCGGTATCGTCGTACGTATCTCCGGGCCAGTCCTCGGGCGGGACGCCGGAGCCTTCCGCCGACATGCGTTCCAAAACCCTCAGGTGCGAGACCTTGGATGCCTCCGGCCGGGTCTCATTGGGAGAAGCGAAAATGAAAAACCCGCCCTTCGCCAGGCTACCATTGCCGCCGGTGTGGTCGCGGTCGAAAGCCGTGTTGACGATCAGCCCCACGGGCCTCGCGGAGACGGTTCGAATGGCGCGGCGGATCTCCTCGCTTCGCGCGGCCGGGCCGGAATCCACCAGCACCACGGCTTGCTCTCCCACCTGCATGGTGACGTTCGCTCCGGCTCCGTAGATCAAATAGACGTTGCCCTGCACATGGAGCACGCCCACGCCGCCCACGCCCGGTTGTGCGGGGATCGCGCACCCGAGCGCCGCCCAAAACGCCATCGCTCTAATCACGGTTTTCATGGCTTCTTGCCGGCGGCCGGGGGCGGCGGCGTGGGCATGGCCGCCAGCTTCTTTTGATACTCGGGATACATGGTCTCGGCGCCGCCGCGCGCGGCGGGAAGCGGCATCCCATACTTGATGGCGAATTCGTCCAGCCAGGGATTGGTTCCGGGCAGATGATGGGGAACCCATTCCTCGGGCTTGTCGAGTTGTTTGGCCGGCACGCAGGCTTGCGGACTGGCGGCATACCCAGGGTCGAGCACCCAGTTTGAAGTTCGCACCAGCGGCTCAGTCAGGAACACGGGGTCTTTCACAATCGTAACGACTGTCAGGTAGTCTCCATGGCGGAGAAAGTACTCAGTCATGGTTGCTCTTTCGCTGCGTGGGAGCCCGTTGCGTCGCAGCCACCCTTCCTTCAGGTGAGTGGTCTCCACTTTCAGCATGTCCGCGATCCACACCCCGGTGGAGAAGCCGCCCCACGTGTGCGGCGCGTACTCGGACGGGTGCGGGCGGCCGTCCATATAGATGGTTCGCTGGGTGTTCATCCACATGAGGGCCGTGTGCCATGCCGTGATCTGTTGGGTAAGCGGGTCCAGGTCGGCCCAGATTCGCATGCTTCCGGGGCCGCGCACGGCGTAATCGGCCGGATGGGGCTCGCACTGGTGCTCCCGCTCCACCCATTTCTCGGCATCGAACGCATCGGCCTGCGCGCGCGCCCGGTCGTTGATGGGAAGGCCGGTATAGTCTCCCAGGTCCGGACCCTGCAATCGCTCCCGCCCGTCTTCGTGCAGCTTCTGCCCCCACGCGCCGGAGAGATCCATTTGCGCGGTGGCCGGCAGCGCGACCAGTAACGCAAGCCCGGCAGAGAAGAGAGGCGGCATCCCGAGTTTCATCTTATAGACTCTATAAAACAATCGGGCGCTCCGCAAGCCGACGGGGCGGCTGAAGGGGCCAGAGCCGACGGCCGCACCAGAGCGGGCCGCTGGCAATTCGCAGAGGGGCGCGTCCGCACCCAGGGCAGGCCGCCAGCGATTCGCAGAGGGACGCGGCCGCACCAGGGCAGGCCGCTGGCGACCCGCAGAGCGACGCGGCCCGCATCGTGGCGGGCCGCTGGCAATTCGCAAAGCGAGGCGGCCCGCACCGTGGCAGGCCGCTGGCAATTCGCTGAGCGACACGGCCCGCACCGTGGCAGGCCGATGGCGATCCGCAGAGGGACGCAGACGCACCAAGGCAGACCGCTGGCGATATGTAGAGGGACGCGGTCGCACAAGGGGGCCGCTGGCGATTCGCCGAGGGAGGCGGACGCACCGTCGCGGTCGTTGGGCGTATCCGCAACCCACAGCGGCCGCGCCATGGCGGCGTGTTGGCGGTCCCCAAGGCGAAGCGGTCGCATCATGGCAGCCTGTCGTACACGATGTTGGCGTCCACGGGCTTGCCCAGCGGGCTCACGCCTTGCGAGTGCACCGCCATGGAATTTCCGTCCTGCGAGACCGTGGAGCGGGCCGTAAACACGGCCTTGCCATCTTTCAGACGGCTGATCTCCCGCTCGTATGGTCCGAGGTGTTTGCCCGAGATGCCGTCATAGGCGGGCGATGTTTCGAACATCTTACCCATTCCGCCCTCCAACGGGATGGTATAGAAGACCACGGTCTTGGTGCCGTTCGCCGCGATGCCATCGACCTTCACTTGCAAATCGCTCGCCGTCTCCGTGATGGTGACAATCTGTTCTCTGGGCGGCGCGCCGACCAGGTATTTCGACTTGGCCGGGTTCATCTTCCACTTACCGACAAACGGATCCGCCGCGCAGAGTGTCGCAGCAAATCCGAGAACCGCGAACATGAGCTTTGCGTGCCGCACGGAATGCCTCCTCAGAATGTGAACTTCAGCGCCAGTTGCACGATGCGCGGGTTGACGCTGGTACTCGTGATCCTGTTATTGTTCCGAACGTCGGCCAGAACCACCGCGGAGCCGGCGGCTCCCGGGTTGCTGAACTGCGGGTGGTTGAACAGATTGAAGAACTCGGCGCGGAATTGGGCGGGAGCGCGGTGGAATCGCATAATGACGACTGGACTATTTCGGCGCCTGCAAACTTTTGTACACCGCCTCGACGAACTTATCGGTAGTCCAAAACCCGCTATCGCTGCCATAGAGCGGATCGTAATCCTCGGTAGGTTTCGCGGCTTTCACCTGTTCGAGAGTCATGCCTTTCTTGATCATGTCCTGAAACCTGTCGCGGATGATAGTGAGCATGTCGCGGTACTCTACCACGTCGGCTTCGTCGCAGAGCCGCCCGTGACCGGGAATGACCATGGTGCCGCCTTCCTGCTTGTCCGCCGGAACAGTAATGTCCAGAATCTTATTCAGCCCGTCGATCACGCCCTGCACATTGCCTCCGCGGTCGAGATCTATGATCGGATACCGCTCCGGGGTGAAGATATCCCCCGTGCTCACCACATCGGAGCGGCGGAAGAAAACGATGCTGTCTCCATCGGTGTGCGCGGCCGGCTGGTGAAAGATCTGGATAGCCTCGCCGTTGAAGAAGACTTCTTCCCGGTCTCCGGAATATGTGTCGGTGGGCAGAGCGCCGAAGGGAGTGGCGGGCTGATTCGCGGCGGGCGGAGCGCTCATGCGATTGAGGACGGCTTCGTGCGCGATCACTGCGGCGCCTTCCTCGGCGCTTCCGCCAATGTCGTTGACTACGGTTCCACCCGCAATAGTGCTGCCCAGTTTCGCCAGGGCTTCGTTGCCGCCAACATGGTCGGGATGCACGTGCGTATCGACGATGTAGCGCAACGGAGCAGGGGAAATCTTGCGGATTTCGTCGAAGATTCTGCCGGCAAACGGAGCGGACCCGGCATCCACTAACAGCACGCCTTCGCGGCCCGCCTGAATCGTGACGTTGCCGCCGGCGCCCACCAGCATGGCGACGTTGCCCTGCACTTTCAGGACGTGCAGTTCGCCGTCCGAGGGTTTCGGCGCGGCTGTCGGCGCAGCGACCCGTGGAGCCGGTGCGGGGCCGGTGATCTTCAGACGGTACTCAGGATACATGGTTTCGGCGCCGCCGCGAGCTGCTTCCGGCGGCACTCCGTGGCGGGTGGCAAACTCGGTCAGGAACGGATTTGTGCCCGGCAGGTGGTGTGGGATCGCTCCTCGCGGCCGCTCAATTTCCACCACGATCTTGCAGGGGTACGGCGCAATCTGCTGGTCGGGATCGAGAACGAAATCCGTGGTCCGGATGAACGGCTCGGTCAGGTACACGGGGTCGGTAACGATCACCACCCAGGTCAGATAGTTTTCGTGCCGGATCCAGTGTTCCACCACCGTGGCGCGGTCGCTGCGCGGGATGCCGTTGCGGCGGATCCAGCCGATCTTAAGATGCGTGGTGGTGATGGTGAGCATGTTGCCCTCCCACTTCCCCGTCGAAAATCCCTGCCACGTATGAGCGGCGTATTCCGGCGGATGGGGGCGTCCGTCCATCCAGATGGTGCGCTCCGGAGCTTCCCAGGAAATGTGGGTATGATACGCGACCACCTGCTGCGTGTCGCGGTCGATCACCTTGGCGATCCGTAGTTCGGCCGGGCCGCGCGGAGAATAGTCGGAGGGGTGCGGCTTGCATTGGTGCTCGGGGACGGTGAGGAGGGAGGCATCCCAGGCGTCGCCTCTGAGGCGCGCGGCGTTGTCGATGGGAAGTCCCAGGTAATCGCCGATCTCCGGGCCGGGCCGCCGCTCGGGCTGATCCTCGTGATAGCGCGGCGACCACTCTCCCGTGGGGTCGATCTGGGCCAGTGCCGGGACGGCCGTCAGCAGGGTTGCCAGCAAGAGGGTTCGCAAAACTCCCCAACTATAGTAAAACCGGGCCCGGCCAGCTTACAGAAACGCCACCCGGGTGAGCAGAAACACGACTCTGCCCGTGCCGCTACGCAGGGCGTGCGCGCTGTCGGGAGCGGCGCGGCAAGCGACCTCACCGGAACAGCAACGGCGCGAATTCATCGAGACTTCGCCGCCAGGTCAGCCACTCGTGAGCAGTCCGCGGGGATTCATAGTACACGGCATTGATGCCGGCTTTCTTCAGCTCTTCCGCGTTCGCTTTGCTGGCGGCGCCGTTCTCGACGCTTCCGTTGCTGAAAAACGCCACCTTGACCTCGGCGGCGTACCGTGCCCTTCGATATTC
>Ga0265316_10002049_pt1 | contig 21221 bp, 13 predicted proteins | sample 4522metaG_FD_202092 | JGI IMG/M metagenome (GOLD analysis project Ga0265316, IMG submission 202092) | Rhizosphere microbial communities from Carex aquatilis grown in University of Washington, Seatle, WA, United States - 4-5-22 metaG | ecosystem: Host-associated > Plants > Roots > Rhizosphere >... | reverse complement strand
CGACGCCAAGCATCCCGGCACGCGCGGGTCCGGGCGCGAGGTGCTTCAGCCGATCGCCGCCGAGCTGCCCCTGCTCATCAGCGGCTCGGCCGACCTGCACGGCTCGACCTACAACTACATCGCCGCCGACAAGGATTTCGACCGGACCAACCGCGCCGGGCGCAACGTGCGCTACGGCATCCGCGAGCACGCGATGGCCGCGATCAACAACGGCGTCGCCTACGACGGACTGTTCCGTCCCTCGTGCGCGACGTTCCTGGTCTTTGCCGACTACTGCCGCGGGGCCATCCGCCTGGCCGCCTACTCGAAGCTGCCGGTGGTGTACATTTTCACCCACGATTCCGTCGGGGTGGGCGAGGACGGACCGTCGCACCAGCCGGTGGAGACTATATCCTCCCTGCGCGTGATTCCCGGACTCGATGTGATCCGCCCGGCCGATGCGGAGGAAACGGCAGGCGCGTTTGCCGCGGCGCTGGAACGCGTCGAGGGACCGACGCTCATCGCGCTCACGCGCCAGGCCGTGCCGAATCTCAACGAGATTCCGCCGCACATCCGCCGCGCCGGCGTGCTCAAGGGCGGCTATGTCGCGGTCCAGGAGACGGCCCCGCTCACGCACATCCTGCTGGCCACGGGCAGCGAATTGCAGCTCGCGATTTCCGCCGCCAAGGTTCTCGGGCCGGGAGTGCGCGTGGTGTCGCTGCCGTCCTTTGAGCGTTTCAACCGCCAGCCGGCGGAGTATCGGGACGCGATCCTGCCCCCGACGTGCCGCAAGCGGGTCGCAATCGAGGCGGGCGTGACGCCGCTCTGGCGCGAGTATGTCGGCCTCGACGGCAAGGTGGTGGGCATCGATCGCTTTGGCCTGAGCGCCCCGGCAGCGGTCGCGTTCAAGGAACTAGGCATCACCACCGAAGCACTCGTGGCCGCCACAAAGTCGCTGTAGGGAAATGCGGCGTTCTTATCGGGACTGGCGGTCAATTATGTTTCCAGACACGCGATGGGACCGGCCCATGTACCGCGCCATCTTAATATAGAGATTAGTCCGACTTCTGCCGCATGCAGTGGAGTCACTCTGCGTTATTTGACTTGTCAGACTAGTTAGGCACCTTACCGTCAGCCTCCTTATTGTTCTCACGCCCAATCGCCGACCATGACGATGCTCCTCCTCAAAGAAGTGCCGAAATACGAATGCCTCCTCGAGAGCTCCCGGCGCTATCCCGAGCTGGATCCGTCGGCCATGGAGGCATTTTTGCACCTGATGCGGACGAGCACTGAATTGTCAGAGGGCTTCGACACGCTTCATGCCAGTCACAACATTTCGCATGGGCGCTTTATCGTACTCATGCTGCTGAACCGGGATCCGGAGAAGCCGGTCAACCTTGCCGATCTGGCCGATCGCTCCACCGTGACCCGGGCCACGATGACCGGACTCATCGACACGCTGGAGCGCGACGGCTTTGTGAAACGCGAACACACCCTGGACGACCGCCGCATGATGCTGGTACGGCTGACGGCAGAAGGGCGGAGTTATTTCGACAAAATCCTACCCGATTACTTCCGCCGCGTCGCCGCAGTCATGAGTCAGCTCACGGTGGCCGAGCAGAAGACGCTTGTCACCTTGATGGGCAAGATCCAGCAGACCATGCCTACGATTCTTCCGGGTCCGCTATCCAAGTCCACGGCTGCCTGAAGAACCCTTCAGCTTTACCCATCCCTCTCCAATCCTCAACCCGCTGCACCTATGGCCAAGAGAATGATCCTGATGTTGCTCGTGATGGGCCTCCTCGTTGGAGGCATCCTGGGCTACAAACTTTTCGGGCGCTACATGATGAACAAGGTCATGGCGTCGCAGAAACCACCGCCAGCGGCAGTCTCCGTTGCCGAAGTCCGGGAGCTGAGCTGGGAGCCGACGTTGCACGCGGTCGGCAGCTTCACCGCCGTTCAAGGCATCACCGTCAACGCCCAGCTTGACGGTGCGGTCACCCGCATCGCGTTTGAATCGGGTGCGACGGTGAAGGAGGGCGACCTGCTGGTGCAGCAGGACATTTCAGCGGAGGCGGCCCAACTCGCCAACGCCGAGGCAGCCGCGGTGCTGGCCCAGCTCGGTCTTGGCCGTGCCAAGGAACTGCGCGCCCAGAGCACCAATGCCCAGGCCGATCTTGATGCCGCCACCGCCGCGTCCCAGCAGACGCAGGCCAACGTCACGGCGACCAAGGCCGTGATCGACAAAAAGACCATCCGTGCGCCGTTCGATGGACGCCTGGGCATTCGGCAGGTCAGTCTTGGTCAGTTCCTTCGCAGCGGTGCCGCCGTGGTGGAGCTGCAAATGCTCGACCCTATTTACATCAACTTTGCGCTGCCACAGCAGAACGTGGCGCAAGTGGTCGCGGGACAGCCGGTGCGGGTGAGTGTGGACGCTTATCCCAATGAAGTCTTTGCGGGCACGGTGAACGCCCTGAACCCTGACGTGGATGACGCCACACGCAATTTCCAGATCCAGGCCACGTTGAAGAACCCCGACGGCAAACTGCGCCCCGGGATGTTTGGCTCCGTGGAAGTGCAATTGCCCGCCACCGCCAAGGTCATCACCTTGCCGCTCTCGGCTATTGTCTACAATCCCTACGGCAACGCCATTTACGTTGTGGAGGGCCAGGACAAGGAAGGCGGCGATTTGACCGTGCGCCAACAGTTCGTGCAGACCGGCGCCACCCGTGGTGATCAGGTGGCCGTCACCAAGGGAGTGAAGCCCGGAGATGTCGTGGTCACCGCCGGTCAACTCAAGCTGCGCAACGGCGCCAGCATCGTCATCAACAACAAGGTCACGCCGAGCGATTCCGCGGCACCCACGCCCGATCATCCCTGAGCCGCGATGAACTTCACGGACATCTTCATCAAACGGCCGGTCCTCGCGACGGTCATCAGCCTGCTGATTTTGCTCGTGGGATTCCGCTCCATCGAGTCGCTCAATGTCCGGCAGTATCCGCGCAGCGACATTGCCGTCGTGACCGTCTCCACCGTGTACGTTGGCGCCAGCGCCGACCTCATCCGTGGCTTTATCACGACCCCGCTCGAGCGCGAGATCGCGAGCGCCGACGGCATTGATTATATGGAGTCGAGCAGCGGGCCGAGCGTAAGCGCGATCACCGTCCACCTGCGACTCAACTTCGATCCGAACGCCGCCCTCACGCAGATCACATCGAAGGTGAACAAGGTGCGCAACCAGTTGCCCTCCAACGCACAGGATCCGGTCATCGATGTCCAGATGGCCGAGTCGACGGCGGCGATGTACCTCATGTTCTCGAGCGATGTGCTCGATTCCAACCAGATCACCGACTACCTCTACCGCGTCGTGCAGCCCAAGCTCAACGCCGTATCCGGCGTGCAGAGCGCCCAGATCGTCGGCGGCCGCATTTTTGCCATGCGCATCTGGCTGAAGCCCGATAAGCTCGCCGCCTACGGCCTCAGTTCCTCCCAGGTGTGGCAGGCGCTCGCGACCAACAATTTCCTCTCCGCCGTCGGCTCCACCAAGGGATCAATGATCACGGTGAATCTCAACGTGTCGACCGATCTGCACACCGTTGACGAGTTTCGCCGGCTGGTGATCCGGGAACAGGACAATGCCATCATCCATCTCGGCGACGTGGCCAACGTGGTGCTCGGCGCCGAAGACTATGAATCGACGGTCAAGTTTGGTGGCAACCCGACCACCGCCATCGCCATCAACGTCCTGCCCACGGCCAATGCGCTCACGGTCATCAACGACGTCCGCAAGGTCTTTCCCCAGATTGTCGCGGAACTTCCGCGCGGCATGTCCGCCTCGATTCCCTACGACGCCACGGATTACATCCGGAGCGCGATCGACGAAGTCATCAGCACTCTGATCGAGGCTCTGCTGATCGTCATCGTCATCATCTATCTGTTTCTCGGCACGGTCCGCTCGGTGATCATTCCGATCGTGGCGATGCCACTTTCCCTGGTGGGCGCGTGTTTCCTCATGCTGGCGATGGGTTTCACCATCAACCTGCTGACCCTGCTGGCCATGGTGCTCGCGATCGGTCTGGTGGTGGACGACGCCATCGTCGTGGTGGAGAACATCCACCGGCACATCGAGGAGGGATTGTCGCCGCTCGAGGCCAGCCTCAAGGGGGCGCGCGAACTGGGCGGCCCGGTCATCGCCATGACCATTACGCTCGCGGCCGTTTATGCCCCCATCGGCTTCCAGGGCGGGCTGACGGGCGCGCTCTTCCGCGAATTCGCGTTTACGCTGGCCGGCTCGGTCATCGTGTCCGGGGTGGTGGCGCTCACGTTGTCACCGATGATGTGCTCGAAGCTGCTCAAGCACGATGAGGGCAGCCAACAGCGGTTCGCCCACTTCCTTGACCAGCAGTTCGCGAAGATCCGCACCGCCTATGAACGCCTGCTGAATTCCACCCTCGATTATCGTCCGGTGGTGGTGATTTTTGCGCTGATTGTTTTCGCGAGTCTGGTGCCGTTTTATCAGCTGTCGAAAACCGACCTCGCTCCCGACGAGGACCAGGGCATGATCATCGCCATTGGCACCGCCGCGGCCAATGCGAACATTGACCAGCTGGCTGACTACTCCGACGAGATCACCGGGATCCTCAAGGACTTTCCCGAGACCGCGCGAACGATCCAGATCAACGGTTACCCCGCCAGCAACAACAGCATCACGCTCATGGCGCTGTCACCCTGGGACCAGCGCAAACGCACCACCATGCAGTTGCTGCCGGAAGTCACCCAGAAACTGGGCAGCGTGGCCGGCATGCGCATGCTGGCCTTCTTGCGGCCTCCGCTTCCCGGTGCCGGTGGGGCCAACGTCCAGTTTGTCGTGGTTTCCACGGACGATCCCGCCCGCATCGCCCAGGTGGCAGACGCCCTTGTTCAGGAAGCCATCAAGAGCGGCATGTTTTTCTATGCCGACAGCAATCTCAAGTTCGACCAAGCCCAGGCCTACATTGACGTCGATCGCGACAAGGCCGCCGCGCTTGGCGTGAGCATGGCCCAAATTGGCGGCGATCTCGGCTCCATGCTCGGCGGTAATTACGTCAATTTCTTCAACATCCAGGGTCGCAGCTACAAAGTCATCCCGCAGGTTGAGCGCATCTTCCGTCTCAACCCCGACCAGCTGGGCAGCTATTACATTAGCACCGGCAAGGGCGGGCTCGTGCCGCTGTCGACGGTGGCATCGGTGCGTTACCAAGCGCAACCCCAGGCCTTGAATCGCTTCCAACAGCTTAATGCCGCCACCCTCACTTTGGTGCCCAAACCGGGCATCACGCAGGGGCAGGCACTCGACTTCCTGAACGCCAAGGCCCGCGAGATCTTTCCCGAGGGCTATACGGTGGACTACGGCGGCCAGTCGCGGCAGTTTGTGCAGGAGAGCGGCGCCTTCCTCACCACCCTGACTTTTGCGGTCGTCATCATTTTCCTGGTGCTGGCGGCGCAGTTTGAGAGTTTCCGCGATCCGCTCATCATCATGCTCAGCGTGCCGCTGGCGGTCTCCGGCGCGCTGGCTTTTATCTGCATTGGTTTCCACGGGCTCTCGCTGAACATCTATACAAAAGTCGGGCTCATCACGCTGGTCGGTCTCGTCACCAAGCACGGCATCCTCATCACGCAGTTCGCCAACCAATTGCAACGGGAGGGGAAAACCCGGCGTGCCGCCGTGGAGGAGGCCGCCGGCGTGCGCCTCCGTCCGATTCTCATGACCACGGCGGCCATGGTACTCGGCGTAATGCCGCTGGTTTTCGCCTCCGGCGCCGGTGCGGTGAGCCGCCAGCACATCGGGCTCATCATTGCCACGGGGATGAGCGTCGGCACCCTCTTCACCTTGTTTGTCGTGCCCACCGCGTACACCATGCTGGCGCGCGATCACCATGCCGACCTCCAGAAACTCGGCGCCACCGCTGTCGAGTCAGAACTGAAATCCCACCCGCAGCCGGTCGTCTGATTCATGTCCATGATTTCCCATACGCCTATGAAGCCTCTCGTTGCATGTTTCACCCTTGCCACCGTCCTAGGATTCGCGCCGTCGGGTCTCCGGGCCGCGCCCAATCCCGAGCAGCCGGTGCCCGACACGCTCGACCTGAAGAGCGCGGTCGCCTACGCGCTGGAGAACAACTTCACGATCCGGCAGGCGCGCGAGCGCATCAGGCAGCAGGAGGGCGTGGAGATCCAGGTGCAGGCGCGGCAGATTCCCAACGTGAGCGCCGGCGGCAGCTACACGCGCAACGCCCAGGAGATTTCCAGCTATAATCCTCCGAAGGACGACAGTTGGGCCGTCTCGCTGCAGGCGCGCCAAGTGCTTTTTGCCGGCGGTGGGGTAGTCGCCTCGGTGAAAAGCGCCCGGCTCGCGCGCGAGGCCGCCGTCTTTGAGCTGGAGGGCATCATCAATCAGCAGCTCCTGGCCGTCCGCACGCAGTTTTATACCGTCCTGCTCGCGAAGGAGAAAATCAAGGTGCAGGAGGAAAACGTCACCCTGCTCGAGCAGCAGATGAAGGACGCCCGGAGCCGCTTCGATGCCGGCACCACGTCGAACTTCGAGGTGCTCCGCGCCGAGGTGGCGCTTGCCAACGGCCAGCCGCCGCTCATCCAGGCGCGCAACGACTACCGCATCGCCATCGAGCAATTGCGCCAGGTGCTGGGGTTCAGCACCAACTACGGGCCCAACGCCACCAAGGTGCCCGAGTTTGTCGGCACGCTGGACGTCGGTCAGCCCGTGAGCTACCAGCTGCCTGATGCGCTGGCCGCCGCGCAGGCCAACCGTCCCGAGCTTCAACGCCTCACCCGGCTCGAAAACGCCGGCGAGCAGACCGTCAAGGCCAACCGCGCCGGCTACATCCCGGAAATTGATCTGGTCGGTGGCTATGATTGGGTGCGGAGCCCGGTGCTCTCAGGGGCCTGGACCAACCGTCTGGAGGGCTGGACCGCCGGCTTGCAGGCCCAGTGGGCCATTTTTGACGGACGCGCCACGGCCGGTCGCGTCGTGCAGGCCAAGTCACAGCTTGCGCAGACGAAACTATCGCTGGCCGAGGCCACGCTATCGGTGGAGGTGCAGGTGCGCCAGGCCTACTCGTCGTTGATCGAGGCCTGGGAACTCGTGCAAGCCTCCGTCAAAACGGTTGGACAGGCGCAGGAGGCGCTGCGGCTGGCCAATGTGCGCTATGGCGCCGGCACGGCCACGCAGCTCGACGTGCTGACGAGCCAGGTTTCTCTCACTGAGGCGCGCCTGAATCAGCTGCAGGCCGATTACGGCTATAACGTCGCACTGGCCGCGATGCGCCAGGCCATCGGCCTGGCCGACGAGTTTGTCAGTTCCTGATCAGAGGCGCTGGCCGCGCGGAAATCCCGCCGCGGACGCGAAGTCTGCGCGGCCGGCAAGGATATTCAACCAGCGGCACTTGCGTCGCATTTCGTGGTCAGAAGGTTGCTAATAATGGCGTTTTTCTGAATCTTCGCTTCAACCGTGAAAATTGTCCGGGGTCTGCTCGTCGTTATTGCCGGGGTGGTCATGGCGGCTGCACTCGTCGTGATCGCGGCGTTCCTCCCGCCGGTCCAGCGTTGGGTGGTTCTCAGGGCCGCCGCCGGCCGGCCCGGATTGAAACTGACGGTGGAGCGGCTGGCCATCCGTAGCGGATCCCTCACGGTCCATAACCTGCAACTTGACCAGCCGGGCACGCAGATGAAGCTGGCCGATGCCACGGCCGAAATTTCACTATGGGAGGCGGTCGCCCATCGGCGCGTGGTCATCCGCAATGCCAGCGTCGCCGGCTTGAAGGTGGATTTTACCGGTCCTGCCGCGCCGGCACGGGCGCAGGGTTGGGGCGCCGCGCATCTGGAAACCGCCGTGCGTGCACCCGCGGCGGCGGCGGTTCCTGCCTCCACGTCACGCACGGCGCCGCGGCCGGTGGCATTCAATGGTCTCTTTAAATATCTTCACCTTCCGTTCGAACTGGTGCTCGAGAAGTGCAGCGTCGGGGCCGAGGTCGTTTTTTCCCCGGCGGCGGGCAAACCACCCGTGCATCTGCGATTGATGCTGACGGGTGGCCGTTTTTCCCCGGGACAGGAAGCGAAGTTTGATTTTGATGCCATCATTCAAAATCCGGACGCCAGCGCACCGGTCGACCAGGTCGAGGCGCAGGGCACGTTGACCGCGACGCTCGACACCGGGGCCAGGCTGGAACGCATCGAAGCCCATCTCGAGGCGGTGGCGAGCGGCCCGCGCGTGCCGACACCCACCCGCCTGCAGGCGGAGGTGAGGCTGGCGCGCACCTCGGCGGGGGAAGCTTATACCCTGACCCTGAATTCGCTGGAGGCCGGAGTGGAAAACCGGCTGCTCGGCCTCAACATCGATTATGTCGCCGGTGCCGCCAGCCTGACGGGATCGTGGCAGGTGCAGGCCAGCCAGCGGCAGGTGGCGCCGTTTGTGCTCGGCGTGATGCTGCCGGAGTTCACCGCCGTCGGGGCGGGACGCTTTGAAGTGAATTCCGCCACGCGGGACGTACACCTGGCCGGACGCTTCGCCGGCGAGGTCGACCAGCTCGAGATCATCGACCCACGTCTGCACGAACTCGGACGCCTCAGTACGGCGACCACCTTCGATTTGGAATACGGCGGAGACCACGTGCGGATCAGCGAGCTGGTTGCCAACATCAGCGGCCGGAAGCCGGTGCTTTCGCTGCAAGCCATCCAGCCCTTCGCCATCGAACTCACCTCCCACAAACTGATGGCGGCAAATCCCGACAAGGAATTGTTGCAGGTGAACATCGAAGGGATGCCGCTCGCATGGATCCGGCCGTTCACCTCCGCCCTCGAGGTGGCGGGCGACGAGGTCAGGGGCGGGTTTGTCGTCTCCTTGCACGGCGGGCGCGTCTGGCTGCGCACGACCTCGCCGCTGGCGGTGCGGGGGTTGGGTGTGACACGCGCCGGTCGTGTTCTCCTGCCGGCCAGCGACGTCAGTGTTCAGGCCGAGGTGGAACACATGAAAGAGGAGACCCGGATTAGCCTGGAAGGTCTGACCTTGGAGACGGCGGCTGACGACCGGCTTAATGCCCGCGGCGAAGTGATCATCAAGTCCGGCGCGCTGCCGGCGACGACGGTACAGGCGAGCTTTGAGGCCGTTCTTCCCGCACTTCTCGCCGCCTACGCACCGATCGGCCCGGTGGAAGCGCGCGGTGCCGTCGCCTGGTCGCAGTCTGGCGGCACGATCCAGGTCGATCGTCTTGACGCGCATGTGCTCACTCCGGACGGACGCCCGCTCGTGGAGCTGTCCTCGGCGGAGGCTTTCCGTTTCAACATCGCCGAATGGAACATCGCAACCCTGTCTGGCCGGTCTGATGAGGTGCTGAAGATGAAATTCGGGCGCATTCCGCTGACGGTGTTCCGGCCGTATCTGGGCGCGCTCGAAATCGAGGGAGACCTGCTGCCGGGCGAAATGGGAGTGCGCCTCCAGGCGGGGGCGCTGCATGCCGCCGCGGCGGGCCCGCTGCGCGTGGAGAAACTGGCCGCCGGCCGCGCCGGCCGGACGTGGGTGCGGGACCTGGCCATTGAAATTGAGCCCGTCATCGATTGCTCGACGCAGGGGGTGACGGTCAAAATCGCCGCGCTGCGCGTCCGCAACGCGGCGGGCGCCAGTCTGCTTTCCGCCCAGGCCGAGGCGGCGATTGGTCCGGATTTCACCCAGCTTAAGGTACGGGGCACGGCGTCTTTCGATCTGTCGGTGCCCGCACTCGCCGCCCAGCCGTTCATGGCCGGTTACACGCCGCCGGCTCAGGGCAGGGTGAGTGGCGAGACGAAATTCTCTCTTGATCATGATTGGCTCGCTGAGGGCCGGCTCACGCTCAACGGCCTGGTTTCACCCGCGACGCACGAGCCGCTGCCCGTGGCCAACCTGTCGTTCCGCGCCGGCATCAGTGAAAAGGGTGATGTGGCCGTGCAGGTGCCGCTGCTCATCGACCGCTCGGGCGAACGGTCTGACCTGACTTTGGCGGCCAGTTTGCACCCCGCCGCCCAAGGCCGGACGCTTGATGCCAAAATCACCAGCCTGCATTTTGTGATCGATGACGTCCTCACGCTCGTGCGGGCGTTTGCCGCGCCGGTTGTCGCGATAGGGGAGGACAAACCTGCCGGACCGCTGGTGCGCGGTCCCGATGACAGCCTCCAGGCGGAACCGCCGCCCCACTCCGCGGACGTTTCCGCACCGGTTGAAACCGAGGCTGCATGGGCCGGCCTCACCGGCCAGGTGGCGATCGACCTCAGGTCGCTCGTGTACGGCCGGAATGCCGAGGTCACCGGACTGACGGGCCGGATGACGATTGATCCGCAGCGGCTGGCCGTCGAGAAACTCACCGGCAAACTGGATGAGGACGGGCAGCTCTCGCTCAATGCGGAGGCCCGGTTCGCGGCGGGCGTACCGCAGCCGTACACCTCCAAAGTCGACCTCAACATCAAGGACCTCGAAGTCGGGCCGCTGTTCAAGGTTGCTGCGCCCGACAAGCCGCCGACGGTCGAGGGACGCTTCACCATGCGCAGCCAGGCCGAGGGCGCGGGGCGGACGCTGGCCGAGCTCGCCGGACAAACGCGGGGTGATTTCGTGCTACAGAGCCGCAAGGGTGTTTTTCGCGGCTTGCAGCGGGCGGCATCGGTTTCGCGCACCGCGAACATTGTCAGCGGAGCGGCCCGCCTCCTCGGTCTGGAGGAAAAGATGGGCGGCCTGGTTTCCAGCATCGACTTGACGGCGGAGCTGGCCGGCATGCTGGCGGATTTGCCGTTCGACCAGCTCAATGTGCGCCTGTCACGCGACGCGTCCCTCAACGTCAAGCTGTCCGACTTCACGCTGGTTTCCCCCACCATCCGCCTCCAGGGCGACGGACAGATCACCCATGACCCGGCCCGGAGCCTGTTCGACCAGCCGCTGCAGGTGCGGGTGAACATGGGCGTGATGGGGGCGGTGGAAACCAAGGTTTCCCGGGCCAAACTGCCCGTGCTCTCGGGTGATCGCGATGAACTCGGCTACATGAAACTGCGCGAGCCCTTTGTCATCGGCGGCACGCTCGCCAAGCCGGATGCGAACCAGCTCTATTTGATGCTGGGCCGATCGTTGGCGGAGCGTCTGCTGCCGTGAACGTTCGCGGAGGGTGCGGCCGATGCTGTGGCGGATGACCCGAGTGCATCCCCGGGCGGAATTTCCGGACCGGCCGGCTGCGCCGGACATGGGCCTGATATGCAACGATGGGGAAAGCGGACTTCCCTCCGCGACGGTGGTGCGTCTGCAATAAATTAATCTTCCCCTTGCCCCCGCAACCGTTGCTAATGCCTGCGCCGTTCCCCCAAAACATACTTTCCCCTTGCCTGCGCTTCCCGCAGCCTCGACCGTACCTGTTCCCCGGAACCCAGCCTGATCCCCCGGGCGCATTCAAATGACCCGTTTATGAAATCCTATCAGCCTGCTGATATTCGTAACCTCGCCATCGTAGGTCATGCCACCTCGGGCAAGACCATGCTCGCGGAAGCCATGCTCATGTGCGGCGATGTCATTCGCCGCATGGGCGGCATCGTCCAGGGTTCAACCGTGTCCGACTACCACGTGGGCGAGCAGCAGCGGCAGATTTCGATTCATGCCACACCGCTCAGCCTCGAGTGGCAGGGCCGCCGGCTCAATGTCATCGACACCCCGGGTTACCTCGACTTCAGCAGCGAGGCGCTCAATGCCCTCCGCGTCGTCGATCTCGCGATCGTCGTCATTCATGCCAGCCACGGCATCGGGGTCGGCACTGAGATGATGTGGGACTATGCCACGCAGTTCGGCATCCCCAAGATCATCGTCATCAATGCGCTCGACAAGGAGAACGTGGACTACGATCTCCTCGTCGAGGAAATCCGCGAGCGGTTCGGCTCCCAGGTCTTCCCGATGCAGGTGCCGGTCAATCCCGGCCCCGGTTTCAATCAGGTGCTGGATGTGCTGCGCAGCGAGGTCTGCGTCTACGCGGCCGACCGCACGGGCAAATACACGGAGGCGCCGGCGGCGGGCGAATGGAAGGAGCGCGCCGAGGCTCTCCACAAGGAACTCATCGAGCACATCGCGGAGTCCGACGACACCCTGCTGGAGAAATTCTTTGCCGAGGGCAGCCTGTCCGAGGAGGTCATGCGCACCGGCATCCATCCCGCCGTGCAGAAGCAGGTGTTCATCCCGCTGTTCTGCACCGCCGCGGAAAGCAACGTCGGCGTGGCGCGGCTGCTTGATTTCATCGGGCGCTTCGGCTCGTCCCCCGTCGACCGCGCCACGGCCCAGGCCACCGACGCGGCGGACCAGCCCCGCGATGTGAGCCTGACAGGCAAGGAGCCGGTGGCGTTCGCCTTCAAGACGCTGTCCGACCCCTTGAGCGGCGACTTGTCGATTTTCCGCGTCTACTCCGGCGACGTGCACACCGGCATGGATCTCTACAACAGCGACCGCCGGGTCACCGAGCGCATCGGCCAGTTGTTCCGCCTCAACGGCAAGGTCCGCACCGCCGTAGAAGTGCTCACCGCCGGCGACATCGGCGCCGCGGTAAAGCTCCGCGACACCCACACGGGCAACACGCTGTGCGACTCCCGGCACGTCGTCGTGCTGCCGAAGGTCAAATATCCCAAGCCCTACACGCAGGCCGCGCTCAAGCTCAACTCGCGCGGCGACGAGGACAAGCTCGCCGCCGGCCTCGCCGCGCTGCACGAGGAGGACCCGGCGTTTGAATCCCGCGTCGACGGCGAACTGCACCAGACCATCATTTCCGCGCAGGGCGAGCTGCACCTCGAGGTGCTGTTCGAACGGTTGAAGCGCCGGTACAAGATCGACATCGAGCTCATCCCGCCGCGCATCCGTTTCCGCGAGACCATCCGCCACAAGGCCGAGTCGAAATACCGGCACAAGAAGCAGACGGGCGGCGCCGGCCAGTTCGCCGAGGTGTGGATGCGCATTGAGCCCGCGCCGCGCGACAGCGGTGTCGAGTTCACCGAGTCGCTCTCCGGCCAGAACGTCGACCGCGTTTTCGTGCCGTCGGTCGAGAAGGGTGTGAACACCGCCTGCACCGAGGGCATCCTCGCCGGCTACCGCGTCGTGGATGTGAAGATCGATTTTTACGACGGCAAGATGCACCCGGTGGACTCGAAGGACATCGCCTTCCAGATCGCCGGCTACTTTGCCTTCAAGGAGGCCTTCCTCAACGCGCGGCCCTGCCTGCTCGAGCCCATCCACGAGCTGGAGATCCGGGTGCCGGATGACTGCCTCGGCAAGATCGTCGGCGACCTGTCGGGACGCCGCGGCAAGATTCTCGGCATGGACAACGCCGGGCGCCTGCAGGTCGTGAAGGCGCTCGTGCCGGCGGCGGAGCTCCACCACTACGGCACGGTCGTGCGCTCGCTGACCGGCGGCCGCGGCCTGCACAGCGAGAAGTTCAGCCACTACGAGGAAATGCCGGCCGAGTTCGAGCGGAAAGTCGTCGAAGAGGCCAAGGCGGCGAAGGCCGCCGCTGCCGCCGCCCACGGCCACTAGAGGTTATCCGAAAACCCTGCCGCCATGTCCGGTGGAGGGCGCTGCGCCGTCAGCGCCCGCTCGGGTATTTGGCGGCGACAGCGCGCCGCCCTCCAGAACCGGATGGTTTTCGGATAGCTTCTAGGAAAACGGCATCGGCTGTCCGGCCCGGTGGCCAATGCCCGCGCCGGCTGTTGCTTTCCGACCCGGTTTTGACAGCATCTCGCTGTGATCGCCTCGGTCCAATTCAAGCATTTCAAGGCCCTGCGCGCCACCAGCCTCCGACTGGAATCGTTCAATCTGGTCATCGGTCCCAACGGCAGCGGCAAGACGAGCCTCATCCAGGCGTTGCTGCGACTGCGGACGCTCGCCCGCCCGCCGGCCGCGAATCCGCCGGCCGATCCGTCCGCCGAGACCCGCCGCCTGCCGGAGGGCGCACCCGAGATTGTGTTTCGTTTCAACCCGCCCAACGACGACATCGAGGTGCGCCTCAGCGGCCGGTCGGAGCACATCTGCGATCTCCTGCATGCGCGGCACCCGCCGACCGGGGAAGGCCGCGCCCGCTGGGAACGGCTGCGAGAAAAGCTGGGTGGAATCCGCGTCTATCTTTTCGACCACTACGCCATGGCCGGGCCGGTGGCGCCGGCTGAGGACGGCGAGCTCGCCTCCAACGGGCACAACATCGCCGCCGTGCTGGCCGCGATGCGCACCCGGCATCCGGAGACCTTCGCCCGGCTCGCGGCCGAATTCTGCCGCGCCCTGCCTGAATTCACCGGCGTCGAGCCGCAAGCCGCTGACGACGGAAGGGTGGAGCTGGCGTTGCGCATGGCGGGGGAGGAGTCACTCATCACCGCGGAAAACGTCTCGCAGGGTGCGCTTTACACCCTGGCCATCCTTACCCTGTCGTTTTCGCCACGGCCGCCCACGGTCCTGTGCCTCGAGGAGACCGACCGGGGCGTGCACCCGCGATTGCTGCGCGAAGTGCGGGACGCGCTTTACCGGCTGAGTTATCCCGCCAGTTTCGGGGAGACCCGGGAGGCGGTGCAGATTGTGGCGACCACGCATTCACCCTTCCTGCTCGACCTGTTCCGCGAACATCCGGAGGAGATTGTCATTGCCAGCAAACGGGGCCGCAGCGCCACCTTTGAGCGCCTGAGCGACCGGGCCGACATAAAGGAGATCCTCCAGGAAGGCTCGCTCGGCGACATCTGGTTCAGCGGGATCCTGGGCGGCATTCCCGAGGAATGAACACGCCGTCACGAAATCAACCAGACACACAAAACCCGGCAAGTCGCCCGGGGGCTTTCTGTATCCTTCGCGGGGTCCGAAAATGAAGATCGCCCTGCTGAGCGAGTCGCCGGCGGACGAGGCGGCCTTGCGGTTGCTGGTGGAGGCGGTGCTGGCGGAATCCTTCGCCGCGGTGCAGCCCGGGTTGCGCGCGCGCGGCTGGCCCAACGTCGCCCAGGTGCTGCCCGCCATCCTGCGCCACCTCCATTTCAACACCGACGCCGACGGACTGGCGGTCGTGGTGGATTCCGACGACTCGGTCGTGCACACGGCGGAGCATGAGGCGCCGGGCTACTTTCATCCGCAGTGCCGGCTGTGCCAGTTGCGGGGCATCTTTCACCGGACCCAGAAGAAATTTCCCCCGCTGCGCGGCCGCGACCGCATCCTGCGCGCCGTGGGCATTGCCGTGCCGGCCATCGAGGCCTGGTATCTCTGCGGCCAGGATCCCCAGGTGACGGAACTCACCTGGATGGAAGGACAGACGCGGGCCCAGGCCCCCTACACGCGACGCGACCTCAAGTGGCGGGTCTACGGCACCGACCGGCCGGGTCTGGGCTATGAAATCCAGCGGGCCATGGAATGCGCGCGCCGCCATCGCGATCCCCGCCGGCTGGAGGCGGACTTTCCCCACGGTTTCGGCGCCATGGTGCGCGATCTGCGCGGCTGGCGGCCGATGGACGCCGGTCGGAAATGACTTCCTTCTCTGCGCTTGAAACGACCGGGCGATCTCCGCCATAACCTACGTTTCGGTTTTTTCCATGGCCAACCCCCAGACCCCTTCGCGCTCGCTGGCCTGCCTGCTGCTGGCGCAGACCCAGGTCGTGTTGAACGACAATGCCGCGAAGCTGATGCTTGCCGGGCTGGCGCAGTTTCCGGGGATTCTGGACGCGGAGGATGTGGGTGTCGTGATCAGCCTGCTGCCGCTGTTGATGATCGCCCCGTTTATCCTGTTTTCGCCGATCGCCGGCTGGTTCTCCGATCACTTTTCCAAGTGGCGGGTCCTGCAGGTGTCGCTGCTGCTGCAGGTCGGCATTCTGCTGACCCTCACGCTCGCCCTGCAGCTGCACAACGTCTGGCTGGCGCTGGCGTTCATCTTTGTACTTGCGACGCAGGCGACGCTTTTCTCGCCGGCCAAGCGCGGTATTCTCAAGGAACTCGTCGGCTCGGAGCGTCTGCCGCGGGCGGTCGGCTGGATGGAGATGCTCACCGTGGCCGCCATTCTGCTTGGCAGTTTTGGCGGCGGGTGGCTCTTTGATCTCTGGACCCGGCAGGCAGGCAGGGATCCCTGGGGCGGGGCCATCCACGTGGGCTGGATTCTCACCGCGTTGTCGGGGCTCGCTTTCCTGGTCTTTCTCGGAGTGGAGAAGACCACGGCCGTCGGCGCCGAGCCATACCGCACCAATTTGTGGTGGCGCCATGCCGGTAACGTCCAGGAGCTTTGGCGGGCGCGTCCGCTTTTCCGCGCGGGTCTTGGCATCGTTTATTTCGGTCTGCTGGGCGCGGTCCTCTATCTCACGGCCCTGCAGGTTGGCCGTGAGCTGCACGGCGGCGACGTGGGCTCGACCACGGCCACGGGCATCATGCTCGTGTTGCTGGGGCTGGGCACGGTGGTCGGCAATCTCGGCGCCGGTTATTTCTCCCGCCGGGGGGTCGAACTGGGGCTGGTGCCGCTGGGCTGCATCGGGATGGCCGCCGGGCTGGCCCTGGCTGGTATCACGCCGCTGGCCGGCCGGCTCTTCGACGGCGCCCTCGTGCTGCTGGGCGTGGGTGGCGGCATCTTTCTCGTGCCGCTCTTCGCCTATCTGCAGGACAACGCCGGCGACTATCGCCGCGGTCGCATGCTGGCCGCCGTTAATGTACTCGATAGCCTCGGTGGCATCGTGGCCATCGGATGCTATTACGGCATGTCCCAGTTGCTCGATCTCCGGGCGCAGCAGCTGCTGCTGGTGTTGATCGTGCCGACGATGCTCGTGGGCTTTTATTCCACCTGGCTGCTGCCCGAGCCGTTTTTGCGACTGCTCATCAAGGCCGTGGCGCGGATGGTTTATCGGGTGCGGGTCAAGGGGCTGGAAAACCTGCCCGCGAACGGCGGGGCGCTGGTGATCTGCAACCACATCTCCTATATCGACGCCATCATCCTGCAACTCGCGAGCCCCCGGCGCATGAATTTTCTGGCCTTCGCGGATTTGCGACGATCCTGGTTGATCAACCTGGCCTTTCAGGTGATTGGCGTGATCTCTGTGGCGCCCCGTCAGGCCACCGGAGCCATCAAGCAGGCGGTGGAGCGGCTGACGGCGGGCGAGCTGGTGTGCATCTTCCCCGAAGGCCAGATCAGCCGCACCGGCGTGCTCATGGAACTGCACAGGGGCTTCGAGATCGTGGCGCGCAAGGCCGGTGTGCCCGTCGTGCCGGTGTTCCTCGATCGCCTCTGGGGCTCCATGTTTTCCTTTTCGGGTCAGAAATACTTCTGGAAGCATCCCCAGCGCGTGCCGTTTCCCGTGTTCGTCAACATCGGCCGGCCCATCGCCCCCGACAAGATCGACGCCATCACGGCCCGGCAGACGCTGCTCGACCTGGGCGAGGAGGCTTTTAGTGAACGGCCGGAGCTCCGGCGTCATCTCGGCCGGGAATGCGTGCGTTCGCTCGCCCGCCGGCCGTGGGAGGTGCAGATCATCGATCGCACGGGCGAACGCAGCGTGGTCAAGGCCGGCAAACTGCTGGCCGTGTCCGCCGCGCTTTCGCGCCGCCTCGCGGTGGTCATCCCCGGCCGGCGCGTGGGCATCGTGCTCCCGCCGAGTGCCGGCTGCTGCGTGGCCAATCTTGCCGTCATCCTGGCCGGCAAGATCCCGGTAAACATCAATTTCACGTCCGGGCGCGCCGCCATCGAGGCGAGCCTGCGCCTGGGCGATATCACCACGGTGCTCACCGCCGAGGCGGTGCAGAAGAAGATCGTCAACTTTCCCTGGCCGGAAAAAACCCTCGATCTCCGGAATGAGATTCTGGCCTGCGGCAAGGCCGGCATCATCAAATGGCTTGCCGCGGCCTGGTTGCTGCCGGGAGGAATGATCGCCTCATTGCTCGGCCTGCCCATGGTGGGCGATCGGGAGGAGGCGGGCCTGCTGTTCACGAGCGGAGCCACCGGCGAACCCAAAGGGGTGGCGCTCAGTCATCGCAACATCCTCGGCAACTGTGCGCAGATCTCCGCCACCGGCATCCTGCCCAAGGAGAAGTCCATCCTGGCCTGCCTGCCCATCTTCCACAGCATGGGTTTTACCGCGACCCTCTGGTATCCCATTCTGCGTGGCTGCCGGATTGTCACCATCCCGAGCCCGCTCGACACCCGGAAAATTGCGGAAGTCATCGAGGCGGAGCAGGTGTCGGTGCTCGTCGGCGCCCCCACGTTCCTGCGACCGCTGTTGAAGAAGGCCGATCGCCATGAACTGCGCTCGCTGCACTTTGCCGTCTCCGGGGCGGAGAAAATGCCGGTGGAGTTGCACGACGCTTTCAAGGAGCGGTTTGGCGTGGAACTGCTGCAGGGTTACGGCCTCACCGAGACCACGCCGGTGACCAACGTCAATCTCCCCGATCCGCCGAAGAAGACCCGCACCGCCGAATATCAGCGCGGGCACCGGCTGGGCTCCGTGGGCCGGCTGCTGCCCGGCATGACCGCCCGCATTGTTGATCCCGATACCGGAGCGGAACTGCCCCTGACGTCGTCCGGCGTAGTCTGGTTTCGCGGGCCTAATGTGTTCAGCGGCTACCTCAAGGACGAGCAAAAGACCCGGGCGGCGCTCAAGGACGGCTGGTTCATCACTGGTGACCTCGGCCGGTTCGACGAGGAGGGCTTTCTCTACATCGAGGGCCGCCTGTCGCGATTCTCCAAGATCGGCGGCGAAATGGTGCCGCACGGCACGGTGGAACAGAAGATCAACGAGGTCTACGGGATGGAGCAGACCGAGGGTCCTCTGATCATCGTCGTCGGCGTGCCGGATTCGTCGAAGGGCGAGGCGCTCGTGCTGCTTACTTCCATCGACCTCAATGGCGACGAGCTGCGGGAGAAGCTGTACACCGCGGGCCTGCCCAATCTCTGGATTCCGAAGATCATCCGCCGGGTGGAGAAGATCCCGCTCCTCGGTTCGGGCAAAACTGATTTCAAGGGCTGCCGGCAGCTGGCCTTGGAAGTGGCGAAGTAATCGTGCGCGCCAGCTTACTTTTGGCGTGCGGCGAGAGTTTGCGCCAGTGCCGTCAGGAACGCGGTGTCCCCGGGCAGGGAACGCAGCACCTGGATGGCGGCGGCGGATTGCTCCTGCGCGATCCGGCGTGAAGCTTCCACGCCATGCAGGGTGACGAAGGTCGCCTTGCCCGCCCGGGCGTCCTTGCCCGGAGTCTTGCCGAGCGTGGCGGCGTCACCCGTGGCGTCGAGGATGTCGTCCACGATCTGGAAGGCCAGGCCGAGGCTGCCGCCGGCGGTGCGCAGGGTTTCAATTGCCGCCGGCCGCGCCCCCCCGACAAGTCCGCCCATCACCAAGGGTGCCCAGATCATGCCGGCGGTCTTGCGGACATGAATCTGGTTCAGGATTTCTCCGGTCACGTCAGGGGATTTTTCGTAAAGCAGATCAAGCATCTGGCCGCCGATGAGATGGCCCGTGCCCGCGGCCTCGGCCAGCTGTCCACTGAGGGCAACGGCCAGCCGGGGGCTCGCGCGGTAGGACCTGGCCAGCAGGGCAAAGGCGTGGGTGAGCAGCGCGTCGCCGGCGAGCAGCGCCGTCGCCTCGTCAAAGGCCTTGTGGCACGTCGGTCGGCCGCGGCGCAGGTCGTCATTGTCCATGCACGGCAGGTCGTCGTGGATGAGCGAATAGGTGTGAATGCACTCCACGGCCACGGCGGCAGGCAGCGGATCGGTCCGGCCGTCTGGATCAAAGAGTTCCGCCGCGGCGAGCAGCAGCACCGGCCGCAATCGCTTGCCGCCCGCCTGCATGGAATAGCGCATTGCTTCATGCAGGCGGCCGGGAGGCAGGCTGGCCGCCGGCAGCAAGCGATCGATTCCACCCTCCACCCGGGCGACATGGTCAGCGAATCTGGTAGTGAAATCCATTGTCGGATTTTCGTGGTGGCATGCGCGTTTTCCCCTTCGCAATGCCCACCCCCAAAGGGATTGGCAAACGCTTATTCTCCAGCCGGCCCGGATTGCAACGCGGCCGCCCCCGCGGAAACCCCGAGGTGGCCGTCTAGATCGCGCGGGGCTGCCACGGGGCGGCAGAAAGAGACTCGCAAAGCCGGAACGAGGTCTTCATAAGCAGGGGCCGATTCAGTGCCATGCCGACCTACGAATATCTCTGTCAGAAATGCGGCAAAACGCTTGAGGTGTTCCAATCCATGAAGGAGGCCCCCCTCAAGACCTGCACTTGTGGCAAGAACGGCCGGATCAAACGCCTGGTCGGTCGTGGCGCCGGCATCATTTTCAAGGGCAGTGGTTTTTACGAAACCGACTACAGGCGCAGCCCGGCCAGATCGGGTGGCAACAAATCCGGCGGCAGCACTGCCGGCAAGAGTGACAGCCCGGCCGCATCGTCCGACGCGGCTCCCGTGACCCCCGTCGCACCCGCCGCCACTCCCCGGAAGTAGCGTCAACTCCACCTCACTGAAACGAAAGGGATGACATGGGTTCCCGCAAGATCGAGAAGTCTCAACATGGCCCCGGCTTGGCCGAAGTGGTGCTCGGCGCATCACTCAGTCTGAGTCTGGGCGTCGCGCTCGCCCTGGGTTATCTGCTGCTGAAACCGGCCTGGAGCGGAAAGGATCTGCCCCGAGCCCCCTCCGGCACAATCTTCTATGTCGAGGGCAGCCGGGACAGCAATTACAGCCGGCAATGGCAGCGCAAGAGACAGCTGTTTGCCGAAGGCAATTCGGTCGCGTTCAACGAGGATGAGCTGAATGCCTGGATGATGGCGGTGACCATGCCGCCCGAGCCCGAACGACCCGTGGCCGGTGCAAAGTTCTCCCAGGTCGCGGCACCGCCCTCCACCGGGTTCTTTCAGTTGAACACGCCCAATTTCCGCATCCGGGATGGTATGTTACAGGTCGGCAGCAAAGGCGCACTTAATATTGAACTGCTTGGACTCAAACGCCAGGTGATCCTGCAGGCCGCCGGCAAGTTCGAAAAAGGCGACGATGGGTTCGTCCTCGTACCTGACCGGTTCTACATCGGTTCCTTTCCGCTGCACCGGCTTCCCGGTCTGAGCAGCCAGGTGCTCGGCGTGATTATGAACCGGATGCAGATTCCGGAGGACCTCAAGGTTGCGTGGAAGAAGCTCGCCAACGTCACCGTCGAGGGGAGCACCCTGAAACTGACGATGCCGTGACGAGCGGATCCGAGGACGATCCATCCCTGTCCGCTCCCGGCCGCCCG
>Ga0265316_10002048_pt1 | contig 21221 bp, 17 predicted proteins | sample 4522metaG_FD_202092 | JGI IMG/M metagenome (GOLD analysis project Ga0265316, IMG submission 202092) | Rhizosphere microbial communities from Carex aquatilis grown in University of Washington, Seatle, WA, United States - 4-5-22 metaG | ecosystem: Host-associated > Plants > Roots > Rhizosphere >... | reverse complement strand
GTGGAAATCGTTGAAGGCGTCAAGCAGGGACAGGAAATCGTAGCGCAAGGTGCTTTCAAGTTGCGCAATAGCGCGCCGGTCAGGGTGAACAATTCTGTCAAGGTCGAGCCCCAGCTTGCGCCACGCCCCGAGAACCGCTGAGGCCCCATGAGGCTTGTCGATCTATTCATCCGCAGGCCAATTCTGGCGGTTGTGGTCAGCCTGATCATCATCATTGCCGGCCTGCAGGCCATCCGCTCGCTCAACGTGCGCCAGTATCCCAGGCTGGAGGCGGCCAGCATCGTGGTGACCACCGTGTACGTGGGCGCGAGCGCGGATCTCGTGCGCGGCTTCGTCACCACCCCACTGGAGCAGGCCATCGCCGCTGCCGACGGTATCGACTATATCGAATCCCAGAGTGTGCAGGGCCTCTCCACCATCAATGTCCGTCTCAAGCTCAATTTCGATGGTGCGAAAGCCCTGGCTGACGTTAGCACGCGCGTGAACCAGGTGCGCGCGGATCTCCCTCCCGAATCCGAGATACCGGGCATTAGCCTGCAGCCATCCGATGCCCAGACCGCCGCGATGTACCTGAGTTTCAACTCGGACATCCTGCAGGACAATCAGGTCACCGACTATCTGATTCGCATCGTGCAGCCACGCCTGACTGCCATCGAAGGCGTGCAACGCGCCGAGATCCTGGGTGGCCGCACTTTTGCTATCCGTGCCTGGCTCAAGCCTGACCGCATGGCCGCGCTCAACGTCAGCCCGACGCAGGTCCGCAACGCCTTGTCCGCAAACAATGCAGTCTCAGCCGTGGGCCAGACAAAGGGCGCGCTGGTGCAGCTCAACTTGACGGCCTCGACCGATCTGCGCACCGTCGAGGAATTTCGCAAGCTCGTGGTGCGCGAACAGAACGGAACACTCGTGCGCCTGCAGGATATCGCCGACGTCGTCATGGGCGCGGACAACTACGACCAGGACGTGCGCATGAGCGGCCAGCGCGCGGTGTTCATGGGCGTTTGGGTCTTGCCCAACGCCAACTCGGTCGACGTCATAGGCCGCGTGAACCGCGAGGTGCAACAGATCCGCGGGGAGCTGCCCACCGGCATGATGGTGGGCGTGGCCTACGATTCCACGAAGTACATCAAGAGCGCCATCAAAGAGGTGGTCACCACCCTGGCAGAGACGGTGCTGATCGTCATGGTGGTCATCTTCCTCTTCTTGGGGTCACTGCGCACAGTGCTGGTCCCCGTGGTCGCCATACCAGTATCACTCATCGGCGCTGTCTTCCTGATGCAGGTGTTTGGTTTTACCGTGAACCTGCTCACCCTGTTGGCCATCGTGCTTTCTGTCGGCTTGGTAGTGGACGATGCGATTGTCGTGGTCGAGAACTGCGAGCGTCACGTGCGAGAGGGTCGCACCCGACTGGAGGCCGCCTTCATTGGCGCGCGCGAGCTGGTGCGCCCGATCATTGCCATGACCATTACTCTGGCGGCCGTGTACGCACCTATTGGATTTCAGGGCGGGCTCACTGGAGCGCTGTTTCGCGAATTCGCCTTCACCTTGGCCGGGGCAGTGTTCATCTCGGGCATCGTGGCCCTGACCCTATCGCCCATGATGAGCTCACGGCTGCTCAATCCGGTGTATCAGCCGGGCTGGCTGCCGCGACACATCGACAGCGGCTTCGATTGGTTCAAGCGCATCTATGCGCGAATGCTTTCCGCCACCCTTCGGGCACGAGGCGCGGTGTACGCCGGGTGGCTCATGCTCACCCTCGCCGTGCTTCCCTTGTATATGTTCTCGCCCAAGGAACTTGCGCCCAATGAAGACCAAGGCGTGGTCTTCGGCGCGATGCTGGTACCACCCAACGCCACTCTGGAGCAGCTCGACCCCTTCCGCGCCGAGGTGACCCGCATCTTCAAGGAGACGCCGGAGTTCGAGAACGCTTTCCAGATTACCTTCCCGTTCCAGGGCTTTGGCGGCATGTTGGTCAAGCCCTGGGATCAGCGCAGTCGGCCGATATTTCCAATCGCCAATGAAACGAACTTCAAACTGGCCAACATCGCTGGCGTGCGCGCCCCGGTGTTCCTCCCCCCTGCCCTGCCCAGCGCCGGCCTGATGCCCATCGAGTTCGTGATCGCGTCGACAGCGGACCACCAGGAGATCACCCGTTTTGCCGACAGACTGAAGCTTGCCGCCGTGCAGAGCGGCCAATTCGCGTTTCCGCCTGATAGTGACGTCAAGATCGATCAGGCCAAGGCCGAAATTGTTCTTGATCGCGACAAGATAGCCTCGATGGGAATCAGTCTCGCTCAAGTGGGCGGCGACTTGGCGGCGATGATCGGCGGTCACTACGTGAACCGTTTCACCATCGATGGCCGCGCCTACAAGGTAATTGCGCAGGTGGAACGCGCCGGCCGGCTAACGCCGGATGATTTGCAGCGTATCTACGTCACCGGACCGAATGGGCAACTCATGCCTCTGGGCGCGGTGGCCGAGATTCAGGCAGGAATTGAACCGCGCACCCTCAATCGCTTTCAGCAGCTCAATGCCGTCAAGATCTCAGGCGTGCCGTCGCGCTCGCTTGAGAACGGATTGCGCGTACTGGAAGACGAGGCCGCGAAGATCCTTCCCCCTGGCTATCGCATCGACTACACCGGCGAATCGCGCCAGCTTCGCCAGGAGAGCGGGAAGTTCCTGCCCGCCATGGGCCTGGCCCTGGTGCTCATCTTCCTGGTGCTGGCCGCGCAGTTCAATTCCTTCCGCGATCCCTTTGTCATTCTGGCCGGTTCAGCACCGCTTGCCATGTTTGGCGCGCTCATCTTTACCTTCCTGAAATTCCAAGGCCCGCCTGGCATGACCTTCCCGCTCACTGCGGGATGGACAGTGACACTGAACATCTACTCTCAGGTCGGATTGGTGACCCTGGTCGGTCTGGTGTCGAAGAACGGCATCCTGATTGTGGAATTTGCCAACGTCCAGCAAGAGCGCGGCCTGTCCAAAATCGAGGCCGTGAAGGCGGCAGCCGCGACCAGACTGCGTCCAATCGTAATGACTACAATAGCGACGGTTGCCGGTCTTTTCCCCCTGACCCTGGTCACCGGCCCAGGCGCAGTGGCGCGCAACTCGATTGGCATTGTGCTGGTGGGCGGAATGTCGATCGGCACGCTGTTTACGTTGTTTGCCGTGCCATCGATCTACGTGCTGTTGGCGCGCGACCACCGCAAGGCGCACGCGAAAGATCTCGAGACGGAAAGAGCGGCTCAGGCGGCGACAATACCGAGAGAGGAAAGTCCGGAGTACCTACGAGGGTAGGCTCGTGATCACTTCCTCGAGCATTTGCAGACTGGCCGGCTTGGCTAGGTGGCATGCGAACCCTGCCTCAGCCGCCCGCTTTTGGTCCTCGGAGCTGGCATACCCGGTCAGGGCCGCGAGAAAGACTTTCCCGAGTGCGGCGTCACTGCGAAATGCCCGCGCCACTTCATACCCGTCCATTCCCGGCAGGCCAATATCGCAGAACACCACATTGGGCTTGAACTCACGCGCCTTCTCGATGCCCCGGAATCCATCGAAGGCCACGGCAACCTCGTACCCGCTGAGTTTGAGTGCGTCTCCCAGGCTCTCGGCCGCATCGACGTTGTCCTCGATCACCAGCACTCGCTGCCAGTGCGAGGGCGCAGGCTCAGTGGCCGAGCTGCCGGACGCAGGCTCGGCCTCTTGCCGTTCCAGCGGCAATCGAACGGTAAACTCGGCGCCGCTCCCCTCGCCACCGCTGCTTCCCTCAACCTTGCCGCCGTGCAACTCCACCAGATTCTTTACCAAAGTGAGCCCCAGCCCCAGGCCGCCGCGACTGCGGTCCAGGGTCTTGTCCGCTTGAGCGAATGGCTCGAACAGATGTGCCAGCATCTCCGCGCTCACCCCCACGCCCGTGTCGCGAACGTGTATCAGGGCTTCGCCAGTGGATGGGTCGGCCGCGACCGAAACCGAAGTGTTTCCTCCGCGTGCGGTGAACTTGACCGCATTCTGCAACAGATTACCCAGGATCTGGGTCAGGCGCGTCGGGTCGCCATTCACCCAGAGACGCTGCCCGCCGGTGTGGACTTCAAGTCCAACACCATTGTGGGCAAAGAGCGAACGATGATCCTCGGTCGTGCGCCGTACCAGCTCGCAGACATCCAGCGATTCGCGTTGCAAATTGACCTTTCCCCGCGAAATGCGGGTCACATCGAGCAGCTCGTCGACCAGTCGAGTCAGGTGAGCGGTCTGCCGATCGATGGTTTGCTGTGCCCGCCGGGCCTGGTATCCACCAGGAGCTGCTCGCTCCATGACATAGAGGCTGTTGCGAATGGGCGCGAGCGGGTTGCGCAGTTCGTGGGAAAGCATCGCCAGAAACTCGTTCTTGCGGCGATCTGCTTCTTTGAGGTCCGCTTCGCTCTGGCGCAAGGCCTCTTCGTTTTGCTTGCGCTGGGTGATGTTGTCGAACACCGCGACGAAGTGATCCTTTTTCGGGCTATAGACCACGACCGAGAACCAGATACCCAAGGGCCGAAGGTAGGTCTCGAGTTTCTCCGGTTGGCCCGTTGAGGCGACTCTGCCGTATGTCTCGAACAGCTCGGGGTTCGACTCTCTGATCCCCGGAATGACCTCGGTCACGCGCTTGCCGGCAACGTCATTTAGGCCGGTCAACCTGGTGAATGACTCATTGACGTCGAGATAGACAAAATCGTTCGGGCGGCCGGCGTCGTCGAGCAGCATGCGACAGTGGGCAAAGCCATCCGGCATATTGTGAAACAAAAGGCGATACTTGGCCTCGTCCTCAACTGTGGCGGCCCGCTGTTGGGCCCTTTGATAGAAATGTGCAACTACGCTTATCGAAATTCCCGTAGCGGCGAAGAGCACGAGGCCCACCACATCGAACGCGCGTTCGATGCGGAATTGCCCCACCGGAGGAAGAATCCAGTACCAAGACAGGATTACCGCGGTCCCTGTCGCGAGCAGGCCTGCCCGCAGCCCCCACAGGAGCGCAGCGACCAGCAACACCGGGACGAAGGTGATGTAAAGCGGCAGGGGGCCGGCGGCTGCCGAGATCTTCTGCCGGAGCAGGAAGGCAGCTGCAACCAGGGCCACGGCTCCTCCGTAGCGCACAAAGACCCCCGCCAGCGCGCCCAATCGACTCTGCGTGCGGAAGATTGCACTTCGTTGCCCCAACATTTAACCCTCCCTCCTATATTGTGGACCGGTCTCTTCCCGTGCGCACGTCGGTCAAGTCTGCGGACGACGTCCGTGGTATCCTAGGAGCGAGATGGCAGTTTCCAGCAACATCCCGCAACTTGGATCTCGCTGCCCGGATTTTCGCCTTCCCGCGACTGACGGGAAGACTTACGGTCGGGGCGATTTCGCTGGGCCGCCCGTCCTGGTGGTGATGTTCATTTGCAACCATTGCCCCTATGTGAAGGCGGTTGAAGATCGCTTGCTCGATCTGGCACGTACCTACAGCCCCCGCGGTGTTCAGTTCGTTGGCATCTGCTCCAACGACGCCGTGACCTATCCCGAGGATGGGTTCGACAAGCTGAGGGAGCGGTGGGAACTCAAGAACTACGGTTTCCCGTACTTGCACGACGAGTCGCAGGCCGTGGCACACGCCTTTGATGCCGTGTGCACGCCTGACATCTTCGTCTACGACAAGAACCAGCGTCTGGCCTATCGGGGACGCATTGACGATTCCTGGAAGGATGCCGGCAAGGTCACTCGTCGTGAGTTGGCAGAAGCGATTCAAGCCCTCCTCGACGGCAAGAGCCCGTCGTCCGAGCAGCGGCCCTCGATGGGATGCTCGATCAAGTGGAAGCAGGATTGACAGGGTCTGCTCCCCCGGCCTCTCTCAGAGATTGAATTCGCGCGTGATAGTGAAGCCCAGGACGAGGTTGTGAATGCCACGGCTGGTGTTGGCCACCAGTCCGTCGGCGGTGATGTACTGCGAGTTACTGAAAATCAGGGCGAAGGTGTGGCGATTGGTGATGATCTTCAGAGCCGATGCCAGGACCGGGTATTTCGCGTGATGGCCAGCCACGTTGAATGAAGCTTCGGCGTCCCAGGCCAGGAAGGTCTGCAATCGCACCTCCAGCGCCACCGGCACGGCCATGGCGTAATCCTGGCTGCGACTGGTACGAACATCGTTGCTCGCATTTGAGTGATAGAGCAGACCGCTCGACAGCCAAAGGCGCTCGCGCAGCGAGCGGCTGACGATGAGTTGGGCGAAGCCACCGCCCGAGTCCGGACCCTGATACATCGCATACCAGGTTCCCCCGGCGCGCACCGCCGCGTCGACGAAGTGGCGGTCGGCGTGCAGTGCCCAATACTTCGCGTCGAATTGGTAGACGTCGAATAGGTCGAGGCCATTACTCAGCCGCTGCACACCCACTTCCAGATCGTCCAAGATGCCATAGCGCAGAGTGAGCCCGATCTTGAGCAAACCAAAATCGAAGCCAAGTCCATCACGAAAGGCGTTGCTCTGGAAGGCCTCATAGGCGCGGTGGTCGACGAGGAAGTTGAGCGCGTGGGCGCGTGTAGTGCGGGCGTTCATGATGTTGACCGCGCGTTCGATGCGCGGATAATTTTCGGGGTCGAGCCACAGATTGAAGACCTGCGGATTATCGACCTGCTCAATGGTCGCCCCGGCTGGCTTTGGTGGGGGCGAGCCTTCTTGCCCTCGGGCCGTCGGGCTTGCGACGACCCACATTCCGACAGCCAGCACCACGCTGACGTGTAGAGACGCGCAGGTTACGCGCATAGGTCGCAAATCCATCCTGAGTTCCTCCTTGCCACGGGCAACCAGACCGCCCATCGCAGTCCAGCATCCAAGAAGCCGTGCGGCTCTGATGCCGCAAGCCCGTCCCTCGTTACCATTTGTTGTTCCCGCCGATGCTCCCAACACGCTTTTCTACGATTGCGCCGTTCACGCCGTGATGGCCGGCGGCGCCTGGCGCTCGGGCTAGAGGGCGCCGTGTTGTCCGACGGAGGCCTCGGCGGTCTGCATTTTCGCTCCGCCATAGGTCAATGAGGAAGCTGCGAATGCGCCGAGCAGCCGGCTAGCCAGGGCTGGCGCCTCGGCGGTTTCGTGTTTGACGAAGACATAGGCCTCGCTCCAGGGCTGCTGGGCGATGCGGCTGGCCCAGGCGTTGAGCGTCGCCGGCGTATAGTCTTCGCGGCGCAGACGCAGGTAGCCCCAGGATGTCGTGGCTTGCAACGGAGTTTCCAATTTCTCGGCTTCGGCAACACACAGTGCGGCCCCGGCGGCTCGCAAGGTGGCGTAGACATCGTCACTGAACCAAGAAGCGTGACGGAATTCGAAGGCAGGACGAATTCCTTGCCCGACCTGTGCCAACACCGTCAGGAAGGTCTGCAGCCGCTCCAGATCCTTGTGCAGCCACGGCGGCAACTGGAACAGCACCGGGCCCAGCTTGCTGCCCAGGGACACGGCCCCTTTGGCGAAGCGCTCAACCGCGCTCTCGGCGTCGTGCAGTCGCAATTCGTGGGTGATGCGTCGGTTGCACTTGAGCGCGAAAACGAAATCAGCCGGCGTGGCGGCCGACCAGTGTTCGAGCAGAGTCGCGCTGGGCATGCGGTAGAAGGTGTTGTTGATTTCCACCGTCGGGAGTTGCTGCGCGTAGAAGGCCAGCATATCGCCCGCAGGAAGTTTCTCCGGGTAGAACGACCCACGCCAGGGCGGGTAACTGAAACCGCTTGTCCCAACCCACACCCGCATCGCCGTCCTCCTTCTAGCCCCGTGAGGCATGCGCCTTGGGCCGCGCGCTATGTGAAGGCGCGGACCGAGCCGGCTTGCGTTCAGTCTCGCGCACGCCCGTCGCTGCCGGCTGGCCGCGCGCCGCCAGGCTGGCCTTGAGCGCCTCCATCAAATCGATGATCTGTGCGGGCTGCTCCGGCGCGGCTGACACCGACACCTCGTGGCCCGCCACCTTGCGTTCGATCTCGGCCTGCATGCGCTCGCGCACGTCGTTGCGATACGCCGCCGGGTCGAAGCTATCAGACGCAATCTGCTCCACCACCTGGCTGGCCAGCTTCAGTTCAGCCTCGCTCGCCTGACCCTCGGGAATTGGCACCTCGGCCAAAGGGCGCACCTCATCGGCGTACAGCAGTTGCTGCATCACGAGCCCACTGCTGCCCGGCTGCGCACCCGCAACCGGTCGCAACATCACCAGGTACAGCCTGTCATGGGCGGCGTAGCGGGCGATGGCAGCACGGCCACTCTGGCGCATCACCTCTACCAGCAAACGGTAGGCCTTCTCGCCGCCCTTGTCCGGCGCCAGGTAGTAGGGACGGTCGAAGTAGATTGGATCGACCTTGTCCGCGGGCACGAATTGCGCAATGGCAATGGCCTGGGTTGCCTTCTCCTCCAGGGACTTGATCTCTTCGTTGGTAAAGGTCACGTACTGGTCCTTGGCAAATTCGTAGCCCTTGACCATTTCCTCGCGCGGCACCACCTGGCCATCCTTGGCGCACAGGTATTGCTGATGCAACCGCGAGCCGTCCTTTGCATGCAACAGGTGAAACGCAATTCCGGCTGACGGCTGCGTCGCCGGATACAGCTTCACTGGAATTGAAACCAACCCGAACGAGATGGTTGCACCCGCCATTGCCCGCGCCATGCTTTAATCGTAGCGCACGCTTGCAGCGAGGCACGCGCAGCGTTTGCGCAAAAAGGTTCTCTTGCCTCTCCAGGATTATCGCGCCAAACGGTTTCCAGGCCGAACCAATGAGCCGTTTGGCGGCGGTTCTGGTCCGGGCAGGTTGTTTGTCGTCCACAAACACGCCGCGCGCCGTTTGCACTACGACCTGCGCCTGGAAATGGAAGGCGTGCTGCGCTCCTGGGCAGTACCAAAGGTCCCCAGTTTCGACCCGGCCGAAAAGCGCCTGGCAGTGCAAGTGGAGGATCACCCCATTGAATACGGATCCTTCGAGGGCGTGATTCCTGCGGGCAACTACGGCGCTGGCCCGACCATCGTATGGGATCGCGGAACCTGGACACCGCTTGACGATGTGGAGCAGGGCCTGGTCAAGGGCAAACTGCGTTTCACCTTTGCCGGATACAAGTTGCGCGGGGCCTGGTCGCTGGTGCGTCTGGCAAAGAGCCAGAAGGACTGGTTGCTCATCAAGGAACGCGATGCCTACGTCGTTCGCGGCGGCGAAAGCAGCCTGCCCGAGGCTTCAGTGCTGTCCGGGCTGACCATCGAGGACCTGCGCGATGGCTCGCCCCGCTGGGCCGAGGTGCGCGCGCAGGTGGAGAAGCTGCCGCCTTCCCCGCTGCGGGCCGATCAGGTGCAGCTGATGCTGGCCGAGACGCGGCCGCAGCCCTTTTCCGAGCCAGGCTGGCTCTTCGAGATCAAGTACGACGGCTTCCGCGCGCTGGCCGCGCATGAAGGTGGACGCGGCAAGTTGCTCTACCGGCATGGCAGCGACGCCACGGCTCTGTATCCCGATCTGGCAGCGGCCCTGGTCGCGTTGCCCACTGACGTCGTCCTGGACGGCGAAATTACAGTGTGCGACGAGCAGGGTCGGCCCAGCTTCGAGCGCCTGCAGCGCCGGGCCCTGCTCACTCGGCAGCCCGACATCGAGCACGCGGCCCTCAGCCTGCCTGCCAGTCTGTTCATTTTTGATCTGCTTGCTTTCGAGAATCGCGATTTGCGCTCATTGCCGCTATCCGAGCGCAAGGCGCTGCTCAGCCGGCTGCTGCCCACGCTGGGACCGTTGCACTACGTGGACCATATCGAGACGCGTGGGCAGGAAATGTTCGAGGAGATCGCGCGACTTGGTTTGGAGGGCGTGATGGCCAAGCGGGCCGAGTCGCTGTATCGCGCCGGCCGCTCGTCTGACTGGTTCAAGATCCGGCGCGATCGCAGCGCGGATTTTGCGGTGGTGGGCTACACCGCGCCCCGTGGTCTGCGCAGCGGGCTGGGCGCGTTGCACCTGGCAGCGCAGGAGTCGGGCGCGCTGGTGTACATGGGACGCGTGGGCAGCGGCCTGGCCGAAAAAGATCTCACGAGCCTGCCGCAGGAACTGCACGACGACGTGCAGGCCGAGCCCCCTTGCTCGGGGCCAGTTCCGCGCGGCCGAGAGCATACCTGGGTGAAGCCACGCCTGGTATGCGAGGTTCGCTACAAGGAGATCACCAGCGACGGACTTCTGCGCCAGCCGACCTTCCTGCGCTGGCGCACGGACAAGCGGCCCGAGGAATGTGACCGCCCGCAGGCGCAGGCCGAGCCACCGCTGGCCAAGCCAGAGGTCGAGAAGCGAATCGCCTTCACAAATTTGGCCAAAATCTTTTGGCCGGCCGAGGGACTTACCAAGGGCGATCTCATTGACTACTACCGCGCCATTGCGCCATGGCTGCTGCCCTATTTGCGCGACCGGCCCCTGGTGCTGACCCGCTATCCCGAGGGAATTGCCGGGCCATCGTTCTTTCAAAAGGACGCGCCCGCCTGGTCGCCCGAATGGGTGCGCCGGGTGCGCATCTGGAGCGACGAGCGCCAAGGCGAGCTGGAGTATTTCCTGTGTGACGACGTGGAATCGATTTTGTACCTCGCCAATCTGGGTACCATTCCGCTGCATGTGTGGGCCAGCCGGGTCGGCTCTTTGGAACGGCCCGACTGGTGCATCTTGGATCTCGATCCCAAAGACGCGCCCTTTGCCCACGTCGTGCAGCTGGCCCGCTCTATCCACCAACTGTGCGAACGCATTCAGTTGCCCTGCTTTGCCAAGACCAGCGGCGGCAGTGGATTGCACGTTCTCATTCCGCTCGCCGGCCAGCTTACTCACGCCGAGTCGCGCACTCTGGCGCAACTGCTCGGCCAAGTGATGGTTCGCGATCATCCCGATCTCACCACCCTGACCCGCGCCGTTGCCCAGCGCGCCGGCCGCGTGTATCTGGACTGCCTGCAAAATGGACACGGCAAAACCATCGCCGGCCCTTTCAGTGCGCGCGCAGTCCCCGGCGCCCGGGTGTCCATGCCACTGCGCTGGTCCGAAGTGAATGCTCGCCTGGATCCCGCGGCCTTCACCATCAAGACCGCGCCCGCCCGCATGAAACGGCTGCGCGAAGATCCCCTGGCGCCAGTACTGAAGCTGCGCCCCGATCTGCCGCGGGCGCTGGTCTTGCTGGAGGCCGTGCTCCCTCACCGATTGGGGAATAGGTCGTTCAACAGATCCGTAAAGGCTTGAAACGAGCGCGCGTCGGCCTTTTCATTGTAGGCTGCGCCGGTTTTGCTATCGGATCCGGCGCTAACGTCGGTGAAGCTGTGGACGGCCCCGCCATAGACCGTCATTTGCCAGTCCACGCCGTTCGACCGCATCTCGTTCTGAAACCCGGAAATATCCGATGCCTTGACATAGGGATCGTCCGCGCCCTGCAGGATGACCACTCTGGCTTTGATGTTCTTGCCGTCGGCAGGATTGGGACTGTCGAGTCCGCCGTGAAAGCTGACCACGGCTTTCACGTCAGCGCCCGCGCGCGCGAGTTCGATCACGCCCGTGCCCCCGAAACAGTAACCGACGGCAATAACCTCACTGCCATCGACGCCTTTTTGTTCGCGCAGGACTTCCAATCCCCGCAGCAGGCGTTCGCGGAAAAGCTTGCGGTCGCTCTTGTACTTGCCCGCCAGCACCATGGCTTCTTTCGCCTCTTTGGCGCGAACCCCTTTGCCGTACACGTCGACCGCGAGCACAGCAACTCCCAGCCTCGCCACTCGCTCCGCCTGCTTTTTGGTTTCATCGGAAATCCCGAGCCAGTTGTGCACCAGCAGAACTCCGGGAACCTTGCCCTTGCTCGCCTGGGGATACACGAACAATCCCTCGAAGGTCTGGTTGCCCATCTTGTACTCGACGGTCTTGCTCTTGACCGCGACAGTTCCCGCCGATGCCAGGGATGTCGTCGCTAGCACGAACCCAGCCGCCATGGTCGCTGCGATGATAGTCATTTCCTCCTCCTTGCCTCTGCTGGTAGATGCCACAGGGAGGCTACAGGTGACGATGGTTGCGTGACGAAGACAAGCTCTCCCGATTCTGGTGGAATAGCCGTCAGGCGGCAGATCGCGGGACGCGCTGCCTCCCGACACGATACTCAGCTCCCTCTGCCGTTGGTTCGACATCCAAGGACAGAGGGAAGAGAGAGAACAGGTTCAATCATGGGCAAGATGGTGGGCGGTGACGTCGAGAGCGGGCTCGCCGCGCCGAAGTCCGTGACCGAAGCGGTTCGGGGACCAGCGGGATAGGAACATGAAGAAGTCGGGCACGAGCCAAGGCCAGTCGGCACCGGAGCTCATCTCGAAAAGAATCGCCGAACTCGGGGACTGGCGCGGGGAAACCCTCAGCAGAATGCTCAAGCTCATAAAGGAGGCAGATCCGGATGTCGTCGAGGAATGGAAGTGGATGGGCACGCCGGTCTGGTCGCATGACGGCATCATCTGCACAGGCGAATCCTACAAGAAGGTGGTGAAGCTTACCTTCGCCAAGGGCGCGTCCCTGAAGGATTCGGCCCGTCTCTTCAACTCGAGTCTCGACGGAAACGCACGCCGTGCGATCGACATCCACGAGGGAGAAGAAGTCGACGAGTCCGACTTCAAGGCGCTCGTTCGTCAAGCAGTCGCCCTCAACAGCTCTGGCAAGTCGAAACCTTCGAAAGAAGCGAAGAGGTAATCCACTTGCTGCGGCAGAACGTGTCCGAGCCACACAGCCGGCCACGCTGCCAAGAACTGCAGTGGAGAACTGCAGCGGCAGCCGTGGCCGGTCTATCTATTTGCACAGGCCGGCTTGTTGCCACCCTGACAGGACTTGCAGGCACACGGCATCGCCATAGATAGTCAGCTGTGAACAGGTCTGCTGGTAGGCGGCGGCCTGGGCGCCAGCCACGAGTACGTCGCAGCAGCTTGCAAGCGCCGCGCAGTTTGTGGTTGCTGTGTCGGTGCTGGTGTTGGTAAGCGTTGCCGTGCTGGTGAGCGTTGCCGTGCTGGTGAATGTCGCCGTGTTGGTGAGCGTTGCCGTGTTGGTGAATGTCGCTGTGTTGGTGAATGTCGCGGTGTTGGTGAATGTCGCCGTGTCGGTGAATGTCGCCGTGTCGGTGAGTGTGGCTGTGTTGCTTCCCGTCCCGGTCGCGCAGGCGGGGGCAGTGCACGTTGAGCCGAGTATACACGCTTGCACGGCTTGGAACGCGTCTAGACAGCTTGCATTGCCCGCTAGTTCGGTCGTGTAGCAGTTGGTGTCGCAGGTAGCTCCTGTGGAGTCGCAAGGACAGGCTTGCTGGCAGGCGATATAGGGGCCACACGGACCAGAGTGAGTCCCACTCGCGTAGCCGCTGCCAAAGGCCGCTTTGAGCTGGGTGTCGCATGCGGTTTCAAGGCACTGCTCGTAAGCAGTCTCGCCGGGGCAAGTACCGCTCGATGTCGAGCCCGTGCATTGGCCGGTCACTGAGTTGCGGCCATTGTCGTTGGTGGTGCCGCTATTGCCGCCGCTGGCGCTTCTGCCTGCGGCGTTGCCAGCGAGGCCTCCACTACTGCCGCCTGCGGCGTTGCCACCTGGTCCTCCACTACTGCCACCTGCAGCGCTGCCGCCTAGGCCTGCGCTGCTTCCGCCGGCGGCGACGCCTCCGCTGCTCCCGCCCAAACCGCTGCTCCCGCCGCTGCCGCAGGCTGCGGCGACTAGGATCCCCGTGCCAAGACAAAGTGCAAGTACTCGCATGTGACTCCCCCTTCCATTTCGGCACGCCCCGTCACACTCGACGTCTTGGCATGCAGCCCACCCGCCGACGCCACGGAGTATGTCGCTAGCAATTGGATGCCTGGAAAAACTCTCCTGTACCAATCGATTGCCTGCCGCCATAGACCCGTATTAGAGACCGCGAAACTGGCTGGGCAGCGGAATTCCCTGGCAGCCGAAGAAGACCTGAATCAGCTGGTAAGTTCCAGCTCTGATGCCGTCGCAGTAGCTGCCATTGAGTGTAATTGTCAGATTGTCCATTGCCAGCGAGTAGCCATTTGACTGGTCGAGCGGCACCTTGGTGCCATTGTCCAAGTACACGCCAAGGTTCCCCGGATCGGGCGGAGATGCGGCCATCGTGAACACGCAACTCGCCACAGTGCCAACGATGGTGCCGAGCGCCGTGGTCAGCTGGTCCGGGGAGTTCGCGGGAAAATACTTCCCCGTTCCGCCGGCCGCGGCGAAGGCGTCCAGGTTGCCGGCCGACGGTCCGATACCGATTACGTACGTCTTGATGTCGCTGCCGGGTGCGGCTGCGGCGGCGATGGCTGCGGCGGCGTTGTTGACCGAGGTCGTCGTGACATTGCCGGATGTCCCGGGATCGCAATTGGGCTGGCCGTCAGTGGCAAGGAGAATGTAGTGAGGCCGGCCATCGTTCAACGTATTGAGATAGGCGACCGCCGCGTTGACGGCAGCAGTGGTTGGAGTCGCGTTCCCAGGCATCGTCCCGGCAATCGCCGCCTGGATCTGAGCAGCGGTTGCAGGCACCGGAACATCCGCCCCGGGGTTCACGGTGCAGGTCCCCCCTCCTGGTGACGTGAAGAACTTTAGGCCCCACTGTAGGCCGGCTGGCGAAGCGCCAACAACCTGATTGACCGCTGCTGTCAGCGTGGGCCATCGCGGTGTGCAGTTGGCAGGAGCACCCCTGCCACCGCAGAGGGCTTTGGAGGCGATGTCGTCGTCCATCGATCCCGAGCGGTCCAGAACCAACAGAAGATCCGCCGGTTGTGTCGTCGGGTTTTGCGTCTGCATCCCGCAATTCGCGTCAGGGGCGGCCGGCACCATAGCGGCGTCGCCGCTACCAACGCTTCCGCCGGCTCCGCCGGCTGGCAGTATAGTTACGATAGCGCTCTGGCTATCTGCGCCGTTCCCGCCTCCTCCCCCTGCGCCGACATTGGTGCTACCTCCTCCGGGGCCGCTGCTGGCGCTGCCTCCCGCTAAAGGGCTGACCGGGGCGAGGTCCGACACACAGTCCGTCAACGAGGCGCTGACGAACACGTAGGCCATCATCCCAATTAGGCTCCCGCCGACGCTGGCTCTTCTCATTTTGCCTCCTTGGGTCTCGCCAATTGGATGCCGGGCGTGGCGTTTGGAATCCCACAAAACTGACGCCGTTTCCCGGCTCCGAGCGCGAGGGGACGATTCGCCGCACCCGGATGGCGACAGCCGAGCGCTCGCCATAGGCCGCTGTCGCGACGGTGATTCAGATTTTCGTCGCTACCAGCACATCGCCTTCGGGGTCGGGGCGGGTAGTGCGGCCGAGGCTGGCCTCTTCCATCCAGGTCCGGTATTCGCGCTCGGTATAGGTGTTTCCGTGCTCGGTGCCCACCAGCATGTTGAGAGCGAAGATGGCCGCGTGCAGGGGCGCGGTGCGATCTTCCTGCAGGATGAACTCGCGGATCACGAGATGGCCGCCTGGCAGCAAGGCCCGGGCGCAGCGCTGGATGAGAGCGCGGTTCTCGTCTTCGCCGAACATGTGGCAGACAGCGGAGAGCAGCACCAAGTCGAAGCCTTGGCCGAATTCAGCGGTTCGCATGTCTCCGGGCCGGACTCGGACACGGTCCTGCAGGCCCGCCTCGCGGATGTACTCCTCGGCCAGCGGCACCACCGCACCCAGATCCAGAATTTCTGCGCGCAGTTCGGGACACGCCTTGACAAAGGCAATGGAGAAGGCGCCCGATCCGCCGCCCACGTCGAGCATTCGCCTCGCATCGTGGATGCCGGAAAGGCGCACGGTCTCATCCGCGCTGTCCCGGGCGCGCGCGTGCATGGCGGCGATGAACGCGCGGGTGCGCGCTTCAGGGAAGCTCTCGGGACCTCGCGACTGCACCGCCCTGCCCGACTTCACGCACTCGGTGAGGGTGGACCAGGTACTCCAGAGATGAACCGTGTGCAACAGACCCGCGCGCGCAAATCCCAGCGTCTTGGACTCCGCCGTGCAGCGGAAGACGGCATCGCGCTTGCACAAAGCGCCCACCGCCACCAGCGCGTTCAGCAGCATCTCGGTGGCGCGAGCATCGGTGGACAGTCTCCCGGCGACCTCAGCCGCAGTGGCGCCTTCGCCGAGCGTGGTGAACACGTCCAGTTCCAGGGCCGTGAGCAGCACGCGACTTTCCTGAAAAGCTCGGGTCGACTGCATCAAACTGGCGAGCGACTTTCCCATGGTGTGCCTCCGCGGATGAGTATATTGGTTCGGCATCGCTGGTCGTGGACTGGGCGGTGGACATCGGGGACCGGGTCGAGTGTCTAGCCACGGCCAAGCCAGACGGCGCCTTCGAGAGCAGACATCTTCTTGTCGAAGGTCACGGTGATTGCGCCCTCGGAACGGTGGCGGGCGTGAATCAGGCGGTCAGCCAGACCGGCGCCGGCACTGGCATCAAGAGCGGTCACGGCCTCGGGCGGCACGACCGTGACGATTCCCGAACCAGCCATCTTGCGCAGGTGCGACCGCGCTTCGTCCTTGGCCAGGCCGTAGTGGTGATGGAGAGCAAAGTACGCCTCGGCCACCACCAGATCGGTCACGATCACTGTTTCGGCTGCGGCATGCGCGCGTTCGATACGACTGCGAGCCAGATGGGCTTCCGTGGCAGGCTGACCGGTGAGCAGTCGCAAGACCACCGACGTGTCGAGGCCGATGCTCACGGCCGCTCTCGCTTCCGCCCACGCGCGATGGAGGCACGAATGGCTGTCATGTCGTGCGAGGCGTTCGCCGGAACGGACGCCGCCCCGATCCACGACCAGTCGACCTTGTGCGGCCTCATGATCCAAAGCGTCTCGCCCCCGAGAACACGCCGCTCAAGCGCGATCTCGTCGCCGGGGTGAACATCGAGCTCCTCACAAAGACTGCGCGGCAGGGTCGCTTGCCGCTTGGCTGTCAGCTTGATTGCGGCCATGAATGAAGACTAGCACGAATGCCTTACCATTGACCAGGCCAGTAAGGCGAGCGCCAGAACTACACCACAATCGAAGCTGATCCCGCCGACCGCGGGGCTGCCATGACCGGCTAGGGTTAGCACGGCCTGGCCCGAAGGCCTACCTGCCCTCGACATCCAACTCCTGGTGGGTGCTCCCGCGCCTGGCTGTGCTAGATCCTACGCAGTCGGCGCCTTGTGATTCGGCGACGATGTGGAAGGAGCGTGTTCCCATGTTCAGGATCGATCGTGTTGCCTTCGCCTCTGTGGTTGGTGTGTCGGCTTTTCTGCTATCTTCTGTGGCCATGTCTCAGCTCGATCTGCCCCGTCCCAGTCCTTCGTCCAAGGTGTCCCAGGTGGTGGGGCTAACCGAGATATCGGTGGACTACAGCAGCCCGGCGGTCAAGGGCCGGCCAATCTGGGGCGGCCTGGTGCCGTACGATCAGATGTGGCGGACGGGCGCGAACCAGGCCACCAAGATCAGCTTCAGCAAGGACGTGGTCTTCGCAGGCAAGCCCGTGCCGACTGGAACCTACGCGCTCTTCACCATCCCGTCCAAGGACGCGTGGACCGTTGTGCTCAACAAGAAGGCCGATCAGTCGGGCACAGCACGGGACTACAAGCCCGAACAGGATCTGTTGCGCGTGAAGGCACAGACCAAGGCCGCGCCTTTCCGTGAACGCATGACGTTTGTCTTCACGGACTTCACCGACGACGAAGCCGTGCTCAATCTGGAATGGGAGCGACTGTCCGTGTCCATTCCCATCAAGGTCCACACGGCCGAGCAAGCGCTGGCCAACATCACCACCGGCATCGACGGCACCTGGCGAACCTTTGCCTTTGCCGCGCGCTACATGCTGGAGACCAAGAAGGACTACAACACCGGCCTCAAGTACATCGACCAGTCGCTGGCCATCAAGGAAGATTGGTTCAACCTCTGGATCAAGGCGTCGCTGCTCGCTGCCAAGGGCGACTACAAAGATGCCTACGGCCTGGCCGAAAAGGCCTACAAGCTTGGCCAGAAGGCGGAGTTCTTCTTCTTTGAAGCTGACGTGAAGAAGGCACTCAGCGAGTGGAAGAAGAAGTTCTAGCGCCGCCGACCAGGCGACGATAGACCGCCTGGTAGCGATCCACGGCCGGTTCCAGTTGGAAATGCTCCTCGGCCCGGCTTCGCGCTGCGCGCGACATGCGCGCGTGAAGATCCGGGTCGGCGAGCAAGTCGCGTACGTGCTTTGCCATGGCTTCGATATTTCCCACCGAAGCCAAGAATCCAGTCTGGCCGTCGCGCACGACCTCGGGTAGCCCGCCCACGTTGGAAGCCACCACGGGCACGCCACAAGCCATCGCCTCCAGCGCACCCAGCCCGAAGCTCTCGGTCTCGCTGGGCAACAGGAACACGTCGCTCACTTGCAGGACCTTCGCCACGTCCACGCGCTCGCCGAAGAACGTCACGTCGTCTGCCAACCCGAGAAGACTGACCAACGCCTCGACGTGTGAGCGTTCCGGGCCATCGCCAGCCAGGTGCAACTTCGCCGGCATCTCGCCGCGCACGCGCGCGAAGATGCGCACCACGTCCTCGACCCGCTTGAGCAAACGGAAATTCGAGACATGGGTGACAACCGGCCTGGCGGCCGGCGCCTCGGCGTCGGCCGGGCAAAACCGACCTGTGTCGACGAAGTTGGGAATCACCTCGATGCGGCTCTCGCGTGGCAGGTCGAGTTGGCGGTGGGCCTCCTCGGCCAACCAACGCGAAGGCGCGGTGATGCCATCGCCGGCCAGAACCGCAAAACGCACGAGCGAAGTGAACTTGGGATTCGCGCCAATGCGGGTAACGTCCGTACCGTGCAGGGTGGTGAGAATCTTGGGTGCAGCGGCGCCCAGAACTTGGCGGGTCAGATAGGCGCCGAACGCGTGAGGCACGGCGTAGTGCACGTGAAGCAGATCCAGCTTGTCGGTCTGGGCCACCTCGACCATCTCGGCGGCCAAGGACACCGCATACGAGTTTTGGGCCGGCACGGGATAGTTGAGCGCAGCGACGGGATGAAAGGAAATTCCTGGGCAGGAGAGGTCGAGGCGCGCGGGCGGCTGGTCGCTAAAGAACACGACATGGTGGCCCCGCCGTGCCATCGCCATTCCGATTTCCGACGCAATCACGCCGCTGCCACCAAAGGTCGAGAAGCAGGCCACCCCGATGCGCAAGGGGTCCGCACTCACGGCAGAAGCTCCAGTATGTCGGTGGCAAAAGCACCCGCCTGCTCCAGCCGCTCGAACACCAGGCGCTTGAAGACCACGGGTCCCAGGCGGCTGGCCAGCCAGGGCCAACCATAGAAGCGCTCCTGCGCAACCCCGCCGGGATTCAGGACCATTTCCAGCTTCTCAATCCTTCGCTGCGTGGCTTCGTCGCGCTCGACAAGGCCGCGGGCGTAGCGCCCGATGAGCTGTTCCAGGGCATGGGCCACACTATCCCGCGTGCGCTGCGCCGGTCGGCGCAAGGGCTCGCCGGTCGCAGAAATAGCCGATGCGATTTCCTCCACCACGGGCAGGATCTGCCGCGCCACCCGATCGCGCAGTTCTTGCGGATCGGGCGAGCCGGCTGGGACTGCGGGATGCAGCCGGGCGCGGATGTCACGCGAAGGTTGAGCCAGATCAGCAGCGACCAGCCCCGCCTGCTCCAGCCAGCGGCGCGTGCGAGCGTCCACGCAACGAAAGCGCGCGCGCGGAACCAGCAGCGGGGGCACGACGCCGAAATGCTGGTACAGCGGCCCCAGCTCGGCGAAGTAGTTGATCTCGCCCGGGCCGCCCACGTAGGCCACGGTCGGCAACAGCGCGTCCTGCACGATGGGGCGCAACAGCGCAGACGTGGAAAACCGCAACGGCTCGCGCGCAAGCAGGTCGAGCAATTCGGCGTCAGCCACGGTTGCCGTGGTCCCGGCCAATGCCCACGCCCCTGCCCCCATAGGTGCTTCCGGAGTTTCACCACAGAGAGCACGGAGGCCACAGAGGCCGGAGGAAAAGGGTTTCGGATCCGGATCCAACCCTTCCTTTCCCTCCGATCCGTCTCTGTGCTCTCTGTGCTCTCTGTGGTGAAACTCCGGGGCGGACTCGCGGGACAAGTTGTGGTTAGCACCTATGTCCCCTGCCCCGTCGCTTGCCCTCTTCTGCAAGCGAAAGCGCGGGCCGGCGGCGGTGCCCTCGTGAAAGAACACCAAGGCACAGGAACGCACCGGAACCTGTGTGGCGAATCCCGCTGCCGAAAGCGCAGCCTGGCGGTCTTGCAAAAGCCGTTCGATCACGTCCGCGTCTTCGAGGCACGACCGGTATATGGGCGCAGCCAGCGCGGCGATGCGCGGGTCGCGCGGGTCGAGAAAGAGCAGCCCCTCGTCGGCAAAGAGAGTCGCTAGCACCCCGGCGAACGCCGCCGCGAGAGACCGCCCCGGCCGATAGTGCGCCCGCAAAAGCGCCAGCACCTCTTCTGCTCCTGGCTGGCCATCCATCAGAGAAGCCAGCTGGTCGAGCACGCCGTCTATGTCTGCACCCAAACACCGATGCGCCACGGACACGCGGGCCTCGCCGACCTCGGCCACTTGTAACTGCACCGGCTGCCCGTCCGATCCTGCCACGGTGCAGGTGCGGATCTCGGCGAAGTCGTGGTCCTCGGTTTGCAGCCAGAAGAGAGGCACGCAGCGGATCCCGGATTCGGCCTCGATGGCCCGTGCCACGGCAACCGCCGAGGCTGCCTTGTAGAAGGTGTAAAGCGGGCCGAGAAAGAGCCCCACCTGCTGCCCTGTCGCCACGACAGCGGCGCCGCCCTTTGCCAGGGCATTCAGATTCGCCTCGCGGGCCGCGCTGGCGGGCAAGGCGGATTGCTGCTCGCGCAGGACATCCAGCAGGACGGCCGGCACCTTGCGACCTGCCGCCCGTCGGGCGACCCTTTGCCGTTCGACCGGGTCGCGAAACCCCGGCGCAAAGAACGCGTGTGCAGCAGGCTCACCCGCGAGGTAGGAATCAGAAAATGCGTGGCCCACTTTTGGCGTTGAGTATACTCGGCGGACATCATTCGCGCTGGGCAAGTCGTCCCTCGCCCCGAGCTACCTTCGTCTTTCTCCTCGCTCTCCTTGTCCTGCTCATGACCACTTTCTCGCCCAACCAAGCGCAAGCGGGCCCAGCGGAATTGGACAGCGCGCAGATCCAACTGGCCCTGCGCAAGCTCGGCGTGGTGGGCAGCGTGCTCTACATCGGCGCGCATCCCGACGACGAGAACACCAACCTGCTCGCCTATCTTGCCAA
>Ga0265316_10002046_pt1 | contig 21237 bp, 16 predicted proteins | sample 4522metaG_FD_202092 | JGI IMG/M metagenome (GOLD analysis project Ga0265316, IMG submission 202092) | Rhizosphere microbial communities from Carex aquatilis grown in University of Washington, Seatle, WA, United States - 4-5-22 metaG | ecosystem: Host-associated > Plants > Roots > Rhizosphere >... | reverse complement strand
CCTGTTTCTTCCTCATCCTGAGTAATAATTTTTTCAGCTTCAGCAGGCTCAATAGGTGCCGGTTTGAAATCGGGCATATCAACTGGAGTAATTAGTTGATCTACGCCCATACCCTCGTTGCTGGTTCCTAAATTAACTTCAAGTCCCATCCCGGGTCCACCGCCACCTTCAGGGTAAGGAGGGATAGGTGTTGTAAAATGAATCCAGAGAAGAATAAGAAAAATGATTGTAAAAACAATGATTGTTCTTATAGATGCGTATACTTTATGTTGAACACCCAGGTACATAAATTTATGCGTTAGGCGCTTTAGTGGCTAAAATCATTTTAATTTTTAGTTTGTTGCCAATTTGCAAAACATTTACCAATTCCTGCACCGGAATTTTATTATCGCACCTTATAACCACGGTTACATTATCGACGTTCTTTATCTGGCTGTTTAATTCCTTTTCAAGCAAATCGAAAGCTACTTCTTTATTATTAATATAATATCGCAAATCCTTTGTGATAGAAATTGAAATTTCAGTTTTCCTTACTGTTTGATGATATTTCGAATTTGGCAATGTAAGCTTAATAACACTGGGACTGATAAGTGTGCTTGTTATCAGAAAGAACAGCATTAGAAAAAACATGATGTCGCTTAGTGATGAAGTGAAAACTTCAGCCCTGAATTTACTTTTGTTTCTTAAGTTCATTTTGCAGGTTCTTGAAGTAAATCAATAAAATTCATCGCATTAAATTCCAGTTTATGCACCACTTTTTCAATCATCACATTTATCCAATGATAAAACAGAAAAGCTACTATACCTACCAGCAAACCAGCCGCGCTACAAACCATTTTTTCATACAGACCACCAGCTATAATTCCAATACTGATATTGTCAGCTAAAGAAATATTATAAAATATTCTTATTACTCCGGCTATAGTACCTATAAAACCAAACATGGGTGCAATACCGGCAATAACACCAAGCGTAACAAGATTTTTCTCCAGGTTATATACTTCAAATTTGCCAACAATTTCAATAGCATCTTCGATCTCTTTTATCGGTCTGCCAAGCCTTTTTATACCTTTTTCGATCATGCGTGCCACTGGTCTGTCAGTACTTCTGCATAAATTCATGGCAGCATCAATTTTTCCTTCATGGATATAATCTCGAATTCTGTCAATAAAATTGTTTTCAAATTGTGCTGCTTTTTTAATGGCAAAATACCGTTCGAAAAAAACATAAACGGCTACAACTGCCATAAAAACAATGGGTATCATTAACCAGCCCCCTTTCATAGTCAAATCCCATAAAGACATGGATGATTCACTTTTGACCCCTGCGGCAATTTTTGTTGCTGTATCAGCAACATTATTTTGTAAGAAGATTAATAATAGATTCATAATTGAAATATTAATTCAGGTTTTATAAAAATGAGCTACTTTGACTTTTTTGTAGTGTCAGCAGGCTGTTTAATGGTTTTAATTTTTTTCTTACCAAATAGTAAATGATAGTATCTCCTCACCAACTCACCAAATGTACTAAATTCTTCGCGGTATTGCAAACCTATTCCCTGCGTATAAAGCGCTGATTCATCTGTAATTTGATCATTGGCCCGATTGAACACTTTCAGCATTAATTTGCCATTTTCAGTAAGTTTAACATCAACATTAACATCACCTACAAGGTTCTTAGTATTGGCATTGGGATTTCCACTTGTTGTAGTAACCTGGTTTGCCTGATTCCCGACGACATCCAGGTTGCCATTGATACTGACCCTGTCATTCAATAATTGGGTTGACATAGCAACTTCAACCTCTTCATTTGTAATATTCTTATCCCCTGGTCTGTATGAGAGACCTATATCAAAATCTTTGCTAACCTGAGAAATCCAGTTACTAAACTGGTTCGATAACATTTCATATGAAGTAGTAGTTGCCATCTCCTTGCTAATCAAGCTTGGTGATGCAGCAAGCGGATTATTAGAACTTGTCCGCTCAGGACTGGTACTTGGCATAAAATTATTCGTTACCAACAACATAAAAAATTGCGTACTCAAAGCTTCATCTGTATTTATAGCATCCCTCACACTATTGCGTGTTTCTTCGCTTGCATTAGGTAAATATATTTCATTCCTGATATCGGGATGCAGTAACTTTCCTTTTAAATAAAGTTGACACTCAATAGGTATTCTCTTCTTAAATTCCGGGCCTTGTTCTGTTACCAGCAAATTATAAAGAGCTGCCCTGACTTTATAAACAGCTTTAATATCAATATTGGCATCCATAGGATTTCCATTCCAAGAAATTAAACCCCCAGGTTCCAGGATAAATTTCTTATTAATAAGATTTTGAAGGGTAAACAGATAATCTCCACTTTGTATGGTATAATCGCCGCGCATGAGAAAATTGCCAAACGAATTAACCTCAATACTTATATTGCCAGACCCATGACTACGCATAATATCACCCACTTTAGGATCGAAAACCAACTGGATTTCTGCATCAGGTGTGAGTTCCAGTTCAATATTTATAGTGGTACCAGTTGCGATTAAATCGTATTGCGATTTGACAATTGCATTTTTGTTAATTATATTTTGCTTATTATTAAATGCCAAAAGTTTATTTTCAAGAACATCTCCCCGGTTATTTAATGGAATACTAATGGCGGTATTTTTCCCCGTGACAGCATGTGAAATATCAATATTAATACTTTGAGTTAGTCCAGCAATGTGCACATTTCCGCTTGCAAAGGCCACACCATAATAATATGGATTGTCATCTGCCCTGGTATTCAAAACCAATGTATTATCAAGATTAATATTAAAATTTAAATTAAAGTTTTTCAGGAAGTCCGTAGTTATCATGCCATTAACTAAGCATTGATTTTTATAAGGATCAGCTAATTTTACATTTGCAAAAACAAAATTGTTATCAACAATTCTGAGTTTTGTGCTAAAAGAATAATTGGTTTTTAGATAATTAATCAGAAATTTTGCATCATCAACATCCACAGTCCCATTCAAATAAGGCTTACTGGTACTACCTGTCAGTTCAACATGACCGGTACAACTGCCATTTTGTAAAGTGAAAATATTGCTGAGATAAGGTTGTAAAAGAATTAAACTAACTTTTTTAATGTCAAAAAGAAAATTTAATTGATTGTTGTAAGGAAAATATTCACCTGTTGCATGCAAGGTTCGATAATCTGATTTAACTGCATTTGCTTCAGCAATTATTTTTTGCTGAACGCTGTTCCAGGTCACAAGCACATCCATTTTGCCTAATTGTTCCCCGTTAAATGAGAATCTGTTAATCTGTAAATCGGCTGTAATAAGGTTTTTATGATAAAAATCCGAGAGATTGGCATGACCGCTCAGTCTGCCTTCGAACCTTATCTGGTTATTCTTTATAAAAAATCCAATGTTTCTCAAATCGAAATTTTCAAACTCAAAATTCATGGTATCATTAGCGTTCTCAGAAATTTTACCAAAAGCATAAATATTTTGAAGGTTGTGCGACATTTTTAAATATTTAACTGTAACGCTTGAAGTGTCAATAATTACTACCGATTCATCAATCTTCCACAAACTGTCTATAATATATACCTGCGTTGGATATAATTTAATATTTAAGGCTGGCGGACCAGTATGCTTTATTTTTGAAAAATTAGTAAGAAAAGTAATGTTGCTTCTGCTTTTCAGAGTATCCATATTGCTCCATGCAAAATTTGTCAACATACTGTCATGCTGAACAACTGAATTAGCAGCTAAATGATTGAAAGATATTTGTTCACCAAGCTTAAATTTATCGCAACTTAATGCCAGCTTTAATGAGTCTTTTAATGTATTACCATTAATATGCAAACCTTCGAATCTTTTTGAACCTGTTTGAAAAAAATCTGAGTTAAAAGCAAATGAAATTAAGTTGTCATCAGGATAAAAAGTACCCACTAATCTGCTATTTGAAGCCATATCTGTGCTATCTATAAAAAAGCTACATACGGATTTAATATTCTTAAAGGCTACATCAAACTTAAATTTGTTAAGAGCAAGCGGTTCATTTATTTTCGACTTTTGAAAACTACTTGGCAAATAATATTTAACAACCTTAATCAGTGAAGGATATAAAGAGTTAAAATCATGTTCACCAGAAATATTGGCATCAAGAATATCTGATTTAAGAGACAGTTGATTACGCTGGGAATAAAGATATAAGTCATTAATAGTAATTTCCTTGTTGAATTTCTTCAAATGCGCCTCCTTAAGCTGGATATTACCTTCGATATTGTCAATATTATCGCCTTTGAACCTTGCAATGACTTCGCATGAAACATTAAACAAGCTGTCTTTTTTCTGGATATTTAGTTTATGGAGTTCTGCGTAGAAAAGCTTTGCTGAAAAATTAAATTCCGGAATATTTTTCGACAAATCGAAATGGCCATATAAATCAAGCTTTGCATTTGGATCCTCCAACTTCACCGAACCATCGAAAGCATTTTCCTGAAGTGAACCTTTTAAAGAAATATTTGAATATTTATATCCGTAAAAATCAAATTGACTTACATTTCCTTCAAAAGTTCCGGTCACTTTCTTTTTGTCTTCAATAATTCCATTTGCGGTAAGATTAAGATTAGCAATTCCGAAAACTTTCTCATTTTCCAGAAATTTGCCAACATTGACATCAATTGCTGTAATTTTTCCATTAAAAGCAATTTGTGTTTTCGATTCAGGCTTTAAAGAGATGTCGGATTTTATTGTTCCATAATCAGTTGTAAATGTACCGTAGGTAACGAAATCGTTTGCAAAACCCGTAAAATTGCCTTTATAGCTGATATTGCCAATTTTCTCAAGTTGTTTTGGCAAGCTTAACTTATTTCCGCTAACGTTTGGTATATATAGCTGATAAACATCATAAGTAAAAATATTTAATTTTCTGACATTTATAAACATGTAGGTCTCTTTGAATTGAGGTAGTCCGTTTAAACTTAAATCACCTTCAAATGAAGAATTTTTTCCAAAGGAAAATTTTATTTTTTTGCATTTCAGGTTACTAAATTTCCCTTTTGCAGTGCCTTCAATTTCAAATTTCTCATTCATTCCCCATAGTCCGTGAGCAAAATAAGCTAAATCAGAGAAAGAGCTTGTTGAACTATTAAAAACATAATTTGCATTGACCTTTTGCGCAAAGTTGGAAAACTCGTTGATTTTTGAAAAATCAAAATATATTTTTGGTGCATCTATTTTCGAGTATGCTGTAAAAATTTTAAGATTGTCGAAATGCATAAAGTACCTGCAAATACTCATTTTTGCCGATAAGTTTTCAATTTTAAAACCTGATTGTTCTTTAAAGCAGAGTTTGTTAATTTTTAATGATGTAATGTGATTTTTAGTCACCAGGTTTTTAACTCTGATATTTACACTATCGAGTTTTAATTTAGTAAAATTGATCCCTGTATCAATTTTGTTTTTATAATAGTTTGTAAGAGAAAATTTTGAATCTGTCAGGCCAATGTTATCAAATACAATATCCCAACCTTTTTTCTTATTTGCTGTGTCTCCTGAAATTTTATTTATGATAAACTGAAGATTCAAGACCTTAGCAGAATCAATATAAAAATTGATAGAAGCTTTCGAAAGCTCAATCCGTTCAATCCGTATGCTTTTTTTCGAAATACTTAATGACCCGACAGATAAAGTAAGCTTATTGCTAAAAAGTAAAGTATCATGTCTTAAATCTTCAACATACAAATTTTTAATAACCAATCTGTTCAGCATGTCAAAATGTACATAACCCACTTTTACTTTTGTTCCTAAAAACCCGGATAATTTGCCAGCTATGGTATTTGCCAGGTAATTTTGAACCCTGATATTTTGAACCAAAAGATAACCTATTGCAGGTATGGTACATACTGACAAAAGAAATATCAACGATATTTTGAATATTTTTTTGATACTTTTGTGCTTTAATATTTAATAGTAACGCAATTATCGTGCAATTTAGTTTCAAAAATATATTTTTTATTGTTAATGAGCATAGTAATCCTGGGAATTGAATCATCGTGTGACGATACTTCTACAGCAATAATTAAAGATGGTTACTTGCTTTCAAACATTATTGCCAATCAGAAAGTACATGAAAATTATGGTGGCGTAGTACCTGAATTAGCTTCAAGGGCACATCAAAAGAATATTATTCCGGTTGTGGATCAGGCCATAAAGTTATCCGGAATTTCAATGAATGAAATTTCTGCAGTTGCATTTACAAATGGTCCGGGCTTAATGGGATCATTATTGGTTGGTACATCTTTTTCAAAAGGTTTTGCTTTAGCTCGTAACTTGCCTATTATCGATATCAATCATCTTCAGGCACATATTCTTGTTCATTTTATCCTGGAACAGGGAATAAGCCGCGACATTCCTAAATTTCCGTTTTTATGTATGTTAATTTCCGGGGGACATACACAATTACTGGTTATTAAGAATTTTCTCGAATTTGAAATTATTGGTCAAACTATTGATGATGCTGTTGGTGAAGCTTTTGATAAATGTGCGAAAGTTATGGGATTGCCTTATCCGGGAGGACCAGCCATTGACAAAATGGCTCATCTGGGAGATCCTAATGCTTTTAAATTTAGCAAACCTGTAATTGAAGAACTTGATTTTAGTTTCTCGGGACTAAAAACATCCTTTCTGTACTTTCTCCGTGATCGATTAAAAGAAAATGCGGATTTTATTGAAGTCCGAAAAGCTGATTTGTGTGCATCGCTTCAACAGACCATTATTACTATTTTGCTGGATAAGTTGAGAAAAGCTTCAAAACTTACCGGCATAAATCAAATTGCACTGGCAGGAGGAGTTTCAGCTAATTCCGGATTAAGAACCGCTGCTTTAAAAGAGGCTGAAAAGCTGGGATGGGCTATTTATATCCCTGAACTTAAATTTACGACCGACAATGCAGCTATGGTCGCTATTACAGGATATTATAAATTTCTTGCGGGTCAGTTTGCATCACAGGATATTGCACCTGTTGCCAGGGTAATTTAAAAGTTAGGATTAATGTCGTTTAGTTAAGGAAATTTATCTGGTAAAGGCTTCGACTCCGCTCAGCCTGACAGACAATCAGAGTGTCACACTGAGCGTAGTCGAAGTGTTTTTTGAGCATCTAAACAACATTGAGTTAGAATTAATGAAATAAAAAGTTAAAAATTAAATCTTTAATAATAAAATAATGACAAAAAAGACAATTATTGGAAATGCATTGCCCAATATCCCATGGGAAAATAAGCCAAAAGGCTGTACAGATGTTTTATGGCGTTATAGTGGAAATCCGGTCATTAACTGGAACCCTACTCCTTCAACTGCCAGGATTTACAATAGTGCCACTGCACCTCACAACGGAGCATTTGTGGGTGTTTTCAGGGCCGATCATAAAAACGGCCGGGCCAATATTCATTTTGGAACCAGCAAAGATGCTCTCAATTGGAACATTGAAGATAATGTTATTCCCTGGGTTGATGAAAATGGTAAGCCCAATCCTGTAAGTTATGCCTATGACCCCAGGCTGGTAAAAATCGGTGATATATTTTATATTACCTGGTGCGACGATTTGAGAGGTGCTTCAATCGGTTTAGGAATGACAAAGGATTTTAAAAATTGGATCAGGCTGCCCAATCCGCTTATGCCTTTTAACAGGAATGGTGTATTGTTCCCAAGAAAAGTAAATGGAAAATATTTGCTGCTCAGTCGCCCAAGCGACAGTGGTCATACTCCCTTTGGAGATATTTTTCTTAGCGAAAGCCCTGACCTGGTTTATTGGGGCAATCACAAATTTATTATGGGACGAGGTGGTAAAGGCTGGTGGCAGGGAGTAAAAATTGGTGCCGGTCCTGTCCCAATTGAAACTTCCGAAGGCTGGTTACTCTTTTATCATGGTGTATCAACAACCTGCAATGGTTTTGTATATAGTTTTGGTGCAGTTATTCTGGATATAAACGAACCCAGTAAAGTTTTATACCGCACGAGGGATTATTTGCTGACCCCGGAAAAAGATTATGAAACAAGAGGGTTTGTGCCCAACGTAGTATTTCCATGTGCCAATTTATATGATGCTGAAACGGGCCGGATAGCAATATATTATGGAGCCGCCGATACATACACAGCTATGGCTTTCTGCCAGGTTGATGAATTGATTGATTATATTAAAAATAATTTCGAGGTAGTATAAGATTTAAACGCTAAGACGCTAAGAAATTTTTGCGCCTTTGTGCCTTTGCGTTTAATCTTTTTTTATTGAAATTTCAGAATATAGTTGCAAAATGGCATCTGCGAAAGACTGCCACGAGAATTCATGACGAATTGCCTGGATGTTTTTGGAGAATTCGATATAACATTCGCGGTTGAAATATTCTTCAATTTTATTTGCTATAAGTGACGGCTCGGAAGAAGGAATTATAAAACCTGTTTTATTATCGGTTACCATTTCTGACAATCCGCCTCTATCGGTAGCAATTACCGGAAGATTGAAATTGTAAGCTATTTGCACGATCCCGCTTTGTGTTGCAGATTTATAGGGCAAAACGCATACGTCAGCAGCGGAAAAAAAAGCAGGAACTTCAGCATCATCAATATATCTTATGAATAGGCTTACTTTTTCCGATAGATTTAAATCATTAATAATTGCCTGGTACTTTTCAAAATTTCCATAAATCTCTCCTGCGATAACCAGGTGATAATTTTCAGGCAGGCGACTGAATGAACGCAATAGTTCATCTAGTCCTTTGTAATCTCTTATAAATCCAAAGAATAAAACGATGTTCTTATTTTCGGGTAATTTGAGTTTCCTGATGGCCTCTTTTTTATCCATATTCTGCCCAAAATGTTCATAAACAGGATGTGGTTTTAAAATATACTTCGCATGAGGATTCAGACTAAGTAATTCCTTCTCAACAGTAGAACTCATGACAATAAATCCGTCCATTTTACTCAGGAAATATTTTATTAGTAGCATATCTCCTGGTTTCCGTTCATGAGGAATTACATTATCCAGAATAGCAATTGATTTTGCATGACACTTTTTTCTAATCCTACCGGAAACATATCCAAGAGACGGAGCAAAAAATGGCATCCAAAATTTCATAATAAGTAAATCCGGGTTGTATCCCCTGATTATCCTTGCTGTTTTACCATATGAAAACGGATTAATTGAATCAAGCAGTCGAAGTGTTTCAATTTTATCAACGTTATCGGAAGAAGTTACAAATTGTGTTTGTCCCGGAAATAATAAATCCGGATATTGGCGGGAAAAATTGAAAGCCTTAATTTCATTGTTCTTTTCCAGGTTTCTGTAAAGCAGTGCATTAAATTGGCTGATTCCGCCGCGGTAAGGATAAAATGTAGATAAATATGCTATTCTCATTACCGGAGAAATTATTTGCCAGAATATTCTATAATTGCATTAAAAACTGAATCAACACTTATGTCCTTCATGCAATGCCGCTTGCGTTTACATGTATTTCCATAATAGCAGTCGCAACCAGTTGTTGGTTCAATAATAATACCATTATTATACAAATAAAATTCGTTTCTGTTGAAGATATTGTTAAACAAAATAAGCGGCTTTTTCAGCGCTATAGCTATATGCATCATCATAGAGACAGCGGACAAAATAACATCGCACTGATTGGTCAATGAAATAAACTGTTCCAATGTAAATGTACCCGGATAAAAAGCGCCTGTTTTTTTTGCATAATTTTTGTTCATTTTATCTTCATCTGGTCCGCCCAGCAGCAAAGGAAAAGTACCATCTTTTTGCAATTTATTAATTAGTTCAACCCAATATTCTTCTGGCCATAAACGGGTCTGCCACCTTTTACCGCAACCAGTATTTAAACCTATAATTTTTCTTCCCTTGGCGTCATTTTTTATTTTCCGCCACATGGAGTCAAAAGATGTATCAAGGTCAAGAATATAGGGTTCATCATTAAATTTGAATCCGCAGATTTCAAATATTTCCTCCAGGTAGTTTTTTGTATTTTTAATTGAAATATGGTCAAATATTCCTGTAATGAATTTATGATCAGCATCTGGTGTTGCAGTTGAAATATGTTCATTTTTAAGAATGAAGCCAAACTTTTTTGCAGCTTTTACATCAAGTAATAAGGCACAAGCTTCAAAATCTTTATCAAGGTTTAATGCAACATCAAATTTCTGATGCTTAATTTTATAAACCGACTTAAAATCAAATTTACAAATAATGTCAACAGCGGATGCTGGAATAATTTCAGGTGTATTTGTAATCCATGTTATTTGACTTCCGGGATACTCTTTGCGAAATCTGTGTATTAACGGAGTGGACCTGATGACATCGCCAATTGCTCCCAATTTGATAATTAAAATACGATGTTTTACCGGATCATATTCATTACAGGTGGGACATTCTTTGTTACTCAATTTATTGGGCTTACAAGGAATTTCCCCCTTAAAATACCGGCAATCGTATTTTATTTGCTCCAGCGTCATAAATTAATTTCTTTTTCTATTAAATACTTATTTCTATCAGCACCAGAACGAGAAATAAGTTCGCCGAGAAACCCGGCCACAAAAAGTTGAGAACCAATTATCATAGTAGTGAGCGCAAGGTAAAAATATGGATTGTTTGTAACGAGTTTAGCGGATACGTGATGCATTACGCTATAGAGTTTATCAGCTCCAAGATAAGCAGCAATAATTAAACCTATGAAAAACATTAGTGTTCCAAGCGAACCAAACAAATGCATGGGACTTTTACCAAATTTTGAAATAAAGGTAACAGACAACAGATCCAGATAACCTTTGATATAACGTTCAAAACCAAATTTGCTATAGCCGAATTTTCGTTTTTGGTGTTGTACTTCCTTTTCCCCGATCTTTTTAAAGCCTGCTTTTTTTGCCAGCACAGGAATATAACGGTGCATTTCACCATATAACTCAATACTTTTAATAACCTGCCTGCGATAAGCTTTTAATCCGCAATTAAAGTCGTGCAGTTTAATCCCCGATACAAAACGAACAGTAGCATTGTAAAATTTACTGGGAAGTCTTTTTGACAATGGATCATGACGTTTCTTTTTCCAGCCGGAAACCAAATCGAATTTCTCTTCCTTAATCATCCGGTATAATTCAGGCAATTCATCAGGACTATCCTGCAGGTCTGCATCCATAGTAACAACAACATCACCTTGTGCCGCACTAAATCCGCAATGCAATGCAGCAGATTTGCCATAATTTCTCTGTAATTTTATTCCTTTAATATAAGAATTGCTTTTAGAAAGATTTTCAATGACATTCCATGAATCATCCGAACTGCCATCATCAATCATTATAATTTCGTAAGACAACCTGTTCTCGGCCATCACTTTTGATATCCATGCAGAAAGTTCCGGAAGTGATTCTTCTTCATTATATAATGGTATTACTATTGAAATGTCCATAATTTGTTTTGGTTAATATCTAGTTAATTTTTCAGTTACTCAATATTTTTCATACTTTGATTAAATGTATTACCATCTTTTCTAACAAACATAGCCGAAAATAGCGACGAGATGAAGCCAAGAAAAGTAAAGAATAAAATCATCATAAAAGAGATCGTCAAAGGATTTAATATTTGCAAAACAGAATCAATTTGTTGTTTGCTGTATCCCATCTTCTCATATTGAATTTTTATCACCTCAAATAATTGATCCATTAATGCAGGTTTCATAAAACTTAACTCAGCATAAACAATAAATGCAACAATTATAGAAGCAAATAAACTTACAAGGAATCCGAAACCCAAAGATTTTTCATAGGAAATAGTACCATCCAGTTCCCTGTCTCTGTATTTTTTCGCAATTGAATAATTGCAAAATCCCAACACTGCAATTATAAAAAAAAATTGAATTGAATTCCCAAACTTAAAAAGAAGCATAAACATAAAAGAAAAAATTAAAATAATTCCGGTTATAACACCCCCATTCATGGCTGATTTAAGTAAGGAAGATTTTTTATCGTTCATTTATAATCATTTTTTCTAAGTGGTACAAAGATATTAGAATTTTAAGAAAATAAGAATTATGACAATGGAAGCCGGACATGATTATCTCAAATTGGATTTTTTAATTACTTTTGCGCGGGGTAAGTCTTATACGACCAGCTCCTGTTGAACCCCCCCAGGACCGGAAGGTAGCAAGGGTAAACAGTTGTAGCGGTGCGATATAAGTAGCTTACCCTTTTTAATGAGACTCGAAATTTGCGAACGGAGTGAAGCGAATTTTGCTAGTCGAATTAATCCCGCTTCAGGCGGGATGAGACTCAAAATTTGCGAACGAAGTGAAGCGAATTTTGTTAGTCGAATTAATCCCGATAGTGAAATGTATCGGGATGAGACTCAAGTTTCGCGAGCAAAGCGAAGTGAAACTTGTTAGTCGAATTAATCCCGATAATGAAATGTATCGGGATGAGACTCAAAATTTGCGAACGAAGTGAAGCGAATTTTGCTAGTCGAATTAATCCCGCTTGAGGCGGGATGAGACTCAAGTTTTGCGAACAAAGCGAAGTGAAACTTGTTAGTCGAATTAAATCCGTCTCAGGCAGAATGAGACTCAAAATGATTATTAACATTCATTTTATATTAAAAATTTTGTATTAAAATTATAATTCCTATATTTGCCCAAGTAAAGCAGTAAAAAAATGAAATTATTAGTTAACATTCTCGTCGTCGTTGTTGTAGTCCTTATTAAAATACCAATGGGGTGAGAATGCTATTTTAAAATATAAAAAGGTAAAAAGCCTTTCTCGCCAAAAAAGAGAAAGGCTTTTTTGTTTTTATGCCTCTCCCAAGCCCCTCTCCAAAAGAGAGGGGGATGCAAAGAGGTAAAAATTAAGAATTGTTAAATATTTTACATTAATGAACTATGTTTTACTCTATAATAAAAAAGTATTGAAAAAAAATATCAAAATCTTTGATGCTATGGAACAAATAGGAACAGAAAGGTTTTTCACGATGGCTGAAACCTACGACAAGATGGCACCAATTTTGGTTCCACACTACTATTTATTGCAAAATGAAGTTTTTAATATTTGCAATTTTCCAACAAACAAAGAAATTGTAGTAGTTGATTTGGGTGCCGGTAGTGGTATTTTCCTCGAGAAAGTTTTGAAAATATATCCAAATGCTGTCTGTTATTGGATTGATTTTTCACTTGATTTTCTTAAAATTGCACAAAAAAGGCTCGAGCCTTTTGGTGATAAAATTAATTTTATCCACTCCTCAATTGAGAATAACTGGGAGAATAAACTTGAGCATAAACCTAACCTTATATTTTCGATGTCTGCAATACATCATTTGGAAACTAAAGAAAAGAAAAATCTTTACAAAAAGTGTTTTACTTTGTTACAGAAAAATGGTTGGTTTTTTAATGCAGACGAAATGAGAACTATGTTCAAAGAACCATATAAAAACAGCCTGATTTACTGGGCCAATTTTGTTGAAGCTTCGAAAGACAATGTCCCAAAGGATCTGGAGTTATATTATGAAAAATGGAATTCTCATTTTGATAATTGGAAATTAAGAAATATCGAAAACTTCAGTTTGCCCAAATATAAAGGAGACGATTTACATGAAAATTTTATTGAACAATTAAACTGGCTGGGTGAAGCCGGATATAAAAACCAGGATGTTTTTGTGAAGTACCATTTGTGGAACTTGATTGGAGGGCAGAAGTGAAAGAAGATACCGGATGCCAGATACCAGATGCCAGATAAAAAGAGGAGTTCAAATTACTTAACTAAAATTTTATAGCTTGAATTATAAAGATTTAGATATTTGGAAATTGGCAAGGGAAATTGTCATAGAAATTCATGAAATGACTTTGAATGAATTGCCTAAGTTTGAAATGTTTGAAATTGGAAGTCAGATTAGAAGATCGTCTAAATCTATTAAGGCAAATATTGTGGAAGGATATGGAAGAAGAATATATAAGCAGGAGTTTATTAAATTTTTGATTTATGCACATGCTTCAAATGATGAAACAAAAGACCATCTTGAAACTTTGTTTGAAACAAAATCACTTTCAGATGAAACAAAATTTAATTTCATTTACCAAAAGCTCGATAACCTGGGTAAAAAATTAAATAATTTTATAAAGGCTGTTCAAAAAGAACATATGAGTGGAAAATAGAAAATGCCAGGTATCTGGTATCTGATATCTGGTATCTAATATCTGGTATCAAAATAAAAAGTGAGACAATATAAATTTAAACAAATAGATCAACAAAAAACATATAAATTATTATTATGAAAAACACTCTTCGCAGCAACACAACAACTCAGGGACGCCGAATGGCAGGTGCCCGAAGCCTTTGGAGGGCAGCAGGAATGACTGAAGAACAAATGGGCAAACCCATTATTGCAATTGTCAATTCTTTTACGCAATTCGTGCCAGGACATGTCCATTTACATGAAATTGGACAGCAAATAAAAGCATGGATTGAAGCAGAAGGATTTTTTGCCGCCGAGTTCAATACTATTGCTATTGACGATGGTATAGCCATGGGTCACAATGGTATGTTGTATTCTTTACCTTCACGCGATTTAATTGCTGATAGTGTTGAATACATGTGCAATGCTCATACCGCCGATGCAATGATATGTATCAGCAACTGCGATAAAATTACACCAGGGATGCTAATGGCAGCTATGAGATTAAATATCCCATCAATATTCGTTTCCGGCGGACCAATGGAAGCAGGTCGAGTAAAAGAAAAAAGATACGATTTGGTCGATGCTATGGTAATGGCTGCCGATGATTCTATTCCTGATTCAACCATGGACGAAGTAGAAAAAAATGCTTGTCCAACTTGCGGCTCATGTTCAGGAATGTTTACTGCCAATTCTATGAATTGCCTGAATGAAGCAATAGGCCTTGCCCTTCCGGGAAACGGAACAATTGTGGCTACACATAAAAATAGAACTGAATTATTTAAGAAAGCTGCAAAGAGAATTGTTGAGATGACTAAGAAATATTATTTTGAAGGGGATGATTCTGTTCTACCCCGTTCGATAGCCAGCAAATCTTCTTTCAAAAATGCTATGGCACTTGATATTGCAATGGGTGGTTCAACAAATACTGTTTTACACATTCTTGCAATTGCTCATGAAGCCGGTGTTGATTTTAAAATGAATGATATTGATGCTCTGTCACGTAAAATTCCTGTTTTATGTAAAGTGGCACCAAGTTCTTCTTATCATGTTGAAGATGTAAATCGTGCAGGAGGAATTCTCGGAATCATGGGTGAACTTGAACGCGCCGGATTAATAGATAATTCAGTAGTACGTGCAGATGGACTAACACTAAAAGAGGCATTGAACCAATATGATATCATGCGAAAAAGTGCAATAGATGAAGCATTTGAAATATATAGAAGCGGCCCTGCCGGAATAAAAAACTTAAAAATGGGTTCTCAGGGGTATATGTTTAAAGAATTGGATACGGACCGTGTTAAGGGCTGCATCAGGGATATTGCAAATTGCTATTTTCCTGATGGCGGACTGGGAGTGCTTTTTGGCAATATTGCAAGAAATGGCAGCGTTGTAAAAACAGCAGGAGTTGATCCTTCCATATATAAATTTAAAGGCCCGGCACGTGTTTTCGAAAGCCAGGAAGATGCATGTGATGGTATATTAAAAGATATAAAAGCAGGAGATATAGTCATTATAAGGCATGAAGGACCTAAAGGAGGACCGGGAATGCAGGAAATGTTGTATCCTACTTCATATATTAAATCACGACACCTTGGAAAAGAATGTGCCCTGATAACTGATGGACGTTTTTCCGGTGGTACTTCCGGACTTTCAATAGGCCATGTATCTCCGGAAGCTGCTTCAGGCGGTGAAATAGGCCTGCTTCGTGATGGCGATATTATTGAAATTGATATACCTTCAAGAAAAATTAATGCCCTGGTTTCGGAGGATGAATTCGCCAAGAGGAAAAAAAAAGAAATGGCCCGCGGAAAGGAAGCTTTTACACCAAAAAACCGTAAGCGCGAAATATCAAAAGCGCTTAAAGCATACGCCAATATAGTCTCAAGTGCAGATATTGGGGCAGTAAGATTGATTGAGTAAGGGAGACCCCCTAAATCTCCGCCAGCTGGCGGAGGACTTAAAGACAATAAATATTAGAAAAGATGTTAAACTATCTCATCTCGATTAAATAAAAAACCTCCCTCCCTTTGGGAGGTCCGCTACGGCGGAGGGGTGGGCAAATATTAGTATTATGAGTAAAAAGGAAAATCTAATTACAGGTTCTGAAGCGGTAATTTTATCACTTTTAGAAGAAAAGACAGATATAATTTTCGGATATCCTGGTGGTGCAATTATGCCTGTATACGACGCATTATATAATTATCAAGATAAAATCCATCATATTTTATGCCGTCATGAACAAGGTGCTGTTCATGCTGCACAAGGTTTTGCGCGGGTTACCGGAAAAGTTGGTGTATGCATTGCCACATCGGGTCCTGGTTCTACAAATCTGATTACAGGAATAGCAGATGCACAAATTGATTCAACTCCCTTGGTTTGCATTACGGGTCAGGTTACAGCCAACTTACTTGGATCAGATGCTTTCCAGGAAACAGATGTTGTTGGTATCTCAATGCCTGTTTGTAAATGGAACATTCAGGTTACCCAGTCAGAAGACATACCAGCTGCTATTGCAAAAGCATTTTATATTGCAAAAACTGGCCGGCCGGGTCCTGTTTTGATTGATGTTACTAAAAATGCCCAGTTTGGAAAATTGGAATGGAACTACGAAAAATGTGTATACATAAGAAGTTATGTCCCAACCCCTCAATTTGACGAAAATAAAATAATAGAAGCCGCCAAACTAATTAATTCTGCGAAAAAACCTTATGTTTTGGTTGGACAAGGAGTTATTCTTGGAAATGCAGAAGAAGCATTCAAATCTTTCATCGAAAAATCGGGTATTCCTTTTGCATGGACCATACTTGGCGCCAGTGCTATGCCGGCTGATCATAACCTAAATGTTGGAATGTTAGGAATGCATGGCAACTATGCCCCAAATATCAAAACCAATGATTGTGATCTACTGATAGCAATTGGTATGCGTTTCGATGATCGTGTAACCGGAGATCTTAGCAGATATGCAAAACAAGCCAAAGTTATCCACTTTGAGATTGACCCGGCAGAAATTGATAAAAATGTTAAAACTGATGTTGCTGTTTTGGGTGATGTTAAAGAAACATTACCTGTTTTGACAAGGCTCATCACAAAAAATGACCACAAAAAGTGGCTTACAGAATTTAGGGAATGTAATAAGATTGAACAGGATAAAGTTATTCAACCGGCACTGTTCCCTGATAAACCTGGAATTAATATGGGAGAAGTAATTCGCAGGGTTAATGAATATACTCATGGAGATGCAATAATTGTTACAGACGTTGGACAACATCAGATGTTTGCCTCACGTTATGCTTTGCATAAAAACAAACGCAGCTTTGTTACTTCGGGAGGTTTAGGCACTATGGGCTTCGGGTTACCTGCAGCATTTGGAGCTAAAATGGGCGCCCCTGATAAACATGTTATTCTATATGTAGGCGATGGCGGTATACAAATGACCATTCAGGAAATGGGCACCATTGCGCAATCAAAAGCTGCTGTTAAAGTAGTTTTATTAAACAACAATTTTTTAGGTATGGTTCGCCAGTGGCAGCAAATGTTCTTTGACAAGCGCTACTCACAGACTGAATTAATCAATCCTGATTTTCAGAAATTAGCTGAAGCTTATGGTTGGAGTTCGACTAAAGTTACTGAACGTTCTCAACTGGAACCTGCAATAAAGGAAATGATTGAATCGGATAACGCATTTTTACTTGAAGTAGTAATAGAAAAAGAAGATAATGTATTTCCTATGGTACCATCGGGAGCTTCAGTTGTTGAAGTATTGCTTGAGGAAGCAAAGTAAAGAAAATGATACCAGATACCTGATGCCGGAATCCGGAATCTGGTATCTGGTATCTGGTAATACATATTCTGAAAAATATAATGAATAATTAATACATACTAAATTCTGTAAACATAAATAACAAACATCAATATGGAAGAATATACAGTTACGGCATACTCAGAAAATGCAGTCGGTCTTTTAAACCGAATAACAATTATTTTTACCAGGCGGCATATCAATATCGAAAGTCTCACTGTGTCCGAATCAGCATTGCATGGGATTCACAAATTTACCATTGTAATCAATAGCACTGAGGATAAAGTGATAAAAGTTACGAAGCAAATCGAAAAACTGGTCGAGGTGCTTAAAGCATTTTACCATACCAAAGATGAAATTATTTTCCAGGAAATTGCGCTATACAAAGTTCCCACAGAAGCTTTACTTAAAAGCAACATGATTGAAACCATAGTCAGACAAAATAATGCCCGTATAATTGAAATTACTCAAGATTATACTGTAATTGAAAAAACCGGGCATGAACTCGAAACCAGCAAATTATTCACTGAACTAAACAAATACGGCGTTAAACAATTTACACGTTCAGGGCGAATTGCTGTAACACGTTCAAATGTGGAATTTCTTGATGAATTTTTAAGCCAAAGGGAAGGTGAAGAAAATGGAGTAAATTCCGGAGATAAGTAAGAAAATCAACCGCAAAGGTGCAAAAAATTCATTGCGCTTCTACGTATCTGCTTTTTATAATAATTATTGGTAGCTTTTGTTAATCCGAAATCTGAAACTTATATTAGGTTATATTTAATCTTAATTCTATAATTTCTGTCTGTATTCTGAACTTCGCTGGATATTTCTGAATTTATTCAATAGTATTAAAGGATCTTTTTCAATTAAAGTAATAATACCATTCTTCATTAGAATTTTAGAAGCAGCTTCAATAATTGGAATTTTCGTAAACAAACAATCATGCGAATCATTAAGAAACTGTAAAATCATCAGTCCGTTGAACCATGTAAAAAAACGTTGTTTGAATGTTCTTAAACTTGTACAATTGAAATTAATTTCTTCTATTTTATCTAAAAAATGGTTTTTTATAAGAAATTCTTTAATTGCCGGTTGTTGGTGATCAACTATTGACTTAATCGTATCAGTTTTCTGTTTAAAGCATTCTAAAACATCTGAAAAAAAATGACCAAGACATTCAAAAGCAGCTGGATTATAAGTCAAAAAAACCGCTTCGTTTGCCTGAATAATTTTTGAAATAACTTTTCCTGTACCAAACGGAACTCTTTCGGATGCGCGAGGGGAAGGAATAACTTTAGTTTCATTTAATTCACGAAAATTTTCCAGGGGTATTATTTTTTGAAGAAAGTAGAACTCCTCTCCAGCTTTCCTTTTGTTCATTCCACCCTGTTGTGCATAAGCATCAGCTCGAACTGCAAAAGCACTACCAACACAATGATAGGCATACGGATAATTATTTTGCCTCAAAGCTTCTATATAATAGCGCAAATAAAGTTCATATTGAACAATTGCCTGGTAAACGGATTGCGGAAAATCATTACCTGAAACGGGATGCTCAAAATATAATGAACAACCTATGGCTGCGCGATCATTTTCAAAAAGATTTTCTAATGATTGTAAATAATTTGCTTCGCAGATACAATCAGCATCAAAATTTGCAATAATTCCTAAAGGATTATTTATCAGGTTAAATCGTCTGAGAGCCTCGTCCATGGCTATTTTACGTGCTTGGCCTACTCCGGCGGTTTTTGCAGGTAATTTTGCTAAATGAATATAGAATTTTAGATGTTCCTTCGAATGAGAATCTGCCCAATTTTTCAATTCATTAAATAAATTCAAATGCTGAATTCCATATACTGCTTCTTTGTTTTCAGGATAATTAATTATTACAATAACTTCAACATCTCTCCTGGTTGGCAAACAAAAATAAAGGCTTTCGAGAGCCTTTATTGTATATTCTTCATCAAAACATGGAACCGATATAACCATTCCCAGATCTAAGGATGGCTGTATATTTATGAACCTTTCTTCAGTCTGAAATTTTTTAAAATAAAAATCAGCAAATCCCATAAAGAAATTACTTCTTACGAGATACCTCTTTATTATATTTTTCATTCAATCCATTAAGCACTTCCTTGGTAATGTTGAGCGAATCGTTGGCATATAATAGGTTGCTACCGAAAGCATAACTGAAAATATATTGATAATAACCGTTTTTATTATATTCCTTAAGAAAATCCATTATCGTAAATATCAATTTCCTGTTCTCTCTCTGGGTTTCGTCTGCCAATTGCGACTGCATATCATTGCCTAGTTTATAAAGAGTCTGTTGATCATACCCTAATTGCTGTTCGATTTTTTCAGCTTCTGAACGGAGCAATAAACCTTTTTTAGCTTTATCCTGATAGTCCATCACGCTTTTTTCATAATTGCTTTTTTTAAGGGCCAATTCATCTTCCATCTTTCTTTGCTTTTCTTCCATCTTTGCTTTCATATCAATATACATATCGTACCTGGCATAAAGTGTATCTATATTAATATAAACAATATGACTCGACCCGGCAGGCATTGCAATAGGCGGCGGCGCCAATTGTTTTACCTGACTACGTAGTGAAAAATAAAGTACAAATAAAATTCCAAGGGCCACAGCCAACAAAATGTTGATAATTAAATTAATATTTTTCATTCTGATATAGATTAGTTAAATAATGCAATTTCTTATTTTATCATTTTATTTTCTTAATTAAATGGAAAAATAACAATAAAATATTCTAATGTCAATGCACAAATATAATTCTTTAAGGAATATTTTATCGATATAGCTTCAAATTTTTAAAGTTGGGAGTAAATGTCATTATGTTTAGGAACAAATCACCCTTCGACAGGCTGCTAATGACACTATTGATTGCTTGTCACAAACATAAGTAAACAAAAAATGATGAATAAAGAACACCGAATGTCGAATTATGAAGTATATCAAAAACTTCGACATTCATAATTCCTTGTTCGATATTCGAAATTTTTTAAATGTCATTTCATATTAACGTCATTACCTTCAATAGAGGAATCGCTTCGATTTAACCCAAATTGCTCATTAGAAATTGGCAATCGATTAAGAAATTGTAAATCAATCTAAAAATATTAGATTGAAACAATTTCTAAATCGGGGTTAACCCAACTAACGCAAGTAGTTCGCTCATTTCATTCGCTTCTATTGCGTAATTTGGGTTT
>Ga0265316_10002044_pt1 | contig 21255 bp, 16 predicted proteins | sample 4522metaG_FD_202092 | JGI IMG/M metagenome (GOLD analysis project Ga0265316, IMG submission 202092) | Rhizosphere microbial communities from Carex aquatilis grown in University of Washington, Seatle, WA, United States - 4-5-22 metaG | ecosystem: Host-associated > Plants > Roots > Rhizosphere >... | reverse complement strand
GCGATTGGTTTCTATGTGGATCTGCTGCGCAGTTACGGGCCGCCGGGGTCGGTGACCGACGGCTATAACGAGGTGCGCGCGCTGTTCTCTAACGGGAACTGCGCTCAGTGGGTGGATTCCACGGCAGCGGCGGGCTACATCCTTGATCCCAGCCAGAGCCGCGTGGCGCGCACCACCGGTTTCGCCAAGGCGCCTATCGCCCGGACGGCCAGCGGATCGGCGTGGGTGTGGGGTTGGGCGCTGGCCATTCCAAGATCCACCGCCAAGGTCGAGCGAGCCAAACGTTTCATCAAGTGGGCCACCAGCAAGCGCTATGTAACCATGGTGGGCGATCGATTCGGCTGGCTGCTGGCGCCGCCCGGAACCCGCCAGTCCACTTACGCCAACCCGGCCTACCAGCGGGCCGCGCCTTTCGCAAACCTGGTGCGCGACGCCATTCTCAACGCCAACTTCACTAAGCCAAGCGCCCTGCCCGTACCCTATGTCGGGATCCAGTATGTGGCGATTCCGGAGTTCCAGGCCATCGGCACCGAGGTGGGCCAGGAAATCAGCGCCGCTCTCACTGGCGGGGCCACCGTCGCGCAGGCGCTCCAGCTTGCGCAGCAGGAGGCCGAACGCGAATTGCGGCGCGGAGGGTATCTGCAATGAGCACCGTCGCCGCGCCCGCCGTACACCGCCATGGCCCGCGGACCAAGCCGTTACTGGCGCCCGCGGTTTCGGCGCTGCTGGTCTGGATGACGGTGCCGCTGGCCATGACGCTGTGGTTCTCCCTCCAGCATTACAACTTACTAAGTCCCGGTAAGCGCGCCTTTGCCGGGTTCTATAACTACCGCTATCTCCTGACCGGGCGCGCGCTGTGGGTGGCGATGGGAAACACGCTGCTGCTGGTGGGGCTGGTGCTCGCCATCACGCTGGCGCTGGGAACATTGCTCGCGTCCCTGCTCGACCGCGAATTCCCCGGGCGCAATATCTGCCGGCTGCTGGTGATCGCGCCTTTTTTCATGATGCCCACGGTCAGCGCCCTGATCTGGAAGAACATGCTCATGAATCCGGTGTTTGGCATGTTCGCCTGGATCACGCGATCACTGGGGCTGGGGACGGTGGATTTCTTCGGCTCCATGCCGCTCGCGGCCATCGTGGTGATTGTGGCCTGGGAGTGGACGCCGTTCGCGGTGCTGATTCTGCTGCCCGCCTTGCAATCCCTCAACCCGGAACTGCGGGAGGCCGCGCGCCTGGATGGCGCCGGGCCGGTGGCGCTCTTCCGCCACATCGAACTGCCGCACCTGTTGCGCCCCATGGCCGTGGTGGCCATGATTGAGACCATCTTCTTCCTGAGCCTGTTCGCCGAAATCTACGTCACCACCGGCGGCGGTCCGGGCCTGGCATCCACCAACCTGGCGTACCTCATATTCCGCGACGCGCTGTTCGATTGGGACGTGGGCGGCGCCTCGGCCGGCGGGGTCATCGCCATCGTCCTGGCGAACTTCGTGGCGCTTTTCCTGATGCGAATGGTGGGCCGCAACCTGGAGGACCTGCCATGAGGACGACGCGCTGGTCGCGCCTGGCGCTGGCGGCGGTGGGATGGGCCGCGGCGCTGATCATCTTTTTCCCGATTCTCTGGATGTTCCTGACCAGCTTCAAGACCGAGATCACCGCGGTGGCCACGCCGCCCGCCGTGCTTTTCCGGCCGACCCTGGAGAATTACGCCGCCGTCCTACGGCGCGCCGACTACGTGCAGTTCGCGCTCAACAGCGTGGTGGTGTCGCTGGGGGCCACGCTGCTGGCGCTGGCGCTGGCCATTCCGGCGGCCTACGCCATGGCGTTCTTTCCCACCCGGCGGACCAAGGACATCCTGCTCTGGATGCTCTCCACCCGCATGCTGCCGGCAGTCGGGGTGCTGGTGCCGATTTACCTGCTGTGGCGAACTTTTGGATTGCTCGACACGCGCATCGGGCTGGTGCTGATCGATTCCGTCAGCGTGCTGCCCATCGTGGTGTGGATGCTGTTCTCGTATTTCCGCGAAGTGCCGCCGCAGATCCTTGAGGCCAGCCGCATGGATGGCGCCAGCCAAAGGGAGGAGTTGCTCTTCGTGCTGCTGCCGCTCTCGACACCGGGAATCGCGGCCACGGCGCTGCTGTCCATCATCCTGTGCTGGAACGAAGCCTTCTGGAGCCTCAACCTGACCACCGTGAAGGCCGCCACCCTGACCGCGTTCACCGCATCCTTCGCCGATCCGGAGGGCCTGTTCTGGGCCAAGCTCTCGGCCGCTTCCACGCTGGCCATCGCCCCCGTGCTGATTTTCGGCTGGGTAAGCCAGCGGCAGTTGGTGCGCGGTCTTTCATTCGGAGCCGTCAAATAATGGCCACTATAGAATTGAGGAACGTTCGCAAGCGCTTCGGCGCGCACGAGGTGATCCACGGCATCGACCTGGCCATCGCCGACCGCGAGTTCGTAGCCTTTGTCGGACCGTCGGGCTCCGGCAAATCCACCCTGCTGCGCATGATCGCCGGTCTGGAAGAGGTCTCCGAAGGCGAAGTGCGCATCGACGGCCAGCCCGCCCAGAACGTCCCACCCGCGAAACGTGGGCTGGCCATGGTGTTTCAGAGCTACGCTCTGTACCCGCACATGACGGTAGCGGAAAACATGAGCTTCAGCCTGCGCCTGGCCGGTGCCCCCAAGCGCGAGCGCGACGAAAAGGTGCGAGCCGTGGCCCGCATCCTGGACATGGAGCCGCTGCTCGACCGCAAACCGCGGGCGCTTTCCGGCGGCCAACTGCAGAGGGTGGCGCTGGGCCGCGCCATGGTGCGCCAACCCAAGGCGTTCCTGCTGGACGAGCCGCTCTCCAACCTGGATGCCGCGCTGCAGGCGCAGATGCGCCTGGAGCTGGTGCGGCTGCACCGCGAGTTGAAGACCACCATGATCTACGTCACGCACGACCAGGTGGAAGCCATGACCATGGCGGATCGTATCGTGGTGCTGAGCGAGGGGCGCGTGGAGCAGGTGGCGTCACCGCTCGAACTATATCAAAACCCCGCCACGCTGTTCGTTGCCGGCTTCATCGGCGCGCCGAAGATGAACTTTCTCGAGGTTCGCGTGAGAGAAGCCGGGCCTTCGCAATTGACCGTGACTCTTCCCAATGGCGCCGCGCTGGCTGTACCGGTTCCGGATGCCAGCCTGACAGCCGGCGACCGGCTCACGCTGGGCATTCGCCCCGAGCACGTCTCGCTGGGGGCGGGCGAACTGGAGGGAGAAATCCAGGCCCTCGAACACCTGGGGCCGCGCACCTACCTGCATGCCCGGCTGGCGGCTGGCAGCGGCCTGGTGGTGCAGACGGCGGGCGACACCACCATCCGCGAAGGCGACCGCGTGCCCTTCCGCATCTGCGCCGAAGCCTGCCACCTTTTCGACACCGCCGGGCAGCGCTTGCGCCGGCCCACGCTTGCCGGGAGCCAGCTATGAACGCGCTACGTTTTCACGGCGCCGGGGACCTGCGCCTGGAAGAGTTGCCGACGCCCGATCCGGCGCCCGGCGAGGTGCGCATCCGCCCGCAAGCCGCCGGCATCTGCGGAACCGACGCGCACATTTTCCGCGGCGAGTTCGCCGCCGCCGCGCCGGTCGTGCTGGGCCACGAGATCGGCGGAGTGGTGGATGCCGTGGGCTCCGGCGTCGACGGCCTGCGCGAAGGGGACCTGGTCACGGTCCAGCCCAACACTTTCTGCGGCGCTTGCCGGTTTTGCCGGGATGGCCGCGAGCATCTTTGCGAAGGGATGCGCGCTTATGGCGTGCACATGAACGGCGGCTTTGCGGAAGCCATGGTGGCCGCGGCCAGGAACGTTTATCGCCTGCCGGCGGGCATCGGCGCGCGCATCGGCTGCTTCGCCGAGCCGCTGGCCTGCTGCGTCCACGGCATGGACCGTCTGGCGGTCCGCTCCGGCGCCACGGTTCTGGTAATCGGCGCGGGGGCGGTGGGCCTTCTGCTGACGCGGTTGGCGCGCCTCGCCGGGGCCGGCCATATCACGGTGAGCGAGCCCGACGAAGGACGGCGCGCGGCCGCCGCGGGATTCGGCGCGGACCGCACGGCGGCGCCAGATTCGCTCGACGGAGACTTCGATTATGTGATCGATGCCGTCGGATCGCGGCCCACTTTCGAGGAGGCCATCGCGCGGGCCGCGCGCGGGGGCTCGATTCTGGTATTCGGCGTCGCTCCGGGGCACGCTACGGCCACCGTTCGCCCCAACGAGATTTTCGCCCGCGAGCTGACCATCGTGGGGTCGCTGATCAACCCTTACACGCACGGGCGCGCAGTGGAACTGCTGCCGCAAATGGGGCTGGAGAAACTGAAGGTCGCGGCGCTGCCGCTGGCAAAGTACCGCGACGCGTTTGAGACGCAGGCGCGGCCGGCGGAAGCGCTTAAGGTTGTGCTTTTGCCACAGGAGTGAGGCGGATCTTTCCGAGCCGGGACCAAGGGTGCGGGTCATAGGCGTTGGTTAGAACAAGGCTCGCCGCGATGACTCGGGCTGCGCGCGATTCAGGCGGTTACAACTCCCCGGAGGGACTTCGGCGGACGTTTGTTGGTGCGAGGGGAAGGGACTGTCGTCAGGGATCGGGTGGGGTCAGATGTGCCAACTGGTGCGCAAGCGAACCAGCGACGTCTAAAACAGCAATGCCTTGTTTATCAATAATTTATGGGCTGACGGCGCTCGCGGAGCGCAATGACTCTGACCGAGTTACCGCAATTTTGGGCCGAACGGAATCATGACCCAGTCCGACATCGATACTGCAAGCCCCGATTCACCCACCCCGTTGGCGTTGCCGCCCGTTTGTCCGTTAGCCGTCGCCACCAAATATCGCCAATGCCGATCACAAGCCCATTTAAGTTGGCCGGGACCCCCTTTTCGTTATCTCCGTCCCGCATTACAATACGAAGGACAGCCACAACATTCATAAAGGCCCTCGGCAGCCGACTGCACTGCCGCTCTTGGCATGCGAGACTATCGACTTTACGAGTTGGACGACCAGGACTTCGAGCAGCTCGTCACGCAGCTCTGCATCGAGGTGCTCGGCACGGGCACCGTGTCTTTCGCACCAGGGCGCGACGGCGGGCGGGATGGTCGGTTCCATGGGACGGCGCAACACTTTCCGAGCACCACGAGTCCGTACACAGGGAAGTTTATCATCCAGGCGAAACACACCAAACGACCGGGCGCCTCCTGCAAAGACACGGAATTCGGCAGGATCATCAAGACGGAGTTGCCGCGCATTCAGGATCTCGTTACGAACCAGGAACTCGATTACTACCTCTTGTTCACAAACCGCTCGCTGCCCGCCGGCAAGGACCACAAAATCCTCGTCACCATAGAGAGAATCCGTGGCGTCAAGAACGCGCACCTCGTCGCGAGCGAAACCATTTCGCACTATCTCGTACGCCACCCTACGATCTGGACGAGCCTCGGCTTCGACCGCTATCAAACACCCTTCCGGATTAGCCCCAACGACCTTGCCGACGTCATCCACGGGTTCCACACCACAGTGAGGGACGGGCACGGCGGCTTCCATAGTGCAACAAACTTCAATTACGTCGATAAGGAGATCAAGAACACCGTCAACGGACTCACGAAGCCCTACTACGAGTACCTCCAGCGGGATTCATTGCCGCACTTCGCCAACGTCAAAGCTTTCCTCGAAGATCCACGAAACGAAGAACTCCGCGCGCTCTACCACGATACCGCCGACGACCTCAAAGCCAAGATTATCGCGACCAGGCAACAGTTCACCGCGTTCGACGACATCCTCATCTTTACATGTGACATGATCGTGGAGGGGAACCCGTCCCTGCGCGGCAAGAAACGCCTCGTCCGCGTTTTCCTCCACTATATGTACTTCGACTGCGACATCGGAGCCCATGCTTAAGCCGACCAAACATCTCAACCCTGAGTACAGCGTGCTCAATATCAGCGCGCAGATCCTCAAGTACGTGGAGCGCCACCGCACCGTCACGTACCAGGACCTCTACGAACGCATGCACAACCGGTACGGGGAGACCATCAGGCCACTGTTTCTGCCAGCGCTCAGCTTCCTCTATCTCCTCGGGAGAATCGAATACCACACCAAGAACGACGCGTTCGAATACCGTCAACACGTGAGCGCATGAAACTCTCACGAATCTACACCAACGACACGACGCGGTTCGCACCCATACGGTTCAACGGCGTGACGGACCAACGGCTCAGCGTCATCTTCGCCACAATCACCAAACCCAAAGACCCCGACAAGGACAGTCACAACCTCGGCAAGACCACGCTCATCCATGTCATCGACTTCCTTCTCCTCAAACAAGTCAACCAAGAGCACTTCTTCCTCAAACATGCCGAACTCTTCGGGCCGTTCGTTTTCTTCCTCGAATTGCAGACCCACCGGGGCGACTACGTCACGATCAGGCGCAGCGTGATCAGCCATTCCAAGGTCGCACTCAAACGCCACCCAGACGGCAACCAAAACCTCATCGACGCGACGGATATAGTCTGGGACCACCTGGACATCCCGCTTGACCGCGCACGCCAGCTCCTCGACAGCTACCTCGACCTACAGACCATCAAGCCGTGGGATTACCGTAAGGGAGTCTCGTACTTCCTGCGTGCGCAAGAGGACTACGGGGACTACTTTCAAATCCAGAAATTCGCTAGCGGCAAGGACGTTGACTGGAAACCGTATCTCGCACAGATCATCGGGATCGACGCCAGCGCCGTCACGAAGAAGTACGAGTCCGAGGAACGCATCGAGCAGGTCAAGACCCAACGCAGCGAGCGACAAGCAGAAGTCGGAATCGACGAAAAGGACTTCACAAAACTCCAAAACGAAATCGCGATCAAAGAACAAGAACTCTCGCGCGCCTCGAAGCTCCTCGACGGGTTCGATTTCCGGGAGCAAGAGCGACGTATCAGCAAAGACGTAATTGAACGGATTGAACAACGCATCAGCGAAATTAACAACGATCTGTACAACCTCACCTACGACCTGGACCAGATGCGCCAGTCGCTCAACGCGAGCGTCACGTTCAAGCTCGAGACGATAAAACAAATCTACGAAGAAGCAAAGACCTATCTCCCGGACCAGCTCTACACCGACTACGAGGCTCTCTTGGACTTCAACAAGCGCGTCACGCAAGAGCGCAATAAACTCCTCCGGCGACAAATCAAAGACCTCGAAACGCAGCAGGCAGCCCTCGACGCGGAAGGAGCAGGCCTCAATCAGGAACGCGTCGAATCGCTCGCGCTCCTCCGTTCACCGAATACGTTCGATAAGTTCAAAGCCCTCCAAAAGGAATTCTCCAAGCAGCAGGGACAGCTCAACTACCTTCTCCAGCAACGCACGCGACTCACGAAGGTCCTCGAACTGAGCAAACAACTGCGCGACCTCGAACGCGACCGCGACGATGCCTCGGCGACACTCAAAGACGCTGTTGACCACCCGACCGGCCGCCAACAGGAAATCGCCGTGGAGTTCAGCAACCTCGTGCGCCGCGTTCTCGATCTGGAAGGCGTGTTCTACCCGCGCATCAACACGAACGGCAATATCGAATACCGTATCGAGACACGATCACGCGACAACACAGCTAAAGTCTCTAGTCAATCCGAGGGGACTAGTTACAAGAAACTCCTGTGCGCACTCTTCGATCTTGCCATCCTCCGCGTTTACGCCAAAGAGCCTTTCTACCACTTCGTGTATCACGACGGGATCCTCGAAGCGCTAGACTTTCGCAAGAAACATCGCATCCTTGAAGTCTTACGTGAAACAGGTATTCAGTTCCACGTCCAGTGCATTATTACCGCCATCGATGACGACGTCCCACGCGACGAGGACGGACAAAAAGTCCCCTTCCCCGAGACCGAAATCATCCTGCGACTCCACGATGCCGGACAAAGCGGCAGGCTCTTCAAAACCAGAGAATTCTAACCAGGCCCAACGACGAGCAACGAAGGCCCAACACAGATCAGGATTCTTTCAAGCATTCACGAGTTGATTGCCTCCTTCCCTGGCAGCGCGCGACCTGGCCGCTCCATGCGTTACGGGTGGTTGGAGCGGGGGGACGGGGCTCGAACCCGTGACGTCCGGCTTGGAAAAGATGGCCATCGAGGAGGGTCCCGAAGGTGACTCCGCCCCCACTCTTCCCGCTCACTTTCGTTTGAACTTATCCGCCAGCTTGGCCACCGCGTCGTCGAACGTTGGCTTGGCGGGCGGCGGCGGGCGGAAGTGCTTGCGCTTGGGCTCGGGCGGCGCGGGCTCGAGCGCTTTCATCGAGAGCGCAATCCGCTTGGCTTTGGGGTCCACGCTCATCACCTGCACCTTGACGATCTGGCCGGCCTTCACTACGTCGCTGGCCTCTTTCACGTAGCGGTTGGCCAACTGGCTCACGTGCACCAGGCCGTCCTGATGCACGCCCACATCCACGAACGCGCCGAAACGCGTGACGTTGGTGACCACGCCTTCGAGCGTCATGCCGGGCTGCAAATCGGCGATCTCGCGAACGTCCTCGCGCCACTGCGGCGCCACAAACTTGTCGCGCGGGTCGCGCCCCGGTTTGCGCAATTCCTCGCGGATATCGCCCAGCGTGTACATGCCCACGGTTTCAGTTTGGAATCCCTCCAGCTTCACTTTCTCGATGAGGTCCGGCTGGCCGACGATCTCGCTCACCGTCACCCCCAGAGACGCCGCCATGCGCTCTACTATTGGGTACGATTCCGGATGCACTGCGGTCATATCCAGCACGTTTTCGCCGCCGCGAATCCGCAGGAAGCCGGCCGCCTGTTCGAACGTCTTCGGCCCGAAGCCCGCCACCTCCAGCAGTTCCTGGCGCGAGCGGAAGCGGCCCTTGCCGTCGCGATGGGCCACAATCTTCTGTGCGGTCCGCTCCGTGATCCCCGCCACGTAGCGCAGCAGCGCCCAGGACGCTGTATTCAGATCCACGCCCACGCGGTTGACGCACGATTCCACCGTCGCCTCCAGGCTCTGCTTCAAGCGCCGCTGGTCCACGTCGTGCTGATACTGCCCCACCCCGATGGATTTCGGGTCCACCTTTACCAGCTCGGCCAGCGGATCCTGCAGGCGCCGCGCGATGGAGATGGCGCCGCGGATGGTGAGGTCGAGATCCGGAAACTCCTGCCGCGCGATCTCCGACGCCGAGTACACCGACGCGCCGGATTCGCTCACCGTCACGCTGAAGACCTTCGCCAGATTGGCTTCGCGCAGAAAGTCCGCGACCAGCGCCGCCGACTCGCGCGAGGCGGTCCCGTTGCCGATGGCGATGGCCTGCACGTTGTGGCGCGCAATCAGCGAAGCCAGCGTTTTGCGCGACGCCGCCACGTCGTTCTTCGGCTCGAAGGGATAGATCACCGAGTTTTCCAGGAACCTGCCGGTATCGTCCACCACGGCGATTTTGCAGCCGGTGCGGATGCCCGGGTCCAGGGCCAGCACCGTCAGCATACCGGCCGGCGGCGCGAGCAGCAGGTTCTCCAGGTTCTCGCGGAACACCTTGATGGCCTCTTCGTCGGAGCGGTCTTTCAACTCCAGGCGCACTTCCGTCTGGATGGAAGGATTCAGCAGCCGGTCGTAGGAATCCTCGATGGCCTGTTCCAGGTGCGGCACGCATTCGCCCGCCGAGTGCACCACTTGCGAGCGCAGCCACGCGAGCGGCTTCACGCGGTCCATTTCGATTTCGAAAATCAGCACGCCCTCTTTGGCGCCGCGCCGAATGGCCAGCATGCGGTGCGACGGTATCCTGCTGGCCGGTTCGCTGAACTGCGTGTACAGTTGGTATTTGCCTTCGGGGTCCGCGACGCCTTCGATGGCGCGGCTCACCACCAGCCCCTCGTCCATCATCATGGTGCGCACGGCTTTGCGGAAGGCGGCATTCTCGCTGACCCATTCGGCCACGATGTGGCGCGCACCCTCCAGCGCCTCCGCTGCCGACGCGACGCTTTTCTCGGCGCTGACAAACGTCTCGGCGAGCGCGGCCAGCGAGCCTTCGCCCGGCTGGTCCCAGAGAAACTGCGCCAGCGGTTCCAGCCCCTTCTCGCGGGCGATAGACGCCTTGGTGCGCCGCTTCGGTTTGTAGGGCAGGTACAGGTCTTCGAGCTCGGTTTTCTCGAGGGCCGCATTGATGCGCGCCTGGAGCTCCGGGGTGAGCTTTCCCTGCTCCTCAATGGTGTCGAGGACGGTCTTCCGCCGCTCCTCGAGCTCGCGGAAGTACTCCAGCTTCTCCTCAACATTGCGGATCTGGACTTCGTCCAGGTTGCCGGTGGCTTCTTTGCGATAGCGCGCGATGAAGGGCACGGTGGCGCCTTCGTTCAGCAGCTCCATGGCCGAGAGCAAGCCCTTCAGCGGGACGCTGATTTGCCCGGCGATGTGCAGGAGCACAGGGGTGGAAAGTGCGATTGGTTCTGGCATGAATGAGGGTGCTTCTATTTTCTCATTTGCGGTGTGGGGTGTATGGGACCATGCACCGGGGGAGCCGCCATGCAAGCTATAGCGGCTGGAGTCCCGCGAGGCGGTCAAGCCATTCGCGAAAATGCGGGCACTCCTGGCGCATCGCGGCAATGCCGATGGATTGGGCCGCGACGGTGCCGTGCAGGACTTTGCGGTATCGTGGATACGCTGCGAGGATGCGCTTGGAGGGCGCGGTCAGAGGGTCGTCATTGATATCCTCAGGCGTGGGGAAACTATCGCGGATCTGCTGGAAATGCCTGGCGAGTTGTTCCTGCCTGATGGCAGTCGCGAACACCGGCGGGCTGCTGAACAGCAGTCCTTCGTATTCGTGCAGTTGAATGTAGGGAAGGAATCTGATGTCCGGCCGAAATTCGGGGATGTGGGCGCAGATGTCTTCCTTGACGGCGCGCTCGATCTCGACGACTCTTGCGATGTTTGGCAGGTTGCCCGCTACGGGTGTCCCGGGAAACCCGTGCCCGAGGCCGTAGTAGTCCAGCAAGGTGGAACAATACGCTGTGGTGTCCTGCCTGAGATGCAGCAGCACGTCTTTCTTGACGCGATCGTAGTTGGGGCGTCCGCCTTTGTGGCCGGGTACACCAAGAAGGATCGGCGTCAGATAGATCTGGCGCGGCCACAAAGTCGGAGCGAGGACCTTGTTGACAAAGGACTCCTCCGTTGGCCCCTCGACCACGATCCGGACGCGAATCACCGCTGGTCCTTATCCGATACGAGCTGCGGTGCGTTTTCGCTTCCCGGCCTGCCGCCGAGAACGTTCTTCTGCCAGAGTTCACCCAGGGAATACTCTTGCAGCCAGACTGACAAGTCGCGCGAGTCGAGCCGCTGAAAGCGCGACTCCGCCTGGTGACGTTCCACCACAACCACGTCCTCCGGCGCAAACTCGTTCAGCAGAGGCGCGGACTGGGTCGAGACGATGATCTGCCGGTAAATGTGAGAGCCGTACTGCTCCACGGCTTGCTTGAACAGGTTGCCTAGCAACGTGAGCGCGTACGGGTGCAGCCCCAGTTCAGGCTCGTCGAAGAGCATGGTGGCGGGCCGTACCGGTTGCAAGAGGGCCGTGGCGAGGCAGATAAAGCGCAGCGTGCCGTCGGAAAGCTGATTCGCCAGAAACGGATAGTCCGAGCCTTGTTGAAGCCATTCCAACTGAATCAAGTCGGGATTGGCAGGTACGGGGCGAAGTTTGAAATCGTCGAAGAACGGTGCGGCGAGGCGCACGGCATCGCGGATTTGCGCGTAGTGCGACGGGTCGCTTTCGCGAATCCCGTACAGAAAAGCCGCGAGGTTGTCGGCGTCGGGCCGCAGGACTTCGTTATCGTTGATCGGCCGCTGGCGGCGTACGCCGGCAGTGAGGCTCGTGTCGTGGAAGTGATATACGACCCAGCTTGCGATCGCCTCGTACACGTAGTGCGGCACGCCACGCTTGGCGCCCCTCTTGCCTGGCTCGTCCTTGAGAAGCTTGAGCTTGGCTTCGGCGTGCCCGGAACCCAAGCTGTCGCGCATATTGCCCCAGTTGCCCCGGAAAATAGTTGTTTCGTCTCGAAAGACAAACTGGTTGTCCGTCGTCGGCACCAGGGAGAACGAGTAACCGTTATTGCCGAAAGACATCTCTGCGCTGAAGCGCTGCGTTACCTTGGGTCCGAGATACAGGCAGGCATCGGCGCCGCCTTCGGTGGTGCGGATCGCGAGTTGCAATCGTTGCTCGACAATTTCCTTGAGCAGGCGAAAAAAACTCACGAAATTGCTCTTGCCCGCGCCATTGGCGCCAATCAGGACGTTCAGCGAGCGGAAACTAAAGTCTTCGAGCTTGCGAATTGACTTAAATCCCTCAATCGTCAGTTTGTCGATCGTTTCGCCCATGGCACAATTGTTCCCGATCCCTTTATACACGATAGCCGTTTGGACAACCCGGTGGGTAGGTCGGGTGTGCCAGGGGTCATCAGGCCGGGCGCCTGGTTGTGGGTACCGGCCAAGTGTGGCCACCACGCGGGGCCTTCTCAACGTGCCGCGTAGTGGCCAAAGGCTGGGATCGGCGTTCGCGTCTCAACTGTCCATAGGGGCCGCGCCGCAACGCAACGCGTGGCTTCCGGGCCATCGATCCCGGGCATCTGCGTGACCCTGAAGACCATTTCGGAAAGAGCGCCGCCGTGCGAATCTCGTGCCTCGTCCCGGCTGGCATTGCTGGGCGCCGAGCGCGGGCCTATCCTCGGCCTGGTATTGCGGGAAGCGTTGCAGTTGGCGGTAGCACGCCTTGTGCTGTGGCTGGCCGTCGCGGCCACCAGCGCTCGGTTGATGGAGAGCATGATGTACCGAGCCCGGCCAGAACGCCCGGCGATGCGGGCGGCGTCGGTCGACCCGCTGCAGGCGTTGCGGAGCGAATAGACTTCGCGGCCGTTATCGATTGCTAGAACCTGATCCCCAGCTCCACCCACGCTCGCCGGGGGGCGCCGGGCGTGAAGAAGGTTGCGCTCTGCGCCGGGACGCTTCCGGCGTAGGGGCCGGCGGTGTAGGCCGGGAAAGGCAGGGACTGGATTGCACCCTGGCTGGCGAGTGCCGTGTTGGCGAGCTGCGCCGCCGTGTAGTAATGGCGGTTGAATAGATTGTCGATCTGGAGGGCGAGCTGGAGCCGCCTGGTCAGGCCGTAATGAGCGCGGAAGTTAGTGACCGCATAGCCGGGCGAAACTCCGGGCCCGAGATAGTACAGGCCATCGGCGTGGTACGCGTTGTTCTCGTTCCCGCGCGCGTAAGAGCTCGACATAGCCACTTCGTTGAGGTCGAACGCCAACTTCGAAGTGGCCTGGAAGTCCGCGAAGGCCTTGCCGCTGTGCTTGGGAATAAGTGGGATTCTATCGCCTGGCTGGACGGTGATGACGCCGTCGAGTCCCGGGTATCCCGCCAATGCGAAGTTATTGGTGTTATTCGCCGAGCCGTCGAGGGTCTCGGTGCTTTGGTAAGTGGCTATAAGAAAGGTGTAATCAAGTCCCCATGTGACCCGGCCAGCGCGGCCACCGAGCGATGCGTCGAGACCCTCCCGCCGCGTTTTGGCGAAGTTCCGGAAATAACCGGTGCCGGTCTGCGGGGCCGCGACGAAGAGGATGTCGTTGCGATTCTCAGCCCGAAATGCACCCGCATTCCAACTCAGGTTATGCAGGAAAGAGACCTCGGGCTTGCCGCGCAGGCCGGCTTCCCATGTCCCTGCGACCACCTGCCGGAGCGGCGGGTCGCTGGCCAGCGCATTGGGCAGGCTGCAAGGGTTGTTCGGATCGGCGCAGCCAAGCTCAATGGCCGTGGGGGCGCGGCTGCCCTCGGTGTAGCTCGCATAGGCATTCACGGTGGAGACCGGGCTCCAGGTGATCCCGATGGCGGGGTTGAATCGCTGAAACATATAGTCGCCGTCGAGCGAGCCGGGGCCGGCAATCGGGTTGATGCGGTCCATGTTATCGACGGTAAACCGGTTATAGCGCCCGGAGACCGTCAGGTTCACGGTTTTCGCAAGGGTGAGCGTGTCGGTGAAGTAGAGGCTCCAGTTGGGGGTGAGGCCGCGCAGGTTGACGCTCGACGCGTCCTCCCATGCCGGCACGCTAGTGAGCGTGTAGTTGGGATTGACGTAGCCGTACCCCATGTTCTGGGTGTAGTCCACGCTTCCATGGTCCAAAGCCGCGCCGGCAGTGAACTCGTTGCGGCCGATCTTAGGCGCGGCGATCCATGTCAATTGCCCGGAAGATCCGTACTCGTTCTGGACCTCTTTCGAGTAGATGGTGACGCCATCGCACGTCTGGTCCGGGTCGCCCAATTCGAGCGCTTCCGCAATGCAGGCCCACTTCGGAAACGGCGTGTTCGCGATCGTGGCGCCGCTCGCGGGGAAACCAGTGTAACCCGCTGCAGTGAGGATGGCCTGTTCGTCCGCGGTCGGCTGATAGATCGACTGGCCCAGCGCGTCCGTGTTGAAATTGGCATTGATCCCAGCCGTGCGGATGTTGCGGTACCAGGCGTTAGCGGAAAACGTAAACGAATCGCTGAAACTGTGCCGGGCGATGAGATCGAATGACGGGGAGCGGTCAGCCGTGCTATCGGGGATGGAATAGACGCTCGCATAGTTCTGTTTGAGCAGGCGATAATCCTGCAGGCCGTTGCCGAGCAGAGTGTTGAAGGCGTAGGACAGGGTCAGCGCAAGATCCGTCTTGTCCGTGCGCCAACCGAGCCGGGCAAATCCCTGGCGGACGTCCGAAGGCGAATCGACGCGCCATCCCGATTCGTGGAATACGTTGGCAGCCAGAAACCAGTTGAACCCCGCCGCCCGGCCGCCGCCATAGCCGGCCTGAACGGCTTTCCGCCCGCTGCTGCCATACGTCAATGTCCCTTCGAAGCCCGGGTTGCTCACGCCATCCTTGGTCCGGACGGACAGGGCGCCTCCCAACGTGTTCAGCCCGAACAGAGGGTTCGATCCGGGCATCAGTGTAATCTCGGAGATGGCATTTTTCGGCATCAGGTCCCAGCTCACCACGTCGCCAAACGGTTGATTCTGCCGCACGCCATCCACGTAGACCGAGAGACCCTCGGGCGTTCCGAGCAGCGGAGAAGCGGTGTAGCCCCGGTAATTGACATCGGGCTGGAAGGGGTTGCCTTGCATTTCGTTGAGGTACACGCCATCTAGGCGCCGGTTCATGAAATCCGCGAGATCGAGTGCCCCGCTGTTCGCGATGCCGGCCGCCGTGGCCGTCTGGACGGGGCTCGCAATCTGGTCGGCCGTCAGATCCGTCCCCGCGAGCGGGGTGGCGGCGACCACGTCGATTCTGGCCGCCCGAGGCGCCAGCGCCAGTGCCACCGTGCGCAAGACCGGCGCGGCGGACTCGACGTCGATGAACACCGATTGCGTGGCGAACCCGGCCCTCGAAACCTGCAACCGGTAGCGGCCGAAGGGCAGGCCTTGGAAAGTGTACGCGCCCTCGGTGTCGGTCCGAAAGCTGCGACTCACTCCACCACCGCGCAAGCTCTGCAGCTTTCCCGACGCGGCCATCGCATTCCCCGACGGGTCCCGGACCTCCAGCCGGATCTCCGCCGTGAGGCTCTGCGCCTGGACGAGCGCAGCCGATCCCAGAAGTGCCAGCCACAGTGAATGCATACCTAATAATGCCTGAAGGGAACTCCTTGTTCAGCCTTTTTGTGTGGGGGCCGTCTGCCTCGCGGTCACCCGTCCACGATGGCCAGCTCAGTGGCGAATTCATGGCGCCACAGGAACCGGGACGGGCGCCGCCGGAACTCCTTCCACAGCGCGAGGAGCAGCTTGTTCCGGCCGCGGGTGTCCAGGTTCCTGGCACGTACAGCCAGCCATAGACCCAAAGCGAACGACACGCTGAAGTTCAGCAGCCCCGTCGCCAGCAACCCGAACATAGCCCACCATACGTCCGGCCAGGGGAGGGCGCCCCGCCACGCCAGTGAACTTACGTCATAGGTAAGTGACGCACTCGCCAGTGTAATATGCCGCACTTCGACCGGCACTCCGGCGAAGACACTTACAAAGGGAAGTAACCCAAGTAACAGACCCAGGCATACATAGCCAGCCACTCCGCTCAAGTGATGCTTCACGATTTGCGCCAGCCGCAGCGCCCGGCCGGCGCCCAGACACCACTGGATTTTCCGGCTCTGCGCGATCCCTTCCGGAATGCGGTTGAGCACCATCCAGTTGGCGGTCCAGCCCGCAAACAGGCTGGAGAGCCACAGGAAGCACCCTGTGAGCGCGGCGAAGACCATGGTCGGGGATCGCAACAAGCGCATGGATTCCAGGCCGTGGAGCGCGGCTTCGGGGCGTAGGAAAGAGCTGCCGGTCTTCCAGCGAACCAGAAGGTCGATCAATGCCGCGAGCGGTATGGCGCCCAGCAGGTTGCCGATGGTTACGATGGACTGCGTCCGCGTGATGGCGGCTACCAGCCCGACTTCGGCATGCATACCGTCGTCCTGTTCGAGCGCTTTTGAAAGAGCCGCGGCAGTCATGGACGGCATCTTGGACGCCAGCGGCCAACCTAGAAACTGCATGAGTACAAAGCTCAGCGTGTAATTCAGGCTGTGTGCGATGCCAATCCACAAGGGCGCGAGCGCCATCGCGGCGAAAATGTATTTGAACAAGGCGGTGAAGGCCGTGATTCCGCCGGCGCCGAGCGCCCCATAACCCATCCTCTGCCAGTCGGCCCGGGATCCGGCAATATAATGCTCTCCGCTTTGGCCGGTGTGAGTTACAATCTGGCGGGCCACCCGGTTCACGCTGTTGCGGAGCAGGCTATGAAAGCCGCGCTCCTCGGCGAAGGCGCGTACTAACACGGCAGCAAACCGGCGGCCGTCTTCCTCGTTGCGCATGACGCGCAAGAGTAAGTCGATCCTATCGAGCCCGGCAAATATCAGGTCGAGCCGAAAAACCATGTCGGAGGAGACGCCTTGTTCCTCCATGCGCGCGTGCGCGAGTCCCGCGGAGACGCGGCATTGGAAAATAACTTCCTCGAGCCGCTTGCGGTCGCCGGGCCGCGCGGCCGCGTCTACCAGGTCATAGAAGGGAGATTCGGTCTCATAGCGGTGCGGCATCACCTTCATGACTCCCCGCGACAAGCCGAGCGCTGCGGCCCGCAGCGCCAGCAGGCGGATGGCCGCCGGGAAATCGGCGGCCGGTTCGCCCAGCAGCTCGCGCCAGGGAGCGACATCCTCGTCACTGAGCCCGGCGACCCATTCCGCATCCGCGTCATCCAAATCTTCCATGCGGAGCGCCGCGTACAGATCCACCTCGTCCTCAAACTGGGGAAGCAGCAGTCTCTTGACGCGGGCGATCAATTCCTGTGGCAGCGAGGTGGCTTCGGGCAATCCCGCCTCGGCAAACACTCTGGCCGCGAAAGCCTTCGCCCAGATTTGTTGAAATCTCTCCCTGGTGGCGGTATCGGCGCGGATTCCTTCGGCCAGACGGCGTAACCGTTGGGTGCGCATCTCCGGAGGAACGCTCTGGAGCCAGGTTAAGGTGTTCTGCAACCACTGCCGTTCGTTCGCCTCGGTTTCGCCAAGCGGCAGCAGTCGAAGAGCCTGAACCGGATCGGAGAACACGCTTGTTCAGTATATACCAGGTATCTCACCCCCACTGTGCTGTTTCGCGCACCGCCCAGCGTCTGGCGCCGGGCACCGGAACGTCCGGCACCCGGAAGTCTTTTCCGAAAATGCTGCACAAGGTTGATAACAGCGGAATGTTCAATACGGATGGTTCCGCAGACTCAGTTGCGCCCGATTCCGGCAGACGATAGAGTCGAAGGTGTTCCGTGCCGGTGCCGTTCCACAGTCTCGACCGTCTTGGCGGTTTGGCCAACGCCGCGCCCGCGGAGGGTGCCGCGCGCTGGGATCGTGACAACCCCCGCGGCTGGTTGTTCCGGGTGGCGCAGCCGTTGGCGGAGCACCCGAAATAGCCGTGGCAAAGACGATTCCAACGCTTTCGCTGCTGGCTTTTCTCGGGTTGCCGGCACTTGCCTGCCAATGCCAGATGTTCTCCACCTGCAACGAGGTCGCGGCTACGGACTTGGTGTTCATCGGCACGGTGGAATCCATGGAGCCGGCCTTCCTGAACCGATGGAACCCGTCCGGCAGCTCGTCCTTGAAGTCGTTGAACGACGCTTACTTCGAGGCGCAGCAGCACCCGTCGGCGCAGGCGCTGGCGCGGATGAAAGACGTGTATCTGAAGGCCTTCCCCGATGCGTCCACGGATCGCAAGCGCCAGTTGCAGGGGGCGAAAACGGCGCCTGCCGTGGCGGCTCTCTTCTATGCGAGCCTGGGGCGTGGGGTGCGAGTGCGCTTCCGCGTGGAAGAGCTTTTCAAGCACGAGGAGGGGGACGACGACGGCCCGCAAAAACAGGCGCCGAAAGACGATTCCGAAAAGGAACAGGAACAGTTTCTCGAAGTATGGACGCCCTTCGGCGACTGCGGTTACGCCTTTCAAACCGGCGAGACTTACCTGGTATACGCCAGCGACAACGAAGAGGCCGCCGATTTCATTTCCACCGACAGTTGCACGCGCACCCGCAGGTTATCGGAGGCTGGCGAAGACCTGGCCTATCTCTACTTCTATAAGGAGCATCCCGAGCGATCGACCCGGCTGGACGGATTCACAACCACGAATCCGCGCTACCGCGTGGATTTCAATCCGCTGCGCCCGGAAACCATGCCGTCGCCGGTCGCGGACGTGCTTATCGAATTGCAATCCGATCGCCTGACGCGCTATGTGGAATCGGACCGCAATGGCCGGTTTGTTTTCGACGGCCTTCCCGAGGGGGACTACAAGCTGTCGGCCTACGGCCAGGGATACCCCATGGACACGCAACTGTTAGCCGGCCCGCAGCCTTTTCATGTTCCGAAGAAGAGTTGCTCCCTGCAGGTACTTGTGTTGCCGAAAGCGCCGAAGTAGCACTTACTTCGCCGGCGCCGTCACTCTCCCGCTTAAGCGATGACCCGATCGTAAAGATCCTGATCCATGAAGAACCGGACTGCCAGTAGCCGGTCCAGCTCCGGCCTGACCTTAGTCAGGAAACCCCGCTCCTTCCCAGCCATGAGGAGGCCGACCGTGCCAATCACCCGCAGGCCGACAGACATGGCAAGCCGTCGCGCTGGCTGTTCATCCAGTATGAGCAGTGCTGCTGCCAACTCCAAACCCAAACTGATGACCTCACGTTCTCCTGGGCCAATGGAACCACTCACCGTGCCCGGTTGCAGCGGACGTGCCAGCTCCTGGACCAGTACCCAGTCGGGCAGTCTTGCTACCGTTGGCCCCACTTCTCTTGCAACGGCAGGGGGAATCGAGATGCGGGTGTGAAGCTGCCGCAGCAGATCGAGCCGGTCAATCTGGGTCAACGCGATGAGCGGGCTCGAATTGGATATGACCGGCACTCAGGTTCGCTTACTCTCTGCTACTTCCGCCCGCCACTCGTCCTCAGTGTAACGGAAGTAGGGGATGCCCAGCTCCGAGGCGCGTTGGATAAATTCCAGGCGGGGAACTCCCAGGAGTTCGGCCGCCTTGCCGCTAGAGACGAGGCTTCGCCGGTACAACTCGGACACAATCATTTCACGCGCCGTCCGCTCGATCGGTTGGCCGAGACTCGCCAGGAAACCGCTGAGGTCTTCGCCGAGATCTAAAATCGTGGAATCCATCACGAATGCTCCTCCTTCATGGTACCGCTCACTCACGGCAGGAGGATTGCTCCGGTGAGACACCCGTTTTGTAATCGAAACGGCCTCGGCCGTCGAAGGCCTGGCGCCACGGACGAGATGCCGCTCCCCTTATTGACGTGAGGCACATTGAGGTGACAAGGCCACGCTTACTTCCCCGCCGCCGGCGCCGCCACCGGGGCTGGTTTTTTGTGTTACCGTAAGCCTTCCACATGGACCAACATTCCAAGTTCCTCTTGGCCGATAGCCAGATTCCCACAGCCTGGGTGAACGTTCTGCCGTCCCTTACGGAGCCGCTCAGCCCCCCGCTGAACCCGCAAACCCGCCAGCCTCTGGGCCCGCAGGATCTGGCGGCGATCTTTCCGATGGAATTGATCGAGCAGGAGTTTTCGCCCAAGCCGCTGATCGACATCCCGGGCGAAGTGATGGATATCTATCGTCTGTGGCGAGCCACGCCGCTCTATCGCGCGCGGCGGCTGGAACAGGCGCTCGATACTCCGGCACATATCTACTATAAGTATGAGGGCACCAGCCCCGCGGGCAGCCACAAGCCCAATACCGCGGTGGCTCAGGCCTACTACAACAAGCGCGCCGGCATCAAACGCCTGGCCACGGAGACCGGCGCCGGGCAGTGGGGCAGCGCTCTGGCCCTGGCGTGCCGCCTGTTCGGCATGGAGTGCACGGTCTACATGGTGCGCATCAGCTACGACCAGAAACCGTACCGCCGTATGATGATGCACACCTGGGGCGCGGAGGTTTTCCCCAGCCCGAGCGATCGCACCAATTCCGGCCGCGCGGTGTTGGAGGCGCATCCGGATTCTCCCGGCAGCCTCGGCATCGCCATCAGCGAAGCCGTGGAAGACGCGGCCACGCACAGCGATACCAACTACGCGCTGGGCAGCGTGCTGAACCACGTGATGCTGCACCAGACGGTGATCGGTCAGGAAGCCAAGCTCCAGATGGAACAGGCCGGCGAAGAGCCGGAAGTGATCATCGGCTGCTTTGGCGGCGGCAGCAATTTCGGAGGCTTGGCTCTGCCCTATGTCCTCGACCGGCTGGCCGGCAAGGGGCCGCGCATTGTGGCGATTGAGCCTTCGGCGTGTCCCAGCCTCACCAAGGGCAGTTTCACCTACGACTACGGCGATACCGGCAAGCTCACCCCGCTGCTCAGAATGTATACCCTGGGCCACGATTTCGTGCCGCCGGGAATCCATGCCGGCGGTCTGCGCTACCACGGCGCCTCGCCGCTACTCAGCCACCTGGTGCACCAGGGACACATTGAGGCCAAGTCGTACTCCCAGCTTCCGGTGTTTGAAGCGGCGGTCCAGTTTGCGCGGACGGAGGGCATCTTGCCGGCGCCGGAATCGGCGCACGCCATCCGCGCCGCCGTGGACGAAGCCCTGATGGCCCGCGAGGAGGGCCGCGCCAAGGTCATCCTGTTCTGTCTAAGCGGCCACGGCCACTTCGACCTGGGATCCTACGAGAGCTACCTCTCTGGAAAGTTGCAGGACTACGAGTACCCTGGCCGGGATATCGAAAAAGCGATGGCCGAGCTATAAATCGCGGCGAAATAAA
>Ga0265316_10002043_pt1 | contig 21257 bp, 16 predicted proteins | sample 4522metaG_FD_202092 | JGI IMG/M metagenome (GOLD analysis project Ga0265316, IMG submission 202092) | Rhizosphere microbial communities from Carex aquatilis grown in University of Washington, Seatle, WA, United States - 4-5-22 metaG | ecosystem: Host-associated > Plants > Roots > Rhizosphere >... | reverse complement strand
GGCCAGCCGCGCCGCTACCGCATCGGTGTCGATGCTGAGCAAGCGGTCGCCCAGCGTGACCCCAGCCAACGCCAGAAGCTCCTCGCGTCGGACATGCTGGGTCGTCGCGATGTCGATCTGTTTGACCTGAAAGCGAGGCGAGTCCACGACGTGGCGAACCGCCCAGCGGCCGCCCCACCCTGCCCCGGCCAGCACGGCCAGCACGGCGACGACTTTCCCGATCACCTTTCCGACCAGCCACGCCCCGCGAGCGAGGCGGGCCAAAGCAGCCCCTAGCATGAGCAGCAGACTGCGCCGCTGCACCACCGCGCGCCGATTGCGCCGCCGGCCGAACCAACCGCGCCGGGAAGCGTGATAGTCGGGGACCTCCACCTCCGCCGTCGCTGTTCGCCCACCGGTCAGCCGCGCGACAGGGCTCACCCCCCCGGACAGGGCTGCCCGGCCCACCAGGCTGATGGCCGCGTGGTTGCGCACCCCAACACGATCACCCCGTCAGGCCCGACCGCCAAATTTTTGATCGCTTGCCCAGCGGTAGGTGCGGAAGTCGCGCTGGTCGGTCGAAAGAATCCGGCCGCTTCCCATCTCCTCTGCCAGCACAACGAGCGACGCGTCCGCCAGGTCCATCGGCAGGTCCGCGTAGTGCTCCGTCAACTCTTCGATGTGCGGCAGATACCCATCGCTTATCTGAAACACAGTGCAGGTGCCATTGCGAACCCCGCACAAGAATGCCAACTGCGCGGGCACGCCCAGCCGGACTTCCCAGCCGGCGTCAGAAGCAAGTGACGTCCATCACCGCCCATGGTCGGCTACTCCTTCTTTAGATGTGCGAGGATCTCGCTGCCCACTTGGGTAATGTCGCCCGCGCCTAGAGTCAGCAAGAGATCGCCGGATCGCAGTCGCGGCAGCAGAGTCTCGGCCAAACCCTTGCGCGCCAGGTAGGTCACGGCACTGCCCGCGGGAAACGTGGCCAGCAACTGCTCGATGGTCGCGCCTTCGATGGGCGCCTCGCCCGCAGCATAGATGTCAGTGAGAACGATCTCGTCAGCGCCTTTCAGCGCAGGCGCGAAATCCTTGAGCAAGTCGCGCGTGCGGGTGAAACGGTGGGGCTGGAAGGCAACCAGCAAGCGCCGGCCGAAGAGTCGTGCGGCGCCCAGGGTCGCGGCAATCTCGGTCGGGTGGTGGCCGTAGTCGTCCACCACGAGAATTCCGCCGGCCTCGCCGCGCACGGAAAAGCGCCGGTCCACACCTGCAAATGATGCCAGCGCCTCGCCATAGACCGAGAAAGGCACATCGAACACGTCGGACACGCACAGGGCAGCCAGCGCGTTCTGCGCGTAGTGGATGCCGGGCATGCGCACCCACACCTCGCCGCGCGCCTTGCCGTGCACGGCCACCCGCAGGCGCGTGCCCTGAGCATCGGCAGACAAGATCTCGCCGCGATAGTCGCCCGCAGACAAACCGTAGGTCACGTGACGCTTCTGCAGATCAGTCGCCAGGCCGGCGGCCACCGGGTTGTCGGCGCACAGGACCACCAGGCCGTAGAACGGGACCTTGTTGGCGAAATCGACGAAGGCTTCGCGCAAGGCCGCCTCGGTCCCGTAGTGATCCATGTGCTCGCGATCGATGTTGGTGATGACCGCGACCATGGGAATCAAGTGACGAAACGAACCGTCGGACTCGTCCGCCTCGGCCACCAGCACTTCGCCCTGACCGAGGCGCGCGTTGGACCCGAACACCTTGGCCTTGCCGCCGATGATCGCGGTCGGGTCGAGGCCGGCGTGAGCCAGAATCGTGGCAACCATGGTGGTGGTGCTGGTTTTCCCGTGCGAGCCAGCCACCGCGACGCCGTCCTTCACGCGCATCAACTCGCCGAGCATCTCGGCGCGCGGAATCACCGGTATGTCGCGCCGGCGCGCCGCCATCACCTCGGGATTGTCGGGCTTGACCGCGCTGGAGATCACCACCACGTCGGCACCTCGGACCTGCTCAGCGCGATGTCCGATCTGAATTTGCCCTCCCAAGACCTCTAGCCGGCGGGTGGCCTCGCTGGCACGCTGGTCCGACCCGGATACGCGATAGCCGAGGTTGAGCAACACCTCGGCTATCCCTGACATGCCGATGCCCCCAACCCCCACGAAGTGTATGGCTACGTCACGCTTCTTGAACATCGAGGGGCGACCCCGTAGGGGCGACCTGCAAGTCGCCCCTACACAAGTCGGGACACACGTTCGCAGGATGAGGACATAGTGCTACTCGCTGTGCTGGCCAACGCCTATGTCCCCCGGGGATATTACTTTCCAGCTGGCTTGCCGCCCAGTCCGTCCAGGCTGGGCAACTCGGACAGATTCGGCTCGACCACGATCTCGATGCGGCGATTCTGCTTCTGACCATCGGGCGTCTCATTGCCAGCCGCGGGGTCGAAGTCCGCATAGCCCGCAGCCCCTAGCTGGCTGGGCTTCATGCCGCCCTCGACGAGCAAGCGGGTGACCTCGACCGCGCGCTGGGTTGACAGCTCCCAGTTGGAGCGGAACTTCTTGGTCTTGATGGGCACGTTGTCGGTGTGGCCCGCCACCAAGAAGTGGCGGTCAGCCATGCCGGCCAACACCTTGGCCACGTTCGCGATGGCAGTCTTGCCCTCGTCCTTCAGCTCGACCTTGCCGGAATCAAAAAGGATATCGTTTGGCAACACCAGCAACATGCGGCCGTTGCGAACCGCAACCTTGATCTGGCCGGCGTCGACCATGGCGTGCAGCTTCTCGGCCAGGCTCCTGAACATCGCTTCGCGAGCCTCGGACGCTGCCTTGGCCTTCTCCAGCTCGGTCAGCTTCTTCTGCAAAGCTTCCTTGTCAGCCTGGGTGCCGGTGCCCCATGCCTTGAACTTGTCAGCCGCCGCGGTTGCTTCCGCCAACTTCTTGGTCAGCCCCTCTTTGTCAGCCTTCAGTTTGGCGTTCTCGTCCTGCTGCTCCTTCAATTGCTTTTCGAGCACCGGGACCTTTTGCTCCAGCTCGGATGGACCGCAGCCCATGGCAAAGAGCGCACCAACTAGAAACATTCCTACGAGTTTACTTGTGTGTCTCAAGATGTCCTCCCGTGTCAGAGGTCGTCACTCTACCGCAACTTCGACGTCGACGATAGTGCGCTGGCATCAACGACCAGGATTCTTGAAGAAACATGCGTGGCTGGCCGGCAGTGCTATGGTGCCGAATCGTGAATTCGCAATCCTTAGCGCAGGAAAATCCGCGCAGCTCTCCACGCGCGGCCCTGATTGCTTTCGCACTCTTTGCCTTGCTGGGCGTGGTGTTCGCCGCCGTGTCGACCTTCGACTTCGTAGCGCACCTCGACCGTCAAGTGCACGCCATAACCTGCTCCATCGTGCCGGGATTGGGTCCCCGTGATGCCAGCGGAACCTCCGGCTGCCACGCGGTTCTCATGAGCCCCTATTCCTCGGTGTTCCGCAGCCTGACCTGGGGCGGGATTCCCATTGCGCTGCCTGCCCTGGGCGTGTTTGCTTTTCTTTTCTTTCGTGGCCTGGATCTGTCTCTCCGCCGGGGGATCGGCCGCGCCGAGACCGGGTTCCTCATCGTGGCGGCGCTGCTTCCGTTCGCGACCTCCGCCGTGTACTTCTGGATCTCGAAGGTGGAGCTGGGCACGGTGTGTACCGTGTGCGCTGGCATCTACGGCGCGTCGCTGGGCGTTCTGGTCGCGGCCATCTGGGCCCACATCGTGGCGGCCCAAGGCACAGGCACCGGCTCGGGCCAGTGGCCGCTCTACTTTCTGGAAGGCTGTGCGTTGGTTCTGATCCCGGTGATGCTCTACATGGTGCAGAAGCCTCCCTATCCCGATGCCCTTGCCCGCAAGAACGAGCTGCGCCACCCCGAGGATCGCTACGGCGTGATGCTCAAGAGCAGGGGCACAGGCAGCGTGCCGGCCATCGAGGTCCTCGATCCGCTCTGCCCGGCGTGCAAGGCGTTTTCCCAGCGCCTCGCCGCCAGCGAGCTCGGACACGATCTCGCCCTGCAGACCGTGCTCTTTCCGCTCGACAAGGACTGCAACTGGATGGTCAACGAGTCGCTGCATCCGGGATCCTGTGCGGTCAGCGAAGCCGTGTTGTGCGCGGGCGAGAAGTCGGGCGTTGTGCTGGAGTGGGCCTTCGCCCACCAGCCCGAACTGCTGGCAGCCGGCGCGCGTGGCCAGGATCAGGTGTACGCCCGCCTCAAGCAGGAATTCCCTGCCCTGGGGGCATGTCTGGGCCTGCCCATGGTGCGCACCCGGCTCAACCGCAGCCTGCGCTGGGTGGTGTCCAACTCGCTGCCTGTGCTGACACCGCAACTATTCGTGCGCAACCGCAAGATCCCCGACGAAGATACTGACTTGGGCCTCGACTTCGTGCTGGCCCGAAGCCTCGAGGGCGATGCGAGCACGCGCGGGGAGGTGCGGCGATGAGGCTGGACAAGCTCCACTTCCTCTTGGCGCTTGGCACCCTGCTGGGGGTGGCGCTCCCCACGACGCTGTGGACGCGGGCCTCGGCCACGCGCCTCCACGAATCCCTGAACAAGGTTTCCGACGTGGCCACGGCCAGCGCGGCCAACGAAGGCTACTGCAGCGGAAACCTCAAGCAGATCCTCCGCCGCGTGCTCACCTCATGCGGGCTGATCCAGGGCGGTGGGTCGCGCGGCTGCCAGCCGCTACAGGCGCGCCAGGTGGCGGCCATGTCAGGCGGCGACTTCAACTCGCTGTTCGCACCCCTTTCCGAACGCGCTGCCATTGTCCAGTTCGACCTGGACAAGGCGGAACTCGATGAGGCCGCCATGGCGCTTCTGGAAAAGGTTTTCGCCGACCAGCGGGGCGCGTCCTACTTCCTGGTGGTGTCGCGCGCCTCGCCCGAAGGCTCGGTCGAGCACAACCGCGAGCTTTCCCGCCATCGCGCCGACGCCGTGCTGGAGCACATCAAGAGCAAGTTCAACGACCCCGAGCTTGAGCAAGAAGTGGGTCTGCTTTGGCTGGGCGAAGAATTCGCGCAGCTTGACCAGGAATTTTGTCAGTGGAAGCGATCGCGCGCCGAGGGTGCGTGTACCACCGCTGATCTCAACCGATCGTCCTTCATCGCGTGGATCGATTGCCGGCTCTAGCTCATTTGCTCGTGCTACTGCTCGTGGCTGGGCTGGCAGGCTGCCCGGCCGCGGAAAAGGCGCCGCCGCCCAACACCCGCTACCAGGCCGTCAAGGCCGTGCCGACGACGAAAGCGCCGCCGGCGCAGTGGTGCGATTTGGAGTTTGCCGCGGGTACAGGAGCCCGTCTGGTGCTGCCGCCGGCCACGCCCGCACGCAAGCCGGTTGGCGCTTTGGCTGCCGGGCGCTGGACATGGTTCAACCTGTGGGCGACGTGGTGCAAGCCCTGTCTGCGCGAGATGCCCGTGCTTCTCAGCTGGCGAGACCGGCTCAGGAAAGATGGTGTGGCGCTGGATGTGTGGTTTCTTTCTGTCGACGAAGATGCGGACGAACTGGCGAAGTTCCTGGCGGCTCATCCGGAAGCCGCCCCGGCTCCATCGCTGCGCGCCTCCGGCCTCGCCGACTTTGGGGCCTGGGTCAAGAACTACACGCTCGATGCCTCTATGCCCATTCCCATCCACATTCTGGCAGCGCCCGACGGCAGGGTCCGTTGCATTCGCAACGGCTCTCTCGACGAGGGCGACTACCCTGCGGTCGCGGCGCTGCTCCGCTGACTGGCCGCGGCCCCCTCGCTTGGCAACACGCGTTGCGCAAACAAGACTCGCGGCTTGCAACTGTCTGCGCTTCCCCCCGGAAGCCAGTTGCGTGTAATAGTGGCTGCTATCCTCCGGGCGGGCACGGCAACGCCTGGGCGTAGTTGACAGAGGTTTTGTATCGGTCTACCAGAGCCACCACAAGGTGTCTTCGTCGACAGGAGATCTTCATGAATCACCAGCGCATTCTTGCAGTCTTGTCAGTCTCGTTTGCTTTTTCTGCCTGCGCCAGCATAGGCAAGGGGGGCTCCTCAGGACCAGCGCCCGGCGGAAGTGAGGCATCACGCCGCAATCCGTTCCTGGACGTCAACTTCTTCCTCAACCCGGAATACGTGGCGAACGTCGAGGCAACTGCCAAGGCCTTTCCTAACGAGGCGGACGCCATTCGCAAGGTCAAGCAATACCCCAGCGGACTGTGGCTGGACTCCATTGCACATGTCGCAAATCTTCCCCTGTGGCTGGGCGAGGCGAGAAAACAGCAGCAGGCCAGTGGCAAGCCCACGTTGTCGCTGGTGGTGGTCTACGACCTGCCCAACCGCGACTGTGCTGCCAACTCGTCCGCGGGTGAGCTGAAGGTTTCGGAGAACGGCGCGGCCCGCTACCGAACCGAGTTCATCGACGTCATCGCCAAACACTTCAAGGACTTCTCCGAACTGCCCATCGTGGTGATCCTGGAGCCAGATTCCTTGGGCAACCTGGTCACCAACATGAACCTGCCGAAGTGTGCCGATTCGCGCTCGGCCTACGTCGAATCGACGGTGTATGCCATCCAGAAACTGCAATTGCCCAACGTGAGCATTTACCTGGATGCGGCCCACGCGGGCTGGCTGGGTTGGGACGACCACCGCGCGAGCCTTATCAAGGTCTACAAGAAGGTGCTCAAGCTGGCCGGCGGCTACGACATGATCCGCGGCTTCGCCACAAATGTGTCCAACTACACCCACCTGTACAACCGCGACGGCGCGGCCTTGGAATCCAGCGATCCCTGCTACAACGAGCTCGTATACATGAAGAAACTGCTGGTGGGGCTGAGCGACTCTGGGGTGAAGAACAAAGGCTTCATCATCGATACCTCACGCAACGGCAAAGGTGGGATCCGCAAGGTGTGGGGCCACTGGTGCAACATCAAGGGCGCCGGATTGGGCGAGCGACCGCGCGCGGCGCCGGCGCCGTTCATCGACGCGTATTTCTGGATCAAGCCGCCGGGAGAGTCGGATGGAATCTCCGACCCGACGCAGCCGCGTTTCGATGCGGAATGTGCGTCCAATGATAGCGCGCCCAACGCGCCACAAGCGGGCGTGTGGTTCCAGTCCTATTTCGTCGATCTGGTCCGCAACGCCGTCCCGCCCCTATGACAAGTGAACCCTGAAAGGGTTCACTTGCCTGAGTCTGCCGCTGTCCATACAATCGTCTGGTGGGCAATTTGCGGCGCCAGATTCTGACTGCTGACAACATCCTTTTTCTCGCCAAGAAACGGGGAAGGAAGGCTCTCACTTCGACGGACAAGGCGCTGGCCCGGAGGCGGGCTGTGTGCGTGGTCGCCTTGCTGCTCATGGGCGCAGGCTGGGCGGGAGACGCTCTCGCGGCTGGGGCCAAGTCGTCAGCGAAATCGAAGGCTGCGGCCGAGTCGCCAGCGACGCCGCCAAAGGCGGATCTGGTCGCAGCCAAGCAGGCCTACGAAGAAGCCTTGCGCGCCTTCAACCTGGGCCAGTGGGACGAGGCCATTGCTGGGTTCCAGAAATCCTACAAGCTGTCGGGCGACGCCACCCTGCTGTTCAACGTGGCGCAGGCCCATCGCCAGGCGGGTCACGTCAAGGAAGCCATCATCGCGTACAAGGCCTTTCTACGCGAGAAGCCCGAAACGCCCCACCGCGAGATGATCGAAGCGAAGCTGAAGGAGTTGGAGTCGGCCGCCGAGAGCAAGACTGCGGCCGAAAAGCCGACGAATGCGCCGGCACAGACCGACCGGCTGACGGGGATTTGGGAAGATCCGTTTGCAGAAAAGTCCGTTGCCTCGCCTGTGCCAACTGGCAGCCAAGCTGCGCAGCCAGGGTCAGCCATTGCGCCGCCTGCACCAGCGTCTGCGTCGCTGAGTCCGCCCGCGCCGAGCGCGGCGCCAGTAGCCCCAGTGGCCGAGCCGGTTCTGTCCGCGCCCCCGCCACCGGTGGTCAAGCAAGAGCCGCCGGTTCAGCCTGAAGCACTGGATCTGCGCCAGAAGCCCGCCAGTCAGGAAAGCGCCGCCGCGCCCGCGTCCAGCAGCAACTGGTGGCTGTGGACCGGCATTGGCGTGGTGGTTGCCGGCGGAGTGGTGACGGCGATCTTGCTGGCGACCCGCAGCCCGGGACGCGATGGCAACTGCCCGGCGGGATTGGATGCATGCATCCCAGTGGGGGGAAAGTGACTGCAATGGGCAAGCGGCTTTTCTTTGCGCTATTGCTGACAATCGGCGCGTGCCAGGCAAAGCAGCGCACCATGCTGGTCGTCCAGGTCGACAGCAACATGGATGTGCCCACCCAATTGAACAAGGTGGACGTGGCGATCACCGTGAACGGAATCACCAAGCACTGGCCCTACTCGCTCATCAGCGACTACAAGCTGCCTTTGCACGTGGGCGTTGTTGAAGCCAGCGACGGAGCCGGCGACATTACCATCGTTGCGAGCGGGTATTTGGACCCCAACTCCACTGCGATTGTCAGCGAGACCGCGATCGTTGGATTCGTCGAGGGCGACTCGATGGAGCTCAAGCTGTATTTGGCCAGCGAATGCATCGCCAAGGCATGTGACCAAAACAAGACCTGCACCATGGGCGGCAACTGTCGGGAGACAACGCGCCAGCCGTCCGAGCTGACGCCCTTCGTGTCGGCGACGGCAGCGGCAGCCGGCGGCAGCTCTGGCAGCGGCGGAAACGTCGGCGCCGGCGGGAATTTCGGTACCGGCGGCAGCGGAAGCAGCGGCCCACTCCCCATCGACGCGACGGCATTTGGTCAGAAATACAAGCTGGCCGACAATGAAATTAGCGGTTGGACGCAGGGCTCGGCTTCCGATTCCTTCTGGGCCGGCACAGACTTGTTTGGAGGCATCGATGGCGCAGGCTCGGCCTATATGGACAGAGGGTTCCGGCAGGGCATGATCCAGAACTTGAATGGTCCCGATTCGCAGTCTTGCGTACTTCGAGCCATGGATTTCGGCACTGGCGACAAGGCCACTGCGATGTACGCGTATGCGCAGGCCAATTTCATAACCAATTCGATTGCCATTCCCACATATGATTCGTCGACCGCCATTGGGGATGCGGAAATATCCGGCCTCACCGCTTTTGCCCATTTTGGGGAGTCGTATTTCGAAGTGAGGCTAATCGGTCTTGGTGACCAGAGAACGACATGCACAGAATGTTCTGCGGCACAGACGTTCCTTGACCATCTTAAGAAGAAGGCCAATTGAAATAGGGCACAACCCTGCCTTGTGGGTTTCCGTAGCGCGCCTGCGTAGCCAAAGTTCATCGGCGGCGGCATCCCGTCCGCCTCTCCATCCTGGCTAGGCCAGCCGCCTGGCTCGGCTATTTCTCGATGAAATGGACGTCGTCGATCCAGATCTCGAAATCGTTGGGTGAAGCGGTCGTGCCCACGTAGGTAGCGGTCACTTCAATTGACATGGAGGTCAGGTGGCTCACGTCAATATTGGTGGAATTGACCGGGTCTGTGGCGGGGTGAAAACCTTGATTGTATTGGTCCTGCCGGGTGTCAGCAAAGAAGACGTCAAATCGCTTCCAGGTGTTGTCGATCTGGTAGTCGTCGCTCTGGTACGCAGGAAAATATGCGGCGTCCGAGCGGAACTTGACCAGGTAGGGACTGCAATTGTATTCGACAAGGGATGAGTATATGCATGAGGTGAAGGTCGGGTCAGTGCCGTCGGGTACGGGCAAGCCAGCGAAGGTGGCCTCACCATCGGTATAGGCATCGAGAATAACGACCTCTACCCTTGTAAGCGAGGTCGTCGCCGTGGCCCAGAACGAGATGCCCTTGTACTTGGAAGCATCGTAGGTTCCTTTGTAGCCCGTACCAGTAGGGCCCACCCCTGCGTCAGTGTCCGTTTTCGGCATGAAATCCGCGCCCAGAGCTGCGCCCCATTTCCCCCAGTTCGTGGCCTTGGTGTGGAACGACCCCGGCCCAGAACCCTTGGGGTTCCCCGTGGTTGTGTCAATGGGATAGACATAGGGCTGATTCGCATCCAGGGGCGGATCGAATTGCCCTGCTATGGTCCCATCTCCCCAGACGTGGAAGGCGCCCTGGCGGCCGTCGACTGGATTGAGGCTGTTGTCTTTCGTGAAGTCGGCTATCAATGCTCCCGCGTCGGTCTTGGAACTGGAACAAGCCAGCGAAGCCGCCGCCAGAGCCAATACGACAGATATGTGCTTGTTCGTCATTCCAAGACCTCTTTGCGGAAACTGGGGGAGTATCAGTGGGATTGTTGTTGAATAGGTCTAGTGCATGAAGTTGCCGGTCATGATGAGAGCGGTCAACAAGCCAACAGTGGCATTGAAGTATGAATAGGGTGTCTTCCCGGCTACGTCGGGCGGAGCCATGCCCCCGCGCGTGATGGTATCGAACACGGCCTGGTAGGCGGTATTGACGAATCCCGCGTTGGTGCCGGCAGCCATAGCACCGACCGCAGCCGTGCCAAGGATCGACGCCGAGTTGGGCGCGGTGCCGCTCGCGGGTATGCCACCTGTTGTGTACATATCTTGGATGTAGGCGATTCCATTTGCGGCTGCAGACCCAAAGAAGCTGGTCGTCTTCTTCGTGTAGGTCTGGGCGCCGCTAGCAGCCGCTCCGTTGAAGCAGTAATCCATGCCAATGCGCATCGGGATACGGTGCGAGTCGTATTGGTAGTCACCGTCTGTAGCCGCGCCATTGGTGGCAGGTGCCGTGCAGGAATTGCCGCACCATGCAGGGATGAGACCATTGCTTCCCGAAATGCTGCCATTGATCGCGGTGTACACTGCGCTGATAACCCCGGCCCAGTCATGGCCGGAATCTGCCGTCGCAAATGCCCTGTAGAAGGATGGAGCGAAGTAAGAAGCGTTGGTGATATTGGTGCCAGAAGTGCCAGTTGGGCTGCCGTAGTGGCTGCCGCCCTTGGGAAGCTTGGTGCCGGCGCTATCGATATCATTGGCCCAGATGTCTCCTATCATGGTCTTCGCTGCCGACCCGTAGGTTCCTCCAGGCCAGAGCTTGTCAGCCATCAACAGCGCATAGGCGGCATCTTCGTCGGCGTCAGTGGCTGAGCCGCCTCCCTGCGCGCTGCAAGCCGTTCCGACGTTGCCACCGCCGCTGCCAAGACACCAGGTCATCAGTGAACCAGCCGTGGCATTTGCTTTCCATGTGCCATAGACGCTGTCAAAGAGGGTCTGGTCGTTCATGTTGACAGCGATCAGCATGGCGTAGGCGATGCCCTCGGAAACCGTGTCGTTCTGGTTCTCGGGACGAATGACCTTGCCATTCTTGACGAAAGTGGACTTCCACTGGTTGTAGGCAGGCACCAGGTACTTGGCATATGCGCTCGGACCTACCGGCGCTGTGCAGCTGCCCACGCCAACACCCGAGGTCAAGGGGAAGCCCGGTCGCGGCCACATCGTCTGCAGGTCTGAATCATCCGTGGTGAACTGCACGTCGTCGACCCAGATGTCGTAGGTTCCAGGCGTCCCCACAGTTGGGAACCCCTTGGCAGAATCACCTGAGTAGAACGAAAACTGGATGCCCATGACATGCGCTGGATTGAACGCCGGCGCTTGACACTTGGGGCCACCCGATACACAGGCAGCGCCCGAGCTGGTAGCCGGCGCCGGGACCCAGCGAGAAACCAATTCTCCGAAGGGAACAGTGATCGTCTTGTACGTGCTGGTGATGCCGCCCGGTATCCACGGATCGTTCAGCAAGAGACCACGATTGTTGTGAAGGCCGACCGGGACGTCATTGGCATTGCCCTCCGCACCGAGGAGCCCGCCCTGGGCCGAAGACATCGTCTCTTGGGTAAGCACCTCGAAGTAGACCGCGGGCGCAGTGCCGTTGCCAGTCTTGATCTTGAACTTCACGCCATTATAGGAGGAGGTGGTGGTGTCGTAGGGCTTGAAGATCTGCCCGGTGGCGTCCGTAGGCAGGAAGCCCGCACCAACACCGGCGTAGTCCTGACCTGCCCCCACGAAGCCGCTGCCCGTTGTGTGCAGGGCGTATTGGTTGCACGAACTGGCGTCTGGGGCAGCCGCCACCGCGATCGGACCGCTGGTGTTCACCGCCGGGGTTTGGCTCTGCCCGCTCTTCACCGCGCTATTGGGCGATCCTGGGTAGTACACGTACCACCAGCCTGTCCGTTGGGGCGTGCCCTGTTTGATCATGTCGCCCTTGTCCGACTCGAAATTGGAGATCACGTTGGGACCAGCGGCGCAGCCGCTGCTGCCAGTCGAGCCGCCGGTGGTTGTGGTAGCGCCGCCGGTGGTTGTGGTCGTGCCACCGGTCTTGGAACCGCCGGAGCTGCCAGTCGTGCCGCCGGGGTTGCTGGTCGTGCCGCCAGGGTTGCCAGTCGTGCCGCCGGGGTTACTGGTCGCGCCGCCCGGGTTGCTAGTCGTGCCGCCGGGGTTACTGGTCGCGCCGCCGGGGTTGCTGGTCGCGCCGCCGGGGTTGCTGGTCGCGCCGCCGGGGTTGCTAGTCGCGCCACCGTTCTGAACCGTGTTCCCGCCGTTGACGGTCGCGCCGCCGTTCTGAACCGTGTTCCCGCCGTTGACGGTCGCGCCGCCGTTCTGGACCGTGTTCCCGCCGTTGGCGGTCGCGCCGCCGTTCTGAACTGTGTTCCCGCCGTTGGCGCCACCAGTGTTGGTCGAACCTCCACTACCGCCGCTACCTGCCAGCGAGCAGGCAAAAGTGGACATGACAAGCCCCAGTGACAAGGGGATGAGCATCGAGAATGATGAGCGGTGCATGCGGGTTTCTCCTTCCGGCGATAGGGGACAGAAACGATTCTTGATTGCGCTGAGTGGTCGGCTTGGAATGCGAGCTGATGTATGTGCAGCTATCACATACGCTCTCTCGCATCCACAGGGAGCTAACAGTTACCACGTAATGAAGGGGAAAATGAACCAGTCTAGGATCGTCCACCACGGCGGTGCGTGTTCAGGCACGGATGCATTATCTCAATGCATTATTGCCGCATAGGTACACGAAACCTGGTACCAGGGCCGATGGACGCGGTAATGGAGTACAGTCCCGACGGAGCCGGTTTCAATAGTAATGAGTGAACAGTGCGTTGCGAGCCATTGGTGAGGGTCCATGACACCGCAGGTCGGCCAGCCCTCACATAGTTCGGACTGCGTCGAGGCAATGGATTCGAGCCAGCCAGCGCGTCCCGTCGTCGGTAGCAAAGCTGTGCCTGCTCTGTTCGTCATCATGCTGGCCTTCGCCCTTCGGGTTGGCTGGATTCTTCTCGTGCCAACCAAGCCCGTGGGTGATTTCGCGATGTACGTCGAATCAGCAGCCCACTTGGTCAAGTTCGGCTCATTCGATGCGGAGTACATCTTCATGCCCGGGTACGTGTTCCTGCTGGCTGCCGTGCAGGCGCTGGGCGGGGGATGGCTGGCGTGCAAGCTGGTGGGCGCGGTGGCAGGCAGCGTGGCTGCGGGCGCCGTGTACGGCATCGCGTGCCGGCTCTGGGACAGTCGGGCCGCGGCGTTCGTGGCCGGGCTGTTGTGCGCGCTGTGGCCGGCCGGTGTGGCTTTGGCCAGCGTGACCGGCACGGATATGCCGGCAGCAGCTCTCATCAGCCTGGGCTGCTACTTCCTGCTGCGCTACTTGCCGGCGCGACCCCGGTTGGCCGCGGTGCTTTTTGGCGTGTTCATGGGCCTGGCCACATACATGCGGGCCATCGCTCTGCCTCTTTGTGCGCTGGCGGTATTCTGTTTTCGCTCCTCGGGGCTGGGCTGGAAGACAGCTTTGCGCAACACCGTTCTGTCCTGCGCGGTGGCCGCGTTGCTGCTCTCGCCGTGGGCCGTGCGCAACCGGCTGCGCTACGGCGAAGGCTTTGTCAGCGACAGCCACGGCGGCATCACAGCCTTGATGGGCGCCAACCCCAACAGCGACGGTCGCTATTCGCGTTCCCTGAACCGGATCTTCCACGAGGTGACGGGCTACTCGGTGTTGGCCGAGCCACACCGCGAAGCCGATCGCGCAGCCCTTTCCTTGGCGCTGCACTGGATTCGCTTCGATCCCGCGTTCACCCTCGGCCTCTTTGTCGCCAAGGCCGAGCAACTTCTGGTACATGAGCGTGCCCTGCTCTACTGGCCGCTCTTCCGCGCCGGTGTGCTGCCAGAGTCGGCATTCAAGCTGGCCAGCCGCTGGCGTGCAATCATCGAGTCTGTCGTGGACAATTTCTGGTTGGCAAATGTGGCGGCTGCTTTGGCTGGCCTGGGCGTGGCGCTGGCTCGACGCCGCTGGCGGGCCTTGACCGTGCTGCCGTTCATGCTGGTCCTGACCGGCCTGTACACCGCGATCTTCGCGGACCCGCGCTACCGCCTGCCCATTACGTTGTTTGTGTTTCCTTTCGCTGCAGGCGGGCTGGTGTGGCTGGTCCAGACGACAAGAGACGTCATTCGCGAGCGCCGGGTATCACGGGCGGTGCGCTGGGAAGTCGGCCTTGTGCTGGCTCTGGGCATCACCGCCTTCGTCGGCGCGCCGGCGCTGGCCCGAGCAGGTGCCAAGTTGCGCGAGCATCACCGCTGGGCAGTCCAGGTCTGCCACGTGGATCAGCAGGCACGCGTGTGTTCCTGGCGCGGGGCCAGCCCGCGCGATGATGACGACACGCCCATTGTGCGAGGCGTGTGGAATGGCGTGGGTCTGGCCGTCCCGGCAGCCGCGCCCGATCGGATGCGGGAGATCGCCGCTGAGACGGAATTGGACCTGGCTCCTGGCGACTATGCGATCGAGGCGTCGCTCGACATCGCGCCGCTGGCCGCATCGACGAGCATTCCGGCAGGCGAATTCAGCGTGCAGATCGGCGCGAACGCGCCAAGTGCAACGGTCTCGCTGACCTCGGTCGCGCAAGCCACGCGTGAATTGAGTTCTTCGCCCTTGCGGGTCGAAGCCCATCACGGCGGGGGCAAGATGCCTTTGCGGGTGCGCATCACGATTCCACCGGGTGCGCCGCCCGCGACGTTGCCGGGCCGGCTGTGGGTCAACGAACTGGCGGCTGTGCCGCTGGCGCGCTAACCAACCGGCTCAGCCTGTCCGCTGGTGGCCGATCGCTGAAGCGCATCCAGGACCGCCATGTTCTTGATCGAATCTTCGAGCGGAATGGGGCCGGGCTCGCCGTTCTCGGCGGCGCGCGCGAAGCGCTCGGCCAGGACAGTGTACTGGTCCACAGAATCGAACGAGAGATGCTGAGGCGTCGGCTGTTCGAGGCTCGCGCCGGTGTTGACCACGATCTCCGAGGGAGAGTTGCTGGGCGGGTTCCAGGGATTAACCATTTCCAAGTGGCCGCCGGTGCCGATGAGCTGGGCCCGCTGCACCGGGAAGGTCTCCATGCCAACTGTGAAGATCGCGTGACCCTGCGGGAACTCCAGGATCGCGCTGGTCATGCGGTCCACGCCCCGGCCCGGGTCGCGCTGCGCCCGAGCCATGACGACGGTGGGCTCGGTGTCGAAGCAGAAACGGCTCATGGTTACTGGATAGAATCCGGTGTCGAGCAAAACACCACCACCCATGGCCGGGTCGTAGCGGACATTGTCGCGCGAGCCGAGTCGGTAGCCGAACGTCCCAACAAAGGCGTGCAGTTCGCCGATGGTTCTCTGCCGCATGAGCTCACGTACGGCCAGCCAGCGCGGGTGGACGCGCACCATCGCGGCCTCGCAGATGAGCACGCGATATCGATCGCGAACAGCCATCAGCCGGCGGGCTTGTGCGGCGTCAAGTGCGATAGGTTTCTCGCACAGGACGTGCTTGCCAGCCGCGGCAGCGCGTTCCGACCACGGGACGTGCATGTGGTTGGGCAGCGGGTTGTACACGGCGTCGATATCCGGGTCATCCAGCAGAGCCTGGTAGGAATCGTAGGTTTTGGACACGCCCAGCGCTCGTGCCGCCTGCGCAGCCCGGCTGCCGTCGCGGGACGCGATGGCAACCACGCTGATGTCGCGTCCTGCCTGCATCGCGGGGATCATGCGCGTGAGTCCGAAGTGGGAGGTGCCAAGAACGCCGAAGCGAAACATCGTGTACGCCTGTTAGATGACGCTGCCGTCGGGGATGATACCGTCTTTGGGAACGACCACGATCCCGTCGCGGATGAAATAGCCGTCCCCGTCCTTTTCTTTGGCCCCTGACTGGTTGACGATGCTGACGCCGCGGCCGATGCGCGCATTCTTGTCGATGATGGCGGTCTCGATGATCGAATCCGAGCCGATGCCGACCGGTGGAATGCTTTGCGTCTCGCTGGCGCGTATCTCGTCCAAAGTCTGGTAGCTGTCCGCGCCGATGAGCAGGCTGTTGCGAATGCGGGTGTTCTTGCCGATGCGGCTGCGAATGCCGATGACAGCGCGGTCGATGTCAGCGCCCTGCAGGAGGCAGCCTTCGGAGATGAGGGCGTTGTGGACCGTGCAGTGCTCCAGCTTGGAGGCCGGCAGAAAGCGCGGGTTGGTGTAGACCGGGCGGGCGGCGTCGTAGAAATCGAACGGCGGGATCGGCTGGCACAACGCCAGGTTCGCCTGGAAGTAGGACGGGATGGTTCCAACATCTTCCCAATAGCCGCGATAGACATGGGCCTGCACGCGTTGGCGCGGGACTGCGTGGGGGATAACGTGGCGGCCGAAATCAACCAGCTGTGGATTGGCGACCGCCTCTTCCAAGATTTCCCGCCGGAAAACGTAGATGCCCATCGAGGCCAAGTACCCGGGCCCGTGACCGGGGATATCGGAGACGAGGCCCGGCAGTCGCTCGCGCGCTGGCTTCTCCTCGAAGTGCACGATGCGGCCACTGGCGTCCATCTTGAGGATGCCGAAGCCACTGGCCTGGTCTTCGGCCACGGGGATCACTGCCACGGTCGCGTCGGCGTTGCTGTCGCGGTGGGTGCGCAGCATTTGGCGGAAGTCCATGCTGTAGAGCTGGTCGCCTGACAGGATCATCAGATCGCGAGCAGATCGGCGCCGCATATGGCGTAGCCCTTGGCGGACCGCATCGGCTGTGCCCTGGAACCAGTCACCGCCTTCCTCGGTCTGCTCGGCGGCCAGCACAGTCACGAAGCCCGACGAGAACACGTCGAACTTGTAGGTCCGCGAGATGTGCCGGTTGAGGCTCTCCGAGTTGAACTGGGTCAGCACGAACATGTGCCGCAGGCCCGCGTTCAGGCAGTTGCTGATGGGGATGTCGATAAGGCGATACTTGCCGCCGATGGGAACTGCCGGCTTCGAGCGCTTGAGCGTGAGGGGAAACAGGCGCGTTCCGCGTCCGCCTCCCAGGATAATTGCCAATACGTCGTCCATCGCTGGAAGATCTACCGCACAAACTGACGAGGTCGCACTTTTCGCGCGGTTTCGTCCCGCGCTACGGCTTCGCGCTGCCGGAACCTCCCGCGCGTTTTTCGAAGATATTCCGGAGTTGCTGGCGGCGCGTCGGATCCGGGAATATCCGGTGACAGCGGTCGACTGTGGCCTCGGCCTCGGCGAGTCGTCCCGACAGAGATCGTGCGTCGGCCAGCCCTTCACACGCCGCGCGCAGGTTCCCCATCCGTTGCAGGGCCTGCTGGAAATGGCCTTCGGCAGTTACGTATTCGCGGGCGCGCATGCTCGACCAGCCCATAGCCAGATCCCGCCATGGTGAATCGGGCGTGGGCAGAAGCGCCGCGGCCTCGGGGCGATCCGCGCGGACCAGCAAGCTCGCCACGTGGTCGGAGTACAACAGGCGCCAGCGCCCGGATTTGCGCAGCTGTTCGATCTGTCGCGAGCTGTGTTGGGGCCAAAGCACGAATTCAGCGCCCGAGGCCCAGACCACTTCTTCCCATCGGTCGGACATGCCCAGCACCGCCAGATACTGCCGGTAGGTCTTTTCGTCGAACGCCGTCCCCGCGCGACCGTCGATGAAGACCTGTAGCCGTCCCTCGGTTCGCAAGTCGATGTAGCCGCCCCAATTGTAGAAATTGAAGACCTTGCCCTCTATGTGGTTTGTCTGGATGAGATTCATCGCCTCGACGGGAAAAGTGTCCTCGGCGGTCAAGAAGAGGAAGGCGTCGCGCGAAAGTGGGAACGGCGCCAGTTGCAGGCCACCCCAGACCAGGGCCGCTACGGGCAGGGCGATCTGCCAGACACGTGGTCGGTCGAGCCAGGGCAGAGCGCGCACGAGGCGTGAGCGCAGCGACGAAAAGACCACGGCCAGCGCCGGAGCCAGCAGCAAACTCTGCGAGATACCGAAGAGCGGAATGAAGCGGCGGCTTCTAATCGATAGGACTAGCGTAATCAACCCGATGGCCACGCTGGACAGGGTGAGGCGGGGCTGTCTTCGGTAGGCGCCCGAACCAAGCACGATCACCAGGGACACGACGAAAGCGGCAATCGAGGGGTAGTAGAGGCTGCTTCTAATACCTCCCGGCTCCCAGGGGGGCAACCATTCGGCTATGCGCAGAAAAGGTGAATTGCTCTCTTGGGCAAATCGAATGGGCCAAAGTATGGCGTCGGTCCCGTTGCCATTCACAAGACAGATGAGCAGGCACGCCAGTGCGAGGTATGCCGCCCGCCGAGGGGTCTCGCCGTAGAAAAACGAAATGGCCAGAACCGCAACCAGTGTGACCAATCCGAGCACGAACCCGCTGTGCAGGTTCGCCCACAGCAGGAAGACGAGGGGAAGGATCCACAGCCTGCGCGACAACGGCAACGCGAAGGACAGAACTACGACAAAGCCCAAGAAAGTGTAGAGCTGAGGCCGGATGTCGAAGAAGGGCGCTCCCACGGCGATGGCGGCCAGCACGGCCAGATAGGCGCTCCCCGAACGGCCGCAGATTTGCCGCAACAAACGAAAAAGCAGGCCAAAGGTGGCGACCAGAACGCCCCATTTCCACCAGACCAAGCCAGCCGTGCTGAACAGCTTGGCCCAGGTGTAGTAGATGACGTCCGACAGCCACTCAGGATGGAACCAGGGCCGGCCGTGGCAGGTGAAGGAAAAGGGATCGGTGAAGTGCAGGGTGTGGGTCTGCGTGATCCAGTGCCCGCCGGCAAGGTGCCACCAGAGATCCGAGCCCTGCATGGTGGTGAAGCCAAACGACCAGCAGGTCAAGATGACGGCGGGCCACCAGCCGAGTGCGACCCAACGGGACTCGGGCGCTGGCGTCGGTGGCAAGCGGTCGCCGCTCTTGGCGGCGGCCCGGCTCGAGGACTTGGACTTCTTCTTGGCGGGCGCTTTCCGCATGACCGCAAGCCTTCTACCCCGATCGCCACATCGGGCAAAGGGTCAGTTCACGCGGAAGTCGCGCCTTCAGGGTCGCGGCGTCGCAGGACAGACCTGCGTCAGGAACTAGTGTGTCTCGGGCTGGAGCGCCTGTGCGCGCACGGACCTCACGTTCGCTGGCCGAAACAAGCACGTGTCGCGGTTGATCCCGAGAAGCAAATCGGTAGTGGCCTGGTCCGCCGGGGGAAAGGCGTAGTTTTCCAGTTCCTGAGGCGCCACCCAGCGCACGTCCGCCACCTTGATGGGGTGGGGTTCTTGGCTAGGCGCAATGCTGGCCCGGTAGAGGACCAGGTCAACCACATAGCCATCGTAGCGGTGGGTTCGGTGGGCGGTGGATCCCCCAACCTTGACATCGACGCCGACGCGCTCTTGCAGCTCCCGGCGCAGCGCGACCTCGTCGGTCTCGCCTGTCTCGACCTTGCCACTGGGAAATTCCCACAAGCCGGCGAGCACAGCCGTCGAACGTCGTTGGGTAATGAGGAATCGTCCTTGCTGCTCGATCACGGCAGCCACCACGCGGATGTGCGGCACGAGGTCGTTCATGGTGTAGCTCCGAGGCTGCGAACGTCTGGACAGAGGCGTTTGGTTCGACACATGGACGTCAACTCATCCTCCCGTTGTGGTGACATCGGCAACCGCTGGCAAAACTTAAGCCCCATTCTTCTTCCACAATCCTTTTCCAATTTGATTCACCTCGCATTGGCTCGTTCCAATTCCATACTCACAAAGATTGCATGCGGCCTTGGTGGGACATTCCCCTACCGAAGCAACCTGTTCCCGTCGCAGGAATCGAGCGCGAGATTTGCCTGCGCACAGCGCGCGTGCGCAGGATCTGCGCGTTGACTGCTAGTACGGCAATTCGACGGTCTGGCCCAAGAGGTCGAACTCGACGGACAAGGGTGTTTGTCCGGTCAACTCAACGCTACGCGAATCGGGCTGGCTGCCGCCCACGCTGACGCGGAAGCGTCCCGGCTCCAGCACGCGAAGGCCGCGTTCGTCGATGAGCGAGAGATCGCGCGGAACAAGCTGGAAAGCAATGCGGCGGGCTTCGCCCGGCAGAAGGTGCACACGCGCAAAGCCACGCAGGCTGTGGCGTGGCACGCGACATGATGCCTGCAGGTCGGCCAAGTAGAGCTGCACGACTTCGTCGCCCGGGCGGTTGCCCGTGTTCTTCACCGTGACCGACACGGATGTGCTGGCACCGGCCGGGACTGGCGCCGGCGATACCTCGATGTCTTGATAGCTGAAGCGCGTGTAGGAAAGCCCGTAGCCAAACGGATAGAGCGGCGGCTTTTCCAAATAGCGGTAGGTGCGCCCCTTCATGCTGTAGTCCTTGAAATCAGGCAGGTCCGCCAGCGAGCGCGGAAATGTTACAGGAAGGCGTCCGGCGGGACTGACGTCGCCGAAAATGATGTCGGCCAGCGCGCTGCCCGCTTCTTCTCCTGGATAAAAGGCCTGGATGATGGCGCCCACATTGTCGTGGGCCCACGCAAGATTGAGCGCGCTGCCCGACACAACCACCAGCACCGTCGGCTTGCCCAACGCGACGATGCTTTCCAGTAGGCGCGGCTGCAAGCCTGGGAATTCCAGGTCCACTTTGTCCCCGGCCGCCTCCGAGTTGCCCGCATCCCCTTGCTCTCCCTCGATCTCGGCGGAAAGTCCCAGGCAGAGCACGACCGCGTCGGCGCGCTCGGCGATGCTCACCGCCTCGGCGAGGTGTCCCGCGCAGTCCAGACCATCGGTCGCAGTCCCCTGTCGCTTGCAACCTGGGGCGTACCAAACCTTGGTGTGCGCGCTAACCGCATCGCGAATTCCCTCGAGCGGCGTCACTGCGCGCGATGGAGTTCCGGAGTAGTTGGCGCAAAGGACGTGATGGTCATAGGCATTGGGGCCGATGACTGCAATGCTACGCAGATCCTTGCGCAGTGGCAGGAGCCCATGGTCGTTCTTGAGCAAGACCATCGACGCCGACGCCGTGGCGCGGGCCAGGGCTCGGTGTTGATCGCAGTCGTTGGTTTCATAGGGAATGG
>Ga0265316_10002039_pt1 | contig 21267 bp, 15 predicted proteins | sample 4522metaG_FD_202092 | JGI IMG/M metagenome (GOLD analysis project Ga0265316, IMG submission 202092) | Rhizosphere microbial communities from Carex aquatilis grown in University of Washington, Seatle, WA, United States - 4-5-22 metaG | ecosystem: Host-associated > Plants > Roots > Rhizosphere >... | reverse complement strand
GAGGATTGTTTGCGTCACCCCACAATCTCCCGCAGCGCGGCGAGCAGCCGCTCCACTTCTTCCATCGTGTTGTAGTGCGCCAGGCCGATGCGCAGAAATCCTCCGAGGCGCTCGACGTCTAACTGTTCGGTCAGGTTCAGGGCGTAGTAGTTTCCGTCCCAGGTGAAGAAGCCGCGTTCGCCGAGCTTTGTTGCCAGCTCCAGAGGAGTGTGTCCTGCGATGCGGACCACGAACGTTGCGCAACGATTGTCGAAGCGCCGCGGGTCGCTGATGCCGTAGAGCTTCAATCCGGGAATCGCGAGCAAGCCTGCGATCATCTTCTCCGCCATTTTTCGTTCGTGCTTATGGATCGCTTCGTGCGCGGACAGGATTGCAGCGCGCCGCGTTGTGGCTGCGGGATTGGCACGGCGGCCGAGTTCTTCCCAGTAGTCTACGCAGGCTTTGATTCCTGCGATGCATTCGTGGTTCAGCGTCCCCGATTCCCAGCAGCTGGGACTATTGTCGGTACAGGGACGGACTTTGTAGGGGCGCAAACTTTTCAGGTGGTCGCGTTTGCCGTAGAGAACGCCCATGTGCGGACCGAAAAATTTATAGGTCGAGCAGGCCAGGAAATCGCAGTCGAGGGCGCGAACGTCGATCGCTCCGTGCGGTGCGTAGTGGACGGCATCGATGAAACTCAGGGCTCCGGCTTGTCGCGCCAGGCGCACCACTTCGGCGACGTCGTTGATCGTGCCTACGGCATTCGATGCATAGCCGACTGCGACCAGCCGGGTGCGGCTCCCGATCTTCGAAGCCAGGTCGCGCATGTCGAGAGTGCAATCTTCTTCGTTGAAGTTCGCCGCGCGGATGGTCACACCCTTTTCTTCCAGCGCTTTCCAGGGCGAGAAATTGGCGTCGTGGTCGAGCAGGGTGAGGACGATCTCGTCGCCGGGGCCGAGTTCGCGTCCAAGGGCGCGGCTCAGGGCGAAAGTCAGCGTCGTCATGTTGGGGCCAAACACGATTTCGTCCGCATCGCAATTGAGAAAATCCGCCATCGCCGCACGCGCTTCGTCGATGATTCGGTCGGTGTTGCGGCTGGTTTGGTAGGCGCCGTGGGTGTTGGCGTTGTTGCGCGCCAGGTAATCCGCGATGGCGTCGATTACACGCTGCGGCACTTGCGTGCCTCCTGGGCCGTCCAGAAAAACCGCGGGGCGTTTATTGGAATGCTCGCTGACGGATTGTGCGAGGGCCGGGAACTGAGCGCGGACCCAGGCTAGGTCGAGTGCGGTGGATAATGGCGTCTGTTCGACGGTTGGCATAGTTGACATTTTAGTCCAGTGCCGAAAATCTTAACCACAGAGGACACAGGGGAACACGGGGGGAAGCTGGCGAAAATCTTAACCATTGAGCGAAGGCCATGTTCCGAGGGGTCCGCTGGGTAGCGCAATTTTTTCCACTCCGAGTGCCCGTAAACGAGCATCTAACGATAAAATTGTCTTAACGTAACATTCCAAAGCAACGTGGGGTAACATGCTGAGCGTATCGGTAAATCGGGGCAGATTCGTCAGAGCTGTGTGCGTGCTCTGCGTGGCCCTGGTGTGCGTGATGGGGACGGTGCAGGCGACCCATTCGCATCCCGACAGCTCGACCACCTCCCGCCACACCTGCACGATTTGCGCGACCGCTCATGCCGGGCTTAGTACCCAAACGGCGGCGTCCGCGCCGGTCTTGGCTACGGCAGTCCTAGCGATTCTGGTTGCAGATGTTACCCCGATCTTCCGTCCCCTGAGCACCCAGTTTATTCGTCCTCCACCTGCGTTCTGATCCCGCGCCCAATTCAGTAAGTGTTCCCAAAAAGCCGCGAGGTTCGATCTCTTATCTGCAGATCTTCGATCTGTGATCAGCGATCGGACCCACCTCAGAACCCATTATTGGAGGAATCATGCAATCGTCTTACAAGAATTGGCTGGCTGTGGCCATGGTGGCCGTTGCTGTGGTGTTGAGTGCTGCGAGTGCGCAGTCGGGCGGAAGTTCGATCAGCGGCACCATCCTTGATCCATCGGGCGCGGTGGTGCCCAATGCAAGCGTTGAGATTCACAACGCGGTCAGCGGCTTTGACCGAACTACGACAACCGACAGTAGCGGGAAGTTCAGTTTCCCGAACGTGCCGTTTAATTCGTATCACATGACCGTGACGGCTACGGGATTCACCCAGAGCGCGCAGGACGTGGAAATTCGGTCGGTACTGGGCGCGAATGTGAAGGTCAGTTTGACAGTGGCCACCAGCACCGACACGGTCACGGTCGAGGATGCGGGAGATCTGGTGGAGAACGATCCGATCGGCCACACCGACGTGGATCGAGGATTGTTCGACAGAATCCCTTTGGAAAGCCAGTCTTCGTCGGTGAGTTCACTGGTCACGATGGCGGCGCCGGGAGTGGCGGCCGATTCGAACGGCCTGTTTCACGGACTGGGCGACCACGCGTCGAACTCGTTCTCGGTCGACAACCAGCCCATCACCGATCAGCAAAGCAAGATTTTTTCTAATCAGATTCCGGTCGATTCGATCCAGTCACTGGAGGTCATTCCCGGCGCCCCGCCGGCGGAATACGGCGGCAAGACGAGCCTGGTGATTGTGGCAACGACGCGGTCAGGCCAGGGCGTTACCACGCCGCACGGTAGCGTGAACGCCTCGTACGGATCGTTTGGCTCGTCCAATGTAGGCTTCGATCTGGCTTACGGAGGTCAGAAGTGGGGAAACTTCATTTCTGCGAACGGACTGAATAGTGGCCGGTTCCTCGATCCGCCGGAATTCGCCGTGGCGCACGACAAAGGCAACGAGGAAAACTTCTTCGACCGCGTGGACTACCAACTCTCTACTGCCAATTCGATCCACGTGAACTTGGGCTTTTCACGTTCGTGGTTCCAGACGCCCAACAGCTTTGACGGGCAGAATTCTACACTGTGGAATGGAGTGGTGGTAGCCAATGGCGGTCTCGATCCGAACGGCAACGTGGTCGGCCCCACCGACCAACGGGCGCTCATTAAGAGCTTCAACATCGCACCGACTTGGACGCGAGTGGCGAGTCCGACCGTCGTCCTTAGTCTCGGTGGGTGGGTGAGGCGAGATGCCTTCAATTACTATCCAAGCAAGGACCCATTCGCCGATCTTGGTCCGTCCAATCTGCAGCAGGACACTATCTCGCAGTATCGGACGCTGGCGAACGCCGGACTGCGCTCCGATGTTTCCTATGTGAAGGGTATCAATAACCTTAAGCTGGGAGCTACGTATCAACAAACGTTTCTCACCGAGAATTTCAATCTTGGCATCGTTGATCCGACACTCAACGCGCCTTGCGTGGATGCGAATGGCGTTCCGGTATTTGTCGGCAACCTTGGACTCAACGACCCGTCGCAGTGCCCGACGGCAACGACCACGAACCAAGGTCTGTACCCAACACTGTTTACTGCCAACCCCAACTTCATTCCGTTGTTGGGCTGCTACGACCTGACCCGGTCAGCACCGTCGTCCAACGATGGTTGTGCTGGGTCGAGCAGTACTTTGTATCCATTTCACGGCCATACGGATATAAAAGAGCTTGCCATCTACTTTCAGGATGCGATCTCCAAGGGAAACTGGTCCCTTAACCTGGGACTCAGGGGTGATTTTTACAACGGCCTAGTGACTGCCCGCCAAGCCGAGCCGCGTCTCGGAGTTGCTTACAACATCAAGCGGACCAACACAGTGCTGCGCGTTTCCTATGCGCGGACCTTGGAAAGTCCGTTCAATGAGAACCTTGTCCTGGCCAGCGAAGGATGCAATTACACTGTTATTGAGGATCTTATTCCGTGCGTGCAAAAGCCAAATACGCCAGGCTATCGCAATGACTTCCACGCAGGCTTGCAGCAGGCGTTCGGCCGCTATGCTGTCGTGAGCGGAGATTACATTTGGAAGTACACGCATACCGGCTACGATTTCAGCACGCTGGCCGCGACGCCGATCTTCTTTCCCATCGGATGGCACAATTCCAAGATTCCGGGATACGCCATTCGCGTGAGCGTGCCGGATTTCCACGGATTCTCAGCGCTGGTGGTGATGTCGAGCGTGGCCGCGCGCTTCTTTCCGCCTCAGACCAGCGGTTTGGGAGTGACGGTCGGGCAGAGTGGAACGCCCTTCCGCATCGACCACGACGAAAAATTCAACCAAACGACGCATCTGCAATATCAACCTTGGAAAGCCGGGCCATGGGTCGGCTTCAATTGGCGATACGACAGCGGTCTGGTGGCTGGCAACGCACCGTGTTACGGGTTCGATGCAAACAACGATTGCCCGCAGTCAACTACGCTAGGCGGGCAGCCAGCCATCAACATGACAGATGCGTTTTTAAATCCCCTGACCGCCGACCAGGAGTTCCAAGCCGGGTTCACCTGCAACGGGGTTCACGCAACCCCGACCACTGCGCTGCCTTTCACATGCCTGGCATCGCAGTTTGGGTCCACTCTCATAAAGGTGCCAGCGCCGAATACCGAAAATGACGACCACAATCCGCCGCGCATCGCGCCGCGCAACCTGTTCGATGTTTCGTTAGGCGAAGATAATCTGTTCAAGGGCGATCGTTATAAATGGAGTCTTACGCTTACCGCCATCAACGTGATGAATAAACTGGCGCTCTATAACTTCCTATCGACCTTCAGCGGGACGCACTATGTGACGCCGCGGGCGCTGACGGCGCAGATTGGGTTTCACTTCTAGGAGTAGGCTGAGCGAAGGCGTTAACCGCAGAGGGCGCAGAGTTCGCGGAGCAAAACAGGTACAAGAGTCCAAAACTCGCTGCCCGAAGCACTTTCACGTGAATACTTTAAGGGTTCGTGTCCAAACACGGAAACAAGAGGTTCTCCGCGAACTCTGCGCTCTCTGCGGTTCAACTTCTTGCTCGGGCTCCTAGCGGCGGGCCGTCTCTCTACTGTAGTTTTGCGTATTCGGCCTTGGCCTCGTGGAGGAGCGGGAGGTCCGGGTCGGCGTCTTTCCAGGCGGAGAAGAAGTCCTGATAGGCGATGCGCGCCTTGGGGGTGTCGCCTTGCTTCTGAAACACCCGACCCAACTCCAGTTGAGCGACCGCGAACACCAGGTCGGGGCCATTGTGGGACTTCATGTCCAGGACCTTCTGAAGATCCTGCTGGGCTTCGGCGTAACGGCCAGCCTGTTCGTAGGCCATGCCGCGGATGTAAAAAACGCCGGTGTTGGCGCGAGCATACAGGGCAGCGGTGTTAAGGAAGTCAATGGCCTTAGCCGGATCGGCCTTGGCTGGATTCGCGGGCTGCAGGACGGCAATCGCGCGAATCATGGGGATGGTCACGTTTATCGCGATGGTGTTGTTGGGATGGGCGCGCTGGATTTCGTCGGCCAAGGCGATCGCTTTCTGATCCTGGCGCAAGATGGCAAGCGTCGTGGCCACAGTCCCCAGCACCGAAACAGTTCGGGATAAATGGAGCGCCTCGGTGGCGTCGCTGTTGGCGTCGGCACGCTTGCCCACCACTGCCTCGAAGACGGCGAGCCCCGCGTCCATATCGGCTCGGCCCTGCAAATGCAGGCGATCCAATGCATCTTCGTTCTGGCGGATAAATTCCCGCGCTTGGCGCACTTGCCCGCGACTGCTGGCGATGCCTGCGCGGAATCCGAGAACGCTCGCTTCTCCGTCGGGGGTCGCGGAGGCACTTTGCAGTTCCTTCTCCATGTCGGCGTCTTTACCTTCGCACCAATCCAACATAGCCAGGCCCAGGTGGAGGCCGGCAGCGGATACCTTGTGCTGCAGCGCGGTGTTGAGGGTGGCGCGTGCTTCCTCGATCCGGTTCAGTCCGGCGTAAGCCGCGGCGACGCTTCCATAGCCGGTCACCATGTCGGGGTCGAGCTCTACGGCGCGCTTCGCATTCTCCAACGCGTTGTCGAATTGTCCGAGCTGGATATAGATCCCCGCCAGGTTGTTGAAGGGGATGGAATCGCGCGGGTAGGTCTGGCGATAGAGCTCGTAGGCGGTAATGCCCTTGTCGAGTTGGCCGCTGTCCGCATAATAGTGGGACATGATGTAGAGTTTCTCGCGCTCGCTGGCGCGATCGCGAAGCTCGAAGGCCTTCTGGCGGTTTTGCTCCGACAACTCGGTCTGGCCAAGGTTGTTGTAGACGGTGCCGAGGCGGGCATAGGCCATGGAGAAATTGGGATCGATCTCGATGGCGCGCTGGTAGTTGGGAATAGCAGCCAGATCGTCGCCCATGTTGTGCTTGGCGTCGCCCAGGCTCAGCGCCTTGAGCGCGTCGAGCGACGAAGTGGTGGCCTGGGAAAGAGACATGTCGTATTTCTGCACCATGGACAACGACTCGCCGAGTTGTCCGCGCAGTCTGGAGGCGGCGCCGTGCAGCGCATTCAGCACGTCTTCCTTCCGGTCGGCTTGAGCCTGCTGGCGTCCGAGCGAATCGCCGGAAGAAGCGTTGGTTGCTTCCAGAGTGATGACGTATTGGCCACCCACGCTATCAATGCTGCCGTTCAGCATGGCCTTGATGCCATCGCGCTGGCAGATTTCGCGGCCGACGTCGGTGGTGATGCGGTCGCCGGGGCTGCGGCCCATGAATTGCAATGTCTGGCGGATTTTCTGATCCGGGAAGACGTTCAAATACGGAGACTGCCCGAGATCGACGGCGAGCGCTTTCTTGAGCGTGCCGTCGAAGACGGGATCGGCGGTGGTGTTTACGAAATCGGCAATCAGGATCGAATCTTTTTCGGTCAGCGCATGGCCGCGCTTGAGAAACACCAAGCCAATGCCGGCGGCGACCACCGCGACGATCAGGACCGGGATCAGCCACAGGGGAAGCTTGTGACCGCTCTTGCCGATGGGAGCGCTGCGGATGGAAGAACTGGACGAGGTTGCGGCCAGGATCGTGCCTGATTCGGAGTCGCGTTTGAGGCGCTTCAAGTCGGAGCGCACGTCGGCCGCACTCTGGTAGCGCAGGTCGCGGTCCTTTTCGAGCAGCTTGTTTAATATCGCTTCAAACTGCGGCGGCAAGTCGGGGTTCAGGCGAAGGGGTGGGGTCGGCGGGCGATTCAGGATGGCGTCGAAAATAACGGCAGAGGTATCCCCGCGGAAGGGAATCGCGCCGGTAGCCATCTCATAGAGCACGGCGCCGAACGAGAACAGGTCGGTGCGGGCGTCGAGATCCTTACCGCGCGCCTGCTCAGGAGACATGTAGGCCACGGTGCCCACGGTCGATCCCGGGCTAGTCAGGAACGGCTCGTCCACGGTGGCGGTGGAACCGATGGTGCCGGCGGAGAGGATGGAGGGTTTGGCGGTGCGCTTGGCCAAGCCGAAATCGAGAATCTTGGCCTGGTTGCGGCTGGTCACAAAAATGTTTGCGGGTTTGATGTCGCGGTGGACGATGCCCTTGGCATGGGCGGCGTCGAGAGCGTCGGCGATCTGGATGCCGAGAGTGAGCAATTGCTCGATCTCGATGGTTTGGCCGTGAGGTTTGCCGTGGATAAGGCTCTTGAGCGTCTCACCTTCCAGCAACTCCATGGCGATGAAGTGGCGTCCGCCGTCCTCGCCAACCTCGTAGATGGTGCAGATATTGGGATGGTTCAGGGCGGAGGCCGCGCGCGCTTCACGCTGAAAACGATCGAGCGCAAGCGGGTCTTTTTCCGTCTCGGGAGGCAGGAACTTGAGCGCGACATGGCGGCCCAGGTTGATGTCCTCGGCTTCGTAGACAACGCCCATGCCTCCCCCGCCCAGCTGCGAGAGGACACGGTAGTGGGAGACGGTCTGGCCGATCATTCCGGGGAACACTCCTGGGACAGAGGAACTCATGTTAGGCCCCAGAGTTCTGGCAAGTCAAACCTCGCGGACGAAGGCCATGTTCATGGAAGGAAACTGGAAATCGGGTGATCGGGTGATCGGGTCATCGGGTGATTGAAAGTCAAAGGCCAAGCCCTTTGAATTTTAGGTGGCCCGATGACCCGATCACCGGATGATCCGATTGTTTATCTGTCTTTTCTATGAGTTAGGAGCCATATTCCCGGTGCTTTGGGGGAATACCGCCGGAAGGTCACTACCCCTGATTACGGAAGTTTACCTCCAAATATCCGAATTCTTCCTTGCCCGTCCCCTGCCTGTTATCAATAGAGTATTCCCCTATTTTTCCCCTGGGGGAATTGCAACCCGGCATCCCGAACAGGAGTTCGTCCAAGATGAAAACTCGCCCTCAATCATGGAGGGACATGAGCGCGGCGCCACGCTTTTTTATCGCCGTAGTCGTGATCTGTGGGACGGCCGTCCTGACCTATTCGGTGATGCACGGCAGAAGCGAGAATCCACTCAAATTCTTCTGCTATCTGGTGATTGCGCTGGCTGCCTCGCGGCTTAAGGTGAACCTGCCCGGCATTACCGGGACAATGTCGGTGAACTTTCTCTTTCTGCTGCTGGGCGTGCTGGAACTGAGTTTGTCGGAAGCCATGGCTCTGGGCTGCGCGGCGGTGGTAGTGCAGTGCTTCGACCGCGATCGTCCCGTTCCGATTCAAGTCGCCTTCAACGTTTGCTCAACGGCGCTGGCGATCGCGGTGACCTTCGCCACGTATCGCTACTCCTTGTTGCATCGGGCGGTGAATAATCCCTCGACCCTGCTATTTCTGGCAGCGTCGGTGTACTTCGTTGCCAATACGCTTCCGGTGGCGGCTGTCATCTCTTTGACCGAGCGCCGGTCGCTGCGAAAAATCTGGGCAGAATGCTACTTCTGGAGCTTCCCGTACTATCTGGTGGGTGCGGGTGTGGCCGGCATGATGAGCTGGCTGCACGGTTTTACCGACTGGCAAACGTCGCTGCTGACGCTTCCGGTGGTGTACCTCATCTACCGTTCGTACCGCCTCTACCTCGGCAAACTGGAAGATGAGAAGCGGCACGTGGAAGAGATGGCCGACTTGCACATGCGCACGATCGAGGCGCTGGCGCTTGCCATCGAGGCCAAGGACCAGACGACACACGATCACTTGCAGAGAGTTCGCGTCTACGCGGTCGAAGTGGCGAAGGAACTCAACGTTGACCGGGAGGGAATGGATGCCCTGCAGGCCGCCGCCTTGCTGCATGACATCGGGAAGCTGGCGATTCCCGAGCACATCGTCTCGAAACCGGGCCGGCTGACGCCGGAAGAATTCGAGAAGATGAAGATTCATCCGCTGGTGGGAGCTGAGATTCTGGAACGGGTGCGCTTTCCCTACCCGGTCGTGCCCATCGTACGTGCGCACCACGAGAAGTTCGACGGGACCGGCTATCCACTGGGGCTGCGTGGGACGCAGATTCCGATTGGCGCCCGCATCCTGGCGGCGGTCGATTTTCTGGACGCGCTGGCTTCGGATCGGCAGTATCGGCGGGCGCTGCCGCTGAAGGAAGCGATGGCGCGACTGGTGGATGAATCGGGAAAGTCTTTTGATCCGCAAGTGGTCAAGGTGCTCGAACGAAGGTACGTGGACCTGGAGCAACTGGTCCACGAACGCACCGACAACCTGAGCAAACAAAAACTGTCAACGGAAGTCAAAGAGAAAGACAAGGATGCGATGCCGGTCATCAAGCCGGCCGCAGGATTCGAGGCGCAAGGGAAGCAGCGGGCGCCGGAGCGCAGTTTTCTCGGTTCGATCGCAGCGGCACGCCAGGAAGCGCAAACTCTTTTCGAACTCAGCCAGGACCTCGGAGCCTCGCTCAGCCTGGGCGAAACGCTTTCGGTGTTTGCGGTGAAGCTGCGCCGGGCGATGCCCTACGATGCGATTGCCATCTACGTCCGGCATGGCGACGAACTGGTGCCGGAATATGTGAATGGCGATAACTTCCGGCTGTTTGCTTCGCTGCGCATCCCGATGGGACAAGGGCTCTCGGGTTGGGTAGCGCAAAACCTCAAGCCGATCCTGAATGGCAACCCTTCGGTCGAACCCGGGTATCTGAACGACACTTCCAAGTACAGCACGCTGAATTCAGCGCTCGCCGTTCCGCTCGAGGGCTTGAAGGGCGTGGTTGGCGTGGTCGCCTTGTACCACGCGGAAAAAGACTTCTTCACCTCCGACCACCTGCGGATTCTGCTGGCGGTAAGTTCCAAGATGGCGCTCGCCATCGAGAACGCGATGAAGTACGAGCAGGCGGAGAGTTCGGCGGTGACCGACTACCTCACCGGCCTTCCCAATGCGCGCTCGCTGTTCCTGCACCTCGACCGGGAAATGGCGCGCTGCAAACGTCACAACAAAACGCTGACCGTGATGGTTGCCGACATGGATGGCTTCAAGCAGATCAACGATCGCTTTGGACACCTGGAAGGGAATCGCGTACTGCGGCTATTTGCGCACTCCCTGAAGGAAACCAGCCGTGAGTACGATTACGTCGCACGCATGGGCGGCGACGAATTCGTGGTCATCGCGCCGGGACTCACGCCAGAAGCGGCCGCGCGCAAAGCGGAACAAATGCGGGACCTGGCAAAGCAAGCGGGAAAGGACATTTGCAACGAGGACATTCTCTCGCTGAGCGTGGGCAAGGCCGTGTTTCCCGAAGACGGGATGGATGCCGAAAAGATTCTCTCGGAAGCCGACAAACGCATGTACCTGCAGAAGCAAAGTCAGTCGGGTCAAAAGAACCGCCGTCTGTATCCGCGGGTGCGCGGCCGACTGACCACGGAAATCTCTGGAGAGAGTCAGGAACGCGCGATCCTGGGCATCGTCACCAATCTGAGCCTGGGCGGCTGCTATGTTGAAACCAGCGGTCTCCTGTTGCCCGGATCGCAGCTAAAACTTGCCTTCTCGCACGAACATACGAACGTTTCGCTTGACAGCGAGGTCGTCCGGATGGACATGGGTATTGGAGCGGCGCTGAAGTTCAATGAAGCAACGCACGAGGTGCGCGCCGCTTTGCAGCGCATCCTGGAGCAATTGGCGAGCGCGGAAGCGGTGGTGGATTTGAAGCGCAGCCACAACGCTGTTGCCGGGGGCACGCTCTAGTAGGGCAATCCTGGTTCCTGATGGAGCGCCGGGCGTCCCCGCCGGGTCACCGTCCTGCTGGACGGGCGAGACGCCCGTCGCTCCACTTAACGATTCGTCACGCGGGCATGGCAATCGGCCGAATCTGAATCAGTGGCACTCGGCCAGGTGGTTTGGACAATCCTTGCCGCAGCATGTTCGCCGTCGGTACGCCCGTCCGGTAGAAGGACTTCTCGCAATCCGCCGTCGATGGGCCCCGCATGCTTCCTTCCACATAGGCCAAGCCGGGACAGCGCGTGCAACTAGTGACGTGCGAACACGACGAGCAAACGGTCAGGTCTTTGGCCTGGATCGAGCGGACCTCTTTCATCTGCGGGGAAAGATTCCAGACATCCAAAAACTTCTGCTGGCGAATATTTCCCGTGGGAAGAGGAAACTGCACGCAAGGAAAGACATCGCCGTAGGGCGAAATGTAGCAAAAAGAATGGCCCGCGCTGCACGAGTACCCCTCCAGATCCTCCTCCGAGGGCGGCTGGGGAGGAGCGCAGAACTCTTCCTGGCTGCCAACCAGCGCAGGATTATGGAAAATTTCCGGCAGGTCTTCTCCCGGAATGCGCAGCGCTAGAACGGATGTGTCGCCGTCCATCATGGGCGTGATGGTGGGATCGAGCGTGTAATGCACGCCAAGTTCGGCGGCAAGCTTTTGCACGCCAAGATGATCGGAGGAATTCACCGTCATCATCACGTTGGCGATAGTGACTCGCAACCCTTGTTCGCGCAAGAAGCGAATGGCCTTGATGGTGCGCTCGAACGAGTGCGGCAGCTTGGTGATGGCATCGTGAACTTCGGGACGGTGCGAGTACACGCTGATCTGAATCGTGTCTATGTCCAGAGCGCGAAGTCTCCGCGCTTCCTCTTCATGGATCATGACCGCATTGGTCTTGATCTTTACGTTGAACATGAGGCGCCGCGCGTGTTCGACCAACTCAAAGAAGTCGCGGCGCATAAAAACCTCGCCGCCGCTGAAAGTGAGAAATGAAGACGCCAGCCTCGGCCAGTTGGTCGAGCACGTCCTTGATTTCCGCGGTTGTCATCTCGCCGTGGTCGTCGTGATCGAGATAGCAATGCACGCAGCGTTCGTTGCAGCGATAGGTGACGTCCAGGTGCACAGCGAGAGGCACGCCCAGGTTGAATGCCTTCTGGCCGACTTCACTCATCAGGCTCATCGGGTCGTCTCCGCAGCCAGAGGTTGATTCGATACCAGAAGAATCCCGTGGGCGGCGAGTTCGGCGACGAACTGCTCGGCGTCTGCCTGCGCCTGTTCGGGATCGACGTCAAACTGCTCGCAGATCTGGTTGCGCACAATTTCCCGCAGAGGAGTGTGTCCGTCGGCAGCTTGAAAGATGGCGGTTGCGACCTCGTTCAGCGTGAAGAATGTGGAGTTGGCCGAGTTCATCACCATCATCTCGCCGGCCAGCGCGCGAGCGGCAATGGCGGAACTGCGCGCAATGTAGATACAATCTTCAGGCATGCTGGGGCACTCCCTGGAAGTTGCGGCTGAAATTTCGTGCGAAGTTGTGAACTTCGTCCCACACCCGGGCATCAGGATAGAAGGTCAACCGGCGAATGGGAACGTTGGCAACGAAATCGCAGGCCGTGGCAAAGAGCTTTTCCACCAAAGCCTGGTCCTCGGCAAAAAACAAAATATTGCGCATCAGCCGGCGGACCGCTTCCGTGGAGGTCAACTCATCAATGCGGTTCTCGGCGCCCTTCTCCAGAAAAAACAGCGCGCAGACGGGAGCGGCGCAGTTTTCACCAGCCCGGGCCAGCTCTCCGGCGAAAGGGGTGCCGAATGCCGAGTAGCCGTCCGCACTCGGACGTACGTAGGAAATTTCGTCGGTCAGCAAGGTGACATCGGCGGGCGCGAGCCGCGTCATCGTGGTTTTGCCCGCCCCCGATACGCCCGAGAATAGATAGGCCCGGCCATCGCAAATCGCACTGGCGGAGTGCAGCAGGAATCCGCCGCGCTCGGCGAGGATCAGGCTGTGGAGAATACGGAGCACCGAGTCCAGAGAATACGGGTTGGCATTTTGCCGCACGCTGCCTCGCCCGGTGCGCGGGTCCCAGCGAGCGTGGAAATCTCCGCGTTCGATGAGCCAGACGCCACCCTCGCGGCGGACTTGAATGTCATTATCGGAAACCACTCCTCCGCGGGTTAGATCGAATTCAAGCTCAAACTCAGGAAGCGAGGAACTCAGGAACCCGTCGTAGCGCCGGCGCAATAGATCAAGGAAGCTCACGTCATTGGTGGACAGAGCAATCGGGATTCTTCCGATCTCGACACACGCGGTTTGTCGAGCTGCGGCCATCAGAAGGCTCCCGGCTTCGAGGAATAAAGAACTGCGGAACGAATATCCGCCGCGGCTTCCGAATCTTGAAATTGGAGCGCGGACGCCTTCCGGCGGTGGTGAAGCTTTAAAGCAGCACGGCGCGCCATGCCACAATGGCAAAGCAGTATTCCCACAGTGCGAGAGAACTTAATGCTAAACCAGCTTGCGCCCAATCCCGGCCGCACTGCGGCTGCAGAGGCGGCTCGCCCTTCCCCAGTGTTGCGCACGAGCCGTCCCAGCAGAGCTTCGGGAGGAAACACGGGGTCAGGACCAGGCATGGAATCGCCGCATAGCAAGAAGCCGTTCGGTGTGCCGGGGGCGCCTAAGCAATGCCGGACGAGACGATGCAGGAAGAAGCGGCCATCGCGCATTGCGAGCACGATCTCCCCAGCACGGATGTCTTCAAGCGAGCAGCTTGCGATCTCGACCACGTCGCCCGGCCAGAGAGTGGGCAACATGCTCTCCCCATAAACTTGCAGCCGAACGGGCCGACCCAAGCCGCCGCGACGCAAAGACTCCGCCACCAGAGCCGAGCGTTCCGCGCTCCAATTCGAGCGCGCCGCAGCCATGACATTTTCTGGCATCAGGAAGTCTTCTGCGAGAACTGGCAATTGCCAACGGTCGAGGCGATCTTGCCGCAAGATAGAGCCTGCGTCTCGAAGACCTGCTCGCAGCGAAATGCTGGCTTTTGGTAAAGCTTCTTCCCGTCACTCGCGTTGCCCGCTTGCGGGGGCTTTTCACGAGCGGTTCGATTTTCGGTCATAGTATGTCAGCCAGTTGGTCAAACAAGAAGATCTGGCGTATCCCCTTTTAATCAGAGTGAACGCAGTGTACTACACGGTTTTCCCCGATGCCAACAAGGCAGGGCGAGAACCGGAAGCGGCAGAATCGATATCCTCAGTAAAATGAAAGAGTTCCGTCTCGCCGCGCCCGCCGCAAACTTAGCGACAGACCGGCCAGCGCGAGCGGCAGCATGACCAGGCCAAACCCGGCCAGCACAGCCAGTGTTGGAGCCATCGTCCGCAGGGACTGTCCCTCGAGCAGCGCCCTCCGCATGCCGTCGATTGCGTAAGTGAGAGGAACCGCGTGAGCGAGAAGTTCGAGCGAGCGGGGCAAACTCTGAATCGGAAACATCGTCCCACTCAGAAACCAGATTCCGGAACTGAGCAGCCACAACAGAGCCGAGCCTTTCTGGAACGCAACCTGAAGCGTGGCCGCGACGATGCCCAGCGCCAAAGCGATGGCCAGAGAGAAAATCAGTACGGCCACGCACGACAGGAAGTTGGCGTGGATGGATGCCCGGAAAACTGCCACCCCGGCAAAAAGATACACCAGCAGATTGACCAGGTTTCCGGCAAACGCGGAAATGGAACTGAGGATGACGAGTTCAGCCGGCGCCGTCGATGTCGTCATCAGCACTTCCAGTGTTCCCGTCTGTTGCGCTTCCTGCACCGCGCTTAGAAAAGCCTGTGCGCTCATTACGAAAAAAGTGTAGACGCCGGTGCCTACCAAGAGGAACGGGAAGTACTCGACGCCACCGGGCCGAAAGCCGGGGCCGATGGCGCGGGACAGAAAATAAAAGGCCGCCAGTTCGGTGAACACTCCAACCAGAGTCACGACGAAACCGCTGCGGTGGCGGACGGCCGTGAGCAGATCGCGCCGCAGGATGGCGTAAAGCTTGTCGAGAGTGGAAGTCATAGAAAATTTGTAATTTTGTAATCGGGTAATTTGGTAATCTAATAAGCCTCCGCGCCTTTTAAATTGCAAAATTACCCGATTACCACATTACAAAATCTCTGCATTACCAATTACAAATCTTCAGAGCTTGAGCATGGCCTCGTCAATCTCGCCGGTCATGCGGAAGTAGTACGTTCGCAGCGCTTCGGCACTTTCTCCGTCGCCCATGGAGCGATCGGCCAGCAACTCGCCACGATGCAGCAAGAGCAGGCGATCCGCGACCGCTACCGCCTCCGCGAAGTTGTGGGTGGCGAGCAGAACGGTGGTCTGGGTCCGCGCCAATGCCCGGATCGTCGCCCAGAAGTGCGCCGTGGTGGCCGCGTCTAGGCTGCGCGTCGGTTCGTCTAGCAAGAGCACGCCGGGCCGTTTGACCAGAGCGCGCGCGATTCCCAGCCGCTGATACATGCCGCTGGAGAACTTCATGACCAGCGTGTCGGCTTGCTCTTCGAGGCCGGTATCGCGGAGAACTTCCTGGATTCTTTTTGCCCGCTCACTGCGCGAGACCTCGTCGAGCGTGGCAAAAAAGTCAAGGTTCTCCCGAGCGGAGAGACGGGGGAAGAACGAGCGCTCTCCGGCGACCGCGATGCCGACCTGCCGCCGCACTTCACCGGCGTTGCGCTGCGCGTCGAATCCGCCCACGCGTACCGATCCAGCATCGGGCAGGAGCATGGTCGAAATGAGCTTGAGCGCCGTGGTTTTTCCGCTGCCGTTGGGGCCGAGCAGCGCCAAGACCTCTGCGCCGGTTGCCGAAAAAGAAACGTTTTTCAAGGCAACGGTTTCGCCGCCCCGTTCTCGTCCCAGCCAATTGAATAGAGCGGGACGATGGCGAAATATCTTGCGAACGGATTCGAAGACGATTCGGTCCATGAAAGTGAAAACCACGAAAGCGCGAAGAACATCGGACGCGCGCCGAAGACTCTGTATTATAGTGGCGATTCGCGATGTCTATGATTTTGAGGGACGCGGCGCTGCAGAGTGTGCATGAGAGCTGGGTCGTCCCTCCGGGACTTGAGGCATTTTTTCTACTTTCCCCAGCGCTGAAGCGCTGGGCTACGCTGGTTCGCCCCTACGGGGCTGGATCCTCTTATATTTCGTTTTCTATTTCGTTCCACTGGGTTACGCAAGAACGCGTTCTCGTACACATTCGTCAGCGTTGCGACGACACGCTTGTTTTCAGCGACGACTCTTGTTGCTGCGGTCAGGCCGTCGCGTAGAAGAATCCACTTCCATGACCGAACTCTTGCCTTCGCCTTCCGCATCGAGTGCCGCGCCGCAGAGAGCAGAAGAATTTGCGCTGCTGTGCGTGTTGGCGGGTGTGGAACTGGCTCCGGAGCGAATCGATCGCATTGCGAATTGGGATCTCTCAGCGCTCGACTGGACTGAATTTCTTCGCCTGGCTGAGCAGCACGGAGTTCTTCCGCTCGCCGCGCTCAACCTGATAGAACACGCTCGCGGCCTTCCGCCGGAAGTCGAGCGCGCGCTGCGATCCGCTTACGAAACGAACTTGCGGCGCAGCTTGCGGTTCGCCGCCGAACTCGCACGTATTATGCAGCGCTTCGAGCGAATGCAATTGCGGGCGGTCCCGTACAAAGGACCGGTGCTGGCGCAATCGCTTTACCACGATCTCGGGCTGCGAAGTTTTGGGGATCTCGACATCCTGATTTCTCCCGCCGATTTCGAGCGGGCAAAGCAGGCTCTTGCCGAGATCCAATATCTTCCTTCTTCGGATCTCGCCCCAGCCGTCCAGCGATTCTGGCTGCGGACAGGCTATGAGTGTTCGTTTGACGGCGCGGCCGGCAAGCACCTGGTGGAGTTGCAATGGGCGTTGCTGCCGCGTTTCTATGCGGTCGATTTGCGCATGGAGGATCCACTGGCGCGCGCTTGCCGCACCATGGTCGGCGGGTGCGAAGTGCCTTGCCTTGCTCCCGAAGATTCGCTGCTGGTGCTCTGCCTGCATGCCGCCAAACATCTATGGACGCGGCTGATCTGGCTGGCGGATATTGCGGAGACTCTGCGGTCTCAATTCCGAACCTCATCCCAAACCCAGACCATCGACTACGCGCTGGTGTTCTCGCGGGCGCGCGCGCTGGGAATCGCTCGCATTCTCGGCGTAAGTTTCTGGCTGGTGAAGAATTTGCTTCACGCGGAGCTTCCCGGGCCGGCGGAGGAAATGATCGCGACCGATCCTCAGGTGCCCGCGCTGGGCCGCGAATTTGCCGAGCGCCTCACTCGCGGCGCGTCTTACGATTTCGAATCCACGGAATACTTCCGACTGATTCTGAAATTGCGCGAGCGGCGCGGCGACCGCTGGCGATATCTCTGGCGGCTGTTCTGGACGCCGGGCGTGGGAGATATTGCGGCGGTGCGATTGCCGGAAGCGCTTTTTCCTCTTTATCGAATTGTGCGGATGGGACGGCTGACGCGAAAGTTAATCCGGTGATAGGGATCAAATTCGCGGCCACCATGACCGCGTGATGAATCATACAGTGGAGAGGCGAGGATCTCAGCTGGGCTGCCGGGCGGGGACGCCCGGCGCTCCACTAATGCAATTCGCCGTCGCCGGGCGCTACGTCCGGCGTGTCGACTTTTCGTGCAACGGCGGTCCCTTGCGCCGGTACTGGCTGGAATTCTCCTGGATCTTTGCCGGCCAGCGCGACGGTCATGAACTGGATCCAGATGGGCAGGGCGGCGTGGCCTCCAGTCTCTTTCTCGCCGAGGGATTTTTTTTCGTCGTAACCGATCCAGACGCCGCAGGTGAGCGACGGAGAAAAGCCTACGAACCAGGCGTCGGTGAAATCGTTGGTCGTTCCCGTTTTGCCCGCCAGCGGATACGGCATCTTGGCGGCGGCGACTGCTGTGCCATGTAGCACAACCTCCCGCAACATGGAGGTCAGGATGCGCGCGGTGCGCGAGCTGACGGCGTCTTTGATATCGGAATAATCTTCTTCCAGAATGCGGCCCTCGTAATCGGTCACCTTGGTGATGTAGCGTGGAGCGACGCGCACGCCGTCGTTCGGAAAAACGCTGAAGGCCGAGGTTTGCTCGAGCGGCGTGATTTCCGCCGAGCCCAGCGCCACTGGAAGATAGGCGGGAATGTTAGCGGTAATGCCGAAGCGGTGCGCGTATTCGATCACCGTCTTAATGCCGACATGGTCGGCCAGCTTGAGCGCGGGAATGTTTCTGGATTGGGCGAGCGCGCGCCGCAGGGTAATGATGCCCTCGAATTTGCCGTCGTAGTTATGCGGCGAATAAGGGCCGGAGGCAGTTTGAAAGGTTACCGGCGCATCCACGATGGTGTCGTCGGGGCTGCCGCCCTGATCGATCACGGCCGTGTAGACGTACGGCTTGAAGGACGACCCGACCTGGCGCAGAGCCTGCGTGGCGCGGTTGAACTTGGAGAGATTGAAATCCCGGCCGCCGACCATGGCCTTGATTTCTCCGGTCGCGTTGTCGATGGCGACGAGCGCTCCTTCGGCCCCTGAATCCTCCTCCAGGCTGACGCGCGCTTTTCCGCCCGCATCGAACGCGAGCACCTTGATGTAGACGACGTCGCCCGGATGGAGAATGTCGGGGAGCTTGGACTTCAGTTTTGTCTTTAGCGCTGTCAATGTCCAGGCCACATCGGCTGGCGAGAGCGTGGCGGTGTGCTGGGCGAAGCGGATTTCCGCGGCGGCGGGCGAGACTTGGGTCACCAGCGCGTGCGTGTATCCGTTGACTTCCGGCTCCTCATCCCAATCCGGGTCTTCGTATTTGTCGAGCTTTTGACCCTCGGCAATTACGTTCACTAGGGTGCCGCGCCAGCCATGCCGGCGTTCGTAGGCAGCGAGGCCGTCGAGCAGCGCCTGACGCGCGGATTTCTGCAGATCCATATCGAGCGAGGTGTAAACGCGCAGTCCGCCCGCATGAACCTGATCGCTGCCATACTTCGCTTCGAGGTAACGGCGAATTTCTTCGACATAGTGCGGCGCCAGCGAATTTGGATCTTTCTGCAGGTTGAGCACGATGGGCTTGCTCTTGGCATCCGCAGCCTGAGCGGCGGTGATCTTGCCGTCTTCAAGCATGGCATTGAGCACGAGGTTGCGCCGTTTGATGGCGCGGTCGGGGTGAGTGATCGGCGAATAAAATTGCGGCGCTTTGGGAAGTCCCGCCAGCAGCGCCGCTTCTTCGAGTTTCAGCTGCTTCGCCGGTTTGCTGAAATAGAATTCCGAGGCAGCCTCATAGCCATAGGCGCCGTGGCCGAGGAATATCTGGTTGGCGTAGAGGGTGAAGATCTGCGGCTTGGTGAAGCGGCGTTCGATCTGGATGGCGAGCAGCGCCTCCTGCACCTTGCGATAGAACGAGCGGTCGGGAGAGAGAAACAGATTGCGGGCGAGCTGCATGGTGAGCGTGGACGCGCCCTGGACTTTGCCGCCCGATTCGATATCGCGATAGGCCGCGCCCACGATGCGCCAGATGTTGATGCCCGAATGCCGGTAGAAATCCTTGTCTTCGATCGAAACCAACGCATTGCGGAGGACTTGCGGGTAGTCGTCATAGCTGGCGATGACGCGGCGCTGCAGCGCAAAGGTGCCGATAACTCGGCCCTGTCCGTCGTACAGTTCGGTCACGGAACTGGGGCGATAACGTTCGAGCTCTTCGATCTGGGGCAGGTCCGTCGAGTAGACAAGCAGCAGGCCAGACGCCGCGCCCACCGCGGCGGCGAGCAGGACGAGCAATCCGAACACGACGAGTCCGACCAGCTTCCGTCCGCCAATTTCTACCGTCGGAAGATGTTCAAAGGCTAGTTTCAAGGTTTCGGAGTTTCAATATTGCAATGTTTCAACGTTTCAATGGTAAACCAAGGGCCAGGTTTCAAGGTTTCAGAGTTTCAAGGTTTCAAAGTTCTCGGGAGGCAGAGGTTGAGGCATCATCTGTAATAGTTCGAACTCGACCTTGGGGGGCAGGGTTGGCAAGGCTCCACGTATCGGACGCAGACCGGTATCCGATCTCCCGTCTCGTTCGAGTAATTGAGGAAATGGCGCTGCTCATTGACGACCGCCTGGCGCCACGTTTTGTGGGGGCCTTAATCGGGTAACCCGACACGGCGTACGAATTGTCCAAATCGCGGATCTTTACGCAGTGGCTCGAATCTTCGACCCGCTTTGAGATAGATAAGTTGAGGGTCCCTCTCCTCGTAAGCCTTTTCCAGCCAGGCGAAAGCCTCATTCGATTTACCCAACGCTCCATATGGATTGCGACTGAAGCGGACGGAACAAGGCCTTGTTGGTGCATCTGCTCCAGTTTCGCGAGGGTTCTTCTTGCCTCATCCGAAGGCGCGGTTTGGATGGGGCAGGATAATACTGGGGACTATATTCCTGTACTTCAGTGCCGCACGTCACTTTCATCTTATTCCCGCTCACTTTAAGCCTAGCCCTTCCAACCTTAGAGAAGGCGTGATTGTTATAGGTTGTGTTCTCTTGATCTTTTCCGGGGTTTGGAGGTGTCTGAGAAGGCAAATATAACCAAGCGTGAGTGTTTGCTGAAAAACAGGCGATGTCACAAGCTTGCGCCGTCTGTTCGCCTTTATTTGAAGTCAGCGAGTCCTATCGATAGTAAAGAAAGGGGGGCACAGATGTAACTTGCAAGTGCGTTTCTGCGCGCCTACCGTCAACGAAAGGACACTCATCATGTCTGGCTGGGCGTGTCGCACAGTTCTTGTCTCGACCTTCGTTGCATTGTTTTGCAGCCCCTTCATGGCTCAGACAGATTCTGGCTGGCGGATCTCCCCGTATCACCTCAACATCCAAGTGGGAGATGACCGCTATCTGCAGTTACTGAACGATTCGGCGCAGGAGCTTCGCGGCGCAATGTGGTCGCTGGACGATCCCGAAAAAGCCGAGCTTCAGGAACAAGGCGGCCGCGCGGTATTGCACGCTAAAGCTCCCGGCATAGTCCACGTAAGCGCCGCCCTCGCGGGGGAGATGAGGTTTCGTGAGATCAACATCTGGCCGGCGGACGAGCCCTTGCCGCCCGGCACTTCGAAGTGGGGCACAGAGCCAATCGGCCGCGAAATCAAGGATCTTCCGGCCGTTCCCAGCCCCGACGCGCCGACAATCTATTCGCTCGAACAAACTTCCGCGGGCAAGACCTATCTCCGAGCCTTTCAAGATGACGGCATCCAGGTCTGGTCCT
>Ga0265316_10002038_pt1 | contig 21269 bp, 19 predicted proteins | sample 4522metaG_FD_202092 | JGI IMG/M metagenome (GOLD analysis project Ga0265316, IMG submission 202092) | Rhizosphere microbial communities from Carex aquatilis grown in University of Washington, Seatle, WA, United States - 4-5-22 metaG | ecosystem: Host-associated > Plants > Roots > Rhizosphere >... | reverse complement strand
CTCCACCAACTCGTAGTCCAGATACCCTGCGCGGCACGATGACTGCGTTGCGCAACCGAGGAATCCGACCGGCCCTGCTGGTCGGATTCCTCTTCCTGATCGCCCTGGCCGTCGCCGGATGCTCGAGCGGCAAGCAGAGCTTCCAATTCGACGGCGGGAAGTTCGTCGAGGACCTCAACCCGACTTCGCCAGGTGTGACCGGCGTCATCTACCTGACCGTCATCATCTCCGTGATCGCCCAGGCTCTGGGAGTCCTGCTCGGCGTCCTTGCGGCGCTTGGCAAGATGGCTCGACTCTGGCCGCTCCGGCTCATCGCCAATGTCTACATCTGGTTCTTCCGCGGGACACCGCTGCTCGTCCAGCTCGCCTTCTTCTACTTCGGTTTTGGAGCCGCGCATCTGTGGGGCTGGAGCGACGTCACGATCAATGGATTCTTCATCCCCGGAGCAATTCAGGCGGCCATGGTCATCCTCGGCGTGAACGAGGGAGCCTATATGGCCGAAATCATTCGAGCGGGCATCATGGCGGTCGATCCCGGGCAGACCGAGGCCGCGAAGTCACTCGGGATGACCTACCGCCTGACAATGACTCGAATCGTCCTGCCCCAGGCCGCCCGAGTGATCATCCCGCCCCTCGGCAACGAGTTCAACAACATGCTCAAGACCACGAGCCTGATCTCCGTTCTCGGCGTCGTGGAGACATACAACCACTACGTGATCTTGCAGGGCGGCGACTTCAGGCCGTTTGAGGCCTACGCCGCGTGCGCCTTGTGGTTCCTGCTGCTGACCACGATTTGGGGCTTCATTCAAAGCCGAATCGAGAGCCGGTTCTCCAGAGGCACCTCGACTCTGTCTTCTGGTCAATCAGGTCCGCAGAACCCCGGGTTCGCGGCAAGACTGATGTCACTACGAGCGCCGATCGAACAATGAACACCACCACCGGCGATCTACTGGGAGCCATCGGCGGCGTGCCCCGTCCGGAGACGGACGTGGTCGTCGACGCCCGCGACGTCAACAAGTATTTCGGCCGCCTGCACGTCCTCAAGGATGTCTGCGTCCAGGTCAAGCGCCAGGAAACGGTCGTCATCATCGGCCCGTCCGGGTCCGGCAAGACGACCTTCATCCGCTGCGTCAACCACCTCGAGAAGATCCAGAGCGGCCGCATCTTCGTCAACGGCCACCTGATCGGTTATCGAGAGGCCGGCGGCGGCGCGAAGCTGGTCGAGGACAAGGAGAAGAACATCGCCGCGCAGCGCCAGGAGATCGGCATGGTTTTCCAGCGCTTCAACCTCTTCCCGCACATGACGGCCCTCGAGAACATCATCGAGGCGCCGATCCACGTGCGGGGCATGAACCGCGACGAGGCCGTGGCGATCGGCCGCGCGCTGCTCGATCGCGTCGGGCTGGCGGCCAAGGAGAAGGTGTTCCCGAACCAGCTTTCGGGCGGGCAGCAGCAGCGCATCGCCATCGCGCGCGCGCTCGCGATGAAGCCGGCCCTCATGCTTTTCGACGAGCCGACGTCCGCTCTCGACCCCGAAATGATCGGCGAGGTGCTCGAGGTCATGAAGGAGCTGGCCCGCGAAGGCATGACCATGATCGTGGTCAGCCACGAGATGGGCTTCGCCCGCGAAGTGGCCAACCGCGTGGTCATGATGGACGACGGTGTGGTCGTCGAAGAGGGCGCCCCGGAACAGGTCTTCTCGGCACCGACTCAGGAGCGGACCAAGGCGTTCCTCTCCAAGATCCTGTAGCTGCCGCCGGCCGGGCGTCGCCTCGACCGCGCCGCCGCTCGGCGCCCGCCCAGCCGCCGCCCGGCGCCGAGCGACCCTCGCATGCTCGCGCCGCGCCGGCCTCCCGCGGTTCAGCCCTGCCAGGCCGGATCCGAGACGATCCGCGCGTGGAGCGCGGCTTTTCGCGACGGCGGCAGCCAGCAGCTTTCAACCGCGTTGAGCACCAGCTGCCGGACTTCGACGTCTGTGAAGCCGAGCCGGGTCTGAAGCGACGCCATCTCGCCCGCGAGCGAGAGCCCGAACATCGCCGGGTCGTCCGTGGAGACGCTGACCAGCACGCCCGCGTCCACGAACTGCCGGATCGGGTGCAATTCGATTGCCCCGACAGCGCCGGTTGCCAGGTTCGAGCCCGGGCACGACGTCACGGGCAGACGCCGCTCCGCCAGATAGGCCATCAGCGACGGATCGTCCGCCGCCCGCGTCCCGTGGTCGATCCGGTCCACGCGCAGCACCCGAATCGCGCCCCAGATGCTCTCCGGCCCCGCGACCTCGCCCGCGTGGGCCGTCGTTCGCAGGCCGAGTTCGCGGGCTCGCTCGTAGACCGGCGCGAACGGTTCGGGCGGATACAGCTGCTCCGACCCGCCGAGCCCGACGCCCAGAACGCCGGCTCGAGCCGCGACCTCCGCCACCTTTTCCAGCGTCCGCGCCGCGGTCTCCGGCCCCGTGTCGCGCACGAGGTCGGCGATCAGCGCGACGACGACGTCGGGCACGCCGGCGAGCCCGCGCCGGACCGCCAGCGCAACCTCCTGGACTTCGAGCCCATGGCGGGATACGTCGGTGGGTGAGAAATGGACCTCGGCATACCAGATCCGCTGGCGCGCGAGGTCGGCGGCGACGGCGCGCGAGATCAGCTCGAAGTCGTCGTACTCGCGCAGGAAGCCTTGCTTCCAGACCCACTTCTCGATGAACTCGGGGAAGTCGCGATAGCGGAACCGGGCCGGCAGGTCGGCCGGGCCGGACACCAGCGGGTCGCCGCCGTACTTGCGGATCAGCTCCCACAGCGCCGGGTGCGGAATGGCGCCCTCGAGATGAAGGTGAAGCTCGACCTTCGGCAGGCGTTCGAGCCAGTCCGGTCGAACGCGGCCACCGAAGGGCTCGATCGGCGGCATAGCGCTCCCTGCTCCCTGGATCAGTCGGCTCTGTAGATGACCCGGCCCGTGGCATCGACGGTCGGGCCGCGCCGAGCGCTCTCGCCGCCGGAGGTTGGAACCGCCTCGACGTCGCCGCCGGCTGCCCGCGCCGCTCTCTCCGCCCGCCGCGCCTCGGCATCGGGCACCTGGTCGCGGGCGTGATAGCTCGACCGGACGAGGGGCCCCGACTCCACGTGCTTGAAGCCCAGCGCGAGCGCTTCCTCGCGCATCTCGGCGAACTCGTCGGGGTGGTAGTAGCGCTCGACGGGGAGATGCGCCAGCGACGGCCGCAAGTACTGGCCCAGGGTCAGGATGTCGCAGTCGACCGAGCGCAGGTCCACGAACGCCTGGTGCAGCTCGGGTCGCGTCTCGCCCAGGCCGACCATGATCGACGACTTGGTATGGACCGCGAGCCGCGGACTCGCGGCGCCGTCCGCCTCGCCGAATTCGCGGGCATAGATCTTCGCCCGCTCCAGGACGCCGAGCGAGCGATCGTATCGGGCCCTCTTTCGAACCGGCTTCTGAAGCCGCTCGACCGTCTCGACGTTGTGATTGAGGATGTCCGGGCCCGCCGCCATCACGGTCCGAAGGGGCGCTTCCTCGCCGTTGAAGTCGGGGATCAGGACCTCGACGCCCATGCTCGGGCAGGCGTCGCGCAGCCGCGTGATCGTGTCCGCGAACACGCTCGCTCCGCCGTCGGCCAGGTCGTCGCGAGCGACGCTCGTCACCACGACGTGATCCAGGCCGAGGCCGCGGATCGCCTCGGCAACTCGCCGCGGCTCGTCCAGGTCGTGGACGGTCGGCTTGCCGGTCTTGACCGCGCAGAACCCGCAGGCCCGGGTGCAGGTATCGCCCAGGATCATGATCGTGGCGGTGCGCTGGTCCCAGCACTCGCCGACGTTCGGGCACTGCGCCTCGGCGCAAACCGTGTGCAGCGAGAGCCCGCCGAGCAGCCGGCGCACTTCCTGGTAGGTCTCGCCCGAAGGGATGCGCGCCTTGATCCAGTCGGGGTGGCGGCGCAGGGGCGCCGACCCGTCGGCGGCAGGTTCGAAGGTTCCGCCGCCCATCGCGATCGTCGGCGGGAGCATGCGGGAAGGCGGCTGCTGGTTTTCCATGGCTCCGAGTCTAATAGATCGGGGTATCGGGGCCGAAGGCCTCGAGCCTGCATATCACGTCGCGGACGAAGCGACCGACCTGAGCGCCGTCGGTGGCGCGGTGGTCGTAGCCGGCGACCAGGTTCATCATCGATCGAATGGCGATGACGTCGCCTTCGGGCGTCTCGCGCACGACCGGCCGCTTGACGACCGCTTCGGTCGTCAGGATGCAGACTTCGGGCGTGTTGAGGATCGGCACGGTCAGGATCGAGCCGAACCAGCCGGTGTTGTCGACCGTGAAGGTGCCGCCCTGGAGGTCTTCGAGGCGGAGCTTATTCGATCGGGCTCGCGAGGCGAGGTCCTGGATGGCACGGTTGAGGCCGTTGATCGACAGCTGGTCGGCGTCGTGGATGACCGGCACGATCAGACCGTTCTCCACGGCGATGGCGATGCCGACGTTGATGCGGCGCTTCCGCAGCAGGCCGCCTTCGGTGTAGTGGGCGTTGAGGTCGGGGTTGCCCATCAGCCCCTCGACGGCGGCCTTCACCACGAACGGCAGGAAGCTCAGGCCGACGCCCTCGCGGGCCTTGTAGGCCGCGCCGAGCGAGGCGCGCAGGTTCACGACGGGCGTCATGTCGGCTTCGAAGGTGCTGTGGGCGACCGGAACGGCAGCGGCTCGGGTCATCTGGGCGGCGATGCCGCGGCGCATCTGGTTGTGCGGGATCAGCAGTTCGTCCTGGCCGGGTTCCCAGGTGGCCGCCGGCGACGGCGGACTGGACGGTGAAGGAACGGCCGGTGCCAGGCCGGGCGCATGACTCGGCGCGCCGACCGTCGGTGCCCTGTAACCCGCCGAGGCGAGGCCGGCCGGTGCGGCCGCGGTGGCAACAGCGCCCGCGAGGCCCGCGGCGGCGCCGGTGCGCTGCCGCTCGACGAAAGCGGTGACGTCGTCGCGGGTGATCCGGCCCTCATGGCCCGTCCCGACGATCTGGATCGGAGTCAGGCCGTGCTCTCGCATCATGCGCCGGACCGAAGGGGTCATGCGTGCGTCGGGATCGCCGGGTCGGGCGTCGGGCACGGCCTGTATCGCTGCCGCGGGCGCCGGCCGCGGCGCAGCGGCGGGCGGGGCGGCAGCGGCGTGCGGGGCGGCAGCGGCGTGCGGGGCGGCAGCGGCGGGCGGGGCGGCCGGGCTCAAAGCCGCGGCGGGGGCTGCGGGAGCCGCCGCTGCTGCGGCAGAGCCCGCTCCACGGGGAGTGGCGCCGGCCGCTTCCTCGATCACCGCGATCTCCGCGTTGTACGGGACGAGCTGGCCCTCGGCAACCAGGATCTCTCGCAGGATCCCGGCATACGGCGACGGAACCTCGGCGTTGACCTTGTCGGTGATGACTTCCAGGAGCGGCTCGTCCCTGGCGACGGCGTCGCCGGGCTGCTTGAGCCACTTCCCGATCGTCCCCTCGGCCACGCTCTCACCGAGCTGGGGCATCGTCACCTTGGCCACGTAACCGCTCCTCCTGCGAGGTCTCCCGTTGCGGCGGGCCAGCCGTCGCTGCCGCTAGTTTGGCGCATCCGGCGCAATCGCGGCCGATCGCCCGCCGCGCGGGTCCGTACCGTGGACGATGGCGTCGCCCGGCTACGCGGCCAGGCCGAAATCCCCAGGCGCTGGCAGGGCCGCTGGCAGGGGCAGAGGCGCACGGCCGTGGCCCAGCGCAGGCGCACGAGTTGCCCGGTCGCACCCGGCTCCGCCGCAACGGACCCGCGGGCGGCCCGTTCGTCCCAGCCCGCAGCCCGCCACGGCCCGGCATGCGTATGACACGCCGGCCGGCGCCCATCATGCTTGCGGTTGACCGTAACGCGCCGGCTCAGGAGGATCGAGTGACCAGGACGATCGTTCTCATCCACGGCGCGTGGATGACTCCACTGTGCTGGGAGGGCTTCGTGCGGCGCTACGAGGCGAGGGGCTACCGCGTCATCGCCCCGGCCTGGCCCTACGACGACCGCCCCGTGGCGGAGCTGCGCCGCTCCCCTGCCCCGGAGCTTGCCCGCGTCGGGTTCGCGGAGCTGACCGACCACTACGCCCGCATCGTCGAATCGCTGGCGGAGCCGCCGATCATCATCGGCCACTCGATGGGCGGCCTGGTGGCGCAGCAGCTCCTCGACCGAGGCCTCGGCTCGGTCGGCGTGGCCATCGACCCGGCGCCGCCGCGCGGGATTCTGGCAGGTCCTCGGGCCACGTGGGCGGGCCTCCCGACGATCCTGGCCTGGGGCAGCTGGCGCAAGGTTCGGCCGATGTCGTTCCGGCGCTTCGCCTGGAGCTTCTGCCACACCCTCGAGGCCGACGAGCAGCTCGCGGCCTACCAGCGTCAGGTCGTGCCGACCCCGGGCCGGCTCTACTGGCAGCTGCTGTTCGGGCGCGACACCGGCGTCGACTTTCGGAATCCGAAACGCGCGCCGCTGCTGATCACCGCGGCCTCCAGGGACCGCGCCGTGGACGCCTCGACGATCCGCGCCAACTACGCCAGGTACCGCCGCTCCCCCGCCATCACGGAGCTGCTGGAATTCCCCGACCGAACGCACTGGCTGATCGCCGCGCCCGGCTGGGAGGAAGTCGCCGACGCGATCCTGGGCTGGGTCGAGAAGCGATCGAGCCAGCCGCGCAGCTGAGCCGTCCGCGCCGCCGGGCGCGCTCCCGAGCGCGACTCCCTAGGAGTTGATCTGGCGGCCGGCGACGGCCATCGCCGCCTCGCCCATAATCTCGGCCAGAGTCGGGTGTGGATGCGTGGCCGCGCCGATCTCCCAGGCCGTAGCCTCGAGGGTCATGCCCAGCGCCGCCTCCGCGATCAGATCCGTCACGGCCGGCCCGATCAGATGCACGCCCAGGACCTCGTCCGTCGATGCGTCCGCGATCACCTTGGCGAACCCCTCCGTCTCCCCGACGATCACCGCCTTGGCGATCGCGGCGAAGTTGAAGACACCCTTTTTGACGGCGATGCCGCGCGCCTCGCACTGCTGCTCCGTCAGGCCGATCGAGGCCACCTGCGGGTGCGTGTAAGTCGCCCGCGGCTGGTGGTCGTAGTCGATGGCCTCCGGCCCCTCGCCGGCGATCTCGTGGACGGCGACGATGCCCTCGTGGGCGGCCACGTGGGCGAGCATCAGCCCGCCGATCAGGTCGCCGATGGCGTAGACGTGGGGCTCGGCGGTCCGCATCCAGCCGTCGACCTTGACGAACCCGCGCTCCAGCTCGATCTTGGTGGTCTCGAGGCCGATGTCCTCGCTGTTCGGGGCGCGTCCGGCAGCCATGAGCAGCTGGTCGACGTGCAGCTCCTCCGAGACGCCGCCGTCGGGGCCGACGAGCATCGAGACGCCGTCGGCGGTGACCTTCACGGACGCGGCGTCGAAGCGGGCCTTCGTGACGACCTTGATGCCGCGTCGCGTGAAGCTGCGCTCGAGGGCCTGGCTGATGTCGCGATCTTCCAGCGGGACGATCCCGGGCAGGTACTCGAGCAGCGTGACGCTGACGCCGAGGTCGTGATACAGCGAGGCGAACTCGGCGCCGACAGCCCCCGCGCCGACGATGGCGATGCTCTTGGGCAGATCGGCCTTCGTGGTCACGTCGTCCGAGGTGATGATCCTGTGGCCGTCGGGCACGATGCCCGGCAGGCTCTTGACGCGGCTGCCGGTCGCGAGAACCACGTTCGCGGCGTGGAGAACCCGCTCACCGCCGGTTCCGAGAGTGCCGTCCTCACCGTTGAGCGCGACGCGGATCGTGCCCGCGCCCTCGAGACGGCCCTGGCCGGCGACCCACGTCACCTTGTTCTTGTCGACGAGGCTCTTGAGGCCGGTCCACATCCGCTTCACGACCTGGTCGCGCCGCCGCGCGATCGCTTCGTAGTCGAAGCCCGGCTGGCCCTCCAGCAGGATGCCGAACTCCTTGGCCTTCTTGAGGCGGGCGAAGAACTCGGCCGATTCGAGCAGCGCCTTGGTCGGAATGCAGCCGATGTGCAGGCATGTCCCACCGATCTTGCCGCGGTCGACGAGGGCGACGTTCATACCCAATTGAGCGGCCCGAAACGCAGCCGTGTAGCCGCCGGTGCCTGCGCCCAGGACGATCAGGTCGAAGTCGTTGGTGGAGCCTGCGGCCATGGTTTGTCGGCCTCGCGCTGCGGATCGGGGTGGATGTCCGAAGCGTACCTGCCGGGCCGATAACGGGCAACCGACCCGCCCCGGCCGTCGGGTGGCGGAACGCCGATCGGCATGAGGCCGTTCGGCGGGGGCGGAGCGTGAGTCGTCCGCCGGGCGCAGAACGACCCGGGCGCGGAGCCCGGGTCGTCAAGCGAGCGAGTCGGGGTCAGTTGCCGCGAGCGCTCCGGAAGCAATCGCTGCAATAGACCGGCTTGCCGTTGGTTGGTTGGAACGGCACCTCCGTCGAGCGGCCGCACTTGCTGCAGGTGGCCGGGTACATCTGGCGCGGGCCGCGATCGTAGCCTCCGCCGTAGGCGGCACCGCCCTCAGGTCGAGCGGCCTTTCGCGCACTGCGGCAGGGACCGCAGCGCTTGGGTTCGGAGAATCCCCGCTGGGCGTAGAAGTCCTGCTCGCTCGCGGTAAATACGAACTGCTGGCCGCAGTCGGCGCAGACCAGAATCTTGTCCGTGTACACGAGAACCTGGAACTCCTCTCAGTACCCCGCTTCCTCCGTGTCCTCGCGGCAAATGCGCGAGAGGCCCGGTCGTCGAGCTACCTGAACGCTCACGGCCAGCCCGCGAGCTTTGCGGCGGGATTGTACGTCTGCCATCCGTGCGTGCATAGGGTTCGACGGGTCCGGAAACCGCAGCTCGAGCGTGGCGTGGCGGGCCGGGATCCGCATCGGTAGTTGACAAGTCTCATATGGCTGGTAAGAAAGAACCCGGCAGGAACAGGGACCCTCAGCGGGTTCAAAGCGGTCGCGGCCTGGGCTAGTCTCACCAGAGTCCACCATCGGTCCGGGCAATCGCGACCAGACAAGCCGATTGGATCTGAATGCCATGAGCCTTAGCCGTCGCCGTCTCGCCATGCTGGCCTCCATCGCCGCTCTGGTCCTCGTTGCCGGACTTGGCGACGTATCGGTTGCCTCCGCCGCGACAGCCACGCCCGCGGCAACCTTCGTGACGCCGATCCCCGGGCTGGTTTCGGTGGTCCAGACGGGCTCCTTCGGGGCGAGCTGGGCGATCGCGAGCGGCGTTTCGGTCTCGGCGACCACCGTGGTCGTCCAAACCTCGCGCCCGGTCGGAGTGACCGGCTGCGACATCCGCTGGCTGCCCGTCTCATCGGGTCCGGCGTCGGGAACCTCATATTCCGTGACCGGGCTGCCCGTCAACCGGTGCTATCGATTCGTGCTGATGCTCACGACGAGCGCCGGCGCAAAGACTGTAACCTCGTCGCCGTTCATCCCCGCTCCCGCCGGCCTGGGCCCGACGGCGGACTTCACCAACCCATACGTCGACGGACGGGTCGTCTACGAAACGGCGGCCCGGATCGGCTGGGCGCCGCGCGACACGTTCGGCTCGAAGATCACCTCGACGAGCCTGTACGAAGAGTCGGCCGCGCAGGTCGGCGGCGCGTGCGCCGGCGCGACCTGGTCGGCCCCCACGAAGCTCTCGTTCACCGGAACCGCGCTCAACCGGACACTGGCCCACTCGGTCTGCTATCGATATCTGCTGACACTCCAGGACGCGGCCGGCTTCCGAAGCCAGCTCACGTCGGGCTCGATCACGGTCGCGAGCGCGCTGCCCACCTGGACCGGCACTTTCGACCTCTACCGCCCGAGCGCCTTCGCCTCGCAGGCGACGACGACCTGGTGCGTGGCCGCCAGCAGCCAGATGATGCTCAACATGGTCCTCGGCCAGAGCGACGCCTCGAGCACGGACCAGGCCACCTACATCGCTTACGGCCAGGCCAACGACGCCGCCGCATACGCGGCCGGCACGAACCCGACGGGCTGGGCGGCCATCCTCAACCGGTACGGCGGGGCAAGCTACTCGGTGGCTCACTACACCGACAGCACCTCCGCCCTCAAGGCGGCCGCGACCCGGATGCGCCAGACCAACAAGCCGGTCGGGCTGCTGGTGTGGAAGGGCCGCCACGCCTGGGTCATGAACGGCTTCACCGCCACGGCCGATCCGGCGACAACCGCCAACTTCACGATCACGGCCGTCTACGTGACCGGGCCGCTGTATCCGCGGGCGAAGAACTCGTCGGGCTACGATCTCGCGCCCGACACCGCCCTCACGCCCGGCCAGCTGGCCAACTACTTCCTCACCTACTCCGACACGGTAGTCCGGACCTGGAACGGCCTCTACGTCGTGATCCTGCCCTAGATCCGCGGCAGCGCGGGGCACAGGCGGCGCGAAGCGGCGTGGGCCGCGCGAGGCGGCCCGGGCCTAGAGCCGATCGGCTTCCTGCGGGATCCCGATGGGCGCGACCAGCACCCTGCCGGCCACGGCCGCCCCGCGGCGTGCCAGCAGCCCCGTCTTGGGCCGGTGAAACGTGACCGTGACATGGGCCCGAACCACCGGGTCCGAGAGGTCGCCGCTGGTCAGGTCGACCGCGGTCGGGCAGTCGACGGCAAGAATCGGGATGCCGGCACGTCGCGCTTTGGCGATCAGCTCGACGGCGCCGCGTATCGGCTCGCGCAGCGGCCCGGCGGTGCCGGTCCCGAGCAGCGCGTCCACGACCACGGCCGCCTTTTCGATGCCCTGAGCCAGGATCGTCACGTCCCGAGCGACCGCGACGTGGACTTTCTCGACGCGATCCTCGGCGTCGAGGCGGTCCCAGTTGCGGGCCGCGTCCTTGCCCAGCGGGCGCCCCTCCCCGGCGACGAGCACGACGACGACCTTCGCGCCGTGACGGGCCAGGTGGCGCGCGGCGACGAATCCGTCACCCCCGTTGTTGCCGGGGCCCGACAGAATCAGGATCGGCCCTTTGCCCCAACGCTCGGTCTCGACGGCCAGGGCGCGAGTGGCGGCGGCGACGGCGCAGCCGGCCTGCTCCATCAGTCGCGTGCCCGTCACTCCCATCGCCTGGGCCCGACGGTCGGCGCCGCGCATCGCCTCGGCCCCGATCGGCGAGGACTCCATGGAGCGGGACCAGCGGGCCGCCAGCTCGTCCAGGCTCATGTCGAAGATAGCGGCGTCGTCCGCGGGGAGTGGCGGAATTCGCCACGACTCGTCCTCGCGGGCCGCGGCATCGGCCGGGGCCGGCCCGGCGGCGGCACCGGCAGGCGCGGCGGCAGCGCGGGCGGCTGTCGTCGGCGCGGCTCGGCCGGCGGCGTTGCGTTTCGGCGTTGGCATCGTGTCTCCTCGGCCTAGCCGGTGTTCTGGAGTCCGGCGGCGACGCCGTTGACGGTGATCTGCACGAGCGTCGCGACCCGGTCGCGGTCCGGATGGCCGGGCGGCAGCGAGCGCAGCCGCGCCAGGTAGTGGACCTGGATGTGCGAGAGCGGGTCGATGTACGGCCGCCTGAGCCGGATCGAGCGCCGGACCGCCGGGTCGGTTTGGAGCAGTTCGTCGTGGCCGGTCACCCGGGCCAGCTCCTCGAGCGAGAGCGCGTATTCGGCCTGGATGCAGGACCACAGCCGCTTCCCGTTGGGCGTGTCGGCGAGGGCGGCGTACAGGCTCGCGATCTGGGGCTCGGATCGGTACAGGATCAGCTCGGCGTTATCGAGGGCGCTCGAGAGGAACGGCCAGTCGCGGTAGAGGGTGGCCAGCTTCTCCGTCGAGCGCGAACCGTGGGCGCGCCGGTAAGCCTTGAGGGCGGAACCGAGGCCGTACCAGGCCGGCAGCCCGATGCGAGCCTGCGACCACGAGAAGACCCACGGAATCGCCCGCAGCGATTCGATGCCCGTGGCCGGCGCGGCCGTCTCCTGGACCCAGGCCGGCTGCGACAGCCGTCGCGGCGCCTCGACGCTGCCGCGGCGCGCCGGCCGCGAGCCCAGGGCCATCGCCGAAAGCTCGGCCACGGGCGTCGCGGCGCGGAAGAACTCCGGGAACCCAGGCTCGTCGTAGACGAGCGACCGGTAGGCGTCCCGGGCGTAGCCGGCGAGCTCGTTCATGACCGCCTTGCCGCGCCCGTCCACTTCGGCCACGCAGTCGTCGTGCTCGGGCGTGGAGGCGATGATGGTCGCGCTCGCGACCAGCTCCAGGTGGCGTTCCGCGATGGCGGTGTTGGAATAGTTGGCCGCGACCGTCTCGCCCTGCTCGGTCATCTTGAAACGGCCGTCGATCGAGCGCGGAGCCTGCGCCAGGATGGCCCTGTTGGTGGGGCCGCCGCCGCGTCCGATGGCGCCGCCCCGGCCGTGGAACAGGGTCAGCTCGATGCCGTTGCGGCGAGCGACTTCGGCCAGGCGCGATTGGGCGCGGTACAGCATCCACACCGCCGCCAGGAAGCCCGACTCCTTGTTTGAGTCGGAGTAGCCGAGCATGACCTCCTGGCGATTGCCCCGAGACTCCAGGTGGCGCCGGTAGTCGGGGTTCGCGAGGAGCGATTCGAGGACCTCGCCGCAGCTTTCGAGCGCATCGGCCGACTCGAAGAGCGGTACGACGTCCAGGTTTGCCTGGCCGCGCACGAAACCGCCGGTGGCCACGGTCGGGACGATGCCGCCGGCCGCCATGTCGGCCAGCTGCAGCACGGCCATCACGTCGTCCGCGGTGCGGGCGAAGCTGATCACGTAGCGATGGGAGGCGTCCTCACCAAAGCGGCGCTGGATGGCGGCCACGGCCCGGAAGGTGGCCAGCACCTCGCCCGGCGACACGCCCGGGACCAGCTCGCGAGCCAGGTCCGGCGACGTCATGCCGCGGCTGTGCAGCAGGGCGTGGAGGGCGGCCGCGTGAACCTCGGAATGCTGGCGGACCTCCAGCGACGCGAGATGGAAGCCGAACGTCTCGACCTGCCAGCGGAAGTCCTGGATGTCGCCGTAGGCGACGCGAGGCAGGCCGTCGGCGACCAAACAGGCCTGCAGCTCCATCAGCTCTTCGATTAGCTGCTCCGTGGTTTCGTAGTGCCCGGCCACCGGCCCGGCCTCTTCGGTGAGATACCAGCGGGTGCGGCGCAACCGTTCCGCGATGGCCCCCAGACGGCGCCTGTACGGCTCGTCGGGGAAGCGGCGAGCCAGGTCGCGCATCGTCTCCGGCAGATCTTCGGCGTCGCGGGCGAGCCGGTTCTCGAACTCAGGATGAATCGCCTCGCGCGAGACCTGGACCGACAGGGTCGTGAGCAGCCGCGTCGCGACGGCTTCGTAGCCGCGCAGGACGTGGTCCGCATGGATGCGAGGCACCTGGCGCGTGATCTCGGCTGTGACCGTCGGGTTGCCGTCGCGGTCGCCACCGATCCATGAGCCCCAGCGCAGGAAGGCCGATCCGCGGGGCGGCCGCGTGCCGCTCAGACCTAGGTCGCCGGCCGGCCCGCCGCGATTGCCGCGGGCTCCCAGCCGGGCCCGGTCCATGGCCCGATCGAAGGCGCGGTAGATGCGCGGCACCGCCCGGAAGAGGGTCTCGTCGAAGAAGGCCAGCGCCGTGCGAACCTCGTCGATCGGCGTCGGCGCGGTCTTGCGCACCGAAGACGTCCGCCACAGCAGGCTGATCTCCTCGCGCAGCTTGCGGCGCAGCTCGGCCTCGTCTTCGGCCCCGAGCCGCGGATCGTCGAGCTGCTCGAGCAGCCGGTAGCAGCGGCGCAGCGCGGTCAGCATGGTGCGCCGGCGGGCTTCGGTGGGATGGGCGGTCAGGACGGGCGTGATGCGCAGACGCCGCAGCAGCTCTTCGATCCGGTCGGTAGACCAATCGCGCTCCCGCAGCCAGTCGATCGCCGCGTCCGGCGAGCCTTCGTCCGGCCTGGCCGACTTCTGCATCTTCTTGAGCTGGCGGACCTGGTCGCGCTCCTCGCACAGGTTGACGAGCTGGAAGTAGAGGCTGAAGGCGTTCGCCAGCGCCTCGGCGTCGTCGATGGCAAGCGAATCCAGCTCGGAAGCGAGCTCCTGGTGAGCCCCCTCGTCGCCGGACTCGCGGAAGGCGATCGAACGAAGCCGGCTGCGCTCGACGAGCTCGAGCAGCTGCTGCCCGCCCTGCTCCGCTATCACCTGACCGAGCAGCGAACCGAGCAGCTTGACCTCGCGCGCCAGCGAATCGCCGGCGCCGCCTGCGAGCGCCGACCTGGGCTCGGAATCGGCGGCGGAGGTCGTCGCGGCGCCGTTCAGCGCGGCCCGCGGTTTGGGTTGTTTCGGGGACTGGCTCTTGACGGGCATGTCCCGGGAGCATACAGCGGCGGACGGATTTGCCGACTGCGGCCGCGTTCGTGGTCCGGGCGGTGTTGCCGTCCGGCGGCTGGTCGCGGGCGAACCCAAGGCCCCGTCGCCCGGCGTACCCAGAGGTACCGGTCCGCGCCGCATGCCGATCGTCTCGGCCCGAATGGTACGAACGAGGCACCAAGGTTTTCGCGTAAGGGTCGACACCTAGGGCGTGAGACCCGTCTGGTCGGGTGCTCGGGCCGGAGGCGAAGTGGACAGCAGCCGAAGTCACAGGATCGTGATCGGGACCATCGTCGCCACTGCCGTCGTTAGCGTCGTTTTCGGGGCAGCCACCCTCAGCGGGTTCGGCAGCCCCTCGGCCGGAGACGTGATCGTCTCCTGGACGCCGGCGGCCGGCACCTTGCTCCTCCTGGTGGGCCTTGTCCTGATGATCGGACCCGAGTGGTCGCACTTATCGGCCCGTCGATCGGGCCGAACGGCCGGGGCGTCCGCCCCGGCGGCCGCCCGCTCGTAGACGATCGCTCCGCCTGGACCGCCCCGCCGCCGCACAAACCGCCGACGGGGCGGCCCGCCACTCCGGTGCGATCCGGTCCTGCGCTGCATACGCGGCGGCCATCCGCGCGCTAACATCCCGGCGTGGCCATCGAGACACCCCTTCCGCCTGTCGGCGCCGACGACGATCGTCCGGCCGCGACGTCGCTGACCGTCCTGTACGACGGCGACTGCGGCGTTTGCAGCGAGACGATCAGGCAGCTGCGGCGATGGGACCGCGACGGCCGGATGGAGTTCCTCCCGCTCGCCCAGGCCGCGACCTCAGGCCGCCCGATCCTTGAGCGGCTCGCCGCGGAGGGGCATCTCGCCGACGCCGTTCACGTGGTCAACGAGTCGACGGGCCAGGTGGTGGCCGGCGGTTATGCGGCCCTGGCCCTGCTTGACGCTCTGCCCGGCGGCTGGTTGCTGAGACCGTGGGCGGCACTGCCGCCGACGGCACTCGCTGCCGACGCGGTCTATCGGGTCGCGAGCCGGCACCGCGATTGCCTGGCCTGGCTGATGGGCATGCGCAACGAGGTCAGCTGCCCGGTTGCTCCGGCGCTCGAGACGCCCGATCGCTGACGGTCCGGATCGACCGTCGCTGCCGCGCCTACGCACCCCTGGCGCATCCTGCCGAGACGGGTAGGCACGGTCGGGCCGTTGGTAACGCTGGTTGAGTGACGGCCAACCGGTCCCGCCACGGTTCGGCTCTATAGAATCCTCGAATGACGACCAGCGTCCCCGGCCACGTCACACCCCTTAAGCTCGTGCAGCGCGCCTCGCTGACTCTGGATGTGTGTCCACCCGCGGCGCTGCTCGACCCGGGGTGGCTCGGCACGCCGGTAGCCTCCCCCACCGCCGACAGGCGGCGCTATCTGACGGACCTCAGTCTGCCGGTCCGCGACCACAGCCCCCAGCTCACCTTCAGGAAGGCCGCCTACGTGGACATGGGCGAAGCCCGCGCCACGGCCGACGGGTGCGAACTGGAGATCGGCTGGCAATCGTCCTCGCTGGCGCCGCTCTTCCCCGTCTTCGCCGGCCGGCTCCGGGTCACCCCGACCGAAATCACGCTGGAGGGCTTCTACGCTCCGCCCGGCGGAGAGTTCGGGGCAGTGCTGGATCGCGCCTTTCTCAACATTGCCGCGCGGGGCACGGCCCGATGGTTCCTCGAGCGGGCGGCCGAGGCGCTCTCGACCGTCCAGGCGGTTTAGCCGGCAGATGCCGCCTGGCGTGCATCTTTTCCAGCCGATGCGCGAGTCTTGCGCAAATGGCACTCCCTGTATATGGAATCGCAACTACATCGGGAGTATCGTGGCCATCCGCTCCGGTATAACCCGTGCCAACCCCCGAAGGAGGAAGGCCGATGCCTGAACCGTCCGCCATCGAGGGGGTCCTGCGATCTCTGGTAGAGGCCATGGAGGCCAAGGAGGCCGCCGAGCCGGACCTCCCCGAGTGGGAGGCCAACGCCCGGCTTCGGGACGCCGAGGTCAATCTCCTGAGGCTCTACCGCCAGTCGAGCCACGACCATCCCCACCGCGTCGGGATCGAGATCGAAGTCGGCCGTTCGGCCGTGGAGCCCACCGCGGTAGAGGTCGCCTGACGCCCTGCGGCCGCCGCACGGACGCCGTGACAGTCACGTAGTTCGACCGGGCGTCGCCGCGCCCGGCGAATCGCCTATCCGCTCACTGCAGTTGGCACCTTCCGCCGCCGATACCTCGGGCGGTTGGGCACACCGTGCCAATGGAGCCTGCAGTGCTAACGAGAGTCGCGGAGAAGCCCGACGTCGGCGCCGCCCGGAAGGATCGTCGCCTGAGGGCCGTATACCGGCGGGAGCTCCAGGAGAGTGTGGTGTTCTCGGCCGTGGCCGTGACGGTCGGAGTCGCGGTGACGACCGTGGCCGCATGCCTGGTCGCGCCGGGCGCCGCGCGGGCGGAGATCGCGATGGCCGCGCCGATGGTGGCGCTCGGTCTCGGCGTGTCGCTCTCGGTTCCCCGCCGCTCGCGACGCTACGTCATCCAGCTCGGGATGCTGATCGGGCTCCTCCCGTTCTGCTCGACCGCCGTGACCACCATCCTCGTGCCGGGCTCGGAACCCCTGTCGCTCGGGGCACTCGGAGTGATGCCCCTGGCGTTCGCCGTCTACATCCCGCTCGAGCGCAAACAGCATCTCCTGTGGCTCGTCCTGGCCGAGTCGATCTTCTTCGGAACCATGGTCATCGGTTCGGCCGGCGCGCCGCCGCGTGGCGAGCTGCTGGCCCTGGCGTTCACGGCGGCTCTGGCCTTCGGGCTGAGCCTCGGCGCCAACGAGATACAGCTGCGGCGGCGCCGCCAGATGAACGGCCAGCTCCTTGCCGTGCGCGGCCTATACGGCCGCATGAAGGAGCACGAGCTCGATCTGAGACGCCAGGACGAATTCCTGTTCATGCAGCAGGAGACCCTGGTCGTCCAGCAGGCCGAGCTGCTCCGGCTCAACGAGGAGCTCGAGACCATCGCCCGCCTCGACGCCTTGACCGGCCTGGGCAACCGCCTCCGCCTCAACGAGGACCTGGCCCAGACGGCCGCGCGCATCGAGCGCTCCGGCGGGACGGTGGGGCTGCTGCTGATGGACCTGGACCGTTTCAAGCGCCTCAACGACACCATGGGCCACCTTGCCGGCGACGCCGCCCTGCGGGGAGTGTCGGACGTTCTGCGCAAGACGAGCCGTCTTGGCGACGGCCTCTACCGCTACGGCGGCGAGGAGTTCCTGATCGTGCTCCACGACTGCGACGAGGGGGCTCTGGCGGTGGCCGGGCAGCGCTATATAACCGCCGTCGCGGCGGCGGGCATGCCGCACCCGGACAACCCGCCTTGGAACGTGGTCACGGCCAGCGCGGGTGCTCGCGAACTCTCGCAGGCCAACTGCATGGACATCGACTCGGCGCTCCACGACGCAGACGAGGCGCTGTACGCGGCCAAGGCGGCCGGCCGCAACCGCCTGGAGATCCATTCGGGTCCGCCCGCCGCCATCGATTCCATATTCCCGATCGACCGGCAGAAGGCCGCGAGCTAGCTCAGACGGGCAGCAACGCCGCCACGACCGCGACGACGACACCCACGGCCAGAGAACCCACGCCGATGCGCAGAGACCTGGCCATGTCGCGTGCCTTTGCCTGCGGGTCCGCCACCTCGGTCATGGTCCCGATCGGCCCGAAGTTGTAGACGCCGCGGGACCCGAAGCCGGCGCAGAAGTGGAACCACGCCTGCAGGTAACCCGCGGCCGCGGCGGCGGCGGGAAGGACGAGGATCAGCCTCGTCCAGTGCGGCGCCCCGGTGGCGACCAGCGCCACGAAGGCGATGACCGTCACCACCAACCCCAGATGGCCGGCCCGGCGGCGGCGGGCGATCTCGTCCGGGCCGATATTGCAAACGCCCGGGCTGTAATCGACGACGTTGAGCGGACCTGAACCCGCGGTGCTGGACATCGTTGAGACCTCAACTACTCGACATTGATCCTAGCTCGATCGCGATGCCGTGCTCCGGGGGGCAGGCTCGGGGCCGGCCTGCGCGACAATCGGGATTTGCCAGGGTAAATCGCGGTGGGTGCGCTGGGGTTCGGGTTAGATTTGGGCCCTCCGGTGGACGTCTGAAGCCTCAGGGGTCCTATCGGGTCACCTTGACCCGTACAATCGGGGAGCGATACTTGTCGCCGACGGGGCCGACTATTCCGATAGGTGGGCTGCCGATGCGCCGAGCCGGCCGCCTCTCCAGGAGGATCCAGCGTTGCTCTTCAACCGCAAGCGCGCCAAGGATGACGAGGAGCGGCAGCTCGATCAGGCGGGGCTGGTCGAATTGCTCCTCGGCGCGGACGAAGTCGAACGCAAGCGACTCCTGCTCCTGGCCCTCCAGACCGGCGAGCTCCGCAAGTCCGAGGCGGCCGACCTGCTGCGCCTGGTCGACAGACTCGAGGCCGTCGCCGCCGGTTCCGCCTACCGCGGTCCGGGCGGCAACTAGTAGCCCTGGAACGTTCCACTCGATTGAACGCGCACCCCTACCATCCCGGCATGACGACCGCCGATCGCTTGCTTGCACTGCGCTCCGCGGCTGAGCGCGAACTGAGCGGGGACATCCTGCCGTTCTGGTCGAGCAGGGCCGTGGATCGCGACCAGGGAGGGTTCTTCGGCGCCGTGGCCGACGATGGCGCGCCCGACCCGAGCGCCGCCAAGGGCGGAGTCCTCAACGCCCGCATCCTGTGGACCTTCTCGGCCGCGTTCCGCCGCCGGCCCGAGCCCATCTACCGCGAAATGGCCGACCGCGCCTTCTCGTACCTGCTCGGGCATTTCTGGGATGCGGAGCATTCCGGCCTGTATTGGGAGGTGGACCACCGCGGCCGGATGCTGGCGGGACGCAAAGTGACCTACGGCCAGGCCTTCGGTGTCTACGCGCTGGCCGAGTACTTCCGGGCAACCGGCGTGCGCGAAGCCCTCGAGCGAGCCATGCGGCTCTTCGACGACATCGAGACTCACGCGTTCGACCCGGTCAACGGCGGCTACTGGGAGGCGCGCGGGCGCGACTGGCAGCCGATAGACGACATCCGGCTTTCGGACCTGGACTTGAACGCGCCCTTCTCGATGAACAACCACCTCCACCTGCTCGAGGCCTACACCACGCTGGCTCTCGTCTCGGAGGATCCCCGACCGCGGGCACGCCTGCGGGCCGTGCTCGAGCTGGTACTCGACCGCATCTACGACGCCAGGAGCGGCCACCTGATCCTGTTCTTCGACGAGCACTGGCGGTCGATGTCGGGCGTGATCTCATACGGCCACGACATCGAGGCCAGCTGGTTGATCTGCGAGGCCGCAGGGGTGCTGGGCGACGCCGCTCTGGCCGCGCGAGCCGACTCGGCCGCCGTCAGAATGGCCGACGCCGTTCTGGCGGGCGGCTACGACGCCGAACTCGGCGGCGTCTACAAGGAGCTGACGCCGGATGGCCACCTCGACACGACCAAGGACTGGTGGCCGCAGGCGGAAGCGGTCGTGGGCTATCTCAACGCGTACCGGCTCTCCGGCCGTGAGGAGCACCTTGCGGCCGCTCTCAAGACGTGGGAATTCATCGACGCCTTCGTGATAGACCACCACCACGGAGAGTGGTACACCCGCGTCACCCGCGAGGGCGCCGCCGTCGCCGGCCTGGCCAAGGTCGACTTTTGGAAGTGCCCATACCACGACAGTCGGTCCATGCTGGAGACCATGGCGCGGACGCAAGGGCTGGTGGCGTCGGCCGGGCGCTAGACGCGCGCTAGAATTGCGGCAGTCCGCCGGGAGCCGGTCAGCGTTCGCCCTGCAGGATCGATCCTGCTTCGCCGAAACCTTGGGTGGGACGGTCCGTCCCCAAGAGGGAGACCTATGGTGGCGCGTCAACCAACCCCAAAGGGGAAGCCGGCACCGGGCGCCGCCATTCGTCGGACCGGCGCAGGCGGCGATCCGCCGCGGCCGCGAGAACACGCCCGAGAACGCGCCGGGGTACCGGAGCAGGCCCTCGGGGCCCCGCCACCCGGCCAGTCGCCCGAGCCCGGCCGGGAAACGGCTGAAGATCTCGTCCGTTCCCAGGCCATGTTCCAGCTGGTGCTCGATACCATTCCGCAGCGCGTCTTCTGGAAAGACACGAACTTCGTATTCGTGGGCTGCAACGCACCGCTGGCCCACGACGCCGGCTTCGACGATCCGAGCCAGCTCATAGGCCTGACCGACTACGACATGGCCTGGAGGCCGAGCGCGGACCTGTACAGAGCGGACGATCGCGAGATCCTGGAGACCGGCGTCGCCAAGATCAACTACGAAGAGCCACAGGTCCGTTCGGACGGCACCGAGGGCTGGCTGCGAACGAGCAAGATTCCCCTGCGGGCGGCCGACGGGCGGGTCATCGGCCTGCTGTGCACGTACGAGGACATCACCGAGCACAAGCGCGCCGAGGAGGCCCTGCGCCGGAGCGAGAGCTTCCTGGCCGGCGTGGTCGACAACGTCCCCGACATGGTCTTCGTGAAAGACGCCCGCGACCTGCGCTTTGTCCTGGTCAACCGGGCGGAGGAGGCATTGCTCGGCCGCTCCAGGGAGGAGCTCATCCACGGTACCGATCTGGGGCCGTCTACTCCCGCCGAAGTGGAATTCTTCGAGGCCGCAGACAGGCAGGTCCTGGAGACCGGCCAGATCATGGACATCCCCGAGGAGCGGCTGACCACGATCCACGGGCTACGGATTCTGCACACGAGGAAGATCCCCATCTTCGATGAGGGGGGCCGCCCGCGCCACCTGCTCGGAATATCGGAAGACATCACCGACCGCAAGGCGGCCGACGATGCCCTCCTGAAGAGCGAGGAGCGCTATCGCCACATCATCGAGACGATCACGGACTACCTGTTCAGCGTCGTAGTCTCCGACGGCCGGGCGGTGTCGACGAGCCACGGTCCGGGCTGCGTGGCGGTCA
>Ga0265316_10002036_pt1 | contig 21271 bp, 17 predicted proteins | sample 4522metaG_FD_202092 | JGI IMG/M metagenome (GOLD analysis project Ga0265316, IMG submission 202092) | Rhizosphere microbial communities from Carex aquatilis grown in University of Washington, Seatle, WA, United States - 4-5-22 metaG | ecosystem: Host-associated > Plants > Roots > Rhizosphere >... | reverse complement strand
GTCCCTGCATGAAGCGTCGAATCTCCAGCCTGCTGCCGTCGCCCAGGGTTTGGAAGCTGCCTTCCCGCAGTCCGCCCATGGCGAGCATTTGGTTGGGCTCGGTAAATGTGCCAAGATTCACATCCCCGATGAAGGCGCGAATCTGCGCGTCCTGAGAGATCATAGTGACGCTCGTACGAATGTCCGTAGCGCTCAGGCGATAGGCGCCTCCCTTTACTTGCCAACCATTCGGAACCTGAAGCGTGAATGCGCCCTCCTGGGGGTCTTTCCAGTTGACATACGTCAACGGACCCGAACCGCCGCGCGAACCCGGCTGAATCGCCGAAGAATCCGGCACTTCGTGAAAACTCGTGAGAATCTTCGCAAACGTGTCCGTCGAGGAACGATAGACATCCACCGGGGCTTCGAGCGCATAAAGAGTAACGGTTGTGCCCGTCGGCGCGTTTGACCAGGTCATTAATGTGGTCCCGCTACGCTGCGCTCCGCGCGCCACGACGCGCACCGCATTAGGCTGAGCGCTCGCGGGCGTCCAAGTCAGATTGTTATCCAGCCTGCGCGCCAGTTGCATCACCAGTTGCGCCGCCGCAGACGAATTCAGTTGCTTCTGCTCGATGAAGATCGGCCAAACTACAATCTGCTCGCCGCGCGCGCCACGCAGCGCGATGCGCCCTTGCTTGCTGTCCTTGCTCACGCTCCAGCCGGCAGGTGTGGCAACCGAGAAACCCGAGGGGTCATTGTGCGTGGTCCATTGTGCTGACGATCGCACCTGGGCAACCGAACAGGAAGAAAGCGTGAGAAGCAAGAAGAGGAAAGCTAACAGCGGAGAGTAGCGGACAAATATGCGCATTTTAGACTCCTGATGAGCCAGGCTGCTCCTAACATGAACCGTCGTGTATATCATGCAGCGCATCCTGGCGCGATTTTCAATCGGTTGGTTCTGTTGGTTCCATATGGTACACCCGTTTCTATAAGAACCGCGTGGATAATTGCCTTGCCTAATAACCTCTTAGAACGTCTTGACCGGCGCAGGCTGATCCTGAGCCACCTGCCCTACCGATATCGCAGCGACGTAGAAGTTCTCTCCGCGGGTGGGAGAGCCGGCCAGGCGGCGCAGCATGGCCAACTGGCCTACGTGTGTGAGCACGTCGGCTACCGGCCCCTGAATAAGCCGTTCAATCGGCGCCCGGAGCGGCTTATCGGAGGCGAGATAGGCGTCAAATGCCTGGAGGGCGGCGAAGAAGCGCCGGTTTTCCTTCTCCCAGGCCTGCGGTTCGGATTCATGCCAGCGGCGCTTGCCATCGGCCATGCTCAGCGCCCAGTCGAGGAGATCGCCCATGTGGGCCAGAATCTCGACTGGTTTCCGGCCGGCTCCGGCATAATCTCCGAAGCCTTCCGGCGAGCCTTCGAGGGCGCGCGCGGCCCGATAAGCCAATGTGGCCAGCGTGTGGCGTAACAGTTCACGTTTTTCATCCATATGCAAAAACTATAGCGCAACCTAGACGGCTCTCGAATGGGGCATCCGGATTAGGCAGGAAACGCGGTTCTCTGATAAACTGAAGGTTCTGAGTCCAACAGCAGGAAGAGACAATGTCCATACATCCCGTCATGCAGCGCCTGGCCGACAAGCTCAAGCGCACCGATCTCCCTGAGATCGTTCCCGGCGACCAGGTACGCGTCCAGGTCAAGATCAAGGAAGGCGATAAGGAACGCTTGCAGGCCTTTGAAGGCTTGGTAATCGCCATCAACCGCGGCCCCCAGGGGACGTTTACAGTGCGCAAGATGAGCTTTGGTCAGGGCGTGGAGCGCATCTTCCCCTTCAACTCCAAGGTCGTCGACAAGATTGAGATTATTCGCAGCTACCGGGTGCGCCGCGCAAAGCTCTTCTACCTGCGCGGATTGCGCGGTAAGGCCGCCCGTCTGAAGGAAGTGGACCGCGTAACCGGCAAGGTTCGCGCCTGAGAACCTGTACGACGCTTTTCCATGAAACCCCCGGCCCATGCGGCTGGGGGTTTTGCTTTCTATACTGTCAACATGGCAAAAGCCCCACTTTGCGGATGGACGCTGGAAGAGGCCGCGCGCAAGCGGGGCGCGATGCGGATTGCCGGGCTGGATGAGGTGGGCCGGGGGCCGCTCTTTGGGCCGGTAGTGGCGGCGGCGGTGATTCTGCCGGAAGGATGCAGTCTTGAAGGCCTGACCGACTCAAAAAAGCTCTCGGAAAAGAAGCGCAATCAGCTCGACCCGGAGATTCGTTCGAAGGCCGTTGCCTGGGCCATTGCAGAGGTAGATGCGGAGACCATCGACTGCATTAACATCCGCCAGGCCTCTTTGCTGGCCATGCGCCGTGCCGTTGAGAAGCTGGCGCTCAGCCCCGACTTCCTGCTCATCGACGGCCGCGACACCATCGATTGGGACGGCCCTCAGCAGGCCGTGATCCATGGCGACGCTATCAGCCTCTCCATCGCAGCCGCCAGCGTTCTGGCCAAAGTCCATCGCGACCGGCTGCTGGTGGAGTTGGATCGCGAATTTCCCGGCTACGGGCTAGCCCAGCACAAAGGCTACCCCAGCCCCGCGCACAAGGCCGCTCTCGAAATGCTGGGGCCGACGCAGATGCACCGCAAGAGCTATCGCCCGGTGGCGCAGGCGGCGTTACAATTCCCTCAATCCTGAATAACGTGGAGGCTTGACATGGTGCGCTGGCACTGGCTGTATTTTGTACCCCTAGTCTGCCTCGTTCTGGCCGGATGCGATAAAAACAGGCCCAAGAAACCCGATGCCACAAAGGGTGTGGTTACGGGGATTGTTCTCTGCGCGGATACGGGGAAGCCGGCGCGATTTGCCACAGTAACGCTCTCGGCCGCTCCCAAAAAAGACAGAAAAAACGAGCAAGGTGCTCCATTGCCGTCTGATGAAAGCACGGTGACCGATCTGGATGGCCGATTCAGGCTGGAGGCCGTCGAACCCGGTCATTACTATGCATTCGCCACATTGGAGGGCTATCTGGATCCGATGCGCGGCCTCGATTTCACTCGGATCGGAGGGCTGGTCGGCAATCAGGAGCAGGAACAGGAAGCCATCAAACAATGGAAAGATCACCTGACTGATGTGGCCGTGTATGTGCATCGCGCTTCCGACCTGACTCTGCAAGTGGAACGCGCCGGGGAGATTGCCGGAACGGTTACCTACGACGACGGCAGCCCGGCCATCGGCATGCACTTTCAACTGCTGCGCAAAGTAGAGAAGAATGGCTGGTCGGACGTTGGCCTCGCTCTCTTCGCGGACTGGTCCATCCCCTCGGTCAGCGACGGTCACGGGCATTACAGCGTATCGAATCTCTCCGCCGGGGAGTACACCATCTGCGCCAGGATGCCAAACGGATCACAGGACTCTGCTGGCCGCATCTGCCTGGGCAATACCTTTCGCAGAAAGAATGCCAAGACCATCAAAGTGAATGCCGGAGAGAGTGTCAATGGCATCGATATTGTGATTCCACTCTCCGGATTGCATACGGTCGCGGGAACAGTATCTGCGGTCGCCGATGGACATGCCCTGGGGCGTGGAACCGTGCGCCTGCTCTATGCCGATGATAGGGAGAAGGCGCGAGAGATACCTCTGGAAGAGGATGGGAGTGGGAGCTTTACATTCCAGTACGTGGCGGAAGGCAGCTACATTTTGCAGGTCTCCAGCGCGGCAGATGCGGAATCAAAGGACTCGGAGGCTGGTCCGTGGCACGCAAAAGTGACGAATACAAAGGCCAATGCCGCTGTTCACTATGCGGATAGGGAGATGCCTCTGACGGTGATGAGCGACCTGAACGATATTCAGGTAACGCTGGCCACGGCGGTACAGGATAAGGCTGGGAAACAATAAGCATTCAGGCTGACTGCACTCTGCGCCGTTGCATCCAGTTCAACACCGGCCGAGCGGCCAGCAGCACGCCCAGAATTACGGTAATCGTCAGCGGGGTCAGCACGCCGGGCTTGACCTGCCACCAGTAGTGAATCACCCCGCAAACGGCGGCCACATAAACCAGTTTGTGCAGGCGATCCCAACGCTTGCCGCCCAGCTTTCGAATGGCCCAAGTAGTGGATGTTGCCGCCAGCGGCAGCAGCAGCAACCATGCGGCCACGCCCATGGTGATAAACCGGCGCTTGGCGATATCGGAGGCCATCGCGTCCACGTCGAAGCCGGCGTAGAGGGCGATGTAGGTCAACAGATGGAGCGAGGCATAGAAGAAGGCGAAGAGTCCCAGCAGGCGGCGGAACTTGACCAGCCAGCTCAACCGCGTATAGAGGCGGCGCAGGGGCATGATGGCCAGCGAAATGGTTAAAAGGCGCAAGGTGGCCAGGCCGGTCGAAAAGCTGATGGCCGCCGTAGGATCAGCGCCAAGGTTGTTTGTGACGGCGCGCCAAACCAGCGAGCCCAGTGGATACAAGCAGGCCAGCCAGACAAGGATCTTGAGCAATATGAGAGTCGGCCTTTTCATCCCCTATTCCCTACTCCCTGTTTCAAAAATACTTGCGCAGGTCCATGCCGTTGTAGAGCGAGGCCACCTGGTCGCCATAGCCATTGAAGATGAGTGTGGTGCGTCGCTGGACGTAGAAAGGCTGGCCGATGCGCCGCTCACTCTTCTGGCTCCAGCGGGGATGGTCTACGTTGGGATTAACGTTGGAGTAGAAGCCATACTCTCGCGCGCTCTGGTCGTTCCAGGTGGTGGGCGGCTGCTTGTCGAGAAAGCGCAGGGCAACAATCGACTTGGCGGATTTGAAGCCGTATTTCCACGGGATGACCACCCGCACCGGTGCGCCGTTCTGGTTGGGCAGCACCTCTCCATACAACCCGAATGTGAGCAGCGTAAGCGGGTGCATGGCTTCGTCTATCCTTAGCCCCTCGGAGTAGGGCCAGAAGATGCTGCTCTCCGACTGCCACTTCTCAATCTTCTTATCGAAATAAGAGAGGAACTGGACGTACTTCGCGCTCGGAAGCGGATCGCACTGACGGATGAACTCCGAAAGCGAGTAGCCAACCCAGGGAATGACCATGCTCCACGCCTCGACGCAGCGATGACGGTAGACGCGGTCTTCGAGGGGGCGTAGACGGAGCAGCGCGTCAATATCAAATACCAACGGCTTCTTCACCAGGCCGTCCACGCGCACCGTCCAGGGCCGCGTAGGCAGAGAGCCGGCGTTTTGGGAGGGCTGACTCTTATCCACGCCGAACTCGTAGAAGTTGTTGTAGGTGGTCACATCCTGGTAGCTGGTCAGCTCCTCGCCTGTGGTGGTGAGCGAGCTTTTCACGGTCTGGAGTTTGGTTCCTGCCAGGGCGTCGATGCTTGGATCGAATACCTCGGCCAGCCGGTCAGCGCCCAGAGCAGCCGCGCCGATGGCTGCGGCTCCGCTCAAAAAGCGGCGGCGATTGAAGAATCGATCGCACAGCTCCCGGGGGGTGATCTCCGAGGCGGGAATGTCGGGCGGCTCGCCGATGAGCATGGGGTGACCTCGCACTGGGGAAGTACTGATTGCATCCGTTAGACGCTGCGGGGCGCCTTCGCGTTACAGAATCTATTCCACAGGCCGGGCGAACGGCCATTGCCTCAGGCTGTGGGCGCGGATCAGATAAATCGCCGTGCCGGAGACCGCTATTCCCGCGGCGACGGCCAGCCCGCCGAGCGCATGGCTGCGGTTGACCAGGATAAAGATGAAGCCCCCGATCGCTACCAGCGGCGGCAGCGGGTAGAGCGGCATCCTGAAGGGCCGCGCCAACTCAGGCCGCTGCGCCCGGAGCAGCATTACGCCCACCTGTTGCAGAAAAAACTGGAGCAGGATACGAGTAACTACCAGCATGGTAATAACCTGGGCCAGCGAAAAGAAGCAAAAGCAGGAGGCGACCAGACCTAAGGCAACAAGAGATCGATGGGGGATGCCGTGCTTTGGATGGACGGCGGCGAGATAACGGAAGTAGTTGCCGTCCTTGGCGGCGGCGTAGGGCACGCGTGAGTAACCCAGCAGCAGTGAAAAGACCGAGGCGAAGGCGGTCCAGACGATGAGCGCGGCCATCAGGCGGCCGGCTACGCGGCCAAAGGCGGATTGCGCGATGTCGGCCACCAGTTGCAGTCGAACCGTAGCACCGGCGGCGATGTGCGATGCGGCGTCGCGCATCGAGGGCAGAGCGGCCAGGTTCATGGCCACATAGAAGGCCGAAACGAAGAGCACAGAGAGCAATATGGCGCGCGGAATGGTCCGCTCGGGCTGCCGCACCTCACTGCCCAGGAAACAGATATTGTAGTAGCCCCAATAGTCGTATGTAGTGATGAGAGTGGCCTGGGCGAGGCCGCCGAGAGCTATTGCAACGGATTGCACAGGCGAGACTGGCATATGCCAGCCGCCGTTCATCGCCTCATGAGCGAATCCGGAGACGATAACCCCGGCGATGGCCACCATGACACCGGCAAAGAGCACCCAGGCCAAGCGCGTGATGGAGCTGAGATTGCGGTAGAGCAACGCGGTGACTAGCAAACATGCGGCAACAGCGGCAAAGTTTGAATAATGTAGAGCAGGAATGGCGGCAAATGGGGCAGAATCCAGCCCCGGCCAGAACCAGGCCAGGAAGCTTGAGAGCCCGATACAACCCGAGGCGATGGCCAGCGGCGCTGAGAAGCTCAACTGCCAGACGTAAAGAAAGCTAAGCCAGTTCCCTGCCCGGTCTGGCCCATAGATCTCACGTAGAAAGGCGTAGGAGCCACCGGCGCGTGGGAAGGCTGCGCCCAACTCGGCCCAGACCAGCCCATCGGCCACGGCGATGACCGCGCCCAGCACCCAGGCCCACACCGAGAGCCGGTAGCCCGCTGCGGCGATGACCAGAGGCAGGGTGATGAAGGGGCCGACGCCGATCATCTCCAGCATATTGAAGAGGACGGCAGAGCGAAGGCCGATGCGGCGCTGGAGGGTAGCGGTGCTTCCGGAGATGGATGTGGAAACAGTCATGAGCCTGACACGCTCCCCGGATTGTACACTGACTGGAAGTATGTTTATCGCCGAGAGAGTTCAACGAGCAGTGGCGGGCGCGGCCCTGGCTGGCCTGATCTTAACGGCCGCAACGACATTTCGCGTTACTGCACAGCAAAGCGCACCAGCGCCCGAGGGGCAGCAGCTTGCCGCGATTCCCCTTCGCGAACCCAGCAATATTGCCCTGCCGCTCGCAGAAGATCGCGGCCAGACGGCATTGGAGCAATCCCTGAAACGCCTGGGCACAACTGCAAGCGTGCTGATGATTGTGGCCCATCCGGATGACGAGGACGGGGGACTCCTGACTTACCTGTCGCGCGGAGTCGGCGCGCGCGCCACGCTGCTGACCTTGACTCGCGGCGAGGGCGGCCAGAACGCCATCTCTGCTGACGCATATGACGCACTGGGGCTGATCCGCACCAATGAACTGTTGAAGGCAGACGAGTATTACGGCGCGAAGCAGCTCTGGGGTACGGAGGTGGACTTCGGATTTTCTAAAACGCAGGAAGAATCCTTTGTCAAATGGAGCCACGAACGCGTGCTCTACGACGCAGTGTTGGCCGTCAGGCGCGAACGGCCGCAGGTGATTGTCTCCACTTTTGTGGGCGGCATTACCGACGGCCACGGCCATCATCAGGTCTCGGGCGAGATTGCGCAGGAGGTCTTCAAGGCCGCAGGCGACCCCAAGGTCTTTCCCGAGCAGTTGAAGGATGGATTGCAGCCCTGGCAGCCGTTGGCGGTTTACTCCCGTGCCCCCTTTGCGCCGGTCACGGGCGGAAGAATGTTCGACTACGCTACCGGCAAGTCGGCTCCGGCGCGGTTTAAGAACTATGTAACCGGCGAGTGGAGCACCACAGTGCCTGCGATCGACCTATCGATTCCGGTGGGCAACTGGGACCCGGTATTGGGGCGCAGCTATACGCAGATGGCGCGCGAGGGCTGGGGCCAGCAGAAGTCGCAGAATGGCGGGGGCAATCCCACGCTGAGCGGTCCGGCAACCTCGGAGTATCACCTGTGGGCCGTGGCGGAATCCGCAGAACCAGGAACAGCGAGCCAGGGCGATGATCTCTTTCACAATCGCAAAGTGAATATCGACACGAGTCTGGAGGGACTGACCCGGCTGGTGAAGGGTAACGCGCCGGAGTGGCTGTCTAAGGGTTTGCGCCTGATCGACGCCAGCCTCAAACAATTCGAGACCGATCGCCGGGGAGAGACAGGTGTTGCTGTCGCGCACAAACTGATGCCAACCTATCGGCAGACCATCGAGCTGCGCGGACAAGTAGCCGCGAGCGATCTGGATGCGCAATCAAAGGCCGGCCTGCTGCTGGAACTGGATGCGAAGATCGTTGAGTTTCAGACCGCGCTGCGCTTGTCGCTTGGCCTTGACCTGATGGCCTTCACTGCCCGGGCTGAGAACGCGCAGGGCGGCGGGCCATTCCGAGGTGGTTCGGCAGACGAGATGCCCCGCAGCGTGGCTCCGGGCGAGGAGTTCCGTGTGCGGGTGCATACCGCACAGGCTACCGGAGAGGCGCGACTGGCGAAGGTATGGCTCGAAAACTCCAGCGGCACCCCATGGAAGAGCGAGAACACGACCGGAGCAATTGTACCCTCCGCTCCAACTGCGGACGTGACCTTCCGAGTGCAAGTACCGGAAAATGCCGAGCCGACCCAGCCGTACTTTACACGGCCCTCAACCGAGCAGCCGTACTACGACCTGACCAAGCCATTGTTGCGCTTGCGCTCCTTTGCGCCCTGGCCGCTGGCTGCATGGGCGGAGTTCAGCTTTGACGGCCTGCCAATTCGCGTAGGGCAAGTAGTGCAGACACTGGCGCGGATTCCAGGGACAGGCGGAGTTTATGAGCCGCTGGTGATCACTCCCGCAATCGGTCTCCGCGTCGTGCCGGAGGCGCGCATTCTGCCGCTGGATGGAAGTTCCCTGCCGGTGCGTGTGATTGTTCGCGCGCAGGCGTTAGCCGAAGGCACGGTCGAGCTGAAGCTGCCGGCCGGTTGGCGTTCAGAACCTGTGGAGGCGAGATTTCATCTTGGAGAGGCCGGCGATTCAGAACCACTGGTCTTTTCCGTTAACTATGACGCGGCCAAGACTGGTTCGTACAGCATTACTGCCGTCGCTCACTCCGGTGGGCGCACATACCAAACCGGCTGGCAAAGCGTGGGCTACGCCGGATTGCGTCCATATAACCTCTATAGGCCAGCCGAGTTGAAGACGCGCAAGGTGGATGTGAAGCTGGCGCCGGGATTGCGCATCGGCTACGTGATGGGCACGGGCGACCTGGTTCCGGAGGCGATTGAAGCGCTGGGCGCTGAGCCGCACCTGCTCACCGCGGCGGAGCTTGCATCGAGCGACCTTTCCGCCTGGAACGTGATCGTCATCGGCATCCGCGCCTACTCCGTACGCCCCGAACTGGCCGCGGTTCAACCGAGGATGAAGGATTTTGTCGAACGCGGAGGGACGTTGATTGTCCAGTACCAGAGCGGCAACTTCCCTGCTCCCTTGCCACTCTCGCTGGGCCGCTCGCCGGAGCGCGTAGTGGACGAGCTGGCGCCTGTGAAGCTGCTTGACTCCGCCCATCCGCTGCTTACCTGGCCCAACGTGATTACCACCGCTGATTTCGACGGCTGGGTGGAGGAGCGCGGCCACTCCTTCCTGAATAGCTGGGACTCCGGTTACATGGCAATCACCGAGACCGCCGATCAGGGTCAGGACCCGCAACGGGGCGGCCTCGTGGTGGCGCATCCCGGCAAAGGAACGTATATCTATGTCGCTTATGCGTTGTATCGCCAATTTCCTGAGCTGGTGCCCGGCGCATACCGTTTACTCGCCAATCTGCTGAGCGCGGGCAAGGACGCTGCGATAGCAAATGGCCAAACAAAAGTTCTACGTCCATAAGGATTTTATCGGTCCAGAATTCAATGATCATTTAGGTGGCAGTTATTGTTACAAGTATGTAAATTAGCTTGCCATGCGTGGCGATAATTCATTCGATAGCTCTGTTAAATGTATGTAAATTCGTCAAGTATTCATCAAACTCTGCCACTCTTGGAAACGAAAGCGAACCGGGAAAGTTCCGTGCGCGCAATTTATTTTCCGGGCTTTCAAATGTCCTTTCCGTATGTCGAAGACGAAAGCAATCCGGCTTAATGTACCAGGTTTCGGCGTGCGGGAGTTGAGAGCGTTCGCTTATCGAGTGGGCGCAGCCACAATCCAACCAGATGAGAAGAAAAAGAGAGGCCCAATGAAATTCAGATTCCAAACTGCTGCCGCGGCACTGTTGGCAGCCAGTCTATTTGCCTCATATACCTACGCCAGCGATCCCACACCGCCGGCGAAAAAACAAACCGCAACCAGGAAAGCCAAGACACCCCCTCCGCCAACGGTAGCGGAACAGATTCAGGCGCTGAAACAAGAGCTGGAGGGTGAGATTAACAGCCTGAAAGCCGACCTGGCCGCAAAAGATGCGCAGTTGAAACAGGCGCGGCAGGCAGCAGCCGACGCCCAGGCAGCAGCCGAGAAGGCGCAAGCCGCGGCCACGGTGCAGCAGCAGGCTGTGACTGAAAATGCAGCCGCCGTTACAACGCTGCAAAGCACCGTTACCGACATGAAGTCCGCCAACGCATCGGTGGTCTCCTCGCTCACCGACGATACCAACGCCGTCAAGAAGGCGATCGCCAATCCAACCGCTTTGCACTACAAGGGAATCAACATTACTCCTGGCGGCTTCATGGCGGCTGAAACTGTGTACCGTTCGAAGGCTACGGGCGCCGATATACCGACGGCTCTCAGCTCGATTCCCATGCTCGGCGCCAACACCGCTCAACTGAGTGAGTTCTTCGGCTCCGGCCGCCAGTCGCGCGTGTCTTTGTTGGGTGAAGGCAAGGCTAGCGGGATTGCCTATCGCGGTTACGTCGAGGCCGATTTTCTGGGCACAGGAACCAGTTCGAACAATAATCAGTCCAACAGCTACGCCATGCGTCAGCGCGTGGTGTGGGGCGACGTCACCCTCAAGTCCGGCCTTGTTTTCCAGGGCGGCCAGATGTGGTCCCTTATCGCGGAACGAGCCAAGGGCCTTTCCAACCTCTCCGGCGACGTAAAGACACCGCTGACCATTGACCCGAACTACATTCCGGGTTTTGTCTGGACTCGCCAGTTCGGTTTCCGCGTCATCCAGAATTTTAATAAGGCCGCCTTCGGCGTCTCGCTTGAGAATCCACAGACCCTGACCGGCGGCAGTGCCTGCCCTGCCGGCACCTGCTTGTTTGGCGGTTCCACCAGCGGTGTGCAGTCCAGCTCCTACAACGCTGTCAACGGCACCTACAGCTACAACCTGGGGCCAGATATCATCGGCAAGATTGCCGTCGATCCAGGCTGGGGCCACTATGAGGCCTTCGCCATCGGCCGTTTCCCGCACTATCAGTGGTACCCCGGCGCCGTAGTGACAGCCGGCTCAACCCAATCCCTGGCTACAGGCGGCTTCGGCGGCAGCCTCCGCGCTCCGGTCTTCGGCAAGTACGGCGACTTCGGCCTCTCTGGCATGTATGGCTGGGGTGTTGGCCGCTACGGTGACACCACCCTCGCCGACGTCACCTTCGACGCCACGGGCAAGATGATGGCCCTCACCAATGCCTCTGCGATAGCGACCGTTGAGCTTCACCCGAATGCCCGCCTGGTGCTTTACGGCAACATGGGCGAAGACTTTGCGGGCCGTCTGATCAGCACCAATGGCGGAACGGCCGGTTACGGCCTGCTGAACGCCAACAACAGCGGCTGCTATATCCAGTCCTCCACGCCCACCAGCGGCTCGGTTCCCTCGGGATCTCCCGCCAACTGCAACGGCAACAACAAGTTTGTACAAGAGTTTGTCGGTGGTCTCTGGTATGACTTCTACAAGGGACCGGCTGGCCGCGTCCGATACGGCGTCCAGTACGGACTACTCAACCGCGCCCAGTGGGGCGGCACCACCACACCTCAGGCCATGGCCACAGAAAGCCAGTTCTACACATCGTTCCGTTACTACCTCCCATAACCGCCAGCCCTCGTATACGGCTATGACAAAAGGGGCAGCCCGCAGCCTGGGCTGCCCTTCTTTTGTTTCCGGCAGCTCATGGGCTGCCGCGGCGCCAGGTACCCCCGATTTCGGTGCGATACTGGCCATGAGGCTCCGGCAGCAGATGCGCAATCGTTCGAAGCAGTTGAAGCTGATCGCCGCACTTCTGCAGAGCGAGAACACGCTGGCTCTGGCCTCAGTGGATGAACGAGGGGATCCGTGCGTAGCGCCGTTGTTCTATATTGCTGACGATGAACTCTCTCTCTTCTGGTTCTCTTCCTCTCGAAGCCTGCACAGCCGGAACCTGAAACAGGCACCCAGAGCATCTGCCGCGGTTTTCCGGCACGCCGAGAACTGGAAAGGCATCCGAGGCGTGCAAATGCGTGGGTTTGTCACCGTAATTGCCGATAAATTGCGCCGTGCTGCCTTGATAAAGGCGTACTGTGAACGATTCCAGTTGGGCGCTGCATTTCGACTGGCGATTGGCCGGTGCAAGTTGTATGAGCTTCGGCCGGATTTTTTCCGCTATATCGACAATTCCAGGGGCTTTGGATACAAATTCGAAGTAACGCTCGCGGCAGGCACTGCTGGGCGGTCCGAAGTTGCCACTCTGTGGAAACGCGAAAAGTAGGTATGGACCGGCCTGTTTGAATTGATAGACTCATAGTGCAATGACCATCAGTCAGCTCGAAAAGACGATTGAGCAGCACTTTGACGCCGGAGCGGGCGCCATCGGGAAACCGGCCGCCATGACGGCGTTTCTGGCGTTGCGAGCCGCACTGGAAAGAGGCGAAGCACGCGCCGCCTCCCCCGATCCGGCCTCGCCAACCGGCTGGCGCGTCAACGCGTGGGTCAAGCAGGGCATCCTGCTGGGCTTCCGCCTGGGCGTTCTTGAAGAGTTGCAGGCTGAAGTGCTGTCTTTTGTCGACAAGCATACTTACCCGGTATGTCATTTTTCCGCAAGTGACGGGGTTCGCATAGTGCCCGGCGGCTCATCGATCCGCGCCGGGGCCTATGTGGCTCGCGGCGTAGTGTGTATGCCGCCTATGTACATCAATGCCGGAGCTTACGTAGACGAGGGAACCATGGTGGATTCGCACGCGCTGGTCGGCTCTTGCGCGCAGATCGGCATGCGGGTTCATCTAAGCGCCGCGGCACAGATCGGCGGAGTGCTGGAGCCGGTGAACGCCAACCCGGTCATTATCGAGGACGACGTGCTGGTGGGCGGCAATTCGGGCGTCTACGAAGGTACTATCGTGCGCAGGGGCGCCGTGCTGGCCGCCGGAACCATCCTTACCCGCGGTACTCCCATCTTCGACCTCGTCAATGGAACCATTCTGCGCGCTACGGACGAGTTGCCCCTGATCGTCCCGGAAAACGCCGTCGTCGTTCCAGGCTCCCGTGCCGTCGCCAAAGGCAAAGGTCATGAGAAGAGCCGGGAGTGGGGGCTGAGCCTCTACGCCCCGGTCATCGTCAAGTACCGCGACGACAAGACCAGCCTCAGCACCACACTCGAAGAGCTGCTGCGATAACGGGGATCGGTTGTGTTGCTCTGAACTCTCGTGCAGCCAGCCTACTCCGCCGCCCGCATCCTGCCGCCGGGCAGCAATTGGTAGATCCGCCCCCGCCACAAAATGCGACTGCCCAGGTAGCTGGCCACCCAGAAGCCGAAGCCCATCAGATCGCGAATCGGGTAGAGTGCCAACAGCCCGAACCAGCTCTTGTCGTGGACTACTAGTCTGCCCACCGCAATCGAGAGCGCCAGGCGCGTGACCACGCTCCAGCCGAAGAGCGCCAGACCAGCCCACGGATAGCCCAGCGCCGCCGCGGCCGCCCAGGCCAGCAGGCCAAAGGGCAGGCTGAAGGTGAGCGCGGTGCCGAAATGACCCTTGGGCCGGGAGAAGCGCGTGGACTTCATCCAACGGACCTGGTGCTTGATCGAGGCGCCGAAGCTGGAATTGATGACCATGTGGTCGATGGCGTGATGGCTCAGCACCACCGTCTGGCCCAGCTTGAAGGTCTCGTTGCCCAGCACAAAGTCGTCGGCGCAGTAATCGGCAGTGATGCCAAAGCCCCCCATCCTGCGGATCGTCTCGCGCCGGAAGGCCATCGTAGGCCCCAGCACAAACTGCATCCCCTCCATGGAGCGCGCCGCCAGCACACCCGAGGTCATCTCGACGCTCATGCCCACGGCCTCAAGCCGCGCCCACAACCCTCCCTCAGCCGCCACGCCGCAATAGAGGCAGCACATGGCGCCTACTTGAGGGTCCGCGAAAGGCAGGGCCACGGCGCGCAGATAATTGGACGTAACGCGCACATCGCTGTCGCTGATAACAAGGATCTCGTGCGCGGCAACGGCCTCCATCGCCTCCATCGAGACCACTTTATCGTTGATGTAGTCGGGCCGGCCGCTGGTGAAGAGGAACTTCGCCGAAATGCGTGGAAACCGCGCGGCAACACGGCGCGCCGTAGCAAGGCCTGCGTCTTCCGCTGATCGGGCGCAGAAAAGAATCTCGTACTTCGGATAATCCTGCTGAAAGAAGGTTGCCAGATGCGCTTCAAGCCCCGGCTCATCCCCGTGGAGCGGCTTCAGCAGGGTCAAAGGGGGCGTAAAGCCGGGCCGCGCACAAAGCTCGGTCAGCGCCCGACGTCGCTCGCGCAAATATCCGGGCACCGCCGCCAGAACCATGCAGGCAAAGACCGTGGAAGTGACGAGGCCGAAGAAGGCCAATACAAGAAGAACATACGACATACAGCTTTAAGAATACCCGGCTGGGGCGGAGAGAGGGAGTAAGAAGCCGGTTCTGTCATGAAGTTCAGACGCCAAACCGGCATACAGTAGCGAGTGAAACTACGGCTTGCGCGAAGAGGCCGTGCGGGGCACGACCGCTGGCTTGCGCATGGGCACAATGGCCGCTCCGGAGCCGGGCACATTCTGTTGGAAACGCGCCAGCATCTCCGTGCGCACGTATTCCACGAAGCTCTGCATCTGGCGATTCATCTCTTCCATGCGCTCGCGCATCTGCAGGATGATGGCGATGCCTGCGATGTTCACGCCCAGATCGCGGGCCAGATTGAGGATGAACTCCAGCCGCTCCAGGTCTTCGTCGGTGTAGAGCCGCGTGTTGCCCTCGGTACGCGACGGCTTCAGCAGCCCCTCGCGCTCATACAACCGCAGGGTCTGAGGATGAATCTCGTACATCTCGGCCACCGCCGAGATCATGTACGCGCCTTTGGTCTTTCGTTTTGCAGCCATTTTATTTCTCGAATCAGATTACGTTCATTCGTTTGCGTATGACTCCATACTTGACTACAGCTTCTTGAACAGCGCCTCCCTCGGGTCCTGGTTATTCAGTTTTGCAAATTCGCGCATGATCTCCTTGCTGCGCTCATCGTGCAAGGTGGGCACAGCCACCTCGACGGTTACGATCTGGTCGCCGCGCTGGCCGGGCCGCTGTGCGTTCTCAACGCCGCGCCCTCTCATACGCAGCTTTTGCCCGCTCTGCGTACCCGGAGGAATCTTCAACTGCGCGCGGCCGTCGATGGTCGGCACATCGACCTTGGCACCCAGCGAAGCCTCGGCGATAGTCACCGGAACGGTCAACTGGATGTCGTCGGCCACCCGTGCAAAGACCGGATGCGTGCCGGTTTTGACGATGACAAAGAGATCGCCCGCCGGGCCGCCATTCAATCCTGCGTTGCCCTTGCCCTGCAAGCGGATGCGCTGGCCATCGCGGGTGCCGGGCTTCATGCGGAAGTCGACCGGCTCGCTGCGGCTGACCACTCCCTCGCCGTGGCAGGTGATGCAGTCGTTCGAAGTATGCCCCGTGCCGTTGCAGCGCGGGCAGGGGATATTAAACTTCATGCGCCCGCCCATCTGCGTCACCTGGCCGGTGCCGTTGCACTCCGGGCATTGCATCGAGCCGCCGGAGTGCGCCTGGCCGTGGCAGGTGGGGCAGGTCTCCTGGCGATTCACCTGGAGGCGAGCCTGTCCGCCGCGAATGGCGGTCCAGAACTCCACATTGGCCTGGTATTCGAGGTCCGTCCCCGGCTGCGGCCCGCGTGGGCGCTGCTGCTGCTGGGCTCCGGAAAAGATACCGGAAAAAATATCCTTGAAGTTGCCCCATCCCGCCGAGCCCGGCCCCGTCTGCTGGTTTGCGTGATGTCCCGGGCCGCCGAAGCCGGAGAAGTCAAAGCCGCCGAAGTCCACCGGGGGCCGCCCGCCCGCTCCCTGTTGCCGCGCATAGGCCGCTGCCTGCGCCGGGTCGATCTGGTCTGAGTAGAAGCCCACCTGGTCGTAGATCTTCCGCTTCTTCTCGTCGCTGAGAACGTCATTAGCCTCGGAGAGTTCTTTGAACTTCTCCTCAGAGCGCTTGTCGCCAGGATTCACATCGGGGTGATAGCGCCGCGCCAGCTTGCGAAAAGCCTTGCGAATCTCCTCCGGCGTCGCCGTCTTCTTGACACCGAGCGTCGCGTAATAGTCCTTGTTTTGGTTCGTGGGCATGGTCTGTGTGGACTCGTTCCTGTTTCGATACTAATCTGTGGAGTAACAAGCTGGGGTGGACGATGGTATTCGCCCACCCCGCTTACTTGCTGACTCCGCTAGCGCCGCTAACCGCGCCAACGCTGCTTACTTCTTCTCCTCCACGTCCACGTACTCGGCGTCGATAACGCCTTCGTCCTTCTTGGCGTCTGCGGCGGGTTCGCCAGCGGGAGTTGCACCAGCCGCGGCCTCGTCGGCCTTGGCCTTGTACATCACCTCGGCCAGCTTGTGGCTGGCGTGGGTCAGCTTCTCGTGCGCGGCCTTCAGGTCTGACGAGGATGGCGTGCCTTCGAGCAGCTTCTTCGATTCGGCGAGAACCGACTCGACCTCGGCCTTCTCCGGGCCCTGAATCTTGTCGCCGGAGTCCTTGAGCATCTTTTCGATGTTGTAGACCATGGAATCGAGCGAGTTGCGCGCGTCGATCTCCTCGCGCTTCTCCTTGTCCTCAGAGGAGTGCGCCTCGGCCTCCTTAGCCATCTTCTCCACTTCGTCCTTGCTCAGGCCCGAGCTGGAGGTGATGGTGATGCGGGTGTCCTTGCCGGTTGCGTTGTCCTTGGCGGTCACGTTGAGGATGCCGTTGGCGTCAATGTCGAAGGTCACCTCGATCTGCGGAATCCCGCGCGGCGCTGGAGGAATGCCGCCCAGCTTGAACTTGCCCAGGGTGCGGTTCTGCGCCGCCAGGGGCCGTTCCCCTTGCAGCACATGGACTTCGACCTCGGTCTGCGAGTCGGAGGCCGTGGAGAAGGTCTCCGTCTTCTTGGTGGGGATGGTCGTATTGCGCGGGATCATGGGCGTGGCTACGCCGCCCAGCGTCTCGATGGACAGAGTCAGCGGCGTTACGTCGAGCAGCAGCAGGTCCTTCACTTCGCCGGCCAGAACGCCTGCCTGGACGGCCGCGCCGATGGCCACCACTTCGTCGGGATTGACGCCGCGATGGGGCTCGCGCCCGAAGAGCTTCTTGACCATCTCCTGAATTTTGGGCATGCGCGTCTGGCCGCCCACCAGGACCACTTCGTCGATGTCTTTAACGCTGACGCCGGCGTCGGCAATGGCCTTTTTGCAAGGCTCAAGCGAGCGATCGAGCAGGTCCTCGACCAACTGCTCCAGCTTGGCGCGGGTCAACTTGCGGACCAGGTGCTTGGGGCCGGTGGCGTCTGCGGTGACGAAGGGCAGGTTGATCTCGGTCTCGATGGTTGTCGAGAGCTCAATCTTGGCCTTCTCCGCGGCATCCTTCAGCCGTTGCAGGGCCATTTCATTGCCCTTTGAGCTGAGGTCGAGTCCCTGCTCCTGCTTGAACTCGGCGATTAGCCAATCGACGATGCGCTGGTCGAGGTTATCGCCGCCCAGGTGGGTGTCGCCGTTGGTGGACTTGACTTCGATGACGCCCTCGCCCACTTCAAGGATGGAGATGTCGAAGGTGCCGCCGCCAAAGTCGTAGACGGCGATGGTCTCGTCCTTCTTCTTGTCCAGTCCATAGGCCAATGCGGCCGCTGTGGGCTCGTTGACAATGCGCTTGACGTCGAGTCCGGCGATCTTGCCTGCATCCTTGGTAGCCTGGCGCTGGGCGTCGTTAAAATAGGCGGGCACGGTAATCACCGCCTCGGTAATCGTCTCGCCCAGGTAGGCCTCAGCTGAGCCTTTGAGCTTTTGCAGGATCATGGCCGAGATTTCGGGCGGGGTGTACTCCTTGCCCTGGGCCAGCACACCCACATGGTCGCCCTGCTGGGTCACCTTGAAGGGCACCATCTTCATCTCATCGTTCACTTCGTTGTAGCGCCGGCCCATGAAGCGCTTGATGGAGAAGACGGTGTTCTCCGGGTTGGTGATGGCCTGGCGCTTGGCCACCTGACCCACGAGGCGCTCGCCGCTTTTGGTAAAGGCGACAATGGAGGGAGTGGTGCGCGAACCCTCTTCATTTGGAATCACTTTGGGCTCTCCGCCCTCGAGGATGGCAACGCACGAATTGGTGGTGCCGAGGTCAATACCGATAATCTTTGCCATGGTTAGTATCCTGCCTTGATGAAAATCTTAACTATGCCAGAATGTCAGATTGAGTGGGTTATTGTCAAGTATATTTGATGGCATTTGAATAAACTAATTCGCCGAACGTGTATCTCTGACTAATGCTCTCTGGGCGGGAAGCTAGAAAGGCGAAAACGATCCCCTCGCCCTTGTCACTGGCGGTAAACCCTCCTATCGTTTACCCTTAGGACAGCTCCCTTTCGATGACGACCGCCGCCGCCCAAGCCCGATACCCGCTGACCCAGGGCGTAAACCCGTGGCTGGTAACGGTTTCGGTGATGCTGCCCACCTTCATGGAGGTGCTGGACACGGCCATTGCCTCAGTGGCCCTGCCCTACATCGCCGGGAGCCTGTCGGCCTCGAACTCCGAAGCTACGTGGGTGCTGACCAGCTACCTGGTGGCGAACGCAGTGATTCTGCCGGCCTCCAACTGGTTTGCCCGGCGTTTTGGCCGCAAGCGGTTTCTGCTCACCTGCGTCATAATCTTCACCATCGCCTCATTTTTCTGCGGAGCGGCCCCGTCGCTGGGGATAATTCTGCTAGCACGCGTATTGCAGGGGGCGGGCGGAGGCGCGCTGCAGCCCTTATCGCAGTCGATTCTGCTTGAGAGCTTTCCGGTAGCTCAGCGCTCCATGTCGATGGCTGCCTATGGCCTGGGCATTGTGATGGCCCCGGTGATTGGGCCCACGCTGGGTGGCTGGCTCACCGATACCTTCAGTTGGCGCTATGCCTTCTACATCAACATTCCTGTGGGCATTCTGGCGGTCATCCTGATCAGCCGCTTCGTCCATGATCCGCCTTACATCAAGAACGCTAAGGTCGGCCCCTTCGACAACATCGGCTTCGGTCTGCTGATGGTGTGGACCGGCAGTTTGCAGATTGTTCTCGACAAGGGCCAGGAGGACGACTGGTTCGGCGCCGCATGGGTGCGCTGGACGGTGGCGGCGCTGGTTATCTCGCTGGTGCTCTGGATCTGGCATTCGTGGACGCATCCCAAAGGCCTGGTGGACCTGCACGTCTTGAAAGACCGCAACTTCCGCACTGGGTGCGTTCTGGTTGCCATGCTGGGGATGTGCATCTACATCACCATCGCCATCCTGCCGCTTTACTACCAGGAGGTTTTAGGCTATACAGCCTTCACCGCCGGCCTGGTGGTAGGCCCGCGCGGCATTGGCTCATTCATCGGCTCGCCCATTATCGGCTTTCTTGGCTCGCGCATCGACAACCGCAAGCTGCTTTGCGCCGGATTTCTGGGATTTGCCGTCTGCGCCATGATCTTCGGCACTGTCAATCTCGATATCGGTCCCTACACGCTGCTGATTCCGATTACGCTGACGGGCTTCGCGCTGAGCTTTGTCTTTGTGCCCATGTCCACGATGATGATGGCCACCATCCAAAATAAGGATATGGGCGCTGCCACCGGTCTTGCGAACATGCTGCGCAACATCGGCGGGTCGATCGGGATCTCCGTGGCCACCACGGCGCTGATCCGCAGAGCGGCGCTGCACCAGACGGAGATCGGCACGCATATTACGCCATCGACGATGGTCTTCCAGCAAAAATCGGCAGCCATCGCGGCTTACCTGGGCCACCGGCTAGGCCCCGCGCAGGGCCGCCCCGGCTCGATGGGGCTGCTCTACGGGCTGATGGAGCAGCAATCGGCGCTGATGGCCTATGTGGATGTCTTCCGCTGGACGGCAGTGCTGGCTCTCATTTGCGCCGCTGCGGCATGGATGTTTAAGAAACCGAAACCGCACGCTGCTCCGCCGCCGGGGATGCATTAAGGCTTACTGACAATCACCTCACCAAAGGCATGAATCGTCGCATTTCGTCGTCATACTGCTCGATGCGGCCGGTGAGGATGTCGTAGTACCAGCCATGGGTACTTAGGCGGCCTTCCGTCATGGCCCGCGCAACCGACGGCTGCGCCTGCAGGTTGAGCAGTTGTGCCACGACGTTGCCGCGAATGAGCGAGGCCAGTTCGGCGCTGTCGCCCTCAGCCGGATTGAGTGGCTGGCGATAATTGAAGGCGGCTTCAATATGGTGCAGCCAGCGACTGGCTTTGGGTAGGTTCTCCAGGCCCTTGCGGTCCAATGCCACCTTCAGCGCCCCGCAGTCCGAGTGGCCGCAGAGGATAGCGTGCTTCACCCTGAGTACCTCGACTGCATATTCGATGGTCGCCGTCACCCCGTCCACGTCGCCGCTGGTTATCGGTACCACGTTGCCGGCATTGCGCGTGATAAACAGATCGCCTGGCCCGGTGCCGAGAATCAGGTCGGGCACCACACGCGAATCGGAACAGGTGATAAAGAGCCACTCTGGCCGTTGCCCTTCGGCTAAGAGGTGAAACTGGCTGCGCCTGGCTGGAAAGACTTCAGCCAGAAAGCGCTTGTGCCCCTCAATCAACCGATCCATCGGAATCTCCACTTCGCTTGATATCAGAACCCGCCTTTGCCTAGCCTATCGCATACGGTGCCAGCCACACCTATTCTGATACCTTAATCGATGTCCGTTTCCAATGCTTGAATTGACGCGAAAGAGAGAGTTTCGGTGAGACAAATGAAAAGGCTTCTTGGTTCTGCGGTTCTTTGCGGGTTGATGCTAGCGTGCGTAGGCGCGCACGCGCAGGCAGTGAACACCAT